>Ga0137412_10000142_pt1 | contig 43816 bp, 32 predicted proteins | sample CZODoug2_1_16fun_FD_122160 | JGI IMG/M metagenome (GOLD analysis project Ga0137412, IMG submission 122160) | Vadose zone soil fungal communities from Angelo Coast Range Reserve, California, USA - CZODoug2_1_16fungal (Hybrid Assembly) | ecosystem: Environmental > Terrestrial > Soil > Vadose zone...
GCCTCGGAATTAGCCTCGGTATCCGTGGCTGCGGCCGATGCTCGATTCGTGAGACTTGCCGCCGCGCAGGTACTTAAGATTGCGGCAATCGCATACGACAACTTTGGATTTGAGTTCATGCTTCATCCCTTTACGTTATTGAAAACCGCTCGGTCAGTCGTCATTTTTATAATCTCGCCCGAGGATAGCATCGAGCGCGGGAAGCGTAAGGTCTAATTGTTGCAGCAATGCGTCAAGCGATATGCGGAAATTGGATCTGCCAATGCGAAAATTGCATCAATCGTTGCGCAGCACCAACAACATGGAGCAAACGCATCTCACCCCAGAGGCCGGTCGATCATCTCAAGATGCAGCTTGCCGGCCTCGGGGTAGGGATTCGCGAGCGCGACCGTCTCGTTGAGTTCGACGCCGAGCCCGGCCGCGGTCGGCGGAATCACATACCCTGATTCCCAGCGAATTGGCGCTTTCAAGATGCTCGCGTGAAAGCCGCCCCATTGTTGAATCCCCTCCAAAATCAAGAAATTCGGGCTACACGTTGCAATCTGGATATTGGCCGCGCCCACCACGGGACCGCAGTACAGGTGCGGCGCGATTTGTGCGTAATGCACCTCGGCCAACGCGGCGATTTTCTTCGCCTCGAGTAGTCCGCCCACGCGCCCTAGGTTGATTTGCAAGATATTCGCCGCCCCCGCTGCCAACACGCGGGCGTACTCGTACTTGGTGGTCAGCCTCTCGCCGGTGGCGATCGGAATTCTCGTGCCCCGCGCGACGATTGCCATCTGTTCGGGCATTTCCGGCGGTACCGGCTCCTCGAACCACAACGGATCGTAGGCTTCGAGCAGCCCGGCGAGGCGGATCGCTCCCGATGTGGTGAATTGACCGTGCGTACCGAGCAGCAGGTCCGCGCGAATTCCGACAGCCTCGCGGATCAGCCGGACCAGACGAACGGTACGTTCCAAGGATTCCTGGGTGGGCTGCCGGGGGTCGTAGGCGGAGTATCCACCGGTCGGGTCGAACTTCAGCGCCGTGAAACCCTGCGACACGTATTCGGCCGCGCGTTGTGCGGAGCGCTCCGCGTCGTGGTAGAACTCATCGCCTTCGCCGTCCGCAGGATAAAGATACGTGTAGCTGCGCAGGCGTTCGTGCACCTGGCCGCCGAGCAGGTTGTAGACCGGCTGATCCAGCGCTTTTCCAATGATGTCCCAACAGGCCATTTCCAGGCCGCTCATCACGCTCACGAGCGAGAGGTCGGGACGCAGTGTGAATCCCGAACCATAGCTTTCGCGCCAAAAAGCCTCGATACGCATGGGATCACGGCCCAGCAAGCGCCGCGCAAACAGATCTTCAATCATCGCCGCAATGACCTTGGGTCCAAAGGTGGCGGCGTAGACTTCGCCGATCCCTTCAATTCCGCAGACGGTGCGAAGTTTCAAAAACACGAAGTAGCGGCCGCCGAAACTCGGGGGCGGATTGGCCACAACGAACACTTTGACGCTGTCGAGCTTCATTTTCGGTTCCTAGTTCTTATTCAGCCAGCATTAGAGCAGCCGCTTTTTGCGCCACCATGACAGTCGGTGCGTTGGTATTGGCGGAGGTCACCGTGGGGAATACCGACGCGTCGATGACGCGCAGGCGCTCGATGCCATGTACACGCAGCGATGAATCGACCACCGAATCCGCAGGCGTGCGTCCCATACGGCAGGTGCTCACGGGGTGGTATACGGTCATCGCGCGCGCGCGAAAATCCGCCAGAATCCCTGCGCCGTCCAGCGAGTTGAGATTGGGCGTAATGGGTTCACGGATGAGCGAACGTATGGATCTCGTTTGCGCAATCATCTGCAGCAGCCGGCCGCAGGCGATGACGTCTTCTTCGTCCTTGCTCGTCGACAGATAATTGGGCGCGATGAGCGGCGCCTGCCTGAAATCCGCGCTGGCGATGTCGATCCGCCCAACGCTTGTCGGCCGGGTCGGTTGGAAGCAGAGATAAAATCCGGGGAATCCATCCACTTCGATGCTCTTGCGGGCCGCATCTCCCGTGCTGTAGGTGACGGGATTGAAGTAGAGCTGCACGGCGGGGCGCGTATCGCCGGGACTCAAGGGTAGAAAACCGCCCATTTGATTGACGCTCAAGGCCAAGGGTCCGCGGCGCGACAAGAGGTAGCGAAGGCCGGCGGCCAACTTTGCCAAGGGCGAGTGCAGCGCGTTGTTCAAGGTAGGTTGAGTTGCCTTGAAGGAATAGACGACGGCGAGGTGATCTTGCAGATGCCCGCCGACTGAAGGATTGTCCAATACCGATTCAATGCCCAGTGCGCTGAGGGACGCGGCCGATCCAATGCCGGAGAGCTGCAGCAGCTGCGGTGAATTGACCGTGCCGGCGCACACCAGCACTTCGCGCTTGGCGGCGGCGAATTTCGCTGCACCCTCGTGCGCGTAGTCCACGCCGATGGCGCGCCGCTGCTGAAACCGTATTCTGCTCACCCACGCGTTCGTCTCGAGCTTTACGTTTCCACGGCGCAGCGCCGGCCGCAGAAAGGCGTCGGCCGCGGAGCGGCGCACGCCATTGCGGATGGTGACCTGGTAGCAACCCAGCCCGAGCGGATGCTCGCCATTGAAATCATCCGTCGTCGGCAAATGCAGCTCATCGGCGGCATCCAGCCAGTTGCGGCGCATGGGATGAAGGTAGGGCCACACGTCGGCAACGTCGAGTGTTCCGCCGCCATGAGCAGTCCCTAACGGGTCGACGCGCCGCTCTGACATTTCAAAGTAAGGCTTGACGTCTTCCCAGCCCCATCCGACGTTTCCCATTTGGCGCCAATCGTCGAAGTCCTGCGGCGCGCCCCGACAGTAGACCAACGCGTTGATGGAACTGGAGCCGCCGACCACCCGCCCGCGAGGCCAGTACATGGTGCGCCCATTGAGCCCGGGGCTGCTCTGCGCTTGGTACTTCCAATTGACCGACGCATCGGCAAACGTGCGTCCGTATCCGATCGGGGTTTTGATCCAAAAACGATCATCGGAACCGCCGGCCTCCAGCACCAAAATCCGGTCACGGCCGCTTGCCGACAGGCGATCGGCCAACACACAGCCCGCTGTTCCCGCGCCAATGATTATGTAGTCAAATTCGCCCACAGCTTACGAGCTTAGTCGTTCAACGCGCTCGCGCTATGCCATTTCGCGATCCGGTCATGTTATTTTTCGAAACACCCAAGTCGCGCAGCCCAAGTGAACCCTGTATGGTTGAGGGAGTTCAATTTGAGGTTCACGTTTGAGCGCAACCGTATTTGACGCCGGCCGGACCCATGCTCCCTCATCGATTGAGCGCTGGTATGTGCTCATTTTGGTGTGCTTGATCTACGCCATCAATATTGCCGATCGCTACGTCGTGTCCACCGTGCTCGAGCCGATACGCCTTGATTTGAAGTTGACTGACGCCGGCGTTGCCTTTCTTACCGGGACGCCGCTGGCATTTTTCTATGTCGCATTTGGAATCCCGATCGCCTGGTTGGCTGATCGATATAACCGGCGCAATATTCTTGCCGGATCGTTGGTGATTTGGTCTGCGTTCACGGCGCTGTGCGGGCTGTCGACGAATTACCTGCAGTTCTTGCTGGGACGTATCGGAGTCGGCGTGGGTGAGGCCGGCGGCACGCCGCCGTCCACCGCCATCGTCTCGGATTGCTTTCCGGCGGACCGGCGCCCCATGGCCATGGCCGTTCTGGCACTCGGTGCGCCGATCGGCGCTTGGTTGGGCGCCGACCGGGCGGGCGCGATTGCGCACGCGTACAACTGGCGTGCAGCCTTCCTGGCTCTCGGCGTGCCGGGCGTCATCGTGGGGGTGATCGTTTTTCTCACCGTCCGCGAACCGAACCGCGGACGCTTGGATGCCATTGTCGAGGACATCAAGCCCTCCTTGGTCACCTGTTTGAAATTCCTCTGGCAGCAAAAGGCCGCGTTTCACATCGTGATCGGCGGCGGTCTGTGCGCGCTCTGGGGTTGGGGCCTGATCTATTGGACGCCGACCTTTCTGCAACGTGCATACAACCTCGACGTCGGACAGGCGGGCGCCGTCACCGGCAATATTCATCTCTGGGGCGGCTCGCTCGCCACCGTGGCGACGGCATGGCTGCTATCGCGCACGACCATGGCCGATCCGCGCCGCGTGGTGTGGTTGTTGACCGCGGGGATCGGCTTGGCGACCATCCCGTCCTTCATCGCCTACTGGACTCATTCCCTGTTCCTATGCAAAGCCATGTTCTGGCTGTTCATCCCCGCCATTTACTTTTATATCGGCCCATGTTTCGGCCTGCTCAATAATCTCGCGCCGTGCCGCATGCGCAATATGTTCATCGCTCTATCGCTGCTGGTCGCCAACATTTTGAACCTGATCATTGCTCCCTGGGTGGTCGGCCTCATGAGCGACTGGTTCGCGGGTCCACGGCCGACCGACGCAGCTTCGCTGCGCGCGGCGTTGCTGGTACTGGCACCCACCGGACTTTGGGCGGCATATCATCTGTATTTGGCATCAAGAACCATCGTCGCCGATCAGAAGCGCGCAATCGGCCATACAAAATCCTGGGCACCTGGATCATGACCAACTCGCATCTCGACCGAAGATGGCTGCCGTTGAACGCCTTGCGCGCCTTCGAAGGCGTCGCCAAGCATTTGAGCTTTACCGCCGCGGCCAACGCGTTGCTGATATCGCAGAGCGCGTTGTCGCGCCATGTGATAGCACTCGAAAAAATGATCGGCGTGCAGCTGTTTGAGCGCCGCCCGCATTCTTTGGTGCTCACCAAGGCCGGCCAGCATTTGCTGCCGGCCGTCATGAAGTCCTTCGATCGCCTGGAATACGCGCTGGATGATTTGCGCAACGACGGCGCGACCGGTGCGCGTACGCTGCGGGTGCACATGCCGCCAAGTTTTGCGGCATACTTCGCAGTGCCGATTCTGCGCGATTTCCGCCGTGCAGCGGCAGAAGTGGAAATCGATCTGGTCAGTCCTCCCGGTGTGGGGCCGCCGCCCGGGGACGTTGACGTTGCGGTGGTCTATTCAAAGCCGACCGTGACTGATCTGGTCACGGATCTTCTGTGGCCCGTGCATTTGAGCTTGCTGTGCCATCCCAATGTCGCCGCGCGGCATGCCGGCAAGACCCTGGCCCAATTCGTGGAGGCGAACGAGCTGGTGCATGTGCGAATCTCCGAACTGCCGCGGCATCATCTTTGGAAGCAATTTGCGCGAGCCGCCAATCTGACCAGCCTCAATGTGGAGCGTGGGGTGGTTTTCGATACCGCGATGTTGGCCGTGCAATATGCGCTGAGCGGCGATGGCGTCGCGCTGCTCGACACCTATCTATTTGGCGATCACATTCGCTCGGGGCGCCTGGTCAAACCATTCAGCAACAGCCTGGATGATGGTTACGGATATTATTTGATCACGCATCCGGAGGCGCTCAGCGATACCGCGGTGGCGTTGTTCCGTTCCTGGCTGATCGAGCGCTTTGGCAGCGGCGGCGATCTGCAGTCCAATCTGCACCTGGCGGTATCGAATGATTGAAGGTCGGCGGGCGTAAATGAAGAGTGAGACCCGAGTTGCGGTGATTGGCGGGGGAGTGGTCGGGGCCAGCGTTCTCTATCACCTGACCAAGGCTGGATGGAAGGACGTGCTGTTGATCGAGCGCGCCGAACTTACTTCAGGATCGACCTGGCATGCGGCCGGCGGTATGCACACGGTCAACGGCGATCCCAATGTCGCCAAGTTGCAGCAATACACCATCGAGCTCTATAAGGAGATCGAACAAATCTCCGGACAATCCTGCGGCGTGCACATCACCGGCGGCTTGATGCTGGCAGGCACGCGCGAGCGGCTGGACTGGCTGAAGATGGCCAAGGCGCGCGGTCGATATCTTGGAATGGATCTTGAAATCATCTCCGTCGATGAGGCGGCCAGGCTCTTTCCGCTGCTGGACAAGAAGCACTTCAAAGGCGCGATGTACGACCCGATCGAGGGTCATGTCGATCCATACGGCGTCACGCATGCATACGCCAAATCCGCGCAACTCGGCGGGGCGGAAATCGTCAGACACACTCGCGTCACCGATCTCAAAGCACGCAGCGACGGATCCTGGGATGTCATCACCGACCACGGCAACGTGCATGCCGAGTATGTCGTGAATGCCGCTGGGTTGTGGGCCCGCGAAGTGGGGCGCATGGTCGGCATTGAATTGCCCATTCTGGCCATGGAGCATCAATACCTCATCACCGGCGACATGCCGGAACTCAAGGGTAAAAAGGAACAGCTGCACTGCATCGACTTCGAAGGGGAACTCTACATCCGTCAGGAGCGCGGCGGCATGCTGCTCGGAACCTACGAAAAAGCCGGGGTGCCCTGGTCTGCGACTACGACTCCATGGGACTTCGGACAGGACCTGTTGGCCAACGACCTCGACAGAATCGCGCCCAGCTTGGAGGTGGCATTCCAACATTTCCCCGCGCTTGGCGATGCCGGCATCAGGAAAGTTGTGAATGGACCGTTCACGTTTGCGCCGGACGGCAACCCGCTGGTCGGGCCGGTCAAGGGTCTGAAGAATTTCTGGGTGGCTTGCGGCGTCATGGCCGGCTTCAGCCAGGGCGGCGGGGTGGGTCTGGCCTTGTCGCGCTGGTTGATCGATGGAGATCCGGGCGCCGACATTTGGGCCATGGACGTGGCCCGCTACGGCGATTGGACGACGCTGGCGTATACCAACGCCAAAGTCCGCGAAAATTATTCGCGCCGGTTCAGCATTCGATTCCCCAACGAGGAGCTTCAGGCGGCCAGGCCGCTGCGCACGACACCGATTTATGAAAGGCTGCAGGCTGCAAACGCCGTGTTCGGCGACTACTGCGGTTTGGAGCATTCCTTGTGGTTCGCGCCCAGCGCGCAGAGCGCCAGGGACGAGATCAGCTTTCACCGCTCGAATGACTTTCCGCATATTGCCGCCGAATGCGATGCGGTGAAGAATTCGGTCGGTTTGCTCGAAATTTCGAATTACGGCAAATTTGAGGTCAAAGGTCCCGGGGCCGCTGACTGGCTTTCGCAGGTGATGGCGAACCGCGTTCCAACCGTCGGCCGCATCGCTTTGACGCCGATGCTCAACGAGCGCGGCAAGTTGATCGGTGATTTCACGATGTGCCGGCTTGCCCCCGAGCATTTTTTGCTCATAGGCACGTACGCCGCGGAAACCTACTACCTGCGTTGGTTCGAGCGGCATCACCCGAGCCCCGGCGTGTCAATCCGCCCGTGCGCCATGCAATACGTCGGGCTATCCATAGCAGGTCCCAATTCGCGCGCTCTGCTGCAAGAGTTGGTGCGCGATGACTTGTCGACCGCGGCGTTTCCGTTCTTGTCATTCAAGCGCATGGAAATCGGCATGGTGCCAGGTTATGTCGGGCGCGTTTCCTTCACGGGCGAGCTGGGATTCGAAATATGGGTGAGCACCGACTACCAACGGGCGCTCTATGACCTGCTCGTCGCGACGGGCCGAAAATATGACCTGCGGCCGTTCGGCGGCCGAGCGCTCAACTGCATGCGAGTCGAGAAGAGCTTCGGCACGTGGGCGCGGGAATACCGTCCGATCTACGGCCCAATCGAAGCCGGGCTCGGTCGATTTGTGGATTTCAAGAAGGAAAAGTTCATCGGCCGTGCCGCGGCAATGGAAGAGAGGCAGGGCGGCGGCGCCCTGCGGCTCATGACCTTTAAGCTAGAGACTAGGGATGCGGATGCGTTGGGCGATGAGCCCATTTGGCATGACGGCAAGGTCGTGGGCTGGGTGACATCGGGCGCCTTCGGTCATCGCGTCAATCATTCTCTGGCCTTAGGGTACGTGCCGGCGGCAATAGCCGGTGCTACCTCAGGTTTCGAGATTGAGATCATCGGTGAGCGGCATCATGCCCAGCCTCTACTCGAGCCTGCCTATGATGCGAAAGGCTCGCGCATGCGTACTTGAGAGGGCACGGTGCGATCGCTGCGCAGGGCAGCTAGTCAGTCCAGAGCATTCCCGATGGCCGTTGTCGAAGCAAAACTTCCCTTGCGGTTGCGTCAAGCGGCCGTCATCGCGCTATTGTTCGGCGGCTATGCGTCGCTGTATTTCTGCCGGGCGGACCTGTCGGTGTCGACACCACTGCTGATCGACGAGCTCGCAGGGCGCGGCCTCAACCACGCCGATGCCATCGTGCGCATGGGCCAGGTCTCATCCCTAGGGGTACTGGCTTACGCACTCGGCAAGCTCTTCTTGGGAGGCTTGGGCGATCTATGGGGCGGGCGCGTGAGCTTTCTCATTGGCCTGGCGGGTGCGGCCGCGTTCACCCTGTTGTTCACGCTCGGCGGAACGGTGCCGCTGTTCATGCTCGCGTGGATCGGCAACCGGCTCACCCAGTCCATTGCCTGGGCGGGGCTCATCAAAGTTTCGTCGAAGTGGTTCGACTTCACCTCCTATGGCAGCGTCATCGGAGTACTCAGCATCAGCTACCTGGTCGGCGACGCGGCAGCGCGCCAGTGGATGGGCATGCTGATGCAACATGGCTTCGGCTGGCGGGCGCTGTTCTATTTCGCGGCTGCCGTGGCCGGTGCGATGCTGCTCTTCAATGCGTTGTTCTTGCGCGAATCGCGCAAGGACTTGAAATTCGATGAAGCCAGACCCAATCCCTTGAATTTGTTCGGCGCAGAGGAGTCGCGCCCCAGCCTGCGCAGTCTCCTGCTGCCGCTGCTGCGCAGCCGCGCATTCCTGCTGATTTGCTTTCTGTCGTTGGGGTGCACCATCATTCGAGAAACCTTCAATACTTGGACACCGGTGTATTTGCGAGACTACCTAGGCTATGGCGTGAGCGATGCGGCGCGCATGAGCTCGATCTTCCCGGGAGTGGGCGCGGTGTCCGTGGTTGCGTCCGGATGGCTCAGCGATCGGATCGGCGTCAACGGCCGCTCGCTGGTGCTGTTTCTCGGATTGGCGGCCACCGCGGCTGCCCTGTTGCTGCTGATGTCGATGCGCTCGAGCGCCGCCGGTTCGCTGCTGCCGCTGGTCGCGATCGGCATCATTGCCTTTTGCTTGTTGGGACCTTATTCGTACCTCGGCGGCGCCTTTGCGCTCGATTTCGGGGGCAAGCGAGCTTCGGCGGCCTCGTCGGGCATCATCGACGGCATTGGCTACTTGGGCGCGGTGGCGGCCGGCGACAGCGTGGCGAGATTGTCGGTGTCGTTCGGCTGGCAGGGCGTATTTGTGACACTGGCTGCGGTAAGCGCAGTGGCGGCTGTGGGCGCAGGCTATTTGTTTTACTTGAGCGCCCGTGCCGCGCGTGCCGGACGCCACATGCCATGAAAATTCCAGCTGCTCTCAAGGATGTGCATGCGAAGGCCGATTCGCTGACCTTGCGATGGGCGGATGGGCGGACCAGTCAGTTCGCCGCCATCTGGCTGCGCGACAATCAATCAGAACAGCGCGATGCTCACAGCGGCCAACGGCTGGTCGATATTGCGGATTTCCCGGCCGCGCCCAAGATTCGCTCCGCGTCGCTGCAGGCGGGAGCTGTACAAGTACATTGGGAGAACGAGCCTCACACCGCCACGTTTGATGTTGAGTGGTTGGCCGCGCGGGCGGATACGCCCTTCGAGCAGGTGCCGATGCAGGCCTGGATGGGCGCAGCCTTGGACGCTTCGCGCGATTTTGCCTGGTTGACGCTGCGGCAGGTCAGGGAAAACGCGGCGGACCGCTCGCGCTGGCTTTCGCGGCTGTTGACCAACGGCATTGCGTTCTTGAGCGAGGTGCCGGCCACCGAGGGCGCCATTCTCGAGGCGATGTCCTTGATCGGCCGCGTCGCCGAGACCAACTATGGGCTGGTGTTCGACGTGCGCTCCGTCGCGCAGCCTGAGAACCTGGCGTTCTCCGACTTAGGGTTGGGTCTTCATACCGATAATCCGTACCGAGAACCCGTGCCGGGCTTTCAAGCTCTGCACATGTTGATCGCATCGCCCGACGGCGGTGAGAGTCTGTTTGCCGATGGACTCGCGCTGGCCGCGCACCTGCGGCATGACGATCCCGACGTCTTCGCACGATTGACGAGCACCGCGGTGCCGTTCCGGTATCAGTCCAAGGATGCGGACCTGTATGCCGAACGGCCCCTGATCCAACTGTCCTGCGCTGGTGCGGTGACGGGCGTGCATTACAACAATCGCTCGATTGCGCCGCTGCGCCTCTCGTTCGAGGACACGCAGGCGTTCTATGGCGCCTATCGAAAGTTCGCGCTGTTATTGCGCGATCCTAAGTTTCAGCTCAAGTTTCGATTGCGCGGCGGCGACCTCGTGCTGTTCGACAATCAGCGCATCCTGCATGGGCGTACGCCGTTCTCCTCAGCGAAGCATGCGCGCCATCTGCGCGGCTGTTACCTGACGCGCGACAGCGTCTACAGCGAATCGGCGCTGCTGCGGCGGCAGCTGAGCTCGGCGCCCTCCGCATGAGCCTGGTCGATGAGATTTTCGCGCTTTTCGAGCAACGCGGAGCGGGAGCGTACTACGGCGAGCCGGTGTCGATGACGGAGCACATGCTGCAAGCGGCCTATTTTGCGCAAGCCAAGGCCGCGCCGCCGGCGCTCGTGATCGCTGCATTACTCCACGATGTGGGGCATCTCATCGAAACAGTGCCTGACGATATCGCGGATTGGACCACCGATGCGCGTCACGAAGAAGTGGGTAGCCGCTGGCTGGCACAGCGTTTTCCCGCGGCAGTTTCGGAGCCGGTGCGCCTGCATGTTCCCGCCAAACGCTACCTCTGTGCCACTGAAAGCGCGTATTTTGCGAAGCTCAGTCCGGCCTCGGTAGTCACTCTCAAGCTGCAGGGCGGTCCGATGACGCGCGACGAAACGGCGCGCTTCGAGGCCGAATCCTTTTATCGCGAGGCCGTGCGCGTCAGGCGCTGGGACGACGCCGGCAAGGTCGCCGGCTTGGCAACGCCCAAGCTCGAGGACTATCGCCTGCTCATCAATTCAGTGAATGAGCTGCTTCGATAGCGAAGGGTTTGACAGGTGCAGTTTTGCGCAAAAAATAGATCGCCGACAAACCCATCAATATCATGCCGACGATGCTCGCGCCGTACGCGCTTGCCGTGAACACCTGCAGCCAGTCAAGTTGAAGCAATCCGAAGTTGCGCCACAATAAAAGCGCACAGCTCCCCAGGTATCCGAAGGCATCGGCAACATAAATCAAAAATCCTGCCGTCCCCACGGTACCGCTCGCGGCAATCATGCGATCGAATAGCATCGCATTGAAGGGCACATAGGCCATGTACAGCCCCGCCCCGCTCAAGATCATCCACGCCAGCGGTGACAGTAGTCCGGTCTGAAAGGCGAGGGTCGACAGACCGAGCAGAAACAGACCGGCGAAAACGACGCCGTGAATGACAAGCAGCGCTTTTACGTTGTCGCGCACCACGATAATGACGCCCAACACGGCCAAGGAAAGCACCGCAACCGGCAGTTCGCTGGCCGTGAACACGGCCGCAGCATGTCCAAATCCCAGCGCGGTCCAGATTTCCGCCGCAAAGTTGTCGCGAAAGTCGCGGATGGCGGTGGTCAGTACATACGCGAGGACCAGAAGCGCAATCCCTACGCCGTAGCGGCTGAGGAAGCGCAGACGCGCAGCCGAGTCCATGGGTGCGCGGCGTACCCGTTCGGACTCATCTCGGGCGCTCGGCGCCGGCAGTTGAGAGAGTCCCCAGACGGACACCCCGAGTAGCGGGAAGAATATGGCACCCGCTGCTGCCGGCATCCAAAACGGGCTGATGTGCCAGCCATCCATCAGCAGTTTGCCGACGGATTTAACCGCTCCTGAGGAGACAATGAAGCTTGCGCACAGAATGGCGCCGAGTACCTCGGATGTGCGTCGGCCCTCCATGAAGCCAAAGACCAGTCCCCAGATCAGCCCCAACGGCAGACCGTTTAGAAACATGGCACACACATTCCAGGGGGCGGGCACCACCGCAAAGAGGAGGAGGGCCAACCAGGACATGAAAATGAGGACGACGATGGCGCCGGCGCGCTTATTCGGCGTGACTTCTGCAATGAACTTGACGCCGATCATTTTCGAAACGGCGTAGCCGAGCACCTGTGCGAGCACCAACGCAATCTTGTAGTCAAGTGCGAAGTGCCATCCGGGAACCGAGGCAAAGATGGCGACCGAAAATGGCTTGCGGAATGCGTACATCGAAAAGTAGGCCGCAAAGCCTGCCAGGCCCGCGAAAGTGCTGAATAGAACCGGATTAGCCCTTTCGAGCGCTTGTTGAAGCTTGTTGTTCACGAAACGAGTTTATCCTGAATGCGCGCCTGATGTTTTTGGCGCAGCGGCTGGCCTGCCACACAGCTGTCATGTTTTTGTCATTAATTAACCGGTCCTGAGGCGAAACAATGCATATCATAGGTTGTCCATCTGCCGTTTCCGGCGCATTTGACCTTGCGGTTGTCGGTGCGGGAATCATTGGGCTGTCGTGCGCACGCGCCGCGGCGCTCAAGGGATTGCGCGTCGTTGTCATTGACCGCGATTCCCAATCAAGCGGCGCATCGGTGCGCAACTTCGGCTTCGTTACCGTGGCGGGCCAGGAGCGTGGTGCGGCATGGACGCGTGCCCGGCGTTCTTGCGCCATATGGGAAGAAGTGGCTCAGCAAGCCGGGATTCCCATTCTGCAGCGCGGCCTGTGGTTGACGGCGCGCCGGCCGGAGGCGGTGGCGATCCTCGAGTCGTTTCTCAAGACGGAAATGGGCGAGGGGTGCGAGCTCATGAGCCGCGCCGCCGCTCGAGCGCGCTGTCCTGAGTTGGTGAATGAACAGGTACAGGCCGTGCTCAGCAGTTCTATTGATCTTCGCGTCGAATCGCGGGAGGCAATCCCGAAAATCGCCGCGTGGTTGGCGGAGCGCTGGGGTGTCCAGTTCCTGCGTCAGACCGCGGTGCTGTCGGTCGCGCCGCCCCTGCTCGAGACTTCACGGGGCGTGGTGCGGGCCGGGGCCGTGGTGGTATGTCCGGGAGATGATGTTTACTCGCTCTACCCGAAGCGAATAGCCAGGTATGAGGTGAGCCGCTGCAAGCTGCAAATGCTGCGCCTTTCAGATCCTGGTTTTCGCTTGCCGAGCACCGTGATGTCGGATCTTAGCCTGTTGCGGTATGCTGGTTATTCGGCGCTGGCGGAAGCTGCCCCGCTGCGCGCGCGGCTCGAGGCGGAGCAGGGCGAGCATCTCGAGCACGGGATTCATCTTATCGTGGTGCAAAGCGCGGACGGCAGTCTCATCGTTGGTGATAGCCATGACTACGCGGCCACGCAGGATTGTTTTGGGCACGAGCATATCGATGAACTCATTCTCGGCGAATTTGCCGCAGCGACGGGCCGGCCGCCTCCTGCCGTCCGCGAACGATGGATGGGCACCTATGCGGCTGCCCCCGATCGCACGATGTTCATCGATGCCCCAGCGCGCGATGTGCGCATTGTGATGATAACCAGCGGCTCGGGCGCATCGATTGGTTTCGCGATTGGTGAGGAAGTGGTGGCGGATCTCTTTGGCGGAGTGAAGGTTGGCGGAGCGCAGGTTGGCGGAGTGCAGGCAAATGGCAATACGCGATCGCTTCGATCTGGTCATTTTTGATTGGGCGGGGACCATGGTGGATTTCGGTTGTCAGGCGCCGGTCATTGCGCTGCGCGAGGCCTTTGCATTTCGAGGAGTGGCGATCAGCGACGCGCAGGCGCGTCGCGATATGGGCAAGCCCAAGGCTGATCATGTCCGCGCGCTGATTCAAGATCCCGCCATCGCCAGGGCGTGGACTGAGGCCTGCGGCCGCGCCGCAGACGATGCGGATGTTCAAAAGTTGATGACGGACTTGGCTCCGCTGATGCGCGATCAGGCGGCGCGCACAGCGCGTCTCATCGACGGCGCCCGCTCTGCAGTCGAAGCGCTCCAGGCGGAAGGCATCAAAGTGGGGTCGTCAACCGGCTATACCCGCGCGATGATGGCGCCGGTGCTGCGCGAAGCGGCGGCTCAAGGCTATGTTCCGGATCATGTCGTTTGTTCCGGCGAGACGCCGGCAGGAAGGCCGACGCCCCTCATGATCTATAAAGCGTGCGCCGAGCTTGGGGTGTGGCCGCTGTCGCGCGTCGTGAAAGTAGATGATACCGAGGTCGGCGTTGCCGAGGGTCGAGCGGCGGGCTGCTTCACGGTCGGAATTACGGCATCGGGCAACGGCGTGGGCTTGTCTGAGCAGGCGTTGTCGGCGCTGCCTGCCGCCGATCGCGCGGCGCGCATTGCGGCGGCGGAGAAATCACTTCTGGCCGCCGGAGCGGACGTGACCATCGATACCATCGCCCAGCTCACATCGGTGCTTCGGTTGGCAACTTGAACCGGACTGTCGGAGCTAGGCGACTGCTAGCGCGCCGTCAGTGTTCTGTAGATTTTGGTTAACTCGTGCGGCAGCGCGGTGACGTCGTCGATCACGAGATAACGAGCTTCCTTGCACATGCGCCGCAGGTAGTCGTGGCCGGCCGGATCGATGGTCACGCAAAAATCCGTAACCCCGGCACGCTCGGCCTCCCACAGCGCGCGCGCGGTATCTTGAATGCCGTACTCGCGGTCAGTCCGATCGGTGCCATAGTCGTGGTCCTCCGGATAGCCGTCAGAAACGATGATCAAGACCTTGATCCCAGCCGTCTCACGGGTGAGTTTGCTGAGTGCGTGCCTGATTGCGGCACCCATGCGTGTCGAGCGGCGCGGTTGCATGGCCGCCAACGCTCCCCAGGTCCTTAGGGAAAGTTTGTCGGCGAAATCCTTGGCGACGTGAAACTCCACGTTGTCGCGGCCGTCGCCCGAAAACCCGTAAATGGCGTAGCTGTCCCCCAGTGCCTGAAGTGCGTCGCACATCAATGCCAGTGCGTCCTTGGACACGTCGATGACTCGCCGCTTCGGTGCGAATATAGGTTCCGGTATATCGTCGTGACCGCCGTAAAGATACAGTCCGCTTTGCGCCGCCACGGTCGCAGCGCCTGCAGACTTGGCGGCGGCTGCCGAACCGGGCAGTGCAAAATCGGTCGACGCACTCATGTCGACCAGAAATGCCGCCGCTACATCGCGTAACGCGCGATCGCGCCGCACGTACAAGTGCGAATCACTGGCATGCCCGGTGCGCCGATCGATCACGGCCTCGATCAATCCGTCGAGTTCAAGCTCATCACCGTCGCTGGTGCGCCGGACACGACGCCATGACTGCGGCTTGATAAATCCGAATTGCCGCCGTACGTGGTGTGCGAGCGTGGAATGGCGCCGACGCACGTCCTCGATGAAACCGAACTCCTCGCCGCGCAGTCTGTGCTCGAAGACCCGGCACCAGGCGGCGAGATAGGCTTCTCGATGAAAGTCCCATTCGTCATACAGAAAACTGCGCGGCCCTGTATTTTCCAAGGGTAGAACGGCAGCAACCGGTGAGCGCAGCGGCAACGTCTGATGCCCGGCACTGCGCTCCTCGGTCATTGCGCCGGCGGGCGGCGGCGGTTCTCGCGTTGAGGCTGCGAAGGGGCGGCTGGAGCGGCGCCAGACTGCTTTGTCGGAAGTCGTATCGCCGCGAAACTCGAGACCCAAAGCCGAGCCATGCTCCAGATCGTCAGGAAATGGCCCAAATTCGCCATCAGGCTTGCCATCCATGGCGGCCGTTGCGTTCGCCAATGACGGCGCCGGCGACTGCTCGTCGTTTGCCGGCCCGAGATTTTCGAGTTGGGCGTATATCGCAAGCGATGCTCGCGCGCTGTCATGGACGTCGGCGTCTATGCTTTGCACGGCGGCGGCTGCATCAAGCAACCCATCGAGCAGACCGCTCGAGTCACCGGCCACCAGCGCCGCACGCGGCGCTCCAAGCGAAAATTGCAGCAGTGCCTCGATCAATGCAGGTAGAGGCGGCATCGAGCTGATGGCTGGGCGATTCGCAAGGGATTGGGCCAATACCCGCGCAAGGTCCGCGCGCGCACCCGGATAGCGGCGCGCCATCGCCGTATCGATTCGAAGATCTTCGATGGCGAAGAAAATCCGGCGCAGCAAAGCAGGTCTTGAGGACTTGGCAGAGAATTGGTGCAAATCGAAATCGGCGGTGCCTTCCACCCAGTAGCCGATCTGATGCAGCACAGCAATTCGATACGCGCCGAGATTGTGTTGCGCCGTCGCGAAATTCCCGATCTGCGCGGGCAGAAAAATGCTGGCCTCATCGGTCATTGGCGCGTTCCGTTGCGGAGCGTCCTTCGGCTCGAGCAGTTTCAAATGCAAATATCGGCCGGCCAGGCCCTGCGCAAACAGCGCCAAGAGTCGATGGATATCCGCGAAACAGACGTGAGCAGGGCAGCGCTCCTGTGTCACGGGCGAGATCACGGCAGCAGGACATCCACGATCGCACCGATGGATTTTTGGACCTCGGCATCATCGGTTACCGCGCGTGCGATAGCGACATCGCAAGCCCGGCGCGGCTCAATGCCCCCGGCGGCGAGTTGCGCGGCATAAACCAGCAGACGAGTGCTGACTCCCTCTTCGAAACCATGTTCGCGCAAGTTACGCACTTTTTCACCCACAACTGCGAGCCGGCGCGCAAGCGTTGGGTCCACGCCGCTTTCGTGCGCAATGATGGTCGCTTCGATATCGATGCCGGGGTAGTTGAAATCCAGGCTCACGAAGCGTTGGCGCGTTGAAGGTTTCAGATCCTTGAGCACACTCTGATAGCCAGGGTTGTACGAGATCACCAGCAGGAAGCCGGGATGCGCATCCAGCAGCTCGCCGGTCTTTTCAATGGGCAAAACGCGCCTATGATCCGTCAGGGAGTGCACGACGACGGTCGTGTCTTTGCGCGCCTCGACCACCTCGTCGAGATAGCATATCGCGCCGCTGCGAACGGCACGGGTCAGCGGTCCATCCATCCAGACGGTCTCGTCGCCTGACAACAGGTAGCGTCCGACCAGATCGGTGGCACTCAAGTCTTCGTGACAGGCGACGGTGATCAGCGGCACCTCGAGCCGGCGGCGCGGGCTGTCGATTTTCCGATATAGCCGCCACGCCATGTGTTCGATGAAACGCGTCTTGCCGCAGCCCGTGGGCCCCTTCAAGAGTACCGGAAGGCGGGCCTCGTACGCCGCCTCGAACAGGCGCACTTCATCAGCAAGAGGCAGATACCAAGGCTCCTGCATCAATCGGCTGGAATTGCCTTGCGCACTGGCAGTAGAGCGATTCATATTCGCTTCTATTGGACCACGCATGCGCCGCCAACTCAAAAGTTGCGGTTTCGCCGCGAGTCGGCCACCATCCTTCCACCATGCGAAACAGAGCGACGCTCCTCTCAGCGCTGACGGCCTGGGTGGCCATGCCGGTGCATGCCGCGAACTACCAGGTCTATGTGACCAATGAGAGATCGGGGGACGTCACCGTGATCAATGGCGGCGACTTCAGCATCGCCGCGACCATTCCGGTCGGCAAACGGCCGCGCGGCATTCATGCGAGCCCCGACGGCAAAACTGTGTACGTGGCCTTGAGCGGTACTCCTGTCGGAGCGCCGCCTCAGATTGACGCCCACGGCAATCCGATATTCGACAGGAAAAAGGCCGATGACGACGATGATGATGCGAATGCAGACAAGGCTGCCGATGGAATCGGCGTACTGGATGTCGCGACAAAGAAGCTCACCGGCAAGCTCAAGGCCGGATCGGATCCTGAAGAGTTTGCCTTGAGCAAGGATGGCCGCCACATCTACATTTCAAACGAAGATACAAAATCCGCGACGGTCATCGGCATTGTTTCCGCGAAGCTCGAGCACATCATCCCGGTGGGTCTGGAACCGGAAGGCGTCAGCACCACGCCGGACGGCAAGCGGTTTTACGTCACCTGCGAAGCCGGCGGCGACATTTATGTGGTTGATACGGGTTCCTACTCGGCGGTGGCGCATTTCAAAGTGAATGGACGACCGCGCAGCGTAGCTTTCCTGTCCGCCGGCGGTATCGGATTCATTCCCTCGGAATCCGCGGGCGAGCTGAATGTCATCGATACCGTGAATGCGAAAGTGATGAAAACCATTGCGCTGCCCGCAGGCTCCCGGCCGATGAGCGTCAAGCTATCGCCCGACGAAAAACGGCTGTACGTCAGCAACGGACGTGCAGGAACGATTTCCGTACTCGACAGCCACAGCTACGAATTGCTCGACACGATCAAAGTGGGGACTCGTCCGTGGGGAATAGCGCTGTCGCCTGACGGGAAATTTCTTTTTTCCGCCAATGGGCCTTCCAACGATGTGTCCATCGTCGATCTTAAGGCGAACAAAGAAATAAGCCGAATCAAGGCCGGCTCGAGCCCCTGGGGAATCGCCATCACTTCCCAATAATGAATACCTGCTGCTCGGTGATGCTCCGGGTGAATCCTTCCTTGAAGGCGCGTGCGCGAAGCACCGCAGGGCCGGTCAGTTTGATTGGCCTTTCATACCGCGTATCGGTGGCGCCCGGCACGGTGCCGTCCACGGTGTAGCGTATGTCGGAACCGGGTTCGCTCATCGTCAGGGAAATCTCAACCTGTCCGGCGAACGTTCCACCCGGCGGCGAAATCACGGGCGGCGGCAACACCGGGCGACCGGGCATGCTGTTGATCCACTCTTTGAGCAGCTGCATGCCTTTTTGATCGATGGTTTCGCGCGCCAGCGGCGGCATCTTGATATCCCCTAACGTATTGGCGCGCATGTATGCAATCGAGCGCCAAACATCATGCGGTGAGATGACTCGCGGATGGTCGATGCCTTGATCGATCAACACCGGTCCATCGATCAGCGCCTGGCCGCTGAGCGGCGTGTCATAGCGCGCGTCGAAATTGGCCACCGTGCCGCCGGGACGGTGGCACTGCGAACAATTCGCATCCAGATAGGATCGCGCACGATCTTCGAGCGTGCGCGAGGCGTCATCGGCGGAGGCGAGCGTTGCAAACGATCGCAGATCGTCGTCCTTGAACCCCGGCGTGAACAGGCCGAGATGATTCCAGGTGCGCAACTCATTGTCGGAAACCCCTGAAGGGTATGTGAAGGTCCGATTCATTTGCCGCGTCTTCACGCCGAGCACGCCGCCGGCCTTTGCCGTGTGGCAGGTCAGGCAATCCTGTCTGCTCGGGTAGTACCAGCTCTGCTGATGGAGCTCTCCATTGGCCGATCGAATGGGAATGTCTTCGGTTTGACTGCCCGCGAGCAAGTCGGCGTCACTGCCGTCGGCTCGCCATTTGTACACGGCGCCGTAAACGCCGCCGGCGGAATCGCACACCAGCAGGCGCGTCTCGAGCCTGCGTTTGGCGCTCGGATGAGCGGCGTCCGTGGGTAGGTCAAAATTCTTCACGAACACCGTGCCCGGGGGAAAGCGCCACTCGCCGGTGGCGGAAAAGGCTATGTTCCCGCTCGGTAGGGCAATCCAGCGTGACTTGTCGGCCCCATCAGACCAAAAGGCGACGGCAAGCTCGTAGGGAATCAGCCCAGTACTCGGTATCCGCTTCGCGGTATCGCTGAAGACGCCGGTTTGCGAGAGAAGCACAGGCATTTTGCCGTCGGCCCGCGGCGGCATCTGCAAGTACGGCTTCGCGGCAACTCGCACAGCGAGACCATACGGGGCCGGCTGTGTGCAGCTGACCGAGGCGGCGAGTAGTAGTAACGCGAGGCTTGTTTTTGCGGCAGTCTTCAATCGGTACGTGCTCCTTGAGAGCTATAGTAACGAATCATCCCGTCCAGTGAGGCGTCTATGAAACCCGGCTTGCCCATCCTCTTGAGTGTGAACGGCGGGTACGTCGATGCCGCCGGCTATCTCGCGCTGCACGGATTGTTCAGCACCCACGTCACGGGGAATTTCGTAACTCTCGGTGCCTCGTTCGTGCTGGGAACCAGCGGCGCGCTAGCGAAGCTGCTGGCGCTCCCGATGTTCTGCCTCGTCGTGTTGGGTGTGCGCCTTCTCAGCGTGGCGCTTGTGGCGAAACGCTTGCCGGCGTTTCGCACCATTCTCGCGCTCAAAGTGGCGTTGCTGACCACGGGGGCAGTGCTGGCCATTGGATTCGGACCGTTCGACAGCGGCGACGGATGGGCGGCGCTGCTGACCGGCATGGCGCTGGTCGCGGCGATGGCGATTCAAAACGCCATCCATAGAATTCACATGGGTGCCTTGCCGCCCACCACCATCATGACCGGCAATACGATACAGATCATGATCGATCTCGCCGATCTGATGCGCGGCGTTCCGGCGGATGCACGCGCAGCGATTCATATGCGCCTGTCCAGGATGTCCGCCGGCGTCACGGCCTTCGCCGCGGGCTGTGCCGCCGCAGCGCTGATCTATGCCAAGCAGGGCATTTGGTGTTTCGCGATTCCGCCCCTGCTCGCCGCGTGCACCCTGTGGTTGGGGGAGTCGGTTGCGGAAAAGACCCAACCCTGATGTCCCGATTCGCCTGCCGTTTTCGATGTACTTGGTATGAACGATCGAATAAGCAGTCTATCGGGAGATATCATGGAAAACACCATCACCGGCGCAGACGTATCCCGGCCTCAGGGCGAGCGATCTGCAGTGCAGAACGCCGGCACGTCCACGAGCACACTGAAGCTGGTGCTGCTGTGGCTGGTGATTGGCCTGCCTCTGCTCTGGGGCGTGATGAAAGCTCTGGAGGACGTCGGAAATCTAATCCCGTAAGCCCGCACCAAACTCTCCGTCTTGAGGCTTAGGAGCGCGTTTCCCCGCGCTATAATGCCCAAGAACAAGGATCTCAAAGGGGAGTTTCATGTTGAAATCGATTTTCGCGGCAGCGCTCATTCTGATTTTGGGTGTTGCCGCAATTGACATCAGCGGTGCGCAAGACGCGCCCGCCGCGCCGGCCGCTCCGGTCGTTCCTGTGGCTGCCGATTACGCCAATCCCGCCGTCTGGCTGTGCAGGCCCGACGCCCAGGATGCCTGCACGGTTTCTCAAGATGCGACCATCGTTGCCGTCAACGGCACACTGACGCGCGAGAAATTTCATGCGGGAAAGAATCCGCCGATCGATTGCTTCTATGTTTATCCCACCGTGTCGAACGAATCGGGCGGGAATTCCGATTTAACCATCACCGGTGCCGAAAAATCAGTCGTGAACGCGCAGTTTGCGCGCTTTGCGGCCAAGTGCCGTTTATTCGCACCGATGTATCGGCAAGTCACGCTGACTGCGTTGCGCGCGATGATCGTGGGCAAGCCCATCCCGGCCGATCGCGAGTTGGGATACAACGATGTGCTCGCGGCATGGAATTACTATCTCGCCCATGACAATAAGGGCCGCGGCGTCGTGCTGGTCGGTCACAGCCAGGGCTCGGGAGTCTTGACGCGGTTGATCAAGGATGAGATCGACGGCAAGCCCGTACAAAACAAGGTGATTTCCGCCATCCTGATGGGAACCAACCTACCGGTGCCCAAGGGCGCCGACGTTGGCGGTGCGTTCAAACATATTCCGGTTTGTCATTCGAACAGTCAGACGGGCTGTGTCATTGCGTTCGCGGATTTCCGCGTCAACGTGCCGCCACCGGCCAATTCGCGCTTCGGCAAAGCGCCGGACGGAATGCAGGCGGTATGCGCCAATCCGGCTGCCTTGGGCGGCGGTTCCGGCGTCCTCGACGCTTATTTGTCGGTGGGCCGCATTTCCACCGGTTCCGACGGTCCGCGAGAACCCTTCGATTGGACTCAGCCTGCCAAGCCCATCGACACGTCTTTCGTCAAAGTACCCGGCTTGTTGAGCGCGGCTTGCGTGGCGGATGAGCACGGTTCCTATCTGGCAGTGACCGTTCATCCAACTGCGGGCGGCGCACGCACCAATGACATATCCGGGGACGTAGTCGTGAACGGCCAGGTACTGCAAGACTGGGGTCTGCATCTGATCGACGCCAATCTCACGATGGGCAACCTGGTTGCGATCGTCGGCGATGAAACCAAAGCCTATTTGGCGAAAGCAAAAAAGATGTAACGGCACAAGCTTTCCAACCCACCTTGGCGCAATCCATGCTGAAACGATTCATGCTCGCTGCATTAGCCTTCGGGCTGATGGGGATGGACGCACCGGTGCAGTACTCGATTGAGGCCATACGCTACGGCGTATCTCCCGGCGTTCCGGTCAGCGCCCTGGTGGTGGAGGGGCCAAAAGACGAGAAAGTCGATGTCGACTTTGTGGTGTGGCTCATTCGCGGCGGCGGCCGCAATATTCTTTTTGACAGTGGGTTTCACCGGGAGCGTTGGTTCAAGCAGTGGGCGATCACGGATTACCTGCGGCCTGATGAAGCAGTACGGCAAGCCGGCGTGAAACCGGAGGACGTCACCGATGTCGTGATCAGCCATGCGCATTGGGATCACATGGGAGGCATCGACCTGTTCCCCAAGGCGACGGTGTGGATTCAAAGAGACGAGTTTCGTTATTACACGGGAGATGCGTGGCAGACCGGTGGCCAACACGGCGGAATCGACCCGGATGACGTCCAACAACTGGTTCGGTTGAACACCGCGGGACGATTGCGGCTGGTCGATGGCGATAATGTGGAGATCATTCCCGGAATTCGCGTGTTCATCGGATCTCGGCACACGTTTGCGTCCCAATATCTGCGTGTCGACGGCAAGCTGCCCTATGTGCTCGCTTCAGATAATGTCTATTTCTACCGAAACTTGAGTGAGCACAAGGCGAGCGCCACATTCAGCGACGCGGATCACCCGGCGAATATCAAGGCTCAGGAACGCATGATTCAGCTGGCGGGCGCTGTGGAGCGCGTCGTTCCTGGGCACGACGCTCTGCAGTTTCAAAAATACCCAACCCAAGGACGCGTCGCCAAGATCAAATAGCTGAGACCTGATCCAGCGCTGCCTGAAATGTCGTGGCGCGCTCAGCGCCGATGAATTGGGGCCACAACCTCGCCAGAAGCGCGGCCGGTTGTTCGCCCAGATCGCAGAGGATCAGCTTCGTGCCTTCACCATGGGCCTGCCGGACAAAGGCCTCCAGGGCGCTCGCGCCGCTCGAATCGATGTAGGGCACGCGCTCCATGCGCAGGATGATGGTCTTGGGCGAACGGCCCGTTCGATGCAGCGCATCCAGCATTTCACGGGCGACACCGAAGAACATCGGCCCGGCAAAGCGAAACACTTCGACGCCCTTGGGCAGCGAGGCGCGCTGCGTGGGGTCATCGATGCTGAGTTCATCGGGCAGAAGACCTGTGGTGTCGCTCATGCGTGCCATGAAAAGGAGCGAGGCGAGCGTGACGCCCACACCAATGGCGACGGTCAGGTCTACGAGCACCGTCAGCGCGAAGGTCAGCAGCAACAAGGCGCGCTCCCCCGCATCCATCTTGAGCAAGGTCTTGAAGCGTTCCACCTCGCTCATTCCCCAGGCGACAATCAGCAGAATGGCCGCCAGCGCGGCCATCGGTACATGGGAAATCAACTTTCCGGCGACCAATAAGAACATCAACAGAAACACCGCGTGGAAAATACCGGCTAACGGCGTGCGTCCGCCCGCGCGAATATTGGTGGCCGTTCTGGCGATGGCCCCGGTCGCGGGCAGACCGCCGAACAATGCAGAAGCGATGTTCGCGACGCCCTGAGCGACGAGTTCCTGGCCTGAGCGATGGCTGTAGCCGGTCATCCCGTCCGCAACCGTTGCCGACAACAAGGCTTCCATGCCGGCCAGAAAGGCGATGGTAAACGCAGACGGCAGCAGATGCTGGATCAATGCCAGCGAAATGTTCGGAATATGCGGTGCGGGCATACCCGTGGGCATGGCCGGAAAGCGATCGCCTACCGTGGCGACGGGCAGATGCAGCAGCGCGACCGCCAGAGTAGCAAGCAGAAGCGCAATGAGAAAGGCCGGCAGTTGCGGCGCGAATCGCCTGAGCAACACAATGACGGACAGCGTTGCGCTGCCCACACCGAGGGCGTAGAAGCTGGTCGAACCGAGTGCGCCCAGATAGGTTGCCCACTTTGGAATGAACTCCGCGGGCAGCTTCGCCGTAGTGAGGCCCAAGAAATCCCCCACCTGGCTGGAGGCGATGATCACCGCGATGCCGGCGGTGAATCCCGTGACCACCGGCATCGGAATGAAGCGAATCAGCCGGCCCAACCCTGAGTAGCCGGCCGCAATGAGAATGAATCCCGCCAGCAAGGTGGCCAAAACCAATCCGGCATAACCATGCGCGGCGATGATGCCCGCGACAATGACGACAAACGCACCGGTCGGGCCGCCGATCTGTACGCGCGAACCGCCGAGCAGTGAGATCAGGAATCCGGCAACCACCGCCGTGACCAAACCTTGGTTGGGCGTCGCGCCGCTTGCAATGCCAAGCGCCATGGCGAGGGGCAGCGCCACGATGGCGACCGTCAGGCCCGCGAGCGCATCGTTGCGCCAGTATTTCTTTATCTGGCCTTCGCGCCAGACAATCACGAGTTTCGGGGTGAACGCCTGCCAGAATTGATTGAGTTTGGGCTTTGCCACTGCTTAGGTCGGCGCCAGCGCGAGCGCGTGCTCGATCGCCCAGGCGGAAAATCCGGCGCACACGACGCCGATCGCGAGAAACATTGCGCCGAAGAGCTTCTCTCGAATCACGAGATGTTTCGAGTCCATGGGAGCGATGAGAAACGGTTCACCGTGCGTGGTCTCGCCGATGCAGCTGGTGCGCACGATGTTTGATTTAAGCGTGTGCGCTTGAGACTCGGCGGCAGCGGCGCTGCGTGCCGCATCCCATTCGCCGGAATCGATTTTGCCGTCGTGATTTTGGTCAAATCGCGCGAGCAATGCTCCCTGGTCCGATTTCCATTGACGCAGCAGTGCCGCGGAAGCGCCGGCGCTTGTCTCGATTTCAGAATTCGAGCGCAGTTCACCGGTCACCGACAGTTGGTCGCCGACATGCAGCAGCTGCTCGTTGTATCGATAGAGATCGCTGCTCATGAATCCTCGTGAAGCAACCGGTGGGCCTCCCGGGGAGGGCGAGTCTCCGTACCAAACATCACGGCTGGTCGGCGTAATCTCGGCATTGATGGGACCGACGAGACATTCACCATCGGCGTCCGCCAGCACAAACGGGGTGATGCTCGTTGCGCTATCGATGGTGCGCCAAGTCGTCTCGCCCTTGGCATTGCGCTGTTTCTCCTGGACATTGTAGCTCCACCAGACGCAGGGCCGTAAACTGAGTGGAGAGATTGTCGGGTCGGGTTGCGCCGTCTTGGCCCGGCCGAAGACCTTGACGTAGCCCTGCGCCGCCGAGCGAATTTTAACGAGGGGGGTATCTTCCAGATACCGGTCGCGGCGGATGCTCGCCGTGAACCTATAGAGAGCCCAGCACGCGATCGCAGCCAAGACCGCTGCGGCTTCCCAGTAATGCAGAATGTCGGAGCTTCGCATATGGATCTGCGAGATCCACGATCAGCGCGCGAACAGTGCCTTCACGTCCACGTCGGATTTTTGATCGCTCATGAACTCCAGGAGCTTGGCCGGGTGGAAGTCCCCGAAGCTTGCCACCAGCACATCGGGAAACGTCTGCAGGCGGACATTGTTCGCATTCACCGAATCGTTATAGACCTCGCGCCGATCGGCGATTGCGGTCTCCAATCCGCTGATCCGCGCCTGCAGTTGCCGAAACGCTTCATTCGCCTTCAAGTCTGGATAGCGCTCGGCAACGGCATAGAGCCCGCCGAGGCCCGCCCGCAATTCCTGTTCTGCCGCGCCGACCGAGTTCACGTTGCCCGAGCTGCGCGCCGCATCGACCGCATTGCGTGCCTTGGTCACACGCTCCAGGGTATCGCGCTCATATTCCATGTATTGGCGGCACACCTCTACGAGCTTTGGTAATTCATCGTGGCGCTGAACCAGCAGCACGTCGATATTCGACCAGGCGAGCTTGACCGAGGCGCCGACCCGCACCAATCCGTTATAAATGCCGACCAGATAGGCAAGCAGTGCCGCGATCAAAAATGCCAGAACGATGAGGGTAATCATGGATTCGCTCCCTTGTGAGCGCGAATTCTAGCCGCACGGCGGACGAATACACAGTGCAGCGCCCGCATACTGTGAGGCTCGTCTCTGTCACGGCCCGGTCTTGGTTCGCATTTTCCCGCTAAAGCCGCGTTTGCCGATCGGCAGCCCTCTGCGGCGCAGGATGCCCGCACCGAAGAACTCATTTCTTGCCTTCAGCCCGCCAGCTCGCAATGGCCGCCATGGTGTTCTCGACGTGCTTGTCCGGACTCAAGGCTGTGTACTCATAGATAATCGTGCCGTTAGGGGCAATCACGTACGACGTGCGGTTCGTGTACGAGGTGAAAAATATCGTTGCATCATAAGCCTTGGAGATTTTCTTATCGGCATCCGAGGCGACAGCGAATTTGTTGCGGCATTCGCTCACGGAGAACCTGTTGAGAGTGTCGATGTCATCGTGCGACACGCCGATCACCGTTGCGCCCATGGCCTTGAATTTGTCGGTTGCCTCGGCAAACTCGTGGGCCTCAACGGTACAGCCTTTGGTAAAGGCGGCCGGATAAAAATACAGCACCACCGGCCCGTTCTTGAGCGCATCGGCCAGGGTGAACGTAAACGGTTTTCCGGCCAGCGTCGCCTGAGTCGTGAAAGCGGGCGCCTGCGCGCCGGGCTTCAGAGCCGCATACAGGGGTGATACGAGCAGCAGACAGCCCAAGCCGAGAGTCGTTGAACGCCACATGGTTATCGTCCTCATGTTATTTAAAGGTATTTTCGGCGATTGCAAAAGTTCGCCTCAATGCATGGCACTGCACCGGGCGGGCGGGGAGGACTTGGTCTCCGGTTTGGCGGCCGCTGCGTGCAGTGTACCCTCGGCCGCCAGCTGATCAAACGCCACTTGCTGAAGCGCGCCGACTTGTGCGCCCGAAAGACCCAGTTCGAAGCCCGAACATTCATTCGCGCCGAGGGAACGGGGATCACGGCCGGTGATATTGCCGAACAACACCAACGCCTCCAGATAGTATCCGTAGGTGCTGGCATGATAGGCATCGTAGGTCCACAAATTCATTTTTTCGGCATCGATTCCATCGTAGGGATTGGAGTCGGCGACACCCGTGCGCATCGCCCGCACCCAGGCATCGCCCACCGGGACCACCGTGATGCCGGCGGTCCCCGCAGCTGCTCGGTCGTAGCCGTCACGCACATCGCGGGCCATAGCCTCGATCGGCTTGCCGTACCACGCGCCTTTGGCCAGATAAACCTGGTCGGCCCGCGGCCAGGTTGCCATGATGCGGATATCCGTTTTCGAATTCTTGGTGCGCAGGAACTGCGCCATCTGTCGGACGCTCGCGACCAAAAGAGTCGGATCGCCGGGTTTCTTGGAGTCCAAGGTACTGAATCCGTGCATGACCACCGCATCCCAGGAGCGTTGCCCGATCACCTCGAGCTTGTGCTCCAGGTGCCAGTCGATGCCGACGCCGGGCTCGGTTTCGAGGTAAACGTCGTAAGGCAAGCCGGCTTGTGCTGTGAATGACTTGAACAATGCAGGCACACCGCCTTGGCCGGTGCTGTTAAGATCGGCAACGCTTTCGGGACGGTAGTAGCGCACCGGCGAGCCATAGCCAAAGGTAAAGCTGTTGCCGATGAACAGGATGCCGGCGGCGAATGTATTGCCGGCGATGAGCCATAGCGCCAGCGTCAACAGCCACCAGGTGCGCCGATTCCGGCGTTGTAATATCGGCACGATGCTATTGTCCTTCCCCATCATGAGCATGTTGCCACTTTAGATTATGCGACACCACCCAAAATGAGCAGAGCCGACGAAGATCGCATCCTGCACGGCCTGTACTACTACCGCGAGAACATCGATGAAGATGTGCAGGTTTCCAGTGAGCAGTTGCTGTGGCTGGCGATGCATCCTTTGGGGGAGAGCGATGCCTGGCACAAGGACGGAAAACTTCAAAGTCTCCATGCATCCGACTTTCCCGAAGAGATCCGCGCCAAGCTGATCACGGCAAAGCTCGAACTGCCGCTGCGTTACCTGCAATACCGGCGCCTGATTACCTATGCGAAGCGCAGCGACGGAATGCTCTACGCAGCCGTCACGTTTGCGGGCGCGGATCGCGCCATCCGTCTTCACACACGGCGGGGCCGCATGGACCTGTGGTACCGGGAGCACCGAGACGGCATCGTCGGCGTCACCATCACCGTCTTGATTGCCTTCATCACCGCGCTGATCACCGTTCTCGTGATCAACAAAATGCTGCGATTCTAGGGCTTTAGTCGACTGTTTCGCACTCTCATTTTCGTTATGTCGTGCCGCCACGCCGCCATATCACGAGTCGCTGCCGCAACATTTGTCCCGGTGTTTACATAGTCGGAGCGGGGTTGATAATTGAGACGTGCGTCACTGGTGTTATGGTGAGTGTCGCTATTTTTAGACGCCGTAAATAGCTGAGAATGTTGCGCATTACCTGCCGCTTTGGCAGCTGGGATGAACGCAACATGTCACGAAGGTACCGGCTCCCGCTTTGGTTACTGACCGCCGGCGCGCTCGGTGTCGCGCTGTCTCTGATGGCGTCGAGCCACCGCAGCCCGCGCAGCGCCCTCGCAGCAAATGCTCCCGCTGCGCGGACAGTGGCCGCCAAGCCACGGACCGCGGCATCGTTGCCTGCGCAATCAGGCGTCGCGGTGAATTACCCCCGGCAGCGCTACATCGTGCAATCAGGCAGTGCCGAGGCGGCGCGCGACGCCGTGTTGCGTGCGGGCGGCATCGTGACCGGCGATCTCAGTGTGATCCGCGCAGTTGCTGCGTCACTCGGTGAGCATGAAATAGCCGCGCTGCGCGCCGAACAGGAAGCACAGCTGCACATCTACAATGACACGGCCGTGGTTGCGAGCTCCTTGGGCGCCCTGCCCGAAACCTATTATCCCACCGAAGTGGATGCCGCCAATTTGCATATCGGCGGGATGACAGGCCGCGGTGTCACGGTTGCAGTCCTTGATTCCGGGTTATGGAATAAAGAGGGACCGTTGCAGAACGCGCCGGGCGGGATCAGCCGCGTGCTGGCACAGTACGATGTCATTTTGGCGCGCCAGAGTCCGGGCTACTACCAGCCGTCCCCGTTGGAGAGCTATCGCCGAAGCATCAACGATCCTTATGGCCACGGTACACACGTGTCATCCATCATCGCCAGTAGCGGCGTTGCCACCACGGGCAAATATCAGGGCGTTGCCCCCGGGGTCAACTTGGTTTCCGTGCGGGCATTGGATAGCAACGGCCGAGGCCTCTATTCCGATGTCATCAGCGGCGTTCAATGGGTCATCAATCAAAGGAAGCGGTACGGCATTCGCGTGCTCAATTTGTCGTTGGGCGCGCCGCCCTCCGGGCCCTATTGGCAGGATCCGCTCAATCAGGCGGTGATGGCTGCATGGGCATCAGGAATCGTGGTGGTCACCGCCGCCGGTAACCGCGGTCCGGACGCCCTGTCGATCAATGCTCCCGGCAACGTTCCTTACGTGATCACCGTGGGCGCCGTCACCGACAATTATTTTCCGCTGCAGACCAAGCAATATAAATTGGCCTCGTTCTCGTCCGCCGGTCCGACCTTCGAGGGATTCGTGAAGCCCGATGTCGTCGGCATGGGCGGCCACAACAAGGCCTACGCTCCCGACAACGGCACGCTGGCCACCGAGTATCCGAGTTGGATTACTGAACCGTATAGCGACATGACCATGTCGGGCACATCGCAGGCAGCTGCGACGGTCAGCGGTGTGGTGGCGTTGATGCTGCAGGTGAATCCCTCGTTGACGCCGGATCAGGTGAAGTGCCACTTGATGTCCGGTGCACGTCCGGCCGTCAATTCGTCAGGAAAACTGGCTTACACCGTATTCCAGCAGGGCGCGGGCTTGGTGGACGCGCGCGCCGCCGCCTACAGCACCGCATCGAAATGCGCGAATCAGGGCATCAATGTGCTGCTCGATCTCGCCGGTTTGCAACATTACGGCGGCCGCGCCAACGAAGATGCCAACGGCAATTTCTACATCATGCAAGTGTCGGCCTCGAATACGAACCTGGTGGGTTCGTTGTTGGGCGGCCTGCTGGGCGGCGTCAGCAACTTAGTGTCGAACGTGCCGTTGGTGGGTAGCCTCGTGAAGGGCGTGGCGGAGCTGCTCGATGGCTTGCTGTGGAATGGTCAATATACCTCGGGCAGCGGTTATTCGTGGGCCGACGGCTATTCATGGGCCGACGGCTATTCGTGGGCCGACGGCTATTCATGGGCCGACAACTATTCATGGAGCGAAGGCTATTCATGGGCCGACGGTTACACGGGCGCCGATGTACCGCTGCCGGAATAGATAAAGCACCTGCATGCGGGCTCGCGGGCGCATTCTCAGCACTTTGGCAGCCTGCATAGCGGCGGCGGCGCTACATGGCGTCGCAATTGCAGGTGCTCCGACACCTGCGACCCGACCCATGTATTTCGAGCACCTTACGGTGCGCGACGGGCTCTCAATGAGCACCATCAGCAGCATCCTGCAGGATTCCCAAGGCTACGTGTGGCTTGCCACTGAGTCGGGGCTGAACCGCTACGACGGCTACACGGTACGGCAGTTTCGCCGTGAACGCGGCAATCAGCACGGGCTTGCGAGCGACTACATTTGGTCCATCGCCGAAGACGCGCACGGCGATCTTTGGCTCGCTACGGACGGCGGCGGCGTGGCGCGCTGGGACCGACGTACCGAGAAATTTGAGCAATTCAGGCACGATCCCGAGCGTCCGCAATCGCTGGCCGGTGACGGCGTTCGCGCGCTGTTGATCGATTCCAACGGGTTCGTTTGGGCCGGAACCAAGGATCATGGACTTGATGTACTCGACCCGCGGACCGGGTCGGCGCGACATTTTCGACATCAGGATTCCGATGAGCATTCCTTGCCCTCCGATGCCATAGGCGCGTTGTATGTCGATCACGCAGGCCGAATTTGGGTCGGCACGGACGGCGGACTCAGCCGCTACGATACCCTGAGCGACGGCTTCATTAATTTCGGCGAGGCTATGAGCGCCGCGCAGATACGCGACTCTCGGGTTCGCGCCATCCGGGAAGATCATACCGGGGCGCTTTGGATCGGTACTGTCAACGGCGGTCTCGCCCGGCTCGACCAGAACGGCACTACATTCACGGTGTTTCGGCATGACGCGAGCAATCCCCATTCACTGAGCCATGACCACGTCTGGGCGGTGCTGGAAGACGATGCAAAGCGTTTGTGGATCGCGACTGCCGATGGACTGGATTTATTTGATCGTAATTCGGAGTCTTTCGTCCGCTATGGGCACGATGCCGACAATCCCCAAAGCCTCCGCGACAGCGGTGTCTCATCTCTCTATCAAGATCGCGGCGGCGTGCTCTGGGTCGGGACGCGCGAGGGCGGCGCCAGCCACTGGAATCCACGCAGTTGGCTGCTGGGTCACTACTTCAGTGATGCGTTTCGCGCGTCGCAAATAGAATCCTTCGCGGATGACGGCGCGGGGAAGGTGTGGGTGGGCACCATCGGCGGGGGATTGATCGAAATCGACAGCCGCACCGGGCGCGAGCGCCACTATGGCGCGGATAAATCCAGCGCCGGCCCACAGCTTTCGGACGACCGTGTCATGGCGCTGCTCAACGATCATCAGGGCTCCTTGTGGATCGGCACCATGTCCGGCGGACTTGACCGGCTGGATCTTGCCAGCGGCAAGCTTCGCGTCTACCGCTCGACGGCGGCCGATGCGAACACGCTGCCCGCCGACGGGGTCATGTCATTATACGAAGACCGACTCGGTACGCTCTGGGTCGGCACGTTTCGAGGCGGCTTGGCCAGCTTTGACCGGGCTACGGACAAGATCACGCGCTATCCGTTCGGATTGGCGACTGCCCAATCGCTCAGCAGCTCCAAGGCCAGTGCAATCGTGGAGGATGCACTCGGCAATCTCTGGATTGGCACCATCGGCGGAGGTCTCAATCTTCTTGAACGCAAATCCGGCCGCTTCTACGCTTACCGACGTGATAACCGCGACCCTAAGAGTCTCAGCGACGATACCGTGTATGCGCTGCACATCGATCCGCACGGAGACTTGTGGGTCGGCACGGCGGACGGCCTCGATCGCGTCATAGGCACTTCAGCGCAGCCCGAAGCCGTACATTTCGAAAACCAATCCGGACTCAGCGGGATGCCGAGTCAAGTGGTTTGGGGTATCGAATCGGATCGGGATTCGCGCTTGTGGCTGAGCACCAACAATGGGCTGGCGCGATTCGACCCTCATATGCATTCCGTCAAGCTGTTCCATCAAGTGCATGGGCTTCAGGACGATGAATTCAACGTCAATGCGCACTTCCGCGGTGCCGACGGCACTTTGTATTTCGGTGGCAACCATGGCTTCAACGCTTTTTCGCCGGACCTTATCGCTTCCGAAGGACCGGCGCCGCGCGTCGTATTGACCATGGCCTCGAAGCTCAACCAGCCGATAGCCGCTCAAGAGCTGCCGAACGCGACGCGTCCGTTGACATTGGCCTATAACGACAAACTTGTCACCTTGGATTTTTCCGCGCTGGATTTCACCTCGCCTGCCGACAATCACTACTCCTACCGGCTGGAAGGCTTCGACAGCGACTGGATCGATGCAGGAACCATGCATCGCGCCACATACGCCAACTTGGATGCCGGCAATTACCTATTCAAGGTGCGCGCAGCGAATGCCGACGGCGTTTGGAGCGATGATAGTTTGAGCATCCCCGTGCATGTGGCGCCGGCGCCGTGGAATACCCTTGCGGCGCGCATGCTCTATGCGCTGGCTGCGGCGGCAATACTCCTCTATTTATGGCGCTTTCAGCGTCAGCGCCGCGAGCGCGAGCTGCGCTACAGCCGCGAGCTCGAACACACGGTGCGCATCAGAACGCACGAACTCGAGGAGCGCAATCAACAGCTGCAGGTCTTGAGCCGCGCCAAGACCGACTTCGTAGCTCGCATGAGCCATGAATTACGTACACCCATGAACGGCGTACTGGGGATGACCAGTTTGCTGCTCGATACCCATATCGATCAGTCGCAGCGGCGTTTTGCAGAGGCCATTCATCGCTCGGCCGATTCGCTGCTGGCCATCGTCGATGACGTGCTGGACTTCTCCAAGATCGAGGCCGGACGGCTGCAGCTGGATCCCGTCGACTGCGACCTGATCGAATTGTTCGAACAAACGGTTGAAATGCTGGCCGCGCGCGCCGCAACCAAGGGCATCGAGCTGCTCTGCGATTCACCGGCGGCTGCGCTGCCGCGAGTCAAGTTGGACGCTGTGCGTCTGCGTCAAGTGCTGGTCAATCTCGGCGGCAACGCGGTGAAATTCACCGAGCGCGGCGAAGTCATTCTGCGCTTGGAACTTCTGGGCTCGGAACAGGGTTCTGTCAAATTGCGCATTGCCGTGGCCGATACCGGTGTGGGAATCGCGCCGGAAAATCAGACCAGAATATTCGAGGAATTCGCGCAAGAAGATGCCTCGACGACGCGCCGATTCGGCGGCACCGGTCTTGGCCTGGCCATTTCGCGGCAAATCATCGAACTGATGGGAGGCAGCCTCGCGGTGAGCAGCGCGCCCGGCAAAGGCTCCACCTTCTCGTTTGAACTATCCCTGCCGCTTGCGGATTCGCCCTCTCAATTGCCGCAGCTGCCGCGCAGTCTCGCCGGTCTGCGGGTGCTCGTGGTGCATGACAACGCAGCTGCCCGCATGCTGATTGGCAGAACAGTGAGAACGTGGTCCGGCCGCCCGATGGAAGTCGCGTCGTTGGCCGAGGCCTTGAGCGCATCGGCCGGCGCAACCTATGACGCCGTGGTGGTCGATGATGAATTGATCACTCATGCCGCGAGCCTGTGGAAAGAAGTACGCGGCCGCCAGGGCCAAGGCCTGCGCACGATCCGGCTGCTCAGTTTCGTCAGTTTGGGCGCGCCCGCCGCTGCGGGTTCGTCGCCGTTTGATGCCGAGCTCACCAAGCCCCTGCGAATCGCGGAGCTGTACCGTGTGCTCACCGGCAGCGGCAGCGGCAGCACGCCTCTGAACGAGCGCACGATCGCGCTGAAAAAGCCCGCAGGGACGCTGTCGCCGCTGACGGGCCGTGTTCTGGTCGTTGAGGATCAACCTCTGAATCGTGAAGTGGCGATCGGCATGCTGACATCGCTGGGGCTGGAAGTGGAGACCGCACACCACGGCCAGCAAGCGCTGGACATTCTGCAAACGAGGTCTTTCGCCGCCATTTTGATGGATTGCGAAATGCCGGTGATGGATGGGTTCTCGGCGACGTCAGCCGTACGCAAGCGCGAGCCGGCCGGAATTCATGTTCCGATCATCGCCCTGACCGCCGACGTGACGAGTGCCGGGCGCGCCGCGTGCCTGGCGGCAGGAATGGACGATCATCTGGCCAAGCCCTTCCGGCGAGAGGCGCTGCACGCGATTCTGTCGCGATGGCTTGGCGGCAATCCGCTGCGCCCGCCGGTGTCGGCGCCGCCCGCGCCGCCGAATGCGCCCATTCTCGACGGCGCCACCCTGGATGCACTGCGCGCGCTGCCCAAGCGCGGTCCGAAGGACATGCTCATGCACATCGGCGAGCTGTACTTGGTGGATTCGCGCGGGCTCATCGCCTCGATCGAGCAATCTTTGAGTGCCGGCAATGCGGCCGACCTGGCACGCGCCGCCCACGCCTGGCGATCCTATAATGGCAACGTCGGCGCACATGGCTTGGCGCAACTGTGCCGAGAACTGGAGGATGCCGCGCGCGCGGGCAATTTTGCCTCGGCGGGCCAGATCTACACCCAGATCCAAGCACTGCATGCTCAAGTCCGCGACGAGCTGCAGATAGAGATGCGCAGGTCAGCATGAGCAAGCCGATCACACCGGTGCGCGTGCTGATCGCCGATGACGATGCGATTTTGCGCGAGATTGCCTACGCCATGCTGAATGAGGCGGGTTTCGCGGTACAAATGGTATCCAGCGGCGATGCCGCCGTTGCCGCTTGCGCCTTGCGCATGCCGGATATCGCGTTGCTCGATGTGGAAATGGCGGAAGGCGACGGGTATCAAGCCTGCACCAACATTCGATCCCTGCCGGGCGGCGCGGATTTGCCCATTGTGATGGTCACCGGATGCGACGACAGCGTATCGATCGATCGCGCCTATGAGGCCGGCGCCACCGATTTCGTGGTCAAGCCGATCAATTGGACGCTGCTGGCACACCGCATCCGCTACGTGATGCGCGGCGCGCGCACCATCGACGCGCTGCGATTCAGCGAGCAAAAAAATGCTGCGCTGCTGAAGGCGATCCCTGACGGCATCTTTCTGGTCGACAGCGCCGGCGTCGTCGGACATTGTTTCAGTCCCATCGCAGGGCTGTCCGAAACGCCGCGCGAAACGGCTCCGACATCGTTTTTCGATCTGATTCCCGGGACCATGCGGGGCCGGGCCATGGATTGTCTGAGTTCTGCGCTGCGGGGCGAAGCAGCTGTGTTCGAGTTCTCAATGGAAGCCAAGGCGCAAGTGATGCGGCACTTTGAATGCCGATACCTGCCCAATTCCGCCGGCCAGGTATTGGCCATCGTTCGAGATGTGAGCGCGCGCAAGGAGACAGAGGCGCACATACACAGATTGGCCTATTTCGATACGCTCACAGAGCTTCCCAATCGTGAATGGATCCGCGAATACCTGGCACAGTCGCTGAACGAGGCGCGTCGCCGCCATCGGCATCTGGCCTTGCTCTATGTGGACCTTGATCAATTCAAGCGCATCAACGATACGTTGGGTCACGGTACGGGCGATGCGCTGCTTCGCCAGGTTGCCGAGAGACTGCAGGCAACGTTTGATCAGGACGGCGTGGGCGGCGTGCAGGGACAGATCGCGCGCGTGGGCGGGGATGAGTTCATCGTGGTGCTCACCGGGATCTCCGATGCAGTCCAGCCCGAGCAGGTCGCAAAGAGAATATTGTCGCTGCACCAGGCGCCGTTTCTGCAGGCCAGTTACGAACTCGTGGTGACGCCCAGCATTGGGATCGCGACGTTTCCCGAACACGGCGATGATGTGCAGAGCTTGCTCAAGAACGCTGAGGGAGCGATGTACGAGGCCAAGTCGAGCGGCCGAAATCAGCTGCGTGTGTACGACAGCGCCGTGAATGCGCGTGCGCTCAAACGACTATCCCTGGAAATGGAACTGAGAAGGGCGGTCGAGAATTCGAGTCTCGAAGTCTACTACCAGCCAAAGTACGATGCGCGGACCTTGAGATTGACGGGGGGCGAGGCGCTGTTGCGTTGGTTCCACCCCGAACGCGGCCAGATTCCGACCGGCGACTTCATCGCAGTGGCCGAGGAGACCGGGCTGATCGGCGACATCGGCAAGTGGGCGCTGCAGCGGGTATGCCGCGATCTCACCCAATGGCGCGGCGAAGGATTGGCATTGCCGCACGTTGCGGTGAATGTGTCCGGCCGCGACTTCATGCATCCCGAAGCGCTGCTGCGCTTGAGCGAAACGGTCACGCAGGCGAATTTGTCGCCATCGCTGTTCGAGTTGGAACTCACCGAAGGCGTCCTGATGCGCGATGCCGAAGCCGGGCGCCGCTCGCTGCTGGCACTGAAGGAGTTTGGCTTTGCGCTTGCCGTTGATGATTTCGGCACAGGCTACTGTTCATTGAACTATTTGAAGCGCTTTCCGCTCGATACCCTGAAGATCGACCGCTCGTTCGTCGCCGACATCAGTGAGGACCCGGATGATGCGGCCATCGTAAGGGCAATCATCGCGCTGGGCCACAGTCTCGATCTGAAGATCGTCGCCGAAGGAGTCGAAACGCTCGCGCAGCTGCAGTTTCTGCAGGCTGAGGAATGCGATTCCATCCAAGGATTTCTGATGAGCGCCGCGGTTTCCGCGGCCTCATTTGCGGAGCTTCTGCGGCTGCCGAAGCCCTCACTCGCCTCGCTCGGCAAGCTGCCTATGCGCTTCGCGGGATGACCTGCCGGCGCGCCGCAGTGCACGAGATGAACGCTGCATAGCTCCATGCCAGCTGTTGCGCGGATCGTTGAACGCCGGTCTGCTGATCGAATTGTTCGGACAACTCGCCGCTGAGCGGCGTATACCTGCGCACCGTCTCGAGAAACGCATCGCCGCGCTCAACCAGTGACTTGCGCGCCGGCGGTCCAATCGCCTGCGACTCGAGTGCGGCTCGAAAGCAGAACTCCGCCGCCGCGAGCGTCGAGAAATAATAGGCGCCGCCCGAATAATAGACATCGCCCGCGTAGCGGCCCATGGCCGGCGCCCGGCCTTCGCGGTTGCGGTTGATGGCATATTCGGCGTCAAATAGCGCTTCCAGTTTTGCCAGCGTGGCATGCATCCGGGGATCGCGCACAGAATGGGTCTCGCCGCTTCCTGCCGCATGCAGTGCGGCGAAGATAACGGAGATATCGAGTTCCTTCCCCGAGGGTGCATTCGCTTCCAGCATGCGCGACCGGTAGAACTGCAAATCCTCCCGCCAATACCCGTCAAGAAGGCGCAGGATCTCGGCAGCGTCGGCGCGGCAGGCGAGTGCAGCGGCACTCTCGCCTTGCAGGTCGAACCAGCCGGCGCCGCGATCGAGAGCCGCGGCGGCCAAGCGCAGCGTGTAGTAGTGCAGTCCCTTTTCCTCTTCCCAAATATCGAAACAGCCTTCGCGCCAGTGCCGACGGGTAAATTCAAGATCGGCTCGGAGCAGCGCATCGACCAAACCGCCGAGGTCGGGTTCGAAGTGCGCACTGTGCCGCCAGCGCAGCAGGGTGATCGCGCGCATCGACGCACCGTCATTTTGCGGCCGGGGCCATTTGGAAATATCGAGAGTCCCGTCCGGGTTGACGCGCGTCTCGCCGGTAACCGTCTCGCCATGAGCTGCCGCGAGATCCTCGTCGGTGCGCACATATTGCCGATAGTCCGGTGCGATGGCGTCGCGCCATGCCGAGCCCGAGCTCGAGCCCGGACCCGCACCGGGGCCGCTCAAGCTGCGTCCATCGAGCACCTGCAGCGACAAGCTGAAATGCACAAAGTCGGCAAAATTTGAAAGGGCATTGCACTCGACGCTGGCGTCTTCGAACAGCAACCGCAGGGCATCGATCACCACCGCCGAATCGCGGTACCAATGGAAGAAATAGTCCGGTTCCGGATCGTAGGCGCCGAGCACCGGCGATGCGACGATGGAGCCTTTGCGCGGTTTCACGGTTTGCGCGAATCCGGGCCGGTGCTTGACGATGCCGACGGGGGAGATGCTGCGCATCATGGCGGCCGCGCTGTGGCGGTACTGACGCTCTATCCAGCGATCGAGCGCTTCCATCAGCTAGGAGCCCATCCCGGTGAAGCCCAACGCCCGCAGTCCCGCTTGAATTTCCGGCGCCTTCATGAACAGCTTCCATAAAAGACCCGTGCGGTAATTCTCGATCATGATCACGATGGGCCCCTGATCAATGGAGAGATACGTATCTGCGTACCAATCTCTTGCCGCGCAAAATGCATCGACGAAGCCAAATCGTCCCCAAATCTTTTCGCCATGGACGTTGAGGAAGTGACGTATGGCCCGGATCGACTGCTTGGGCGCATACGGCATGCTCGCCAGCGCCGCAGTGGGGGCGATCGTGCCATCGTCCTCATCCGGAGCGTGCGGGCGGTAGCCGTCGGGACCGTCGCTCGATGTAAGACCCCAACAAGAGGCGCCGTAGCCTTTGTGATGCAGCGGATTTTTCTTGCAATGCGCGTGATTGATGCGCACGTGATTGACGTTTTGTTCCCAGTAATCCGCATAGCGGTCTTTCAGGCCGCGCGGGTCGATTCCACAGAAGGAATACTGCGTGAAAAACAAGGGTCCGCCAAACGGATACCCCAGCGGCAAGGGGATGCCGTAATAGGATTTGCCATTGAGAAAATGACGGCCGACTGTGAACCCTGTTTCGTAGGCGTTGGCGTCGATGCCATAGCGCGGGGCGGATGCGGCCAAGACATAAGTGATCAGGCATTCGTTCCACCCGCGGATATCCAGGCCCTGTGCCCAGCCGTTGTTCGGGCTCCAGTGCCATTTGAGCACTCGGTGTCCGCCTTGCGAGTACCAATCCCATTCCACGTCTCTCCACATATAGTTGACCAGGCCTCTGATCTTGGACTCGGCGGGCGTGTCGCGGCTGAAATATTCGCGCGCGCACAGCAGCCCCATGATCAAGAACGACGTTTCGACCAGATCGCCGCCATCGTCTTTGCGGGTGAAGGGTATGGTGGCGCCGGTGCGCCCATTCATGAAATGCGGAAAAACGCCGTGATAGCAGGTCGCTTTGACCAGCAGATCCAGCATGTGTCCGAGGCGCTCCGCGGCGGCCGCGCGCGTGACCCATCCGCGCTCCGCAGCGACGATGATCGCCATCACGCCGAATCCCGAACCGCCGATGGTCACCAAATCGTCCAAGGGTCCTGCCACGGTCTTGCACCGGTCCGGCGCCAAACCGCTGACCGGATGTGCCGCCTCCCAGAAAAACCCAAAGGTTTGTCTTTGCACTGCTTCGAGCAATTCCTCGTCGGGCAAGGCTGCAAGATCGGCCGGGCGTAAGGACTTCGGTTTTCGCATATTTAGAACCTTCTAAGTAGTTGCCGTCGCAGGCCGCAAAGCGGCAGGCGACGCCGGGGGTATTAATTTCTTTGCGGTCGGATCATTGACCAAGTGCAGCACCCGCGAAAAGAATTTATGCGCATCGGAGCGTCCGATATGAATCACGCCGCAATCCGGCAGCTGGCCGGTAAATATATCAACGAACCGGTCGAGCGCCCTGTCATCCAGAGAGTCCAGTACCTCATCGATGACCACCCACTGCGCCTTGTGGATGAGCACGCGGGCCAGCGCCAAGGCGTGCTGTTCGTCCTCGCTCAATTCCCGGTCCCAACGCCGCGTCGAATCCAGCAGCGGCGTGAGGCGAGCGAGGCCGACACAGGCCAGTGCATCCGAACACGCCGCGGTCTCGAACAGGTTGACAGCCTTCGGATAGGCGAGCACTTCGCGCAGCGTGCCGGGAGGAAGATAGGGTGTACGCGGTATGTATAAGATCTCGTCCCCGGCAGGATAGGCGATCTTTCCCGTGCCCCACGGCCACAATCCGGCCAGGGCGCGAAATAGCAGAGTCTTGCCGGTTCCGGAGTCTCCGACCATCAGCACGCGTTCTCCACCCTTTATTCGCACCTTTTTTTCCTGCAGCATGGTGCAGCCGCGCGGCGAGCCAATCCGCAGCTCGTCAATTTCAAATTCGCCGGCTTTTCCGGGCGCATAAGAGATGCGGCTTTCGACATCGTGCATGACGTCCATGCCGAGCACCGCGCGGCGGAAACCCGCGACGCGCAACAGGGTCGCGCGCCAATCGGCGATGGTGCTGAAATTATCGACGAACCAGCGCAAGGAGGACTGAACTTGCAAGAAGGCGCCGGACGCCAGCATGAGGCCGCCGAAGGTCAGGTTGCCGGCGAAATACAGCGGGGCGGCGACCAGAATCGGAGCGACCAACGTAAACCACCCGTAGCCGGCTGTGATCCAGGTGAGATTGGTCAGGCCCGTGACCAACCGCGCGGTGGCCTTGAGTACGCCCGCAAGATCCAGATCGATCCGCCGCGCTTCGTCCGCTTCGCCGCCATTTAGGGTGATCGCATCGATATGCTCGTTCACGCGCACCAGCGAGAACCGCAAGTCCGCCTCGCGCGCGTAACGCTCCGCATTGCGATCGACGAGGGTCTTGCCGACCCAATAGCTGACCAGCGAAGCGGATCCCGAGTACACCACCGCCGCCCACACCATGTAGCCCGGGATCACGATTTGCCGTCCATCGAAGTGGAAGGCAAAATTATTGGACAGGCTCCACAGTACTTTCACGAAGGTGGCGAGCAGGATTGATGACTGAAGCAATCCAATGCCAAGATCGGCGGACAGTTCAGTGAGATGCCGGGCATCTTCGTGCACGCGCTGATCCGGATTGACGCCCATGGGGCCCGCGTTAGTCAACCGGAATGCCCTGCCGGGCACCAGCCAATTCTGAATGAGGTCGTGAACCAGGCCCTGCCGCAACTTGAGCTTTAATGTCTCGGTGAGCCAGCGCTGGCCGACATTAAGGACCAAGAGGATGCCGGCGATCAGACCAAAGATGCCAAGTTGGTAGAGGAATTGCGTAAAATTGCGGTGCGACAGGGCATCATAGAAGGGCTGATTCCAACTATTGAGGCGAATTTGACCGTAAGCCGTGGCAGCGATGACGAAAAATATGGACCCCGACAGCAAAAACAGCGTATTGCGCACCGGTGCCGCCCACAGGGCCCGTGCCATCATTTCGAGCTGCGGCACGAGGCGTGCATCCGCGATTTCCTCTGCGTCGGCCTTAGGCTCGGCCGATCCATCCGGCATGTCATTAATCATGCGTTTCTCTCAAGCATTGTGATCCGGGCATTATCATTCACGATGGCGTCCCAGGGGAGCTTAGTTAAGTGAGCCGTGTCGAGAGCTTGATCGCTCGCATGACCCTGACCGAAAAACTGGGGCAGCTGACCATGACAGCCTGTGGCCAGGCGGTGACCGGCCCGACGATTGCGGGAGATTCCACCGAAGCGATCAAGAGCGGCGCGATCGGTAATTTGCTCAATATTGTCGGCGCGGAAAACGTGCACGAGATGCAGCGATTGGCGGTCAAAGAGTCGCGTCTGGGGATTCCACTGCTCATCGGCTATGACGTCATCCACGGGCATCGGATTCTATTTCCCATTCCCCTGGGCGAAACGGCGGCGTTCGACCCTGAAGTTTGGGCGTTGAGCGCTCGCGAGGCGGCGAAGGAGGCTGCCGCCGATGGATTGGCCATGACCTTTGCGCCCATGCTCGATGTGGCGCGGGATCCGCGATGGGGCAGGAGCGCCGAGGGTCCGGGCGAGGATCCTCTGGTAGGGGCGCGCATCGCCGAAGCCAAAGTGCGCGGATTTCAGGGTGCATTGCTCTCGCATGCGGACTCACTTGCTGCGGTTGCCAAGCACTACTGCGCCTATGGGCCGGTCACCGCGGGGCGTGACTATGCCCCGGTGGACATTTCTGAACGCACCTTGCACGAGGTCCATATGGCGCCCTTTGCCGCGGCGATATCCGCCGGCGTGGCTGCCATGATGCCGGCCTTCACCGACCTGAATGGTGTCCCGATGACGGCCAACAAGGCATTGCTTCGAGACTGGCTGCGCGGGCGCTTAGGATTCGATGGCGTCATTGTCAGCGATTATAACGCGATCGCTGAATTGATCCGCCACGGTATTGCTGCGGATTTGCCCGAGGCCGCGGTTCTGGCGCTCAAGGCGGGCGTGGACATCGATATGATGTCCGACGCCTATCGCCGTGGCTTACCGGTTGCGCTGAAACGCGGAGCAATCGGCGTCGCCGAGATTGACGAGTCGGTTCGCCGCGTGTTGATCTTGAAGGAGCGGCTGGGATTGTTCGACGACCCCTATCGTCGCGGCAAGACACGCGAATCCGCGGCCGCGCTCACGAACCGCCGGCAGGTTGCACGCACCATCGCGACTCGTTCCATCGTGATGTTGAAAAACGCCGGCGATACGCTGCCGCTGGCGGGCTCGGTGCGGCGTGTGGCGGTGCTCGGTCCCTTGGCGGATGCCTCAGCCGAAATGCGCGGGGTGTGGTGGGGTGCCGCCGCGCCGCAAGGGCACGTGACGGTGCTGGAGGCCTTACGCACGGCTCTGCCGCATGTCGAGATGTTGCACGCCGAAGGCGTTGCGATCGAGAGTCCTGATGTCAGCGGGATTGCGGCGGCAGTCAATCATTGCGCGACTGCGGATGCCATCATCCTATGTCTTGGAGAAGCCGCGAGCATGAGCGGGGAGGCGTCGAGCCGCGCGCATCTGGGTCTGCCGGGGATTCAACGGCGGCTCGCGGAAGCGGTATTCGAGCAAGCTCAGCGCTCCGCCACGCCCGTGATCGTAATTCTATTTTCCGGGCGACCGCTGATCGTTCCGTGGCTGATCGAGAGATCGGACGCCGTGCTCGCGGCCTGGTTCCTGGGCAGCGAGGCCGGTCACGCCCTGGTTGACGTCCTCTTGGGTAAACAGAGTCCGAGCGGCCGTACACCGGTGACCTGGCCGCGGGCTACCGGACAGGTGCCGATTTTTTTCAGTGAGCGCCCGAGCGGCAGGCCCTTCGACAGCAACGACCGATTTACCAGCAAGTACCTCGACGTCGCCAATGAGCCGCTGTTCCCCTTTGGTTTTGGGCTCACCTACGGTCGATTTGAGCTGTCGAATCTCCGGCTATCGAAAGGCGCGATCGGGATCGACGACGCGGTGACCGTTCAGGTGGATGTCATCAATCAAGGGGCGAGGGAGGCGCAAGAAACCGTGTTCTTGTTTACGCATGACAAGGTCGCGAGCGTCTCGAGGCCCAAGCTTGAACTGAAGGGCTTCGGCAAGATCAGCCTGCGGCCCGGCGCGATCGGCACCGTAACCCTGTCGCTGCGCGCCGCGGAACTGCGCTTTCTCGGGCTGGACCTCGAACCTGTGTTCGAGCCCGGCGAAGTCGAGATTCTGGTCGGCCCCTGTGCCGACAGAACGCAGCTGCTGGCAGCAACCATTCAATTGGTTGCGTCCTGCCCATGTGAATCAAATGCCCCGTAGTGCCGGTCAGTGCGCCGCGCCGCCGGCGATTTCGCACGCCCATTGATAAACGTTTTCGCTTTGGGTTCCGGGCACGATGGGCACCCAGGCGGCTTGCTTGACGTCGGTTGCCTCACTCGTCTCGCTGCCGG
>Ga0137412_10000143_pt1 | contig 43754 bp, 38 predicted proteins | sample CZODoug2_1_16fun_FD_122160 | JGI IMG/M metagenome (GOLD analysis project Ga0137412, IMG submission 122160) | Vadose zone soil fungal communities from Angelo Coast Range Reserve, California, USA - CZODoug2_1_16fungal (Hybrid Assembly) | ecosystem: Environmental > Terrestrial > Soil > Vadose zone...
AACCGCAGTCCTGGATCAAATGAAAACGACAACTTTTGTAATTTTATTAGCTACATCTTTATTACTTCGAAATCAGAGCGCCGGTAACGGCGACGCATACGGAGACGCCGCGCTGCGGCTTTCGTTAAGCCAAGTCACGAGCATTGTGCTGGAGAATAATCCAGCAATCAAAGAAGCGGACAGTCGCTGGCAAGCTGCCATTCACCGCGTGCGGCAAGCCAATGCCTGGGATGATCCGCGCGTTGTTGGTGAATCCCGGGTGCATCGATATGTCGATGTTTCACCGAATGCGTTCGCAGACCAAACACTCGCAATCGAACAGCCGATCCCCATCACCGGCAAGAATCTGGTACGGGGCCGTGTTGCTTCGGCCGAGGCGCTTTCGGTGTTTGAGGAAGCCCGGCGCACTCAACTCGACGTGATCGCGAAAGCACGAGCCACTTACTTCGAGCTGGCGAATGCTTACGACCAGCTCGAGATCAACGGCAAAAATCTCACTTCGTTAAAGCAAATCGCGGATATCAGCCGCTCCCGTTACGAAGCTGGTTTGGAGAGCGCGGCGAATGTGCTCACTGCCGAGACGGATTACAGCAAGCTGCAGGAAGCGCGGCGGGATCTGGAGCGGAATTTGTCTGACGCGCAGTCGCAGCTGAACACGCTCATGAATCGCGACGCGTTTGCATCTCTTGGCACTCCGGCAACAACCAGTGTTGACCACGTGCATCTTTCGTTGACCAGATTGCGCACAGTCGCGCTGGCGCAACGGCCCGAAGTGCAGATGGCACGCGCGAAGATCGACGGCGAGAAGTCAAAACTTCAACTGGCGCACCGCGCATGGATTCCCGATCCGGCACTGATGGTGAAAGGTCAGCGCTACAACGACGCTGCGGAGGCAGTGAGCGAACTCGATGCCGGTGTGTCGTTCACAGTGCCATGGGTAAATCCCAGCAAATACTCGGCCGGCGTACGGGAGGCGCGCGCGAGTCTTGCAGCTGCGGAGCAAGGACTTGAGCGCGAACAAAAGGAAGCATTGCGGCTGTTGCGCGATCAGTTGGCAAAGGTCGAGACATTTCATCATCACGTCGAACTTTTCCGCGACAAACTCCTGCCTCAGGCGCAGCAAGCATTTGAGGCTACACAGCTGAGTTATGAGTCGGGAAAGGCAACGTTTCTCGATTGGATCAGCGCACAGCGCAACCTGCGTGATATCGAAGCGATGGAGCGCGAGCATTTGGCACACTATCAAGTCGCTGTCGCTGAGTTGGAGGCAGTCATTGGCTCAGACATTTATTCGAACGAAACGGCGAGACGGCGAAACGGCGAGACGCCGAAAGGACACTAGCAATGAAAATACTTGCACGAAAAATCACAGTGCTGCTTGTGCTCGTTGTGCTGTTTTTCGGGGCGGCGTCCTGCTCAAAGGAAGGCGCCACGCGAAAACCAAACAACGTCGATTATTACACCTGCACGATGCACCCGTCGGTGCATTCGAAGGATCCTGGAAAATGCCCCATTTGCGGGATGGATCTCGTGCCGGTGATGAAGAAGGAGAGCGGCGAAGCTACGTCCCAACCGCAAGGAGAAGAAATAAAAGGCGGCGAGAAAAAGGCGCCGAGCGGCGAAATGCAAGGAATGCCCGGCATGCCAGGCATGAAAGAGGGAGAGATTAAGGGCAGCGAAAAGCCGAGCGAATTCGTTGTTCCAGTCGAACGTCAGCAGCAGATTGGCGTGCGTTACGCAAAGGTGGAGCGCAAGCCGCTGCACCACTCCATCCGGGCAGTCGGCCTGGTTGTGCCCGATAAAACACGCAACTGGCAATTTGTGTCGCGTGTCGATGGTTACGTCCAAAAGCTGGATGTCACTGCTCCGGGCGAGCTGGTCGATAAGAATGCGCCGCTTTTGTCGATTTACAGTCCCGACTTGCTCACGAGCGAGCGCGAGTTCGTTGAGCTGTTGCGCATGCGTGACCAGGCCAAAAGCAAAGAAGCGCGCGAAACGCCGCAGCGCTTAATCGAGTCGGCCAGGCGCCGGCTGCAGCTTTGGAACGTCACCGAGCAGCAGATTGCCGATCTCGAAAAAACACGCAAAGCATCCGACACGCTCACGCTGCTCTCGCCCTTCCGGGGTGTGGTTCAATCCGTGCCCCTCGAGCAGGGCAAGAACGTGAAAGTGGGCGATATGCTGGTTGAAGTCGCCGATCTCAGCGTCGTCTGGATCTGGGCGGAATTTTACGAAAACGAATTGCCGATGTTACAGGTCGGTCAGCACATCGACGTCTCCACCAAGTCTTATCCGGGCGAAAAATTCGAGGGTACGATCAGCGTCATCAATCCGTTCCTCGATGAAATGAAGCGCACAGCCAAGGTCCGTATCGATATCCCCAATCCGGATTTCAAGTTGCGCCCTGGCATGTACGTGAACGCCGACTTGGAGATGAACATGGGTGAGGCGCTTACAGTTCCTGTGAGCGCGGTCATGCCGACAGGAACACGGAACGTCGTGTTCGTCGATAAAGGCGGGGGAAAACTTGAGCCGCGTATTGTCGAACTCGGTTCCAAATATGGCGATATCTACGAGGTAAAAAGCAGCCTCCGAGAAAACGAACGCGTGGTTGCGAGCGCAAACTTCCTCATCGACGCCGAATCGAAAGTGCAAGGCGCACTGAGAGGGTTCGAGGAAGAGCAAAAACCGCTAGAAGGCGTTACCCCTGGCACCAAACCATGATTGAAGCTGAGCCAATCTCGCGGAACGAAGTCGCCGCTGCTGGCAAGCGTGAAAGCCTTATCGAGCGTATCATCGAGCGAAGCGCGCGGAACAAGTTCCTCGTCTTCATCTTCACGATCTTCGCTGTCGCAGCCGGGATTTATGGAGTGCTCCACACGCCGCTCGACGCCATCCCTGACCTCAGCGATGTCCAGGTGATCGTTTACACTGAGTGGGAAGGACGCTCGCCCGACCTCGTCGAGGACCAAATCACCTATCCGATCTCCACTGTCTTCATTGCCGCGCCCAAAGTGAAGTTTGTTCGTGGCGAATCGATGTTCGGCAAATCGTTCATTTACGTCATCTTTGAAGACGGCACCGACATCTACTGGGCGCGATCGCGGGTCATCGAATATTTGAATTCGGTGCGCGGTTCGCTTCCGGAGGGAGTGAACCCGACGATTGGCCCCGACGCAACGGGCGTCGGCTGGGTTTACGAATACGCGCTGGTCGATGATTCAGGCAAGCACGATCTCGCCCAACTGCGCTCCATTCAGGATTGGAATCTGCGCTACGCGCTGGCTTCTGTGAAAGGCGTTGCCGAAGTCGCTCCGGTTGGTGGGTTCGTTAAGCAATATCAGGTCGATCTGGATCCCAACGCTCTCGTTGCCTACAACATCCCGCTCAGCGACGTCGTCAGCGCGATCAAGATGAGCAATGCCGATGTCGGCGGCAAGACTTTCGAGGTGGCAACCACGGAATATTTCGTGCGTGGCCGCGGCTATATCAAAAGCGTCGCCGACATCGAAAACATCGTCCTAAAGGTCGAGAACGGTACGCCGGTTTACCTGAAGAATGTCGGAAACGTTCACCTCGGTGGCGACATTCGGCGCGGCGTTGCCGAGCTCGACGGGCGCGGCGAAACCGTCGGCGGAATCGTGGTGATGCGTTACGGTGAAAACGCGCTCAACGTCATCGACGGCATCAAAAAGAAGATCGAGGAGATCAAACCGTCATTGCCGCCGGGTGTGCGGATCGTCCCGACTTACGACCGCAGCGAGTTGATCAAGCGCGCCATTGCCACGCTGCGCGAGAAGCTGATCGAGGAAAGCGTCGTCGTCGCGCTGGTCTGCATCGTGTTCCTCTGGCACGTACGTTCATCGCTGGTCGCGATCATCACGCTGCCGATTGCCATCATCCTTTCCTTCATCCCGATGTGGTGGATGCACGTCACCTCGAACATCATGTCGTTAGGCGGCATCGCCATCGCCATCGGCGCTATGGTCGATTCGGCAATTATCATGATCGAGAACGCGCACAAGGCGCTGGAACATTTTCGCGATGAACATGGACGTGCACCGTCCGGGTTGGAGCGCGTTAATGTGATCATTGCGGGCGCAAAATCCGTCGGCCGATCACTGTTCTTTGCGCTGCTCGTGATCACGGTGAGTTTCATTCCGGTGTTTTCGCTCACCGCACAGGAGGGCCGGCTGTTCCGACCGCTCGCATTCACGAAGACATTCTCGATGTTTTTCGCTTCATTCCTTGGCTTAACGCTCGTGCCGGTGCTGATGGTGTTGCTGATCCGCGGTAAAATCACACCCGAGATCAAAAATCCGGTGAACCGATTTTTGATCTGGATCTACCAGCCATTCGTCAATTTCGTGCTGCGCTATCGCTGGTTCACATTGGTCGCGGCGCTCGTCGTTCTTCTGATTACAATTTTCCCGTACAAAAGACTCGGCAGCGAATTCATGCCGCCGCTCAACGAAGGCACGCTGCTTTACATGCCCACAGCGGTTCCCGGAATGTCGATCACCGAAGCGACCAAGATTCTCCAAATACAAGATCGACAACTAAAAAAGATCCCGGAGGCAATGACAGTGTTTGGGAAAGCGGGTCAGGCCGATACACCCACCGATCCCGCGCCGTTATCGATGTTTGAAACGGTCGTCGCGCTCAAGCCGCCGGATCAATGGCGCAAGGGAATGACGTGGAACAAACTACTGGCCGAAATCAACGCCAACATCAAAACGCCAGGCATGGCGAGCATCCTTTGGATGCCAATCCAGACGCGCACCGAAATGTTGACCACCGGTTTCCGGAGCGTGCTCGGTATAAAAGTTTTCGGGCCCGATCTAGGCGAGATTCAAAAACTTGCCGTCCACATCGAAAAGGAACTGGCCGATCTTCCGAACACGCGCAGCGTTTTCGCCGAGCGCACCGTCGGCGGATATTTTCTCGATTTCACGGTCAACCGCGAAGCCGCCGCGCGCTACGGACTAAGAGTTGGCGATGTAAACGACATCATCGAGTCGGCTATCGGCGGCAAAAATATCACGACCACCGTGGAAGGCCGCGAACGTTATCCGGTCAACACGCGATACGCGCGAGATTTTCGCCAGGACATCGACGCACTCAAACGCGTGCTCGTTCCAACGCCGACGGGCGCGCAGGTGCCTATCTCGCTCTTGGCCGATATCCGTTACAAAACCGGTCCTCCCGAAGTGCGCAGCGAAGATGGCAAACCAGTCGGCTTCGTTTTTGTCGATATCACATCAAGCGACATCGACGGCTACGTACGCGCCGCGTCACAGCGCATCGCGCAGCGGATTCAGTTCCCGGCAGGGTATTACATTCAGTGGGCCGGACAATTTCAATACCTCCAGGAAGCGCTCCAGCGACTCAAAGTCGTCATTCCTTTCACGCTGCTGATCATTTTCGTGCTCCTCTACATGAACACACGATCGGTCACGAAGACCTTTATTGTGTTGCTGGCCGTGCCGTTTTCGCTAGTCGGCGCGTTTTGGCTGCTTTACCTGCTCGGTTACAACATGAGCGTCGCGGTGTGGGTCGGTCTCATTGCGCTGGCCGGACTCGACGCGGAAACAGGAGTGGTCATGCTTCTTTATCTCGATCATGCGTGGGAAAAGTTCAAAGCCGAGCGGCGAATGAATAACATGAAAGATTTGCACGATGCCGTCATTGAAGGAGCCGTTGGCCGGGTTCGGCCGAAGATCATGACCGTGTGCGCCATCCTATTTGGGTTGCTGCCGATCATGTGGTCACCCGCGACACAAGCGGGCGCCGACGTGATGAAGCGAATCGCCACGCCGATGATCGGCGGCGTGGTCACCAGCGCGATCTTAGAGTTGCTGATATACCCGGTCATATACGTGATCTGGCGTCGGCGCGAATTGCCAGGGAAAGCCGAAGAAGCCGCGCCCTTTCTTCCGCCTGAAATCGTTCCATCGCGGCAGATGCGGCAGCGTCTCTTGAAATGGACCGCGCTAGTCATTGCTGTGATTGGAATTTTCTACGCTGGCCAATTTGTCTGGCACAAACTTCGTCCAACACAAATCTCCGGCGCGCCATTCCTAACGCAAAACGTCAACGACCTTACCGCAAATTTCATTGCGCCCGAAGAAGCGCTTCGCCAAGGCAACAACGAAGTGATGATCGAATTTCGGGATCGCAACGGTCAACTCGTTGATGTCGGCAACGTAAAGTTCGACTTGAACATGAACATGCCGGGAATGCAGATGTCCTCTGGCGGGACAATCGAGAAGACAAATACACCTGGCCGTTATCGCGCCAAAATCAAGATCGATATGGCCGGCGACTGGAACGCCAAGATTGCTTTCGACGGTCCGCACGGACAAGGGCAACGGAGTTTTTCACTGACCGCAAAATGAAATTCAACGTCCCTGCGATTTGGACGTGACTAACGTTGAACAGTTCGATGACAAAAGAAAACCTGGTCCAAGACGAAACAACGCAGTCTACGGCTTCGCGCGCTGAGGCTGTGCGGCTGGCGCTAGTGCTGACGTATATCACGATCGGCTGGATGACGATCGAAGGAGCGGCATCGCTTCTGCTCGGCTGGGCATCGAAGAGTTTGTTGCTTGAAGCATTCGGATTCGACAGCGTCATCGAACTTTTCAGTGCGGTAGTGTTGTTGTGGCGACTGCGAGTGGAAGCAAGCGGCACTGCGGCATTTGAACACGTCAACCTTGTTGAGAATCGTGCGGCGCGTTTGGTTGGCTACTCGCTCTATGTGTTGGTTGCTTACGTTCTTCTTAATTCCGGTTACGGCTTGTTTATCGCCAAGCGGGTTACCGATACAAACGAAAGTGTCTGGGGCATTCTCATCGGGGTGGTGGCAAAGATCGGCATGCCGATTCTGGCCGGTTATAAACTGAAAATTGCAGCTCGATTGAATTCCCGCGCGTTAAGAGCCGACGCGGTCGAGTCGATCACCTGTGGCTACCTGTCCATCGTTTTGATGATCGGCCTGGCAGCGACAAGATTGCTCGGTTGGTGGTGGCTGGACAGCGTCACCGCCCTCGCGCTGATTCCATTTCTTATCACAGAAGCTCGGGCTGCAATAGCCGGCGACGAATGTTGTTCCCGCGCCGAATCAAAGCAATGATAGGAGTTGGCGGAGCATCACCCGTGATGAGAAAGGAGGTAGCTAATAATGATGATGTGTCCGATGTGGATTTGGACGATTGTTGGTCTTCTTTTGATTGTGCTGCTAATCGTCGTGATTATCAGGCTCCTGAAAAATGACTCTGCGCACGAGACCGGTGAATACTCTGAAGGTAGGCCAAGTCGCAGCCGAAGCGGGAGTAGGTGTCCAGACGCTGCACTATTACGAGCGACTTGGTCTGTTGCCAAAACCAAAGCGCTCGGCGGCGAATTATCGGCTGTATTCGCCGGAAACGATTCGCCGCCTTCGATTCATTAAAAAGGCGCAGGCTGTGGGGCTGACGCTGGAAGAGACAAAACAAATTCTCGATCTGAAAGTTCACGGACGTGCACCGTGCGCCAAAGTCGCTGAGCTAGGCGAAAAACATTTGCACGAGATCAATGCGCGTCTTGCGGAGTTGCGTAAATACCGTCGGGCGCTTGCCGATGCGCTGAACGATTGGCGCGAGGAAGACATTACCGAGCGTGAATGCGCGGGCGAATTTTGCGATCTAATCGAGCGGTTGCCGTAACCCTAAAATCCTTCTAAAAAAGCCGTTGACTCTCTACATAGCTAGAGGGTCTAGCGTACGCGCATGAAGGCAAAATGGAGTGGAACTTTATCGGTGCTGCTCGCCTCGATCTGTTGTGTCGGCCCGCTGTTGTTGATTGCGGTCGGGCTCGGCACGGGCGTAGCTATGATCAGTCGTTATCATTGGTTGTTTATCGCGGCGGCGGTCGCCGTTCTCGCTTTGGCTTGGACCAAATATTTTCGCGAGAAGACGGGCTGCGCTTGCGAGGACAAGACGATGCAAGGACGCCGAAGGGGAACGGTCACCCTGCTTATTGCCACGGCCATCGTACTCGGTTTCGTCGGCATGAATACGAGCCGTTACTCATTCGCCAGGACGTCAGCTTCGGCGCAAGCGCAACCGCCACTCGCCAGCGGAATCAATCGCGTCGTTATTCCCGTAGAGGGCATGACCTGCGCCACCTGCGAAGTCGGTGTGCGCTATGCGCTCAAGAGTCTAAACGGCGTCGAATCCGCGCGAGTCAACGCTGCGACGAAAACGGCTACAGTTGATTACGATCCAGCCAAAACAAATCCGGAAAAGCTTGTTACCGCGATCAACGCAACTGGCTATCGCGCCACGCTGCCGCACGACGTAGCACAAGCGACCGGTAAGACTGCGCAGCAGCAATTAAATCAGGAAAGGGGTATTAGTATGGATCGAATCAGTTTGTTTGAGGTTTCATTGCAATGCCCCGCTGCGCCGAAGATCGGTTGCGGCACAGCTTCAAAACCAATTTTGCTGCAACTGGAGCAGGAACCCGGCGTGACTGAGGCATGGTTGAATCGCGCCGGCACTGAAATCGCCGTGGTGTGGAAGCCTGAAGCGGAGACGGCGGCTCGACGCAATGTGGCGGCCAAGCTCACCGACGATGCAAAAGAGGTACAGGGCGAGGCTCGCGATGAGGCGGTCAAGAGCTTTCTCTCTGGCAAGGGCTGGTATCGCGGCGCAGATGTCGATCGACTGAGCGAAGAAGAAGCCGGCATCATCGCTGCGAGATTGATTCGTAGAGTCGAAGCGAAGACGCCACTACCGAAGGAGAAAGCTCAGGAGTTGCAGCGCGACCTCGCAGAGTCATGGAGCAAATGCGTCACCAGCGGCAAGCATGTTGCCAGCAACCCGGGCGACCAGCCGGCGTGCCGGTTTGAAGACATTAGTGGGGATATCGCGCGAAAGTATCTCAACCAAGAACAGTTGAAATTTTGGAAAGAAGCAGTCGAACGCGGCGTGCGACCGCTGCCAAATGAAAGCTGATTCGGAGATCTTGGGAAGAAATGTGATGACTGCGGGGAAATCGCCAGGCGAAGCGAGACCAATCTTGCAATCGATTATTCGGTGTCCGCGGTGCGGACATCGCAACCAAGAAAAAATGCCGGCAAACGCGTGCTTGTACTTTTACGATTGTCCAGAGTGTGGTGCGAAGTTAAGGCCGAAGCGTGGTGACTGCTGCGTCTTTTGCAGTTATGGATCGGTGCGCTGCCCACCTGTTCAGACGGGATGTCCATCTTGTTCGTGAAATTCGTACCCAAGATTATACAAAGGTGACGTCCGATGTGGATGATGTGGATTTGGAGTGTTGTTGGCGTTCTCCTGATCGTGCTTTTGATTGTCGTGATTGCGAAACCTTTGTGGAAATGATCATGCGCCGGCTGACACGCACCGTCGCCTGCGGCTGATTGCTACAAGGGCAATGAAAAATGTTGACCGAGCGAGTGCTGTAAAAAGTAGCTGCTCAAACTAAAGTCGACCAGACCCTCGTCGAAGAAATCCGGCGAGGGTTTTCGTTTGCGTAGATTCTGACATAATCCGGCGCTCTCCAAAGTAAAGCCGCATTGCGCACCACTTGGAAATAGAAGCGGGATCCGCACTGCTCAGGGCCGCGCGGCTTACGTTAGTAGTGACTGAACTTAGTAGCCACCGAAGCTGAAGCTCAGATACGGCGAGTATCCGTATCGGTAGGGGTAGTATCCGCACGGATAATAACCGTAATAGGGATCATAGCACGACCCGGAACGGTAACCGTAATAGCCATATCCGTAGTACGGATAGTTGTAGCCCAAGCCGTAATACCCGAAATTATAGCGGGAATATCCAGAGTACGGATATCCATGATAACCTCTCCATACGCGGCCGCGATTCCAGGCATATGTGCGTCCTGCATGTCGCCCGAATCCGCGTGCATTTCTGGCAAAATTGTGGCCACGTCCACCGCGGACACGAAAGGCACCGGGTCCGCCTCTAACATGGCCGGCCGCGGCATGTCTAACAGCATGTCCGCCATGCCCACCGCGGTGTCCTCCATGACCGCCGCCATGTCCTCCACGGGCATACATCGGTGGCGCCACTACCAAAAGAGCTGCCACCACAACTGTTCCAAAGGTTGAACAAAATAGCTTCTTCATTTACGCCTCCTTTCTAATTATTTCGTTAAGCGAAGCGTCATTGGCTGTCCCTTGGCCTTCTTGGAGGAACAGCTTCGCGAGCGGCAGAAATGGTTCGATATTCCTCAGGCTCATTCGCAGCAATAATTGTCCGTTGTCTATATGCCTAAACAGGTATATAGACTCTCATGAAGTTCCATGATTTACAGAATACGCTCGAGGCGAATCCTGAGCTGTTTCCGCGATTTGTGTTGCCGAATGACGATTACATTCCCGCACACGCCCACGTCACTGAAGTTGGACATGTGGTCAGGAATTTCATTGATTGCGGCGGACTAACCGGAAAAGAGGAAAAGGTTGTGCTGCAAACGCACGTCGGGAGTGACACCAGTCATCGGCTTCGGTCAGATCGCTTTGCGAGAATCCTGCAACTGGGAAATCGCGTGATTCCGAATGCAGATCTGGATGTAGATGTGGAATACGACTGCTGCGTCGTAGCGCAGTATCCAATTGCCGAAGCCGCACCGGACGGCGAGCACCTGAACCTAATCTTGAGCCGCAGCCGGACGCAATGCCGGGCGCGTGAGCGTCGTGAACCCGAAACAGCAACTGACTGTTGCACCACGTCCGCGGCTTGTTGCTAGTCGTCATGGATCTTATCGAGATTTATCAGTGCTTTTGCGATCGCACGCGATTGCGCATTCTCAATCTTCTTGCGAGATCCCCGCTCTGTGTCTGTCATTTTCAGGACATTCTTGGTGAACCGCAGGTCAAGATTTCCAAACATCTTGGATACTTGCGCCGCAAAGGTATGGTGGCGACGAAGAGGGAACAGAACTGGATCATCTATTCGCTGCCCGAACGAGGGGCGGACGAATTGGAACGAAATCTAAAATGTTTGCAAGACTGCGTACAAACAGATGCGGTGTTCAAACGCGATATGGAAAAACTTTCCAGACTTGCAAAGAGCTGTTGTAAGCCGCGTAGCGTATTCAGGCGCGGCGTGAACAGAAGGAGGACAAATGAGAAAACAAAAGGTTCTGTTTATTTGCGCTCATAACAGCGCCGGCAGCCAAATGGCGGCGGCATTGTTGAATGAGACGTGCGGTGAATTCTTTGACGCGCAAAGCGCGGGATTAGAACCAGGCACAATCAATCCGCTGGTCGTGGAAGCGCTTCTGGAGCTCGGGATCGATATCTCGAAGCACACAACGCAGCGCGTTTTCGACGTTTGGACATCAGGACAGATATTCCAATTTGTGGTGACGGTGTGTAGTGACGTTGAGGCTGAAGGTTGTCCAATTTTTGCTGGCGTCACTGCCCGGTTGCACTGGCCATTTGACGATCCTTCCAAATTCACGGGCACACACGAGGAACGGTTGGCGGGAACACGTGGGGTACGCGATCAGATTCGTACCAGGATCGATTCGTTCTGCGAAGAACAGTGCGTCGCGAGCCAAGCGTGAAGAAACTCGCCGCGGAATTTATAGGGACATTCGCTCTCGTCTTCGCCGGGACGGGCGCGATTGTGATCGACGAGACCACCGGCGGCGCGGTCACGCATGTTGGCGTTGCGCTGACCTTTGGTCTGATCGTGCTCGCAATGATTTACACAGTCGGCGACATTTCCGGTGCCCACCTGAATCCTGCTGTCAGTCTTGGATTTTTTGCAGCACGACGCTTTCCACTTCGCCAAGCCGTCCCATATATCGCCAGTCAGTGCGCAGGAGCGTTGGCTGCTAGCGGCATCTTGCGCCTTCTGTTTCCGCAAAACGAACTGCTAGGCACGACAGTTCCCGCCGGGTCGGCAATCCAGTCATTTGTTCTCGAGCTGATTCTGACTGCGACTTTGATGTTTGTGATCCTCGGGGTTTCGACTGGCGCAGCTGAAAAAGGCATCACGGCCGGGATCGCTGTAGGCGCTGTGATTGGGCTCGAAGCGATGTTCGCCGGTCCAATTTGTGGAGCGTCGATGAACCCGGCACGATCGCTTGGACCCGCCGTAGTGTCGGGCCATCTCCAACACCGGTGGATTTACCTTTTTGCTCCAGTAATCGGTGCTTGTGTGGGCGTGCTGGGCTGCCGCTGTGTGCGGGAATCCGGATGCTGCTCAGGCAGAGGTTCCCATCCGATCAAGGATGCTTCGGCAACTTCAATGCCGGAGGCTAATCAGCTTGGTCAATTCTGAGTTTGGCGGAGCACGTCGCGTCGCCATGGCAATTTTCCCTCAATTTCCAATTGCAATGACAAACTCAGGAATGTGCGAATAAGCACGATCATCCCGAGAACGAGCACATTTTGCAGAGTCGGCGCCACAACGACGGTTCGAATAATGTCGCCAGCAATGAGAAACTCGAGACCGAGCAGGATCGCCCGCCCTACGTCCTGCCGATAAAGCGAATAAAAGTTGCCCGGCCCATGGGCGCGATCCCGCAGGCGCAGGACAAGTCGGATTGTGGCAGCCACCATACCAGCGGCCACAATAAAAACACCTACGCCATCCACGCTCGTGCCGACCACTTCCATGATATGCCGAAAATATTCCATGGCTGCGTTCATAACCGGAAAGCGCACCGACTTTCAATATTGTTTCTGGGGAATGCGAGTCCCCGCGACGACCGTTCCATCTTTGCCTCAGGGCCGCGACCGCGGCGCGTGCAACTGACAATCGGGCCATGCCGGCGAGTCGGGCGCGTTTAACGGGCTCATCGGTGCGGGAAATGGCGCTGCTGGATCGGGCACCCCGATGCGCTTATTCACCCAGAGCGCCTGATACGCCCACGCGGGAAGCGGCGCGGCCTTGGGCGTGCACGACCAGTTGTTGAAGTGAAGATTCACGAGATAGAAGTTCCGGTTTAGTTTCCGCAGCACCTCGACAATCTTCGGATTGTCGAAGCCGTGCATCTCCATCGCAATTTGCGGGATCGACGCCAGCAGATCGTCCGGCGTCGCGAGGAGCGAATCCCATTCCGCACCTTCGATGTCCATCTTGATTAAGACGCGCCGGCCGGTGTCGCCGTTCTTCCTGATCTGGTTTTCTAATGTGTCGAAGAAACGCGACTCCCTGTAGCCGCTCCGATCGCCGACACATTCGTTGTTAAACACGAACGTGCCGCCGTTGCACGTTGGCCGCGCGGGATCAAAACAGTCATACTGACGCACCGGAATGTGATACCGGCGCGGTACGTCGCAGCCCCAGTCATCATTCCTGCCAACGCCGTACGAATACGCTGCGTCGAGCGGTTCAATCAGATTCTCGCACATCAGGTATCCGCCATCGTTGGCGCTGCCAAAACGCTTGAATGTGCAGTTCTTCAACGCGACTGGTTGAAGTTCCGCAAGAATCGCCTCACGCAGCTTGCGTGCCGCGGACCGGCGCGCGACATCGCCAATCGCAATGCTGGCTGCTGCTGCGACAGCGATGATGGCAAATGCGATGCGGATGGCATGTCGTCTCATGAAGGCGCCTTGCATCGATCGCGGCCTCTTGAAGGCATTCTCATGCTGTGATTCTTCCGAGCATTTATTCCGGTTAAGAAGGCATACCTTCCAGAACGACACAGGCGACCGCGTGATGCTCGGTATGGCTGAGAGTGACCAGTGCAGCAGTGATACCGCGTCGTGTGGCGAGTTCTTTGGCCGGTCCGGATAAAACGAGGAATGGTTCGCCGCTCGGCTTTTTTTGGATGTCGATGTTGCGCCAGCCCATCGCTTTGCCAATTCCGGTGCCGAATGCCTTGGAAACAGCCTCTTTTGCCGCAAAACGCGCGGCCAAATGCCGCCCTGGAAATTTCATCGACATCGAATATTCAATTTCGCCATCGGTAAAAACTCGGTGGAGAAAACGATCGCCAAATCGATCGATGGATCGCTGAATGCGGGCGCACTCGACAAGGTCGACACCAGTACCAATCACGCTCATCTTGAATTGCCGTCGCGTTGAGGACAACGCGATCCACCTTTAACGCTCATCCGGGGTAGTTTGCCATCTTAGCGAGCATTTCTTTCACAGCAGTATCCAGCCCAACCCAAACCGCGCGCGATACGATGGAGTGACCTATGTTGAGCTCCGTCAAACACGGAATTTCGCTGACAAGCTCAATATTTTTGTAGTTGATGCCGTGGCCGGCGTTGACCTGGAGATTTGATTCCGAGGCGGCGCGCGCGGCCGCTCGCAATTGCTCAAGCTCTTCTTTTTGGATCTTTTCTGTAAACGCGTTGGCCAGTCCTCCGGTATGCAGCTCAACCATTTCGACGCCCAGCTCCGCTGCAGCGTCGACTTGTTCCAAGGTGGGATCGATGAACAGGCTGATTCGAATGCCAGAGGTGTGCAGCCGTTTGATTGTCGGTTCCAATGTCTTGCGATTTGCGATGACATCCAACCCTCCCTCGGTGGTAACTTCCTCCCGTTTCTCCGGGACAAGGCAGACTTCATCCGGCACGATGCGTAGCGCGACATCGAGAATCTCCGGTGTATTGCCCATTTCCAGATTCAATTTTGTCATAATGTTTTCGCGCAGCCTTTCGATGTCCCGGTCCTGGATATGCCGGCGATCACTGCGCAAATGGGCGACGATCCCCTGCGCACCTGCGCGTTCGCACATTCGCGCCGCAACGATGAGGTCTGGTTCTGCGTTCTTGGATTCCGGCATCGTGGCATAGCGGACCTGTCGCAGCGTTGCTACGTGATCAACGTTGACTCCCAGGCGCAGATCGCTCATTGGCTCAGAAAATTTCGCGAATTGATCGCGGGCCAAATAGGACTCAGTCAATCCGCCTGAGCAAGTCCAAAACGAAACGGTGAATCGGCGACTTTCATGATTTCGTCCGCGACTCGCCTTGCATGCCCGCCGTTTCGCCGGCTCGCCGTGTCGCCGTTTCTCTAGCGATCGGTCGGCGCTGGCGTATTAGGGGCCTGATTTGTCGATTGCTGGCCGCTGGTTTCCGCCTTTGCTTTGTTCAGTGCTCTTTTGGATTTTCGATGGACGGTTTTGGCGCCCTCTTTGGTTTTCTCGCCTACAGTTTGAGCTGTTTCCTTCGTTTTTCTGCCGACAGTCTTGGCAGTCTCTTTGGTTTTTTCTCCGACTGTTTCAGCGGCTTCCTTGGTTTTTTCGCCTGCGGTTTCAACTCCGTCTTTGACTGTCTGCCCTGCTTTCTTTGCTCCGTGCTTTACTTCTTGCAATGTTCCTTCCTGCCCGAGCGCAGCGAGCGCCGTGGCTGCCACCAACGCAATAATAAGGCTCGTTATCTTCATGACTGCCTCCTTTTCATTTGCTGTTCCTGTACAAAGAAAACGGATGAGACGTGCGAGCCGCGCGCATTATTGCTTATCACGCCGATAACTCAGTATGGCGTGCACGTACGTTCGTAAATGGACGCGAGTTTCGAAAGTGGAATGCCCAAGATGTAAAGGATTGCGATCAATCCGTAAGCCAGAGTCAGACGCGCACGTCCAATGGTTTCGTACCGCCTCGGACTCGCCAGGATCCGTTTGCGACTGTACCTCACCTGACCGTGGCGCCGGAGCCGGCGAAAAAATTCCACGTCCTCCATTAGCGGAACTTCTGGAAAGCCGCCTATGTCCAGAAAGGCCGTCCGTCTGCAGAACATCCCATGATCCCCACATCGCATTCGCAGCAGAATCCCGGCATAATGCGCGAAGCTGTCCGTCAATCGATAAATGAAGCTTCGCGGCAGGCGAATTCGAAAAAAACCGCCTGCGACATTCGGATCGTCCATGATTCGCTCGATCTCATCCAAACAACCCCACGGAACTTCGGCATCAACATGTACAAACCAAAGGACCTCGCCGTGCGCGGCGCGTGCGCCAGCGTTCATTTGTATCGCCCGATTACACTTGCTTACCAGAACATCATCACAAAGGTCTCGTGCGAGATCAGCCGTGCCGTCATAGCTTCCCCCGTCTGCGACAATAATCTCTGCTCCCATCGCCCGTTCGCGCAGATGCACAAGACATTGCCGCAGCAGTGACGCCTCGTTAAAGACTGGGATGACGATCGAAAATCGCATCTTGATTTATCCTTATATTATTTCAACGGAGCGTTAGGAATTCTCAAAAGACAACAGCGTTGGTAAGGTGTGAGGCTTCTCCCAACTTACGGCTCCCAATATGCCACGAATTCCGTTGATGGATTATGTTGGCAGGCCGCTTCTGGCTTGCATATTTCTTTCGCTCCTCCTGCTGCAATGGCGTTTCCCGTTACGTCGCCAGCATTTCAGTATGCTGCGCCGGTTAGTGCGTAATTTTGTGCTTTCGATCCCCGGTTTTGCGATCGTACGGTCCGCCATGCTGCCAATTCCGATCGCGGTCGCGATCTGGGCACAACATCGAGGTATCGGTCTGCTGAACTGGCTTTCCCTCCCGGGCTGGGCTGCTGCGATCGCGACGTTTCTGCTGATGGATTACGCCTACTGGTGGTGGCACTGGACCAATCACATGGTTCCGTTCTTTTGGCGTTTTCACAACGTGCATCACACCGATCTTGATCTCGATGTAAGTACTGCCGCCCGATTCCATTTCGGCGAGATGATTTTTTCCATTGGATTTCTCTCGCTTGCAGTGACGGTGTTCGGCATCACTCCGATAATGCTGATGATTTTCTTCATTACATTTGAAGCTGCGACGCTGTTTCATCATTCCAACTGGCGTCTCCCGATTAGGCTGGAGCGACTCTTCAATCTGATCATCGTGAGTCCCCGGATGCACGGTATTCATCATTCGATCGTGCAACGCGAAACCAATTCGAACTGGGGCACGATCTTTTGCTGGTGGGACAAACTCCATCGTACGCTGCGCCGCGATGTGCCACAGGACGAAATCACGATCGGAGTGGCCGCTTATCGCGATGAGAAGGAGCTCACGCTGGGGCAACTATTGGTTTTGCCGTTTCGCGGACAGCGCCCGTGGCGATTGCCAAGCGGCGAAGAGCCTGATCGAACAATCCAAGCCGCAGATGACCTTGCGGAATAGCAACTTATTAGATTCGCCCAATACAATCGACCTGGAGTGTAAGGGAGCTATTCTGGTAGACGATCGATGAATCGTTTCGCACGCAAATTGGCGGACCATTCGGCTTCACTTCGTCGTGGGCGTCCCGAGATTCTTCAAGTGAATGTGGGCAAGCTTTGTAATCTCACGTGCGTGCATTGCCACGTGAATGCGGGACCGAAGCGCAAGGAAATCATGACGCGTGAGACCATTGATCGTATCGTTGATTGGCTCGCCGGGACTGACATCCCAACCCTTGATCTTACGGGCGGCGCACCGGAAATGATTCCCGATTTTCGCTTTTTCATCGACCAAGTGAAAAGACTACAGCCGCCACGACACATCATCGATCGTTGTAACCTGACAATTTTACTCGAGGCCGGTTACGAAGATCTGGGCGAATTTCTGGCGAGAAACAGAGTCGAGATTATTGCGTCAATGCCGTGCTATTCAGCGGAGAATGTGAATGCACAACGGGGCGAAGGCGTTTTTGAAGGGAGCATCGCCGCTCTCCAGCTGCTGAACTCGTTAGGCTACGGAATCGATCCAGAACTGCCATTGCACCTCGTTTACAACCCGGTGGGCGCATTTTTGCCGCCGTCCCAAGCGACGCTTGAAGCCGATTACAAACGCGAACTCAAAAGCCATTTCGGAATCATGTTTAATAATCTTTATGCGCTCACAAATCTTCCAATCGGCCGGTTTGCGAGCCATCTCCGGCATAACTGTAGACTGGAGGAGTATATGCAACTGCTCATTAGTGCGTTTAATCCAGCAACGGTTAACGGGTTAATGTGTCGTAACACCATTAGCGTCGGTTGGCGTGGAGAGGTTTACGATTGCGATTTCAATCAGCAGCTCGGGATGCAATGGGTGGGTAGGGACGGCCCGCCGGGCCGTCCGGACGCTCCGAGCCGGACTGGCATTGCAGCGCGGCGTCCATACCATGACATTAATAACCCGCTTTTTCTTTGGGATATCGATCCGGATTCGCTCGAACATCGCGAGATCATGACCGGTGACCACTGCTTCGGCTGCACGGCGGGCGCCGGTTCAAGCTGCGGCGGCGCAATCAGTTCGTTCTCCTGATAGTCCTTTAGTCGCGCGGCATCGATGCGCACCTGGCGAGTCGTAACTGATCAAGCGAGCGGCCGCGTGGCAGACGCAGCCGGCAACAATCGCGCCAGACCAAACTCGGCGTGGATCAATTGCGCAGCGCGTTCAGCGTCTTTTTCATCAATGATGACCGCAATCTTGATCTCCGAGGTGGAAACCAGCTGAATATTGATCCCGTTTTTCCCCAGGCATTCGAACATTCGCGCCGCTACTCCTGAGTGTGATCGCATTCCGATCCCGACGACGCTCAACTTGGCCATGCCGGCTGCGGTGTTCAACCGCTTCGCACCAATTTGGCCAATCACAGGCATCAGAATTGTGCGGGCGTTTTCGAGCTCGTCCTCGTGAATTGTGAATGAAATGTCGGTCGTTCCGCCGATCGAAGCGTTTTGCACAATCATGTCGACGATGATGTGTGCTGCGGCGATGTTCGAAAAAATCCGGGCAGCCATTCCTGGTTCGTCGCGCACACCGGCGATACTGAGTTTTGCCTGGTGTCGGTCGAGGCTGATCCCACGGACCAACACGTCTTCCATACTGGGTGCCTCTTCTTTGGCAACTGTCCCGCGCCGGTTGGTAAAGCTCGATCGCACTTCGAATTCGACGCCGAATTTTTTAGCAAACTCGACCGCGCGCGATTGCATCACCTTTGCGCCGCTACCCGCCATCTCGAGCATCTCGTCATAGGCGATCTCACTAACTTTTTTCGCGTCGAGGACTACGCGCGGATCGCATGTGAACACGCCATCGACATCAGTAAAAATCTGGCAGGCATCGGCGTTCAACGCGCCGGCGAGCGCGATCGCGGTCAAGTCCCCGGCGCCCCGGCCAAGCGTGGTCGTATCTCCCTCCGGTGTCTGGCCCTGAAAACCAGCCACGATCACGATGTAGTCCTCCGACAGTATCTCCTGAATCTGCTTTGGACTGATGTTCGCGATACGCGCTTTGGTGTGATGCCCGTCGGTTAAAATTCCTGCCTGGGCGCCGGTCAACGAGATAGCTGTTCCACCCAGCGCGTTCACGGCCATGGCAATCAAGGCGGTGGAGGCGTGCTCACCAGTGGCAAGCAGGATATCGAGTTCGCGCTCTGTTGGGTGCGGCGAAACAGCTTTTGCAAGCTTGATTAACTGATCAGTTACGCCCGCCATCGCCGAGATGACTGCAACGACCCGGCAGCCTTTGCGCTGCGTCTCAAGAATTCGGCGCGCCACCTTAACGATTCGCTCCGGTGTCCCGACGGAAGTGCCGCCATATTTTTGAACGATCAGGCGCATGGCGTGAATAGATTACGGAACAGGAACAAGAAGTTCCAAAACAAACTAAGAATTGGTTTGCGTGGCCATACTGATAATGCGCGTCAGCAACTAGAGCCCAACCGCGCGTCGCACATCATTCACGGTCGCCGGGACAGATTTTAATTCCTTCATCTGCGTAGTGATTACATCGGGGTCCTTCAATCCATGTCCAGTCACGGTGCAAACTATCTGGCTCTCCTCCGGGATCTTGTGAAATGAATAAGCTGCCTCTTTCGAATCGCAGCATTTGAAAAGCCCCGCAACGGGGGCCGCACTTGCAGGTTCGACAAAAATTCCCTCGTGCTGCGCCAGCCAAGCCTGCGCCGCAAGAAGCTCTTCGTCACTAACAACATCAATCGCGCCATGTGATTCAGTGATCGCGGCGCGAGCCTGTTTCCAACTTGCCGGATTGCCAATTCGAATCGCCGACGCCATCGTTTCCGGTTTTTCGACGATACGATTGTAAAAAATTGGAGCCGCGCCAGCGGCTTGGAAGCCAATCATCGCCGGCAACTTCGTCGACCTTTCGCGTGCGTGATATTCTCGGTAGCCTGCCCAGTACGCGGTGATGTTTCCAGCGTTGCCTACCGGCAAGAGATGAAAATCAGGCGCGTCGCCCATATCATCAATAATTTCGAACGCGGCGGTCTTTTGCCCGGCAATTCGGTCCGGGTTAATCGAATTTACAACGGCGAGATCACGCTGTTCGCCAAGCTCTCTAACGATTCTCAGCGCGTCGTCGAAGTTGCCTTCCAAGGCTACGATTTTTGCTCCGCAGACGAACGCCTGCAGCAATTTGCCAGTTGCGATTTTGCCAACAGGCAAAACCACAGCGCACGAGATCCCCGCGCGCGCGGCATAGGCCGCCGCGGAAGCCGACGTGTTCCCAGTTGAGGCGCAAATGAGAGCCTTTGCTTTGCGCTCCATCGATTTCGATACGGCCACGGTCATGCCGCGATCCTTGAATGAGCCCGTTGGATTTACGCCTTCGTTTTTGACGAAAACCGCGCGACCGACGCGCTCGCTCAAGCGTGGGCAAAACACCAACGGCGTAGTCCCCTCGCCCAGGGAAACAATTGGTGTCGATTCGTTAACGGGAAGATATTCCCGATAACGTTCGATCACTCCCAATTTTGATGTTTCCCTTTCGCTGTGCATTTTTTATTCGAAGCAAATCCGTGTGATTGTCGATCTGTAAGTGCCGTGTAAGATCATGCCGTATGCCCGCGCTCAGCAAGGAAGATAAACTGCGACTCCTAACCACGATTCTGGAAAGTCGCCATGCGGACCTGCGTGAACAGAATCTGAATCGTCAGGGCAAGGGACATTTTCATGTTTCAGGAATGGGCCACGAAGCGCTCGCGGCAGTCTCGATTCAGATGGAACCGGACGACTACATCGTGTCGTATTATCGCGACCGCGGTCTTGTTCTTGGGCGCGGAATGACGACACGCCAGCTCGGGCTCGAATATTTTGCAAAGCGCAACACCGGAAGCGGCGGCCGGCAAATGCCGTCGCACTACAGCAATGCGGAGTTGCACATCTGGAGTGTGCCGACGCCGACCGGTTCGCAGCTGCTCCCAGCGTGCGGCATCGCCTGGGGCATTCAGTTGGACGGCAAAAAAAATCTCGTTGTCACGACGGTCGGCGATGCGGCGACTCGCCAGGGAGATTTTTTTGAGGCGCTCTGTTTTGCCAAGGAAAAGAATCTTCCCATGCTTTTCCTGGTCGAAGACAACGGCTACGGCATCAGCATGCCGACGCGGAAGAACAATCCGCTCGCGCTCAACGTTCTCGAACCGAATAACTGGCGCCGAATCGAAGGCCAAGACGTGCAGCAAGTTTACGACGCAACGGCAGAGGCGTTCGAGAAAATTCGCGCGGGAGGCGGGCCGTTCTTTTTCTGGATCAGGATGGAGCGTCTTTCCAGTCACACCAGCTCTGATGATCAGAAACTTTATCGCAGCGCGGAAGAGTTGCAGGCCCTGGAAAAATCAGATCCGCTCAAATACTGGAAAGATCAACTGATCCAGGAAGGCGTGATCACCGCCGAGGGATTCGCCAGGCTCGATAATGAAGTTAAGGAGCGCATTCGCCGTGAGTATGCCGAGGCAGAAAAGGCCGAGGATCCGTCGCCTAACGAGTTACTTTCAAATGTCAGCAAATCACCTGCAAAACTTAACAAGGAGATTCTCCCGCCCGGGAAGTATCGCATCGGCGACACAGTGAATAAGACATTGCGCGTTGGTCTGGAGGAAGATCCACGACGCATCCTGTTTGGTGAAGACATTGAAGACCCGAAAGGCGGCGTGTTTCGTCTCACGCAAAGACTTTCAACAGAGTTTCCCAAGCAGGTGTTTAATTCGCCTCTTGCTGAATCGACGATCCTTGGCGTCGCCTGCGGTCTGGCGTCTTATGGCAAACTCCCGGTCTTTGAAATGCAATTTATTGATTTCATTTATCCGGGGTTCAACCAACTCGTTACAAACATTTCGAATTTGCGCTGGCGATCGTTTGGTAATTGGAAGTGCCCGGCGGTAATTTATGCGCCATATGGAGCTTATCTGCCGGGGGGGAGCTTGTGGCACAGCCAGGCAAACGAAGCAGCGCTCGCTCATTATCCCGGTCTGAACATTGTAATCCCAAGCTCGCCGGCTGATGCCGCCGGATTGCTCTGGTCCGCCATGCATGGTGAAGATCCGGTTATCTTTTTGATACCCAAACATCTGCTTTGGGCGGAGCACGAATACTCGGACCCAATTCGCGCGGTTCCCTTGGGCGAGGCGCACAAGTTGCATGATGGCTCTGATGTCACACTCGTTGCGTGGGGTAGCACGGTCGAGAAATCTCTCGAAGCTTTAAACAAAATCGACAATGAAAACAGCGTCGAACTAATCGATCTGCGTTCGATCGTTCCGTGGGACAAAGCCGCAATCGAGGAATCGGTGCGCAAGACTCACCGGCTGGTCGTTGTTCAAGAGGACACCGAAAATTGCAGTGTTGGTCAGATGATGATTTCTCACATCATGAGTGTTCCGGATCTTTGGAATGAAATGATCAGTCCGCCGATTCTGGTCAGCAAAGCAAACGTCATGATCGGTTACAACCCAATTTATGAATACGCGGCGTTGCCAGACGTGGAGCGGATCGTCTCCGCAATTCAGCGTTCGGTTCAGACCCGACACGAACGTGTTGCTGTAGCCGCGGGAGTTGATAGCGGCAGCATGTCGCCAGAGCCGAAAACTGTTACGCCGAGATCAACGGTGCGAGGCGCACTGCCATCTCCGGCTACAGCAGAGACCAGTAAAAAGCGGATTCAAAGCATCACCGTCCCAGTCATGGGTGAAGGCATTCGCAACGCTAAAGTTGTTTCGCTTTTGAAAAATCCTGGCGACACAATCGCGCTCGATGATGAGCTCTGCGAGGTGGAAACGGATAAAGCGGTTTATCCCATTCAGTCGTCGTTTGCCGGTGTAATGGGTGAATGGAAGACAAAAGTAGACGACACCGTCGAGATTGGTCAGGAGCTTGGCACGATTATAACCACCGCGGCATCGTTGGCCGACCAGTTTCAAGAGGCAGCTGAAGAATCAACGCCTGGTGCTGTAGCCGCGGGCGCTGACCGCGGCTTCTCAGTCTCCTCACGCGAGATCACACGGCCGGGGTCACCGACCCCGGCTATAGTGATCGAACCTGCGCTTTCACCGACGATCACCCGCAAACTCCTTCACGTGATCCCTGCCAACCTGCAGATCGATGCGCGATGGGCTGCAATTCGCAAAACGCGCGATGCGGCAAAAACGAAAAATGGGAAACACGCCCCTTCTCCTTCGGTGATGATCGCATGGGCGGTAGTGCGAGCCATGGAAAAACATCCGCCTTTCCGGCGCCTCATTTTGGAAGACGAGCGTATCGTTGAGAACGAAAATTTCGAGTTGGGTATTGCAGTGGCACTGGAAGGCGATCGCCTTGCGACTGCGGTGATCGTTGATGCAAACACGAAGAGCTGGCCGAAATTCGCGAAGACTTACAACGAAACAGTCGATGCCACTCGCGGTGGCCGCGTGGATGCAATGAACGCCCCGGTTGTGATTACGAGTCTGGGCGCATTCGGGGTTAAGGCGGGCGCGCCCATCGTTGTGCCGCCATCAGTTGCTACGCTTTTCGTCGGCACCGCTCATCGCGAGTTGATTCCGAACGGAAAGAAAAACGAAAGCGCGGAGGTCATTACGCTTTCGCTCACGTTCGATCATCGCGTCGTAAACGGGGCCCGCGCCGCCAGCTTCGCAAACGAAATCAAACAACAGATCGAAGGATTCAAAATCTCCGCCGTAGACGCAGACGCGATCAGGACCTGACCTCTGCTGCCCTTCCGGTCTCCGAGCTTGTTTGATCGCAAGCGAGACGCCACATTTCTTGAATGACTACGGCCAACAAGATCACTGTCGTCCGGATCCTGATGATTCCGGTTTTTGTGACGATGGCGATCTATTATGGCGAGAGCATCAAACGCGGCGATCCGCTGGAGTGGCAGCGTTTCACGGCGATCATCATTTTTATTCTTGCTGCCGTAAGCGACGGCCTGGACGGATATGTTGCACGCCGGTATAACCAACGCAGCACGCTTGGAGTGTATCTCGATCCAATTGCAGACAAAGGTTTGCTTTTGAGCGGCATCATCACATTGAGCATCAGCAACTGGAGTCAATCCGATCCTGAATACGGAAGCTTTCCCGCATGGTTTCCGGTCCTCGTAATTACACGCGACGCGGTCATTCTAGTCGGCGCGGTGATTCTGCATTTGCTCATCGGCAACAAAATGCGAGTGAAACCAAATTGGAGCGGCAAAGTAGCGACTGTTTGCCAGATGTGCGCGATCGCCTGGGTGATGTTACAACTGCGTTTGCTCCCGCTTCTTCTGGTTGTGGTAGTTGCGGGTATTTTTACTGTTATTTCGGGTGTGGTTTACGTTCTGGATGGGGTGCGCCAGTTGCAAGCCGAAGGACATGCGCACCCGCTGCGGGATTAGTATAGAATTGTTAAGGCGATGAACGGCCTGACGAATATGCCGAGCGTCGCAATTATTGGCCGACCAAATGTCGGTAAGTCTGCGCTGTTCAATCGTCTGATTGGCCGAAAAATTGCCATTGTTCATGACCAGCCTGGAATTACCCGCGACAGGATTTCCGCAATTTGTGCACGCGGCACCCGGCCTTTCGTTCTATGGGATACGGGTGGGATTTTAGGTAGGGGTGAAACGGAACTAGGCGCGCAGGTACACCGCGCTGCTGAAATAGCATCGCGCGAGAGCGATCTTTTGCTTTTCGTCGTCGATGCCAAAGAAGGTTTGTCGCCGATCGATGAAGATCTTGCGCGTTTGCTGCGTAAATCTCAAAAACCTGTGATCCTGGTTATCAACAAGATCGACGTTGAAAAACATTTGCCGCTTGCCGCAGAGTTCGATTCGTTGGGCTTCAAATCGAGTATAGAGATTAGCGCCGAACATGGTCGCAGCATCTCAGACTTGTTAGACGCAATCGATCGATTTCTTCCCTCGCCCACTGGCGAAGCGCGAGTCACAGGTCACGATTCACTTGCGGTCGCGATTCTTGGCCGCCCCAATGTTGGAAAATCTTCCCTCATCAATTCCATCATGCGGAGCGAACGCGCCATTGTCAGTGAGCTCGCAGGAACAACACGCGATTCCATTGACATTCTTTACGAACGCAACGGCCAGAGGTTCGTTTTCATCGATACCGCGGGAATCCGCCGGCGGGCTAAACACTCAACGTCAGTTGAAGTTTTCAGTGTCATGCGTGCGGAACGGAGTATCCGCCGGGCCGACCTTTGCCTTCTCATTGTCGATCTCACAGCTGGTGTAACCGCGCAGGACAAACGAATCGCCGGTTTGATTCAAGCCGCGCGGAAACCGACGATCGTTATTCTAAATAAGTGGGACCTCGTTAAACCAAAGCGCGATCAAAAGGAGGCCGTCGCCAGACTGGTGGCGACCGCGCGCGAGCAAATTTTCTTTCTGGATTATGCGCCGGTATTGATTACGTCGTCGTTAACTGGAGAACACCTTAGTAAATTGTTTGGGTTGATCGAAAAGCTCCAACATGCAGCGCGGCAACGTGTCGGCACCGGAGTTCTAAACCGATTACTGCGTCAGGCATTTGAAGCGAGCCCGCCACCGACCATGGGGGCGCGGCGCCTCAAACTTCTTTATGCTGCCCAATCCAAAGGGACAGAAGGTCAACAGCTGCAGCCTCCGGAATTTGTTCTCTTCGTGAACGATGCACGTCTGTTGAGCCAAACGTACAAACGCTACCTGGAATCTCGCATTCGCCAGGCGGAACCTTTTCCAGGGTTACCGATTATTCTGACCCTGCGTCCCCGAGCGCAAAGCGCGAGGTCAGGATCGCGGCTGCGAGTGAAATAGCGCGATCACTCGGGCTCCTGGCGGTAGGGAAGATTCTCATGAAGTGACGCAAGGATACTTTCGCTCAGCCTGACAGCGTCGTTGTCACCGGAGGCCCTGGCGCGGTTAAGCGCTTCTTCGGCCGCGCTGATTGCCTGCGGAAAATCTCCAGCCTCGGCGTAAGCCGCAGCCAGTGTATCGAGAAGAGCCGGAATTTTACGCTGCGTCACATCGCAAGCGCGCTCGGCCAGGCGAACTGCCTCGGTGCCGTCGCGCGATTTTGAATCCGGATACGTCGCGAGCAACCACGCCAGTTCATCCAGCATTCGTGGTGAGTCGGGGGCATTTGCAGCGATTTCACGCAATCGCTCCAAACCATCCGGTTGCTTCGCCAGCGACAGCAGAATCTGCCGTAGTTGTGCGTGAGGTTGTTCAAGGTCCGGTCGCAACATCATTACGTAACCGAAGTGCCGCGCTGCCGATACAAGATCGCCGTTTTCGACTAGAACCGATGCTACTGAGGTGTGAACAGCGGCGTCAAATGGTGTCACAGCCAGCGATTCGCGTCCGAGATCGGCAGCTTCGTTGTAGCGACGTAATTCGAAAAGGCAGCTGATCAGGAGTTGATAGGCTGAAGAATTTTCAGGACCGAGGTCAATGGTACGGCGGGCTTCCGCGATCGCGCGCTCTGGATCACTCCGTTTTACGGAAATGGCCAGTTGGAGATGGCCAGCAGAATCGGTCGGCTTCAGTTCAATCGCGCGCTCTGCTTCCTTGATCGCCTCTTCGTCACGCCCTAGCTCGCTCAAGCTCAACGCGTGAAAGCCTCTCGCAGTCGCGTTCGAGCGATCTGCCTCCACGGCCCTGGCTACTTCAGTATTGGCGCGGTCGATCTGGCCCTGAGTGGCTAAAGCCTTTGCGGCATACAGATGTTGCGTCACCGAAGGAACAATCCAGTAAGTGGCGAAACTATTCATTGCCCAAACTAAAAGGAGCGCGCCAAGAACAAACTGCAGACGCCCACTGCGGTGGGTTACCGTTTCCCAACCCAGGGCACCAAAGAAACAAAGCGGCGTGAGAGCGGACAACCCATAGAACGCTTTCGCTTGCGCATAGGAGGGAACCTTTAACGTCATAAAAATCAAGCCGAGCGCAAGCACGGCAGAAAAACCAAGTAACAAGAATAATTCACTCGAAGGTCTCCGAATGAATTGAATAATCGCGACCACCGCGCCGGTGAGAATCAGCGCTGTGGGAATCAGCGCCCACAAATAACCGGCCAACATCGGCTGGTAGTTCCAGGCAAGGGTCAAGCTCGAGACGCCGCCGCACAACGCATCGCCCCACAGCGTTGAATAGATTCCGTCGATGAATCCGGCGAAACCGCTGAAGAGCGGATTAACCAAAGAGCGGCCCCAGCGGAGGTAATCGGCTCCGGTATGATAACCGGGATCCTGCCACCACGTAAACCCACTGATTACGTCCCAGTTTCCAACTAGCGGTGTTCCGAACCTCAACCAGATGTGTGCGTAATGCCAGCCGCACACGGCAAAACAAATCGCGAGCAGCAACCCGAGGTTGCCTAGCCAGGTTGCGACTGGCGTTCGTCCGTAAGCGAGTTTGCCCGCGATTGTCACTATTACGACTGGCAGCAGTAAAATCGCGGTCGCCTTCGCCAGCATCGCTGCGCCAAGCGCTAATCCGACCCAGACAAACTGCGATACATGCAGAGTGTCGCTCTTCAGCAGTCGCAAACATAGATATAGGGTCGCTGTGGCCAGAGCGGCGGCGAGCATCTCGTTTGTCACATAGTGAGCCATGTACAGATGCATTGGCAGGAACGCTGCCAACAAGAGTCCGATCAGCGCCGTTCGCGCGGCAAACAGAAACCGCAGAGTGAGAAAAACAAAAATGAATTGGAGAATACCCAGGATTGCTCCGATCGAGCGCAGAATGAAGATCGACGCCGGATCATTGATTGATAGTTTCCACGCTGAAAGGCTTGCCGCGGCAATCAAGTAATAGAGTGGCGGCTGATACATCTCCCAGCCTTCATTCGGCGAGGGCAATGCGCGGTGTTCCTGGATGTAGCTGATGTACTTGAGATGTTCCGTCGAATCGAAACCTGCGTGGAACGGTAACAACCGCGTGTTATTCCAGAACAACAAAATCCAAAGGCTTGCAAACAGTACCAGGAGAATGCGTTCCAGCCGCAGTGTCTCGGACTCTCTGAAGCGGATTTGCCAGAGAAAGGCAAAAGCAACGGCGATCGCGATCAGAAGAATCCAGAACGGCCAAATTTTTCTCAGCGCACCAGTGGTGCGTTCGCTCCCTGCGATGGAATTGCCGGGTCCAGGAGTTTTCGCTGCCGAGGCGAGCGCCGCATGACGCCATGAAGAACCGGCAAACGACACTTCCCAACTTTTGTCGCTGCGCAGGACGAGTTGATCAGTGCTCAAAGTAAGCCAGAGCGCCGGCGGCCCGTTATGACTAAAAACCTGCGCCTCGATCACATTGACGCCGGCGCGTAAGTGCTCGGCGACGTCCGCGCTCTCAATTTTTTTCCAATTGCGATTCCGCGGAAAGCGGATGGGCGTGCCGTTGATTTTCACTTCCGCGCGGCGCATTGCGCGAAAACTCAAATGCGCCGTTGCTAGCCGGTCCGTCAAAGTAAACTCGCGCCGGAATGTTGTGTCGAGGTTGGCAAACCAATGCGCGTGCGTGTCAACCACCGTAGGAAAGACTATCCATTCTGCCCGTTTATCCCGTGGCAAAAAATTGATTGCCGGATCATTGTAAGCGAGCCAAGCGAGGAGCGATACCGCGATACCGCCAAGCACGGTCATCCAAATCGCTCGATGCCAGGGCTTGAGAACGAACATTGTGATCTACGTTTAGCATCATTCCGGCCCTGCGCTCGCTCCCGAAGACCGGAGGGAACCACCGGGTTCGCGAGCCAAATGAACAGGAAATCAGCAGGTTGCGGCACGTTTGATCGAACATTCTCCCTGGCGTACGTGTCTGACGAGACCGTATGAAATCTACGCAGGAAATTACACAGGAAGTTCGGGAGCTGGGCCAATGGATTCCAGGGCTCCGCCAACAGGTCGGTCACGTTGTGATAGGTCAGAAATATTTGGTGGACCGCCTCTTACTCGGGCTGCTCGCGAATGGTCATCTCCTGCTCGAAGGCGTTCCCGGGCTGGCCAAGACGCTCACAGTGAAAACAATGGCAGCTTGCATCCAGACCGGTTTCCAAAGATTGCAATTTACACCCGATCTTTTGCCCGCGGATCTAATCGGCACCCTTATTTACAATCCGCGGACGGGAGAGTTTACCACCAAGCTCGGCCCGCTCTTTTCAAATCTAATCCTGGCTGACGAAATAAATCGCGCACCGGCCAAAGTACAGAGCGCGCTGCTTGAGGCGATGCAGGAAAGGCAGGTTACGATCGGCGAACAAACCTATCCTCTCTCCGATCCATTTCTTGTTTTGGCGACCCAGAATCCGATTGAACAGGAAGGGACGTATCAACTGCCGGAAGCACAGCTCGATCGTTTCATGTTCAAGCTAAATGTTGGATATCCGCAAAAATCTGAGGAGCGAAACATTCTCGACCTGATGGCGACTTCGGCACCCGATTTGCGAGTTGATGCGGTGGTTGATCCGAAGCAAATCATCGCTGCACGCGACGTGGTCAACAGCATTTACATCGATGACCGCGTGAAGGATTACATCGTGGACGTCGTCTGGGCGACGCGCCAGCCTGAGACCTACAATTTGCGACTCGAAGGACTCATTCGTTACGGGGCCTCACCACGTGCCACGATTTATCTGGCGCTCGGCGCTCGGGCCCACGCGTTTCTAAACGGCCGCGGCTACGTCACACCGCAGGACATTAAGAGCATCGGCCCCGACGTGTTGCGACACCGCATCATCGTCAGCTACGAAGCCGAGGCGGAGGCGGTCACGAGCGAGACGATTATTGAGAGGATCTTTGCTGGGTTGCCTGTGCCGTGACGCCCAAGTGATCAGTAATCGGTGAACGGTGATCAGAGATGGAGCCTGCGAAGTCGTTTCGGGATTTGAAGGTATATCAAGCCGCACGCGAGGCAGCGCGATCGGTTTTTGAGTTCTCAAACAGCTTCCCGCCTGAAGAGCGATACTCTCTTATAGATCAGATCCGAAGAAGCTCTCGTGCAGTGAAAGCGATGATCGCTGAAGCGTGGACGCGCCGACGATACAAGGCGGCATTTGTAAACAAGATTGATGAAGCGCTCGGGGAAGCATACGAAACGCAATCTTGGCTAGATGACGCCCTCCACAGTGCATATCTATCCGAAGAGAAGTTTGAGGAGCTAGACAGGCGATACGATGCAATCGGCGCGATGCTTTCAAGGATGATCGACCGCGCCGACGATTTTTGTAAACACGTACCTGCAACTGATTACCGCGGCATGGTACGCGAAGGAGAAGAGTCTCCGTTCACTGATCACTGATCTCCGATCACACATGGACCCCGCTGAGATTCTCAAAAAGATCAGGACCCTCGAGATAAAGACGAGAGGCCTCGTCGAGACCGCGTTCGCCGGCGATTACCACAGCGTTTTCAAAGGGCGGGGAATGAATTTTGAAGACGTGCGGGAGTATCAGCCAGGCGACGAAATTCGAGCGATTGACTGGAATGTCACTGCGCGGATGGGCAACGCGTTCGTGAAAAAATTTACCGAAGAACGCGAACTGACGGTGATGCTGGTCGTGGATGTGAGCGCATCTGGAAATTTCGGGAGCACCACGCAATCGAAACGAGAATTGGCCGCGGAAGTCGCGTGCTTGCTCGCTTTCAGCGCGATTAGGAATAATGACAAGGTCGGGCTCATCATCTTCACTGACCGCGTTGAACTTTTTATTCCCCCGAAGAAAGGCCGCTCTCACACACTGCGGCTCATCCGAGAGATTCTGTTCTTCGAACCAAAGGGACGCGGCACGGATCCGGCGCTGGCCCTCGACTATTTGAATAAAATCGTCACACGACGCGCCGTTGTTTTCTTCATTTCGGATTTTCAGGCTCCCGATTTTTCGCGCTCGCTGGCGGTGAGTGGACGACGGCACGATTTCGTGGCGATTCATATTCACGATGAACGGGAAAGAGTGCTGCCGAACATCGGCATCATCACACTGGAAGACGCCGAAACCGGCGATCAAATTGAGATCAACACGGCCGATCGCACAACGCGAGCGCGTTTTAGCGGTCTGGTGGATGAGCGCGACCAGGAACTCACGCGCGTGCTGCGCCGGAACAATATCGACGCGATCGCCCTGCAAACCGGCAAAGATTATCTGCCGCAACTGCGCTCCTTTTTCAAACAACGCGGGCGCCGGCTTGGTGTTCGATGAAGTGGTGAAGGCATGGCCATCCTGAGCGGAGCGCAGCAAATGACGGGGCTTTTGCCAATACCGGTGTTGGCCGCCGAAGAACTTCACGACATTGCGCCGCCGGTCGATTATTCGCTGATCTCGCCGTGGTTAATATTTCTCGGAGTATTTTTCTCACTCACGGTCATCGGCGTCATCATATGGTTTGTTGCGAAATCTTTTCGGCGTCCAACCCCGCCGCAATCACCACGGGAGCGCGCACTGGCGTTGCTCGAGCAAACACGGACGCAGATCACAGCGATTGATCCATATCGCTTCAGCATTCGCGTGTCCGACATTCTCAGGCGTTACGTAACAGAGCAGTTTGGGTTACCGGTTACCCGGCAAACCTCCGTCGAGTTTCTGAATGGACTTAGAGCTTCGTCACCGTTCTCCGAAGACGAAAAGTCGTTGCTCGAAGATTTCTTAAACCGCTGCGACCTGATCAAGTTTGCACGATACGAGGCAACTACTTCAGACAGTGAATTGTTGCTGGAAGAGGCGATCCGTTTTGTGAAAGGAGGTCAACCATGTTTGATTGGTTCACAGGAAACAGTGCGTTGACCTTCGCGCGTCCGTGGCTGCTCCTGTTGCTCCTGGCAGTCCCGTTGCTCGCGTATTTGCGTGGAAAACGAGGGCCGGCCGCTGCGCTGACTTTTTCATCCACAGCAAGCCTTCGGGCGATCGGAAAACAAAGCGCCGCGCGTGCGGGGAAAATTCTGCGATCACTATTGCTGGCTTCGATTGCGGTCTTCGTGATCGCGCTCGCGCGTCCGCAACTTGGCAAAAGTCTTACTCAGATCGAAGCCAGCGGAATCGACATTATTCTCGCGCTGGACGTCTCCGGATCGATGCTGACGAAGGATTTTGCAATCGGCGGACAAGAAGCGACGCGTGTCGATGCGATTCGCGAAGTCACGCGCAAATTCATCGAAGGTCGGCCAAACGATCGAATCGGCATCATCGCGTTCGCAGGTCGTCCTTATGTCGTTAGCCCAATGACACTGGATCACGAATGGCTTTTGCAAAACCTGGATCGCGTGCGGATCGGGCTCGTCGAAGATGGCACTGCCATCGGTTCGGCAATGGCAGCAGCGGCCAACCGGCTAAACGACAAACGTTCAAAGAGCCGCGTGCTCGTCCTCTTAACGGACGGAGAAAATAATGCCGGTAAGATTCCACCAAACACTGCGGCCGAAGCAGTCAAAGCGTTAAAGATTCACCTTTACGCGATCGGCGCGGGAATTAATGGCGTCGCTCCGGCTCCCATCTTCACTCCCAGGGGGCCGTTGACCGACGCTCTGGGTAATATTCTCTACGAAAACCAGCGCGTGGAATTTAATGAAGCCGGTCTAAGAGAAGTGGCTAAAATTGCGGACGGCAAATTCTTCCGAGCGACCGATACACAATCGCTGGAGCAAATTTACAACGACATAGACAAACTGGAGAAATCGACGGTTAGCGTGAAAAAATATCAACAATACCGCGACTTGTTTCCGTTGTGTCTGATGAGCGGTTGCGGGCTGTTGCTCGCTCAATTGATTTTATCACAGAGCGTATGGAAAAAATTACCGTGAGGAAGATGGCGATCATTTCGTGGCGCAACTTTGTAAGTTGCGATGCTTCTACCCGGCAAGTTGCAAACTTGCCCCACATATGACTTTCGGCGTGCCACAATGGCTTTGGGGATTGCTTCTGATCCCGCTTCTGATCGCGTTATTTGTTCGCTCAGAACGGCGCGGACTAAAGCGATTGCAGGAGTTCGTTTCGGCGCGGCTACTGCCGCAACTTGCCGGAACGGTAAATCGGCCCCGGCGGATGCTAAGATTTGCGCTGCAGCTGCTGGGCCTTGCTTTGGCCATTGTCAGTCTGGCGCAGCCGCGCTGGGGTTACACGTTTGAAGATGTAAAACGCAAGGGTCTCGATTTGCTGATCGCGGTGGACACATCGCGCAGCATGTTATCCAACGACGTCCAACCGAACCGACTCGATCGCGTCAAGCTCGCGATTCAGGATTTGATCGGTCAATTGCAAGGCGATCGTGTTGGTCTGATTGCTTTTGCCGGCCGCGCATTTTTGCAGGCGCCTCTGACGATTGATTACGATGCCGTAGTTGAGGCCCTGAGCGATCTGGATACCAAGACGATTCCCGAGGGCGGCACCAATATCTCCAGCGCAATCACCCTTGCCACGCAGAGTTTCGGTAAGAGCGCGATGGGAAATCGCGCGCTGGTTATCTTCACCGATGGCGAGGAATTGAGCGGCGATGCCGTGAAAACGGCAAAAGAAGCGGCTGACGCCGGTGTTCGAATTTTCACCGTGGGCGTCGGAACACCACAGGGCTCGCTGATTCCGGTGACCGGCGACGATGGTCAAACCGGCTTCGTCAAAGATTCATCTGGCCAGGTCGTTAAATCGAAGCTGGATGATAAACGTTTGGGCGAAATCGCTCAGGCTACCGGGGGATTTTATCTTCGCTTGGAAAACGGACCCCGCTCGATGCAGCAAATTCAGAATGAAGGCTTGGCAAAAATGCAGGCTGCCGAGATGGATGTGCGTTTGTCGCGTCGGCCGATTGAACGTTACGAATGGCCACTGGGCGCTGCGCTGATCGCTCTCGCGTTGTCGATCCTGATTCCCGAACGTAAACGGGCAAGACAACGAGCTTTTGCTGCCGCGCCTGCCCGCAAGGCGGCACATGGCGTTGCGGGCGGACCTGCCGGGGCCACAGCTACTGCCGCACTTCTCATGATGTTTCTTTCTTCAGCTGTGTTTGCCACCACGCCGGGCATCGACGCATATCGCAGCGGGAAATTCGAAGACGCCTACGGCCAGTTCCAACAGACCTTAAAGACGCATCCGGAATCGCGAGCTGAGGACAAGCTCCAGTTCGATTCAGGCGCAGCTGCTTACAAGTTGAAAGATTATGGCAAGGCGCTGGAATCGTTTAGCCAGGCACTGCTCTCGCCGGATACCGGTCTGCAAAGCAAAGGGCATTATAACCTCGGCAACACACTTTATCAGCGCGGCGAAGCACAAAAGGGCGACGACAAAAAGCTGAGTGACTGGACAAATGCGCTCGATCACTATGAACAAACTCTGAAGTTCGACCCGCAAAACAAAGAGGCGAAGGACAATTACGACTACGTAAAAAAGAAAATCGAAGAACTAAAAAACAAGAAACAAGATCAGCCCTCCCCTTCCCCGTCGCCGCAGCAAAAGAACGACCAGAATAAACAAGACAAGCAGGACAAGCAGGACAAGCAGAACAAACAGGACCAGCAACAAAAAGAAAAAAACCAACAACAACAGCAGCAACAGCAGAATCAGCAGCAACAACAAGGTCAGGGTCAGCAGCAGCAAAAAGATCAAAAACAATCACAAGATCAGCAGTCACAAGACCAATCAGGGAATCAGAAAGATCAACAGCAAAAGAACGATCAGACCCAGGCGAAGAACGAGCCGCAAAAAAAACAGCAGCCGCAACAACAGCCTGGTGAGACCCCTTCCCCGTCCCCGGGCACTGATAAGCAACAAGGCCAACAGCCGTCACCATCGCCAGGGGAACGCCAGGCCGGAGAATCACCCAGTCCCGGCGAAGGAGAAAATGAAACCCCCTCGCCATCACCGGGAGAAGGTGAAGAGCAGAACGCAGCACCTTCCGCCACTCCAGGGGAATCCAAGAAATTTGCCGGTGACGTGAAGGGAGCCGGCGAAGACAAACCACAGAAGCCCCCTGACAAGAACGCGCAGGTTGCCGAAGCCGAGCCGGAAAAAGAAGGCCAGATGAGCCAACGTCAGGCCGAAGCGCTTTTGGAGTCCATGAAAGACGAGGAGGCGCGGGTTCAACTTGATGAACGCAGAGCAACGCGCCATGTCTATAAGGACTGGTAAGGGAGCCCGGAGAGTTGATGGTTGAGAGTTGAGAGAAATGCGCACGCACTTTCGAAGGTTAATTACAGTCCTGGGCGTTATCGCGGGTGCGCAGTTTGCCCATGCCGATTCGCTGAGCGTGACAGCGGTTTTGAATAGTTCCGAAGCTGCGCTCGGCGAAACGGTGCGATTGGAAATTCGAGTCATCGGAGCACGTGGCGCGGACGCCCCGGAGGAGATCATGGTGGATGGTCTCGAAATTCGGCGAACAGGAACGTCACAACGCATCGAGATGAACAATCTCAGCTTAACCTCCAGTGTAGTATACGACTATACGGTGATGCCGTTGAGAGCGGGAAGATTCACCATACCGCCGCAAACCATTCGCGTTGGCAACAATTCGGTGCGCACCCCGGCGTTGACATTAAACGTCGCTGATTCGTCCGGCCGTTCGTCTGGCGGCCGGCCTGGCCGTGATACACAGGCAGCCGGCGCAAACAATCTGGTTTTTGCCGAGTTGATCGTGCCAAGTAAGACCGCGTACGTGGGCGAGATTGTTCCTGTTCAGATTCGGATGGGATTTGATCCGCGTGTTCGCCCACGACTCATCGAGCCGCCGGAGATCACGGGACAAGGGTTTACGGCGCAGAAGTTACAGCAGGCCGGTGAAAATACTGAAACGATCAGCGGCAGACTTTATGAGGTGGTAACATACAAAACCGCAATTGCCGCGGCACGCGCGGGCAAATTTGAAATCGGGCCGGTAAAAGCGAAGGCCCAGGTTGTCATTCCTCGCAGGCAGAGCGCGCCACGCTCGCGGCCCCGTTCGCCTTTCGACCTGTTTGATCAAGATGACCCATTCTCCGATCCGTTCTTTTCGAATCCATTCAGTCAACTTGGCGAACGCCGTGAGGTTGAGATCAAAAGCGAACCTGTGGCACTTGAGGTAAAGCCGTTGCCGCCAAATGCGCCGCCAAGTTTTTCGGGCGCAATTGGAAATTTCACGATGATCACCGATGCGAAGCCAAAGAGCGTACAAGTGGGTGATCCCATCACCGTCACGAATACAATTTCTGGCCGCGGCAATTTTGACCGCGTCAATGCGCCAGTCATTGAAGACGAGCGTGGATGGCACAAATATCCGCCGTCATCCAAGTTCAAGCAGGACGATGAAGTCGGCCTCAGTGGCACCAAGACTTTCGAGATGGTGCTTTCGCCTAACGAGAAAAAGCAAGGACTCCCGCTGCTCGCGTTCTCTTACTTCGATCCAGTCAAGGCACAATACGTCACCCTGCACAGCGAGCCGATCCCGATTGATGTGCAGGGAGGCGCAGCGGTTGCATCGAGCGCAGGTGGTGCGCCGCCGGGGTCACCGACCCCGGCTACAGCAGCGCGCGCGGCCTCACCGGCCCCGAGTGCAAACAAGCCACAGGATATTTTGTATCAACTCACCGAGCTACCGACGAAGGCGGAATCCTTTGCACCGATTTATACACGAAATGTTTTCTGGGCAGCGCAGGTGTTTCCATTGCTGGCGTTAATCGGATTTGCAGGTTGGAAGATTCGCCGGGCGAGGATTGATAATCGCGAAGCGCAACGTGTGGCTGCACTGCAACATGAAGCGACTGATCTGATGCACAAGCTGCACCGTAACGACGTCTCGCCCCGGGAATATTATGCTGAAGCATCCAGAGTTGTTCGTGTAAAAACCGCTCTGGCGTCGAGTAATCGCCGCATCGATCCAAACATGGTGGATGTAGAGACTGCAGCAGAGGCCTTCAAGCTTAATAGCGATTCACGCGACCGGCTTCGCCGGTTATTCGAGCAAAGCGACGAGTGGCAGTACAGCGGAGCTCATAACGGTCCCGGAAGAGTCTCTCCGGAGAATCGCCGCGAGGTGTTGGAGTTGATCGAGAACTTGAAGTGAATACGCAAAATAGTAGCGCAAGCGTCCCCGCTTGCGAAACCTTCCTGACGCGCAAGCGAAGACGCTCGCGCTACATTGTCGATGCTTGCTGCGCGATGATTTGGCTGGTCGTGGCTTCATCAGTGCTGGCACAGTCAGATGCGCAATTCGCAAAGGCAAACCAGGATTACGCGCAGGGTCATTTCGCGGAAGCGGTCTCCGGTTACGAGGCGCTCGTTAGTGCAGGACAATGGAGCGCAAATCTGTTTTACGATCTCGGTAATGCTTACTTCAGGACAGGCGATTTTGGCCACGCGATCCTGAATTATGAACGGGCGCTCGCCTTGGAGCGACATCATCCGGAAGCCACGGCCAATTTGCAGATCGCCCGTGACGAGGCACACGCGCTTGAGCTGCAGCAAAGCTGGCCAGAGCGCTACTTGCAATTTGCGAGCGTCAATCAGTACTGCATCGCAGCAGCTATCGCTTTTTGGCTTGCAGTGTTTGCGATTGTCATGCTGATCTTTGCGCGTCGCAGATCGGCCATGTTGATTGCCGTCTTGATTTTTTGCCTGCTGGTTGGCGCCGGTGCGATCTACGCTGTGTATACACTGGAGCGTGGGACCGATGGAAGTGCTCTGGCTATTGTGACCGGCAAAGATGTCCAGGCCCGTCTTGCAACCGCGGACACTGCAAACAGCGTCCTGGCCTTACCGCCGGGCAGTGAAATCAAAATCTTGAGCACTCGCGGAGATTGGATCTACGCCGCACTGCCGAATACCTTGCGCGGTTGGATCCCTGCCAAGAACGCGGAGCAAGTGCGCTTGTAACTGCTGCTGCCATGCGCAGCCCGCTATATAGCTGCGCGATGCGTAGGCTTGAGATAATTAAAGCGATGCGAGGGACGCATCGCACTCCCAAAGCACTTCGTGCGAAAGCTAACGGCCGCAACTGCTCTGTTTCGCGACAGCGTCGGAGTGCGTGCGCGTCCTCGCGTCGCTTTGTCAAAGCTGACGATAGCTGAGAGATTACATTCGAGACCTAATCCATATGAAAGTTGCTGCCGCTCAGATTTCTTGTTCGCTCGGTGATCCAAAAGCCAATCTGCTCAAGGTTCGGGATTTTTCTCGCCGCGCCAGGGACACCGGTGTGGAGCTAATTGTTTTTCCGGAAATGACCGACACGGGTTATTCGATGTCCGTAATCGAAGCGCGCGCCGATTCGTGGACCGGTGGTTTTGTTCCCGGACTTCAGGAAATCGCGGCGAAGCTTTCCATTGCGATCGTGTGCGGCGTATCGGAACGGGACGGCACTTCAATTTACAATTCCCAGGTTTTTATCGATCCACAGGGCCAAATCGCTGCGAAATATCGAAAGACTCACTTGTATGCAGTCGCGCCCGTTGAAGAACAGAAATGTTTTGCTTCAGGCGACGCTTTCGCAAGTTTTGCCCTTGGCGATCTGCACTTCGGTTTCAGTATCTGTTACGATCTCCGGTTTCCGGAGATGTACAGAAAACTGGCCGTCGAACAGAATGTAGGTGTCTTTATCGTTTCTTCCGCGTGGCCGTTCCCGCGCATTGAGCATTTCCGAACGCTTGTCCTTGCGCGCGCAATAGAAAATCAGAGTTATGTGATCGCATCGAATCGCGTCGGCAAAGATGACGACTTGTGGTTTTGCGGCAGTTCAGCGATTATCGATCCTCGCGGAGTCGCGGTTGCATCTGCATCCGCGGATCGTGAAGAAGTAATTCAAGCCGATGTATCTCAGGAACTCGTCCTCTCGGTTCGGAGCCGTGTCGAGTCACTAGCTCATCGCCGGCAAGATTTATACGGGTAAAGTAGCGCGAGCCCTTCGGCTTGCGTCTTCTTCATCGCGCAAGCGAGACGCTCGCGCTACTCACCGCGCTGAGCGGCACAAATTCACTCTCGTGCAAAACGACGCGCTTCGTTCCGCGCAATAATTGCCACCATTGCCTCGCCGATCCCAGAACGATGAGGAGCACGAGCACGAGAAAGGAAATAGCTACAAACGCGTCGAATCGCCAGATAGTTGCCTGCCGCGCCAAATTAGCTGCTTTGACTGGATCAGTAATCGCTGCCGCCTGACTTAACAGTGATTGGGAGCCGCTCAAGAAACCGAGCCTTGGGTCGGGTGAAAAAACTTTCAAATAGCCAGCCGAAAATGTGACCGCGCACATGAAGCAAAGTGGAACCAGAGTGATAAAAAGGTACTTGCTCTTTCGCATTTTGATCAAAAGCGTTGTGCCGAGACAGAGCGCGACCACCGACAGTAATTGATTGGCAAGGCCGAACAGCGGCCAAAGTGAATTGATGCCGCCAAGAGGATCGATCACACCCTCATATAAAAACCAGCCCCATGCCGCAACGAGCAAAACGCTGGAGAAAAAATTCGCGATCCACGAACGCGTATTTCCCAGTGGACGCCAGAGATTGCCGAGAAAATCCTGGAGCAAAAATCGCCCTACACGCGTTCCCGCATCAATCGTTGTAAGAATGAACAAAGCTTCGAACATGATGGCGAAGTGATACCACAGCGCCAGCGCAGTCGGCTTGGTAGAGACTCGCGCAAACATGTGTGCCATACCGACGGCGAAAGTCGGTGCTCCCCCGGCGCGGTTAAACATCGTGGATTCGCCCAGGTCTGTAGCGAGCTTCTGCATTTCTGCTTCCGTTACCGGAAAACCAGTCGCGGAAACTTTTGCGACGACTTCGGTCGGCGCGCCTTTTGTGTTAATGGCGAAATACTCTCCCGGTTGAAGCACACACGCTGCGATCATTGCCATCAGCGCAACCATCATTTCGGTCACCATCGCGCCATAGCCGATGCTGCGTATTCGGGACTCGCGTGTGATCATTTTCGGCGTTGTGCCGGAAGCAATTAGAGAATGAAACCCGGAGACCGCACCGCAGGCGATGGTGATGCATACAAATGGAAATACCGGACCCGCAAACACGAGGCCGCTGCCATCGATGAACTTGGTAATCGCCGGCATTTGCAATGTGGGATTGATCAGCACCACCGCAGCCGCAAGCATGGCAACCGTTCCGAGCTTTAGAAACGTGCTGAGGTAATCGCGCGGCGTCAGCAACATCCACACGGGCAGAATCGACGCCGCCAATCCATAAATCATGATGGCCCAGGCCAGCCATTTCTGGTCGTGACGGAACCAATTCTCAATCGCGGGAAAGTGCGCAAGGAATTGTCCGCCCCACACGCCAAATGCCAGACCGAGCAGGCCGAAAATCGTGATCGCCATCACGCTCACTTTGCCTGTGCGCAATCCAATTCCCATGATCAGCGCTATGGGAATCGTCACTGCGATGGTGAAAACGCCCCAGGGACTCTCCGCGAGAGCTTGCACTACGACTAACGCGAGGACCGCCAGCAAAATAATCATGATCGCCAGGACACTCACCAGGGCCAGCAGGCCGACGGTGTGCCCAATTTCTTCTCGTACCATTTGACCAAGCGTTTTGCCGCCGCGGCGGATTGAGGCAAAAAGAACAATCATATCGTGAACGCCACCGCCGAGCGTCGCTCCGATCAAGATCCAGAGAGTGCCGGGAAGAAAGCCGAACTGCGCCGCGAGTACGGGCCCAACCAACGGCCCCGGACCGGCAATGGCCGCAAAGTGATGCCCGAATACCATCCAGCCGTTTGTTGGCACATAATCCTTGTTGTCGTTTTGCAGGACTGCTGGTGTCGCACGCTCTTCATTCAGAACGAGCACCTTTGTTGCCAGCCATTTGCTGTAAAAACGATAGCTGATGGACAACGCGCACAATCCAGCTGCAACGATCCAAAGCGCGCTGATCTGCTCGCCGCGAGATAAAGCCAGCATCGCCACTGCCCACGTTCCCAACGCGGCCACCCCGAACCAGAGCAGCTTTTTCCAGAGGCTCATTCGTGTTTGCAGCTTAGTGTCCAGTCCCGGAAATGGCTAGGCATTTGCGGGACTGGACACTGATTGAAATTGTTGCGCTCCGCTACAAGGTGTGATCTATCTTCAGGTGCGATTTCGACATAAAATACGAAAACTTGTCGATGGGCGCAGCCTGGTCAGCGCGAGGAAACATACCCTCAGGTTGCTCCGAACCGGTCGGTTCCCGCTGAATAAAAAACGGGTCATCGAAACGATCGATCCGGTTGCTTTCGCGCAGATTCGCAAGCGTTACGCGGTCGCAAATCCCGGCGCGGACTGGCCCAAATATCTCGATCTCGACCGTTGGATCGGAATCAACATCAGGCGAATTCGCCAGGTCGAACTCGATTTGTCGCGTCCCAGACGCATCCTCGATCTTGGCTGCGGAGCAGGATATTTCCTGTACATAGCCCAACTGCTTGGTCATTCAGGCCTCGGTCTTGATATGGACCGTTTGTCCATGTTCCGGGAAGTTACGCGTCTGCTTGGCGTTCGCCGCGTAGTCAAGCAAATCGAAGCTTTTCGGCCTTTGCCCGATTTTGGACAAAAATTCGATTTCATTACGGCTTTCATGATTTGCTTCAACAACCATAAAATGCCCGACCTCTGGAAGATCGCGGAGTGGGAATTCTTTCTCGACGACCTGGCAAAACATCTCACGCCACGCGGCCGAGTCTGGCTCGAACTCAATCAGGAATATGACGGGTCCTTCTACACGCCTGAGCTAAAGGAATTCTTTCAAAAGCGCGGCGCGACAGTCAACGAGCAGAAAGTGATCTTCAATTCAGGCATTCGCGCGCGTGCTTCAGCTTCTCCAGTTGCGCGCTGAAACTCTTCAGTCGCTGACGATGTTCTTCAACAACGGCCGCGGGGGCTCGCTCGACGAACGACTTATTTCGCAATTTTTCCTCGACCGCCCGCATTTCGATTTCGATTCTTGCGATTTCCTTATCGAGCCGCTGTCGTTCCCCTGCCTCATCGGCCGCGGCAACTGTCAGAAAGATCTCGCCTAATGACGTAACCGCGACCGGGTTTCCAGCTGGCGCTTGATACCTTGGATCCAGCTCCACTTCTTCGGCATTCAATAGCCGTGTCAGCGTCGGAATCTGGCTGGAAATTAATTTCTCATCTGTGCGTAAGATAAATCGTATCTTCCTGTTTGATGAAAGCTTGGACTCCGATCTCAGATTTCTTCCCGCCTGGACGGTTTGGTAAATGGCTGAAACAAGCTGGCGCTTGCCAGCAAGGTCTGGGACGTCATCCAAGCGGATCCTATCCGGTGGCGGGGCAAACTGAATTGAATCTTTCCCGAAGCCCATTAGCGCCCAAAGTTCTTCGGTAATATGTGGCATGAAGGGATGCAGCAATCGCAGCGTTGCCGAAAGGACAGAATCCATTACTGCCAACGCAGACTTCTTTTTGTCCTCGTCTTCGCCGAAAATATCGGTCTTGGCGGCTTCAACAAACCAGTCGCAATAATCGCTCCAGACAAAGTCATAAAGGCGTTGCGCGACAGTGTTGAATTGATATTCGCGATATGCTGCTTCGACGGCGTCGATCGTTTCGTTCAAGCGCGCTAGCAGTTCCAAAGCGTAAATCGATAGCGTTTGATTGTCGATCTTTGGCGCGGGATCGCTTGGGCCATGCATCTGACGGAAGCGAGCCACATTCCAAAGTTTCGTCGCGAAGTTTCGACCTTCTTCAATTTGCTTTTCATCGAAGCGAATGTCCTGGCCGCGTGGCGCAATGCGCATTAGCCCAAAACGCAAACCGTCGGCGCCGTACTTGTCGATCAATTCAAGTGGATCGGGCGAGTTACCCAGGGATTTCGACATCTTGCGACCGAGCTTGTCGCGAATAAGGCCCGTAAAATAAACGTCGCGGAAGGCAACATTGTCCTCAACGCGGTCTGATTTCCCGGGCTTGAACTCCAATCCGGCGATGATCATGCGCGCCACCCAAAAGAAAATGATATCCGGCGCAGTCACGAGCGCACTCGTCGGATAAAACTTCTTCCGCGTTTCAACATCCATGGTCTCATAGGCCCACAACCACGATGAAAACCACGTGTCGAGAGTGTCCTGGTCTTGCGTCCAGTTTGCAGCATCAGCCGGAGGCTCAATGCCAACGTAAATTTCCTCGTCGGTTTGGGGTTTGGAACTTGAGATTTGGGATTTCCGGTACCAAGCCGGGACGCGGTGTCCCCACCAGACTTGCCGGCTGATGCACCAATCGCGAATGTTCTCCAGCCATTGCGCGTAAACTTTCTCCCAATGCGGGGGAAAGAATCGGATCAGGTGATCGCGCACCACAGCCAGGGCCTCTTTTGTTTTGGGATATCGTAGAAACCACTGTTCACTGATGCGCGGCTCGATTGGCACATCGCTTCGGTCACTGAACCCGACATTGTTTTCGTACGGCTCCGTCTTTGCGAGTGCTCCCCTCGCCTTCAATAACTCCGCTGCCTTTTCCCGCGCTCCGAATCGCTCCAGTCCATCCAACTCCGGAACCGCTGGACAATCGATGCGGCCGTCAGGATGCAGCACGTCCACAATCGGCAGGTTATGGCGCTGGCCGATCTCAAAATCCAGCGCGTCGTGCGCAGGCGTGACTTTCAAAACACCCGTGCCAAATTCCGGATCGATC
>Ga0137412_10000144_pt1 | contig 43623 bp, 35 predicted proteins | sample CZODoug2_1_16fun_FD_122160 | JGI IMG/M metagenome (GOLD analysis project Ga0137412, IMG submission 122160) | Vadose zone soil fungal communities from Angelo Coast Range Reserve, California, USA - CZODoug2_1_16fungal (Hybrid Assembly) | ecosystem: Environmental > Terrestrial > Soil > Vadose zone...
GCGTACCCGTTGGGTCGGTCAGCACTCGGTCGACGAGGGCGCCCGTGACGAGGTCGACGGCGCCACTGGCGACTGCCGGCCGCACGCAGCACACGTCGGCGTCGGACTTGGCGAGGGTTCGGCACGGAAAGCCGTCGCACGTCGCACAGCGGATGCACGAACCGCCCTGTTGCAGATCGACGCCGAGGGGGATGGTCGACGGGGTCCTTCCGAGCTTTCGCAGCTTCTCCGCTGCTGCTTGAACTGGCGGTTCGTGACCAAGACCAGGGAAGGGAAAGGGGTCGCTGCGATCCAGCGTCGGATCATCGAGCTCACCGTGCACCTTGAAGACCTGCTCGGCGTGCCGGTAGTGCGGGGCGAGCTCTTCGTAGTCGAACGGCCAGGCGGGAGATTCTCCGTCTTGATGGGTGGTGCAGCGGAAGTCCTCACGGCGGAAACGCACCAACGAAGATCCATAGAACTTGGTGTTGCCGCCCACGTAGTAGTAGGTGCCCGGGCTGAAGGGGCTGCCGTCGACGTCGTACCAGTCCTCGGCGTTCTTGTAGCGGCCCTGCGCGAAAACTGCGTCAGGATCCCAATTCTGCGGTTCCTGTGGCACGAATCCGCCACGTTCGAGGAGCAACACACTGATCCCGGCGTCCTTGAGCGCGAAGGCGAGTGTGCCGCCGCCCATGCCGCTGCCGACGATGATCACGTCGTAGTGTTCGCGTGACGGCCGGGAATTGCTCACTGGCAGGGCATCGACGACCATGGGTCTCGGTTCCTCTCCGATGGGCTGAGTTGTCTCGAGTCGGCGTGGGCTGCAGATCGCCTTGGCAACGCTCGGTGGCTTGCTGATCTTCAGCATTGCGCATCGGACTCGGATTCGTCAGACCCAAGCCGCGCAGCCAATCGCGTTGTCGTGTTACATCATGTGCACCGCGTCGGACGTGTCAGGACTGCGGGATGGGGGCGTCTGAGCGGATCAGGTTGGCGGCTCGCAGGTCGTCCCACAGCTCGCCGGGCACGCTCGACTCGAACAGTTCCGCGTTGCGGGTCTGCTGCTTCTCGTCTCGCGCGCCGATGCATGCGCTGACGACCACGGGGTGTGCGTAGGCGAATTGCAGGGCGACCGCAGCCAAGGGCACATCGTGGCGCCGGCAGACATCCTGAAGTTGTCTCGCTCTCGCCAGGATGTTCGCGTCTGCAGGCGCGTAATTGAAGCGGGCACCGGAGATGGGGCCGGTCGCAAGAACCCCGCTGTTGTAGACGCCGCCGAGCACGATGCCGACGCCCTGTTGCTCACAGATCGGGAAGAGCTCGTCAAGTGGCTCCTGCTCGAGCAGCGTGTACCGCCCGGCGAGCAGGCACACGTCGACGTCCGTGGACTTGATCGCTTCGATCATCAGGTCGGTCTCGTTGATGCCGAACCCAATTGCCTTGACCACCTGCTGTTCGCGCAGGGACTCCAGTGCGGGGAAGGCGCTGACAATGGCTTGATGAAACAGTTCCGGCGCGGCCGAACCGTGTGTGTAGCGGTCGCAGTCGTGGATGAACAGGACATCGAAGTGATCGGTGAGCATGCGCTGCATGCTCTGCTCGACCGCGCGCATCACCCCGTCGTAGGAATAGTCGTAGCCCGCGACGAGCGGAGGGATGTCGAGGTACTGGCCGTTCGTCGACGCGGCGTCCAGCATCGGGGTGAGGACCCGGCCCACCTTCGTCGACAGCACCAACTCCTTGCGGTCATGGCGACGCAGTGCCTGGCCGAGCCGGTGCTCGCTGAGGCCGTTGCCGTATCCGGGTGCGGTGTCGAAGTACCTGATGCCTTGGTCCCACGCCTGCGAGACCATGTCCTGGGCGTCGGCATCGCTGAACACCCCGTTGTAGTTCCCGATCGGCGCCCCGCCGTAGCCAAGAGCGGTAAAGGTCAGACCTGATCGTGCATTGACCTTGGTGTCGGAAACCAACATGTCAGATCCTCACCTCGTCGTTGTCGCAGCACCGGTCACGATGGCGAAAACTGCTATCGTGCAGGCTTTTCGAGCCTAGCCATTCCGGAGGTGGGGAAGCCCTACCCAGTACGCGAAATACCAGGCACTCCGACTGCACGAAGTGTGCCGGAAATGCCCGGCTCGACTCGGCACACGAACTGTGCAAAACGCGATGAGCGGCTGCGCACTGTGCGTCTGTCAGGCACCGGATGCGGTTGCGAGGATCAACGGAAAGGCACTCTCGTCGCCGCGTAGATGAAGGAATCGAACTCATGGGCCAGCTTGACGGCAAGGTAGCGTTCATCACGGGAATCGCCAGGGGACAGGGGCGGTCTCACGCGCTGACCCTTGCGCGCGAGGGTGCGGACATCATCGGCTTGGACATCTGCACGAAGCCGGCCTCCACGCCGTATCCGGGGGCCTCGCCCGCAGACCTCGACGAGACGATTCGCCTCGTCGAGGAGGTTGGTCGCAAGATCGTCGCGGAGCAGGCGGACGTTCGCGACCTGGCGCAGGTGCAGGCGGTCTTCGATCGCGGCATCGCGCACTTCGGCCGAGTGGACATCGTGCTCCCCAACGCCGGAATCTGTGCAGGCGGCCTGACATGGGAGATCACTCCCGAGGCGTGGCAGGAGATGCTCGACGTCAACCTCACCGGGCCCTGGAACACCGTGCGGGTGGCGCTTCCGACGATGATCGAACAAGGCGACGGCGGCTCCATCGTGTTCACCGGGTCCGTCGATGCCCTCAAGGGATCGGCGAACATCTCGTCCTACGCCGCGTCCAAGCACGGCGTGACGGGTCTCATGAGGTCACTGGCCAACGAAGTGGGCCAGTACGGGATCCGCGTCAATTCCATCAATCCCGGTCACGTCGACACGGACATGCTCGGAAACGACTTCGTGTGGCGCTTGTTCCGCCCTGACCTCGATGCACCTACGAAGGACGACGTGATCGGGTCCTTCACCGGTACCAACCTGTTGCCCGTTCCGTGGATGCAACCCGAGGACATCAGCAACGCCATCCTCTACCTGGTCTCCGATGCGGGCCGTTACGCCACTGGCACGACGCAATTGTTGGATTCGGGTTTCCTGGCCAAGTCCTAACAGAGTGGTCGGCCCGCCCCGGGGCATCCAGCGCTGACCGCAGCATCTCACGCAGACTGGACAGGGAGGACTTCTTGCCCGAATCGTTCGATCTGCTCTTCCTCGGTACCGTGGATCGGTTGCAGGACAACGGAGTTGGCGCCAGAGGCCAACAGCTTGTCGATGGCGGCGCGGCAATCCTGCTCGTCGCCGGCAACGGTCAGACGTCGAATCACGTCAGGATGGCAGTCCGATCCGCGCAGTGATCCGAGTTGCGCTGCGAGATAGGGCTTTTGCAGTGCCTTTTCTACGGTGGACCGCAACGCTTCAAGCCCGCGCTCACCATCCTCGGTGTCGAGATTGGACCAAACGAACACGGTGATGCGGGCGTCTGGCCCGAGCGTGCGCCGGACCTCGGCGACGTAGTCCGGCGAAGATCCCTCTGCCAGGATCACCCCAAGCCCAAGAGCGCGCGCCAACTCGATGCCCTTCGGACCCCGTACGCCCAAGCTGAGGGCCGGCGCACGCTCGGGTGGATGGGTCAGCGACACCGAGTCGAGGTGTACGTGCTCTCCGTCGTAGGTGACTTCCTTGCCGTCAAGGAGATCTCGCACCGTCTCCGAGACTTCCCGGAGGCAGGCCATGAGACTTGCCGGGTGCTGGCCGACCTGCCTCAGCCATGCGGGCATGCCGTGGCCGATCCCTGCATGGAATCGACCGCCGGATAGCCGGGCAACCGAAGCGAACTCCATCGCCAGATACATCGGGTTCCGCACGGCCGCAGGTGCGATACCCAAGCCGACCTCGAGTTGAGTGGTCACGGCCAGCGCGCCTGCGGCCTGAGCGATGCCGCCGGCCAGCGCCAGGTCCTCGCACACCCACAGTTCGGAGAAGCCTGCCGCTTCAGCCGATCGAGCGAGCTGAAGCACGTCCTCGGTGGCACGTGCATCGATCTTGAACCCAATTGCGGGCATGGGGATCCCTTCTTCTGGCGCCGATGCAGACAAGCCTCGAACGGTTGGTCAACTTGCCCAAGTTATCGATGGCACAGCGGGCAGGTAAGACCCAACATGTGCATTCCGTAGACCGGACGATGCACGGTTCGCACCGCTAAAGGAGGCCGAAAAGCCTGGTGCCCGAGACGAATAGAACTAGTCTCGAAGTGTCGGCACTGACGTCCGTCGACGTTCCGACAAGGCGAGCGGAAGGCGGCGATCACGTGTTCTGGAGCCGTGTTGGTAGAACTCGACGACGTGTTACGTGGTGGAAGAGGCTCGACGCCTACCTGAGTAGTTGCGACAGCCTGAAGTACTCCTCGGCGGGGTACGCCCAGGTGGCTGCGATGTACCGAACCGACGACGGGCTTGCCGAGCAGTAGTCACGGGATCCGCACGCCGCGATCGGGTGTTCACGAGATCCATTGGTGGGAGAGGTCTCGCGTCGCACCAGTCTTGCCCTCCGCGAGGACGTCGCTCAAAGTCCGCCTCCGGACACGTCGCGTCAGTAGTCTCAAGATGAGCAAGAAACACCAACGAGCCTGCACACTGCGGCAGCGAAGGCCTGGTTCACGTCATGTCAATGTCCATCGAAACTGCACTGCAGCTAGAGGTCTTTACCCGCGTTCCGCAAACGGTGTATGCCGGGCGCCGCAATTTCGACCGTCCAGTGCGATGGGTGCATCCAACGGAGATCCCCGACATCGCTCAATTCCTCAGCGGGGGCGAGATGCTCCTTACCGCAGGCTTGGGCATCGGTGACACTGCGGAGGGGCAGCGTCAGTACGTTCACGACATCGACGATGCACACGCGTCGGTGCTGATCGTGGAGTTGAGTGGACGGGCCTTCGACAGGATGCCGGATGCCCTCGTCGAAGCCGCCAACGAACGCGAGTTTCCTCTGGTGGGACTAGCGGGTGAATTGCCGTTCGTCGAGGTATCAGCCCAGGTCCACGAATCCATCATCGATCAGCGTGTTCTCGACCTGAGCGCCTACGAACGGCTCAACGGCACCTTCATGCAGCTCCTGCTTGCCGGCCGTGACCACGTGCATTTCACCGACGCCTTGGCCAGCGAGGTGGGTCGGCCCGTGGTGTTGGAGGACTCTTCCCGGCAGGTGGTCGCGTACTCGGGGAGCTCTGACCTTGGTGACCTCGCTCTGAGGGAGTGGGAGAGGCACTCGCGGATCGACCATGATGCAGCGACCGCGACCAGCGGCAGTGCCAATCATGCCGACATCTGCACCCGCAAGGCGGTGGTCCTTCGCGGGGAGCGCTGGGGATGGCTGCACGTCCTGCACGGGGGCGAGCCGATCGTCGGAACGGCGGGGTACGCCATCGACCGGGCTGCGGACGGCATCGCCATCGCCCTGCTGGGTGCCCGAGAGAGCGGCGCGCGCTCCGCGCAGCGACAAAACGCCCTCATCAGTCGGCTATTACTCGGCGACATCTCCGGCGACGCGTTCGTGACCCGCGCATTGCGGATCGGCAGGGACCTGCGGGACCGCGACCTGCTGGTGGTGTCGGTGTGCAGAGAGTCGACCGGCACGAATTCGGGTGAGGATGCCATGGAGGAGTTGTGCCGTTCGCTGCGGGTGCCCGCGGTGGTCGCCGATCTCGGCGAGCACACGTTGGTCATCATGGGCCTGTCCCGGACCAGGTCGGAGAAGCAAGTTGTCGAGCACCTGACTGCACTGGACGTGCGTGCCGGTGTCAGTCGCCCGGTCAGCGCGAGTCAGCTGCCTGCCGCGGTCGAACAAGCGCGTAGCGCGGCATCGGTGGCGTTGGCGAAGCCGGACAAGGCGGTGCACCGGTTCGACGAACTTGGGGTATTGCGACTGCTGGCTTCACTGGCCGGAGGACCCGAATTGGCCCGCTACATCGAGGATGAGCTGGGCCCGGTGCTCAAACACGACGCCAAGGCGACCAACCCGCTCCTGCCGACCTTGCGCACGTATTTGTCGTGTGACGGGAAGAAGTCGCAAGCCGCCCAGTTGCTATTCATCCAGCGGCGGACGCTGTATTACCGGCTCGAGCGGATCGAGAGCTTGCTTGGACGCTCGATGGACGACCCCGACAATCGTCAGGCGTTGGTATTCGCAGTCCGAGGACATGACCTATTGCAGCGTGAGGTCCGCCAGTGAGGTTGGACCGTCAGCCATTTCACGATTTGTGCATTGGGCCGTCGCGGAGTTCTCCTTATGACCATGTCATCTGACAGCCGCCACGCATAGCTTGGAGGTGGCCGAGCTGCAGTTGCACATCATTGCCGTGCCGACCAACGGGAGCGCTTAGGATGACCCAGCCTGTTCAGGCGCGGCCACTGACACGGGCCCGTTACGCCGTGTTCGCCCTGTTCGCGTCCTTCGGGGTCGTGTTGTCCACCTGGGCGGTGCATCTGCCGGTGCTGCAACACAACGTGGGCCTGTCGAACGCCATGCTGGGCACCGTATTGCTGATCCTCGGTGCGGGATCGCTGGTCGGCATGCAGCTCAGTGGGGCGCTGGTCGATCGCGTCGGCAGCGGTCGCGTCGCCACGATCGGCGGTGCGGTGTTGGCGGCCGCGATCACGCTACCGCTGAATGCCTCTACGCTCGCACAGGCCATCGCCGGGGCATTCATGCTTGGCGTAGCAGCGGGTTGTGCCGACGTTGGAATGAATGCGCTCGCCGTCAGCGTTGAGCGCGATTACGGCCGACCGATCATGGCGTCGTTTCACGCGATGTTCTCCATCGGCACCGTCGTCGGATCCTTGCTCGGCGCAGCCGGATTCGCCTTGCGACTGGGAATCCTTGCGATGACGGCGATGATCGCGATCATCTGTCTGGTGATCGTCGGGTCCGCACTCTGGGCTCTGCGCAACCATCAGGAACGCTCGTCCGGCGGTCACCTCGATGAGGCGTCAGCGCCCAGCGCCCCGACACCTGAGCACCACCGCCAACGGGTCATCCTGCTCGGGATGCTGGCCTTCCTGTTCTTCCTGTCAGAGGGTTCGGCGATGGACTGGAGCAGCCTGCACGCTCAACAACATCTCGGCGCGCCCCCCTCGCTGGCGGCATTGGCCGTCGGATCATTCGTGACGGCAATGACTGCATCGCGTTTCGCGGTGGACCGCGTTGCCCAAGCCGTTGGCCCGGTGTGGGTCCTCAGGGGAGGCGCGATACTCGCAATGGTCGGCATGCTGACCGTGATCCTCGCCCCCGACCTACCCATCGTGCTGGTGGGCTGGGCCTTGTTCGGCGTGGGTCTGGCGGGCGGGTTACCCCAGGTGTTCACTGCCGCAGGCAATCTCGGCGGCCCCACGTCCGGACGCACACTGTCGCGAGTCGTGGGGGTGGGGTACCTGGCGATCCTTGGTGGGCCTGCACTGATTGGTTGGATGGTGGAATTGGTGTCGTGGACGGCGGCGCTTCTGGTGCCGTTGTGCGCCATGCTGGTGTGTGTCCTGACAGCACCGGTCGTGGCCCGCGCCAAGGACGCATAAGCGCGGCCCCGCGCCCTACGATGCAACCGGCTCCGTTGCCGCGTCGCGGCCCGCCAACCGGTCGTCCCACACCTGGAGCACGTCGGCCGGGGTGCGCTTGGTCAGCAGGCTGGCGACGACGTAGGCGACCAGGCTCGCGGCCAACCCGTAGTAGATCGGCTCGTTGGCGAGCACGTCACCAACCGCGAACATGGTCCCGAGGGTGACGACGGTGCCGACGCCCATCGACCACAGCGCACCGGTGCCCGTTGCACGCTTCCACAGGAAGCCGCCGAGGATGGCCACCAACAGGCCGCCGACCAGGATGTCGTAGGCCACCGTCAGCGCGGACACCACGTCGTTGAGCAGCGCGGCGATCACGATGACGGCGATGCCGAGCACCACCACGTAGAGCCGATCCGAGTGCACGTCATCCGCCGCGTCCTGCTCCTGTGGGGCGTCACGCCCAATCAACCTGAGCAGCAACGGCTTCACATCGGTCTTCGCCACCGTCGCCGTGGCGATCAGGGCCCCCGACGCCGTTGACATCATCGCCGCGACGGCGGCCGCCAGCACGATGCCACTGATGCCGACCGGCAGGATCGTCTCGGCAATCTGGGCGTAGACGTCGTCCTTGGCCTTCACGTCGGGCAGGAACGTCGATGCGGCCATGCCGATGACGGCGCCAGCGACGCCGTACAGCACGCAGTAGAGCGCCGCCGTGGTGCCGCCCCACTTGGCGACCCCTGGTGAGCGGGCGGTGAACACCCGCTGCCAAATGTCTTGGCCGATCAGCATTCCGAAGCTGTAGACGACGAAGAACGTGATGATCGTCGGGATGCCGATCGCGCCGAGGTCGAACACGGTGTCGCCTGCGCGTTCCCTGATGCCGTCGAAGCCGCCGGCCTTGTTCCAGGTGAACGGCAGCAGCAGGAAGAAGATGCCGATGGTCTTGAGCACGAACTGCACCATGTCGGTCAACGTGATCGACCACATGCCGCCGATCGAGGAGTAGAGCATGACGATCGCACCACCGATGATCACCGACAGCGTGCGGTCGGTGTTGAACAGCACGTTGAAGACCGTCGCGTAGGCGATCGTCGACGTCACCGACAACATCAACGTGTAGGCGACCATGACGATCCCCGACGCGGCCGTGGCGTCGACGCCGTACCGCAGTTTGAGCATCTGCGCGACGGTGTAGACCTTGAGCCGCTGAATGCGCCCGGCGAAGACCAGGCTCAGCAGCAGCAGGCCGACGGCGATCGACACGACCAGCCACATGCCCGAGATGCCGTACTTGTACCCGAGTCCGACACCGCCGACCGTGGATGCGCCACCAAGGACGACCGCGGCCATGGTGCCGGTGTAGAGCGCGGGGCCGAGCCGCCGACCAGCGACGAGGAAGTCGGCCGAGTCCTTCGTCCTCGACTTACCCCAGAAGCCGAACGCGAGCATCGAGGCGAGATAGAAGACGATGATGGCGATGTCGATGGGTTTACCCATGATGTGACTCCTCGAGATGGGTGGGCGAAAACATGTGCAGTAGCGCGGGAAGGACGACCACGGCCGGACCGGGCGTGGTGAAGGTGCCTGCGATGATCTCGCCGACCGTGTCGAGCGTCGCCACGTGGGCCGGGATTCCGAAACTCGCTGCCAGGGCGGCGAAGTCGGGTCGTGACAGTTCGGTCGCGGTGGCTTGGCCGAACGCGTCGGTCATGTATTCGCGCAAGATCCCGTAGCCGCCGTCGTCGACGATCAGCCAGGTGACGTCGGCGTCGTGCTGGCGGGCCGTGGCCAGTTCGGCGATCGAGTACATGGCCCCGCCGTCGCCGGAGACGGCGAACGTCCGCTCACCGGAACCGATCGCCGCGGCGATCGCGGCCGGATAGCCGAACCCGAGCCCGCCGGCACCCTGCGCGGAATGGAACTCGCCGTCGAGTGGATCCCACGCCGACCATGCCCAGTACGCGGCAATCGTCATGTCCCAGAACGTGTGCGCGGCAGCGGGGACGGCGGCCCTCAGGTCGCGCATCAGGGCCAGTTCTGTGCCGAGGTCCTGTTCGGCGAGCCTGCGCTGCACCGATGTTCGCAGTTCTGCGGCCGCCCGTTCACCCGCGCTGCGATCTCGCTGCGCCACCTGCTTGGCCATCGCCTCCAGAGCCAATGCCGCGTCGGCGTGGATGCCGAGGCCGGGATGGTTGGCTTCGAGCACCCGCGGTTCGGCGTCGACGTGGATCAGCCGGCCCTTCGGACGGAACGTGAAGTAGTTGCTCGTCACCTCACCCATCGCGGTGCCGACGGCCAGCAGCACGTCGGCGTCCTCCAGCAGCTGGGTGGTGTACCGGTCCTCGATCCACGATGCCGCCGACAGCGGGTGGTCGAAGCGGATGGCGCCCTTGCCTCCGACGGTCGAGACCACGGGCGCGCCAAGCCGTTCGGCGAGTGCGGTCAGCGCGGCGGGTCCGCCAGGCGAGCGACGCACACCGCCGCCTGCAAGGATCACCGGTCGCGACGCGGCGTCGAGCAGCGCCGCGGCCTCGGTGATGAGTTCGGCCCGGGCCGGACGTTCGGCGATCTGCGTCACCACCGACGTGACCGGCGGCACGTCCGTCTCGTCGAGCAACACGTCCTGCGGGATCTCCACCCATGTCGGGCCTGCGGGCGCGGACTGGGCGAGCGCGAACGCGTCGGCCAGCAGGCTCGGGATCTCGGCGCCCCTTCGGACGACGGCCGTGCTCTTGGTGACGTTGGCGGCGCTGCGCTGTTGGTCGTCGAGCTGGTGCAGCATGCCGCGGCGGAGGCCGAGTCCGTCGCGGGGCACCTGGCTGGTGATGACCAGCAGCGGCACACCCGTCGCGTACGCTTCCTGGAGCGCACCAAGTGCGGTCAGCGCGCCGGGGCCGGTGGACAGGAACATCACACCGACTTCGCCTGTGGCCCTGGCATATCCGTCGGCACCGAACGCGGAGTTGTTCTCGATGCGCGAGCTGACGAACGTCAGGTCGCTGCGCCTGATCGCGTCGAACAAGCCGAGGGCGTGCTGACCGGGGATGCCGAAGACGTGCGAAACGCCCAGTGCCGCCAGCGTTTCGACGACGACGTCGCCCCCGTTTCTCGCCCCGTCGCTTCGCTCGCCCAGGTCATTTCGGGTCACTTGACCGACTCCTCGTGCTGCAACGCCAGCAGCGACACCAGGTCGTAGGCGACGTGCGCGGCGGCCACGCCGGTGATCTCGGCGTGGTCGTAGGCGGGAGCGACCTCGACGACGTCGGCGCCGATGAGGTTCAGCCCGCGGAAACCCCGCAGAATCTCGAGCAATTCGCGGCTGGTGATGCCACCGGCCTCCGGGGTACCGGTGCCAGGTGCGTGCGCGGGGTCGAGGACGTCGATGTCGATCGAGACGTACACCGGTCGGTCGCCGAGGCGCTGCCGCAATTTGTCGATGACCTCGACCACGCCCTGGTAGTACACGTCCGAGGAGGTGACGATGCCGAATCCGAACCGCCGGTCGTCCTCCAGGTCCTTCTTGCCGTAGAGCGGTCCGCGGGTGCCGACGTGGCTGAGCGCCTCGGTGTCGACGATGCCCTCCTCGACCGCCCGCCGGAACGGCGTCCCGTGCGTGTACTCGGCTCCGAAGTAGGTGTCCCAGGTGTCGAGGTGCGCGTCGAAGTGCACGAGCGCGACGGGGCCGTGCCGGTGGGCGGCGGCCCGGAGCAGCGGAAGGGCGATGGTGTGATCGCCGCCGATCGTGACGAGCCGGGTGCCGTCGGCGGTCAACTCGACCGCGGCGGCCTCGATGGTCTCGATCGCCTCGTGAATGTTGAACGGGTTCACTGCAATGTCGCCGGCGTCGGCGACCTGTGCGACCTCGAACGGCGAGACGTCCATTGCGGGGTTGTACGGCCGTAGCAGGCGTGATGACTCGCGCACGTGCGTCGGCCCGAACCGGGCGCCGGGCCGGTAGGACACCCCGGAGTCGAATGGAACGCCTGCGACGACGATGTCGGCGCGCGGCACCTGATCGAGGCGGGGGAGCCGGGCGAACGATGCCGGGCCTGCGAATCGCGGTGTCTTGGAGGCGTCGATGGGGCCGACGTTGGTGGTCATGCGGAGACTTCCTCAGTGGTAGTTGCGATTTCGGGATCCTCGGTCGACAGGATGGGCGTATTGGCCGGTGGCCCAACGGGAACGGCACGCGGACCGTCGGGACCGAACGCGTCGGCCGGTTCGGGGAACGCCCAGAGCAGGGCCGGGTACAGCAGGGCCGCGAGTCCGAGACCGACCGGGATGCTCAGGTCGATTCCATTGGCCAGGTTGCCGAGCGGGCCGACGAACTGACCGGGAACGTTGACGAAGCAGATGCTCAACACAGCCGAGACGAGCCAGGCGCCGAGCCCGCGCCAGTTCCAGCCGTGGTTGAACCAGTACCGGCCACCGCTCTGGCGGCGGTTGAACACCTGCAGCGCGTCGGAGTCATACCAGCCGCGGCGGACGAACCAGCCGATCATCATCACGACCATCCACGGCGCGGTGCAGGTGACGATCAGAACCGCGAACGTCGAAATGCTTTGCACCACATTGAAGGCGAACCTGCCGACGAAGATGAACGCGATCGCGATGACGCCGATGAACACCGTGGCCTGGACGCGGTTGAACCGCGGGAACACGCTGGAGAAGTCCAAGCCGGTGCCGTACAGCGCGGTGGTACCGGTCGACATGCCGCCGATCAGGGCGATCAGGCACACCGGGACGAAGTACCAGCCCGGCGAGACGGCAAGCAGACCGCCGACGTAGTTGCCATCGGCCATGAACGACGACGCATTGGTGGCGACGACCGTGGCGGTGACCAGACCGAACAGGAACGGCACCAAGGTCGCGAGCTGAGCCAGGAACGCGGCCGACATCGACTTCCAGGCCGGCGTCTCACGCGGGATGTAGCGCGCCCAGTCGCCGAGGAACGCCCCGAACGAGACGGGGTTCGACATCACGATCAACGCCGCACCGACGAACGACGGCCAGAACAAGGCGTTGGTGGCGGCATCGGCGGCTGGGCCGTAGATGCCCGCGTAACCGGGGTCGAAGGTGCCTGCGAAGGCGAAGATGCCGAGCAGGAACAGCACCGTCGCGGCGATGACGGCGATCTTGTTGACCAGCAGCATGAACCGGAACCCGTAGATGCAGACCACCAGGACCAGCAGCGCGAAGATGCCGTAGGCGATGGCGACGGTGAAGTCGTTGTCCGGCAGTCTGATTGCGCGGTTCGCGCCACCGACGAGCACGTCGCCGGAGCTCCAGACCGAGATGGAGAAGAACGCGATGGCGGTCAGCAGCGACAGGAAGGATCCGATGACGCGGCCGTGCACCCCGAGGTGCGCCGACGACGACACCGCGTTGTTGGTGCCGTTGCGCGGGCCGAACAACGCCATCGGCGCAAGGATCGTCGCACCAGCGACCAGGCCGAGGAGCGTGGCGAGCAGTGCATCGCGGAAGGACAGCCCGAAGATGATGGGAAAGCTGCCGAGAACGACGGTCGCGATGGTGTTCGCGCCGCCGAACACCAAGCGGAACAGATCCAGCGGCCGCGCGGTGCGCTCGGCGTCGGGGATCGGCTCAACGCCGTGCACCTCGACGTCGGTGATCTTCGGGGGAGTCGCGAGGGACTCGCGCTGATCGCCGTCGGTGGTGGAGGACATCGTGGGTTCCGTTCTGCTCAGGCGCCTGCGGGCATGGGCGAGAGGTGCTCGTGCACGGCGAGCAGGCGGTCGCCGTCGACTACGAAGACGATGGACTCGCGCTCGCGCAGTGTGGTCTCCTCACCGTCGGCCGAGGTGACGGTGTCGCAGGTGTGCGTGAGCACGGCGAAGTTGCCGTATGTCTGCACCAGGCGGTCGCTGCTGATGCAGGACACCACCCGCCATCCGGAGTCGAGCCACGACGCCCACACGGTCTCGTAGGCGGCGCGGTCGCCGAAGCGGCTGCTCTCGGGGTGGAACACGAACGTCGCGTCCGGGGTGAAGCAGGCGAAGTAGGCCGCCGTGTCGTTGGCCGCGAACGCCGCGATGAGTTCGTCGGTTGCAGTCAAAACCTGGTCGCTGGTCAGCGTCGCCATGAAATCCCCGTGTCTGTGAAGGTCCTGGGTATGTGTTGCAGATCACTGTAGGGCCGGTGATATGACCACACAAGCAGTTCGTTCGTTACGGGCACATTTCTGATCACGATATGCCAGTATTTAGTGGATCATCCGCACGAACATGGCAAATTGAATGGATCTGATGATCGATTAGTCGGGCGATCCGGGTCTAAAAATCTTTCGACGAATTTTGGCGGGAGGCCGCGATGGACGAGGTCGACGAGGCAATCGTGGCGTTGTTGGAGGTCGACGGGCGCCTGACTCACCGTGACATCGCTCGCGCGATCGGCCTGTCCCGCTCGACGGCGGCCCTCCGCGTGCAGCGGCTGCTCACCAGCGGCCAGGTCGTCGTGCGCGGCGTCGTTCATCCCGCCGTGATCGGTCGGGGTTCGTTGGCCCACGTCGGTCTCGCCGTGCGGGGGCGGGGTGCGCCGCTGGCCGCGGAGATCGCCCGCCGCGACGACGTGCCGTTCCTGTCGCTGACCAGCGGGCAGTACGGGTTGGTGGCCGAGGTGCGCGCCGCGACCCCGCGCGACGTCGATCGCACGATCTCCGAGTTGCGCTCACTGGACGGGGTCACGGGCGTGGACACGCTCACCTACGTCGAGGTGGTCCGCGACGTCATCGGACCGGTCGGCGACGTGAGCACCGACGTCGACGCCGTCGACCTGGCCTTGTTGCGCGCGCTGCAGGACGACGGCCGCGCGTCCTACGTCGATCTCGCCGAGGTGGTGGGCCTCTCGGCTGCCGGAGCCCGTCGGCGCGTCGTCCGTCTGGTCGAATCGCAGGTCGTCCGCGTTGGCGCGGTCGTGCGGCACTCCGGGCAGGATCGGCAAAGCGCCATGGGTCTCGGCATCCGACTCGCCGGAGACCACCGCGAGGTCGTCGACGAGCTCAAGTCCATGTCGTCGGTGATCTTCGTGGCTCGCACGCTCGGGCGCTTCGACGTGCTGGTCACGGTGCGCGCATTCTCGGCCGCACAGCTCGTCGAGCTGCTCGACACCGTGCGAGCCTTGCCAGGCGTCAACGGGATCGACAGCTGGGCACACCTTCAGGTCGTCAAGGAGAGTTACGCGTCAGGACTCGGCGACCCGGCGGTGTGACATCGTCATCGACATGGCGGTGCCGGAGGTGCGGAGTTCGCAGCTCGTCCTGACCGACGAATTCAAGGATGCCCTCGCGCTGCTCGGTGGCGGACGGCACGTGTTCCTCACCGGCAAGGCGGGCACGGGCAAGTCGACGCTGATCCGTCGATTCATCTCCGAGACCGACCGCAACGTCGTCGTCGTCGCCCCCACCGGCATCGCCGCACTGAACGTCGACGGCTACACCATCCACCGGCTGTTCAGCTTCTCGACGACGACCAGTCTCGACGACGTCCGCACCGGCCGGTACTACCCCGGCCGGTTCGCGAAGATCCTCGGCTCGCTGGACACCTTGATCGTCGACGAGGCATCGATGGTGCGCGCCGACCTGTTCGACCAGGTGGCCGCGGCGCTGATGCGATTCGGTCCCGTGCCCGGCACTCCGTTCGGTGGCGTGCAGATCGTGCTCGTTGGCGACCTCTACCAGCTGCCGCCCGTCGTGCACGAAGCGGAGGCCGGGTACTTGAACGCTCGCTACGCGACGCCATACTTCTTCTCCGCCGACAGCTTTCGGTCAGAGGACTTCCCGACGGTTGCTCTGACCACGGTGTTCCGCCAGCAGGGTGACGACCGAATGGCCGCAATTCTCAACGAGATTCGCGAAGGCGTCCTCGTTGGTCATGCGCGTGATCAGCTGAACGCCCGCACGGACCCGGACTTCGAACCGCCCGATGACGAGTTCTGGCTCACGCTGGCGCCGACCAACCGACTGGTGACCGCAAGGAACCGGCAGCGCCTCGAGCGGCTGCCCGGCGACGAGATCACCTACCTCGCATCGCGATCCGGCGACCTCAGCCTGTTCGACCCACCCGTCGAAGAGACCCTGCGCTTCAAGATCGGCGCGCAGATCATGATGCTCAACAACGATCAGTTCGATCGGTGGGTCAACGGCACCCTTGGCCGCGTGACCGCCGCTCGCCTTGACGACGGACTGGTCGTCACGGTGGAGTTCACCAACGGCGATACCGCGGACGTCAGGCCCTACACCTGGGAGGCGACGCGTCCGGTCGTCGATGGGGGAGCGCTGCGCCGCGAAGTGATCGGCACCTACACCCAGCTGCCGTTCAAGCTGGCGTGGGCGATCACCATCCACAAGAGCCAGGGCCAGACGCTCGACCGCATGGTCGTCGACCTCAGCGGCGGCATGTTCTCGTTCGGTCAGCTCTACGTTGCGCTCAGCCGGTGCACGTCGATGAGCGGGCTGGTGCTCAAACGTCCTGTGCTGCCGAAGGATTTGAGGACCGACAAGCGCGTCGTCCGATTCCTGCGGCAGGCCGTGGCCGACGAACGATCCCGCCGGTACTGCGGGATCGGCATTCTGACCGTTGGCGACGAGGGCCGGATGTCGCGGCCCCGACCCGTCGAATTCGCGGTGGCGTTCGACGACGGCACCGCGGTCAGCACGCTGATCAACCCGCAACGCGACCTGGCCGATGCCAAGCAGGCCTACGGCATCACGGTGTCGGACGTGCTGCTGGCGCCCACGCTGGCGGAGGCGTGGGAGGTCATCGCGCCGATGCTGGCAGGCTGCACTCCGGTCGGCGTCGGGATCGACGAGACGCTCGGCCTCATCGACTTCGAACTCAAGCGGCTCGGCCTCGTCGTGGCCACGCCGCTGGGCGCCGACGTGCCGCACTCGGTGCTCGGCGCCGAGCACCGTCGCGGCTTGGCGGCAGGCACGGCGCTGGAGCGGGCCCGCGCTGCGCTCGACGCGTTCTCCCACACGGGCTCAGCGGATTCGAGCGCTTCGGCGTTCGACGAGCCCGAGGCCAGCGAGTCGTTCTCCGGACACCTCGTCAGTCGCAACCCCGAGGTGGCGACACCGGCATCGGTTCACCTTCCGGGTCTTTCGGCACTGCTCGACGTCAGTCGCCGCGTCGGCGCGACCGTGCTGGGGCTCGCGGGGGACGACGACGGTGGCCTGGACACGCCGTGGCATCTGGCGGCCCGGCAGTCGGTGGCCGACCAGTTGCGCGCCGCCGCTTCGCGGGTGCCCATGACCGTGGAGGCCGTTGGCCGGCTGCGCGCGGTCGAAGAGTCGCTGGGAGTGGCGATCATCGACGATTCGGTCGAGGCGGCGCTCGCAGGCGACGACATCGCGGCCATCCTGGTGCCGGGTGCCCGGGTGTGCTTCACCGGCACTGCCGAAGACGCTCGGGGCCGCATCGTCGAGCGGGAGGAGATGCAGCGCCTGGCGGCGTCGGCAGGGCTGGTCGCCGTGCCGTCGGTCACCAAGACGCGCTGCGACATCCTGATCACCGCCGAGGTCGGCACCCAGTCCGGCAAGGCACGCAAGGCACTCGAGTGGGGCAAGCCGGTGTTCTCGGCTGCGGAGTTCTTCGCGTGGCTCGCCGAGGGTGAGCGCCGTTAGGACATGTTGGCGACGAGTTGTCCGGTATCGCCGAACAATTCGGGGTGCCAACGCTCCAGCAGGGCGGAGTTGTCGACGTCGTTCGGGTGGAAGCCCACTTTGTTGTACTGCCGAAATCGCTGGCGCACAGAGCGTTTCAGGAAGGGCGAACGGCGTATTGCCCAGAGGCTGCGAACCAGCCGCACGGGGTTGTACGTGCTGCGGTCTCGTAACAGCGAGAGCGTGGTGAACAACACGATGCTGCCGAAGAAGGTCAGCGTGACCAATCGCATCGTCCAGATGCGGCGCCGTTCGGTGCCACCAACGGCCCGGTACACGTCGAAGGCCACCGCGCGATGCTCGGACTCCTCATAGGCGTGCCACAACAACATCTTTCGCACCTCGGTAGACCCCAGCAGGGCCTGCGCATCCTCGTCGCCGAGGAGTGATTCGGCGAAGACAGCGGTGAAGTGCTCCAGGGCTGCCGTCATGGCAAGGCAGGTCAGCGGCGAGAACATGCGCTCGTCCCGGAGCAGCGCCCGTGTGGTCATCCGGTCGTTGAACTTGGTGGGATAGCCCATCTCCTGCAGCCGTTCGTTGAGCGCCACGTGCTCGCGGCTGTGCGTCACTTCCTGCCCGATGAAGCCCTTCACCTGTTCCTTGAGCACCGGGTCGGTCACCTGATCGGCGTGGCGGCGCACCGACCGGACGAAGAAGTCCTCGCCCTCGGGGAACGTGGAGGAAAGGTAGGCGACGATGTGGCTCATCAACAGATCGCCCTGGACGTAGTGCCGCCGCAGCCCGCCCTCGGGATAGTCGAAGTGGATGCGGCGTGCGCGGATTGGTGGCGTGTTCGTTTCAGTCATGATCAGGTCCTGTTCCTGGGATCGGACTCCCGATGGAGGGGTCCAGTTGGGTCAACATCGCGATGAAGAACGCGCGCACCTCGGCGACCCGCTCGCGCTGGGCCTGCTGGGTCATGTCGTAGAGGCCGAGCCCGTCGTACACAGCGGTGACGGTCCGTAACAGCACGGCTGCATGGGGTTTGGCTGCCAACTCTGGGATGACCTCGCCTGCCGACTTGAGCAGTACCTCGCTGTACACGTCGTCCCAATTCGACATCAGCGCACGCAGTTCGGAGTCATGCCGCGCCGCGATCGACAACTCCATCAAGGCCCGGCATTCGGGTTGCTCGTAGAACGACCACAAGATGTCGAGTGCGGCCAGCGGTGTGCGATCCAACGGATCGAGGAGCGCCATCCGCGATTCGAAATCGGCGGCGCGTTTGTCGACCAGCTGGCCAGCTGCGGCATTCACCAGCGCCGCCTTCGTCGGAAAGTGGTGTGCCAGTGCCCCGCGGGACACCTTGGCGCGCCGAACGACGTCGTTGGTGGAGGTCGCGGCGTAGCCCTTGTCGGCGATGCACCAGATCACCGCCTCCAACAACCGCAACCGCATGGCCTCCACCCGCTCCGCGCGAGGGATGCGAACCCGTTCGTCGGCATGCCGCCTCCGAGCTCTGGTCATGCCACGAAAGTACTGCGATTTTCACAAACAGGCAAGCCTGCCTGTTTGTGATGCGACAAGCGATTCGTTCAAGACCGCATCACGTCGAGCGGGCGAGACTACGGACATGAGCATGCAATCGTTCACGCCGGCGCTCGGCCGAGTCGCACCCGCAAGGTTCTTCGATTTCGTGGTTGCGCTGACCCGTGAGCGCCTGTGGCGGGCTCTGGCCGCCATGTACGTGGCACCGCAGCCCGGCGACACGATCGCCGACGTCGGTTGCGGCACTGGATCACTGGCGTTGTTGTTGAGCCGAGTCGAGCCAAGCGCACGGATCGTCGGAGTCGACCCGGACCCCGAGGTGCTGGCCGTGGCGCGGCGCAAGGCGGCGCCCGAGGCGGGCGTTCAGTGGTGCGTCGGCATGGGTGATGCCTTGGTGGATTCGCTTGGTGCGGACTCCGTGGACACCGTCGTGTCCAGCCTGGTGCTGCACCAGTGCCCGCTGCCGATGAAGCGGGCAGTGCTCGCGTCGATGTTCGCGGTGCTCAAGCCCGGCGGAAGGCTGGTGATCGCCGACTACGGCTTGCAGCGAACGACATTGATGCGCCTGGTGTTTCGCATAGTGCAGCTCGCCGACGGCAAGGAGGACACCCAGCCCAACGCCGACGGTGCCCTTCCTGGCCTGATGTCCGATGCCGGGTTTCGCGACGTGCGCGAGGCCGAGGTGGTGTCCACGGTCAGCGGCTCGATCTCGGTCTACGTTGCGCGCAAGGACTGACCGCGCAGAAGCGGCAGCACCACCGCAGGGGTGAGCCCCATCATCTCCCGCATCTGGCGGGTCAGGTGCGCCTGATCGGCGAAGCCAGCCGTGCTCGCCGCGTCGGCCAGCGACTGGCCCGCCTGCAGCGCCTCGGCCGCGCGCCGCAGCCGCGTCCATACCCGCCAGCGCGCCAGCGGCATGCCCAACTGGTCCCGCGCCAGCGCGCGCAGGCGCTGCGGTGAGAGCCCGACGTCTGCGGCCAGGCTCGGCAACGATGCACTGCGGTCGCTCAACGCCTTCAGCGTCTGTACCAGGCGTGGGTCGAGTTGGCTGGACGGCCGAACGCCCGCAGGGCGGACGTCGTCCTCACTCAGATCGCGCAGTTCGGGGGCTGCGGTGATGCCGGCTCCGTGCCGCTCGCGCAACCGGTCGGCGAACACGCAGTGTGGCTCGACGAAGTAGGTCAGCACGTCAGGGGTGGCCTGCAGGCAGTGCGGCTCCATCGGCCCCACGACCAGTGCCGCGGCCCGGTGTTCGATGCCCGACGCGTCCACGATGGCAACCTCGCCCTGCATGCCGATGGCGATCTGGAAGGCGGCGTGCCGGTGCACGTGGCCGGTCGTCGTCGCGCCCCGGTACACGGCAAAGCCTTCACCGATGGCGAATCGCGGAACCACGTCACGATGATCGCACCCGCTGCAGGTGTGTAGATGCCGCCGAGTGGGTATGGAAACCAGAATGCGACACCCTGCGGCCGTCATCGCTGCGATGGTCGCGCTGTTCGTCACGGTCTCCTGCTCGCAGGCGCAGCGGGTCGACCTCGGACAGGGCTCGGGCAACCTGATCGCCGCCATCGCCGGTGAACCCGACCAACTCGACCCGCAGAAGACGACCGCCTACTTCTCGTTCGAGGTGCTCGAGAACGTGTTCGACACGTTGGTCGAACCGGATGCGAATCTCGAGATGCGGCCCGCACTCGCTCAATCGTGGAGCGTCTCACCCGATCAACTGACCTGGAGCTTCCAGCTTCGCAAGGGTGTGACGTTCCAGGACGGCAACCCGTTCACCGCCGATGACGTCGTGTACTCCTACCGGCGCATCATCGACGAGAAGCTCTCCAACGTCGACAAGTTCAGCGCCGTCACCGACGTCAGTGCGCCCGACCCCGACACCGTCAGCATCCGGGTAAAGCAGCCCACCCCGAACCTGCTGACCAACCTCGGCGGATTCAAGGGCATGGCGATCGTTCAGCGCAAGAACGTCGAGAGTGGCCAGATCGCCACCCATCCGGTCGGGACGGGGCCGTTCGCGTTCGCCTCCCAGAAGAGCGGGGACTCGATAACGCTGACGGCCAACCCGAACTACTGGGGTGGCCGCCCGAAGGTGCCTGGCGTGACGTTCCGGTTCATCTCCGAACCGTCAACGGCGCTGTCGGCCTTGCAGGCGGGCGAGATCGACTGGACCGACTCGATACCCACTCAACGCGTCGCGCAACTCAAGAACGATGACTCGATCAAGCTCGCCGTGACGCCGAGCAACGACTACTGGTACTTCGCGCTGAACGAAGCCCGCGAACCGTGGAAGGACCCGCGGGTACGTCAGGCGATCGCCTACGCCATCGACCGCAAGGCCATCGTGCAGGCAACCAGCTACGGCACGGCTGCGGCGAATCAGCTGGCGATCCCCGAGGGCAATCCGTGGTTCACGCCGTACGACAAGTATTCGTACGACATCAACGAGGCCAAGCGCCTGCTCGCCGAGGCCGGAGCATCGCCGAAGAACTTGGACATGCTGGTCACCTCCGAGTACCCGGAGACGGTCACCGCGGCGCAGGTGATCGCCGACAACCTCAAACCCCTTGGCATCACGGTCAACATCCGCACCGTCGACTTCGCCACCTGGCTCGACGAGCAGAACACCGGCAACTTCGACATGTTGATGATGGGCTGGCTCGGCAACATCGACCCCGACGACTTCTACTACGCACAGCACCACACCGACGGGTCGAGCAACGCCCAGAAGTTCTCCAATCCGGACGTGGACCGGCTGCTTGACGCGGGACGCGTGGAGGTCAATCGGCAAGCGCGCCAACAGGACTACGCCAAGGCCGCCACCATCATCGCCGACCAGGTCAGCTACATCTACCTCTACAACCCATCCGTGATCCAGGCCTGGGCCACCAACCTGTCGGGCTACGAGGCACGTCGCGACGGCGCGATCAGATTCCGGACCGCCAGCCTGACGGGGGATGGCGCCCAATGACTCACCCGATCGTGCGCTTTCTTGCCCGCCGGCTGGCGTACTCGCTGATCGTCCTGCTCGGTGTGCTGGTGGTGGTGTTCGCGCTGGTGCACCTGGTGCCAGGTGACCCGGTTCGCATCGCGCTCGGCACGCGCTACACACCCGAGGCCTACGACGCCCTGCGTTCGGCCAGCGGCCTCGATCGTCCGATCATCGGTCAGTTCTTCGGCTACGTCGGCTCGGCGCTGACCGGTGACCTTGGCGTCAGCTTCCGCAACGGTGATCCGGTGGCGACGATTCTCGTCGACCGCCTTCCTGCCACCGCCTCGCTGGCGGTTGCGGGCATCGTCATCGCCCTGCTGATCGCGCTGCCGGCCGGCATCTGGTCGGCGCTGCACGAAGGCAGGATCAGCGACGGAATCGTGCGGGTGACAAGCCAGTTCGGCGTCTCGGTGCCCGACTTCTGGATGGGCATCCTGCTCATCGCGCTGTTCTCGACGACCCTCGGCTGGCTGCCGACGTCGGGATACCGGCCGCTGCTCGGCGATCCAGGAGGCTGGTTGCAGCACCTCGTCCTGCCCGGCCTCACCGTCGGCCTGGTGGCCGCCGCCATCCTGACGCGCTACATCCGGTCCGCCGTACTCGAAGTCGCGGCAATGGGTTACGTGCGCACCGCGCGCTCCAAGGGGCTGTCGCCGCGGGTGGTGACGTTCCGGCACACCGTCCGCAACGCGCTGGTACCCATCCTCACCATCACCGGGATCCAGCTCGCCACGATTCTCGGCGGCGTGATCGTCGTCGAAGTGGTGTTCGCCTGGCCGGGGTTGGGCCGCCTGGTCTACAACGCCGTCGCCGCCCGCGACTACCCGGTGATCCAGGGGGCAGTCCTGCTGATCGCCGTCCTGTTCCTGCTCATCAACCTGATCGTGGATCTGCTCTACGCAGTGGTCGACCCGAGGATCCGGCTGTCGTGACCGACCACGCGATCGAGGACACCCACGGCAGAGTCGCCTCCTGGCGGCTCCTGCTGGGCAATCCCGTCACCGTGGCCAGCGCGGTGGTGCTGGCCGTGGTGCTCGTCATCGCGGTCACGGCACAGTGGCTCGCGCCGTACGGCATCAACGACGTCGACGTGCCAAACGCCCTTCAAAGTCCCAGTGGCGCACACTGGTTCGGCACCGACGAGCTTGGTCGCGACGTCCTGTCCCGCGTGCTCGTCGCCATCCAGGCGTCGATGCGCGTTGCCGTCGTCAGCGTGGCCTTCGCCGTCGTGGTCGGCGTCACCGTCGGGGTCGTCGCCGGCTATCGCGGCGGCTGGGTCGACACGGTGTTCATGCGCGTCGTCGACGTGATGTTCGCGTTTCCAGTGCTGTTGCTGGCGTTGGCGATCGTCGCGATTCTCGGTCCAGGCGTCACCACGACGATGCTGGCGATCGGCGTGGTCTACACGCCGATCTTCGCGCGGGTGGCCAGGGCCAGCACGCTCAGCGTGCGGACCGAGCCCTACGTCGCGGTGTCCCGCACCATGGGCACCGGGCACGTGTACGTCCTCGTCCGCCACGTCCTGCCGAACATCGCAGGGCCGCTGATCGTGCAAACGTCACTGTCGTTGGCCTTCGCCATCCTGTCCGAGGCGGCGTTGTCGTTCCTCGGGTTGGGCATTCAGCCGCCCCAACCGTCGTTGGGCCGCATGATCTTCGATTCGCAGGGCTTCGTCACCCTCGCGTGGTGGATGGCCGTGTTCCCCGGCGCGGCCATCTTCGTGATCGTGCTCGCGTTCAACCTGTTCGGAGACGGTCTGCGCGACGTGCTCGACCCCAAGCAGCGCACGATGCTGGAAGCGCGGAGGCAGCGATGAGTGGGCCCGTACTCGACGTCGCCGACCTCCACGTGCGAATCGGCAAGCGCCAGATCGTGCGCGGTATCTCGTTGCAGGTGCAGCCGGAGCAGACGTTGGGAATCGTCGGCGAATCCGGGTCGGGCAAATCCGTGACGGTGCTCGCGGCGACCGGACTGCTCGACGCACCGGGTGCCATCGTCACCGGGTCGAGTGCCCTTGCCGGCGAAGGGGATTCACTCCAGCTCATCGGAGCCTCACCCCGCACGCTGCGCAGTGTGCACGGCGGCCGGATCGGCTTCGTGTTCCAGGACCCAGGCACGTCGTTGAACCCGCTGTTGACCCTCGAGCGCCAGATCACCGAATCCCTGGAGACGCATCGCCGTCAAACTCCAAGGGAGGCGAAGGCACGCGCGCTCGAGCTGCTCGAGGCGGTCGGGCTGCCCGACCCCGAGACCCGGCTGCACTCGTATCCGCATCAGCTGTCGGGCGGGCAGCGTCAGCGGGTGATGGTCGCGATCGCATTGGCCTGCGACCCCGAGCTGCTCATCGCAGACGAGCCGACCACGTCACTCGACGTCACGACGCAGGCACAGATCATCGAGCTGGTGCGCGATCTGCAACGCGACTTCGGCACGGCCGTGGTGTGGATCAGCCACGACCTTGGCGTCATCGGACAGGTCGCCGACGACGTGACCGTGCTGCACGACGGCCAAGCGGTGGAGCAGGCGCCGGTACTGGACGTGTTCGACCGCCCGCAACAGCCCTACACCCGCGAGCTGCTCGACGCCCGCCCACTCGTCGGAGGAAGCGGACCTCCGCCTGCGCCGGGGGACAGCGCGGTCCTGCTCGACGTCGACGGTCTCGACGTCCGGTTCCCGGTCACGACACCGGTCGGCCGCACGACGATCCACGCGGTGAAGGAGTTGTCGTTCCAGATCCGGCGCGGCACCACGCTTGGGCTGGTCGGCGAGTCGGGGTCGGGCAAGTCGACCGTGGCGGCCGCGCTCACCGGACTGGTGAAACCGGACGCCGGCCGCGCGGTGCTTCACGGCCCTTTGGATGTCATTGACGTGTTCACCGTGCGCCGATCCGCCGAGAGGGCACTCCGTCGACGGATCAGCCTGGTCTTCCAGGACCCGTTCTCGTCGCTGGATCCCCGCAGACCCGTGGGAGAGGCGGTAGCCGAACCGCTGACCGTGCACCGCCTTGTCGATGGCAAGGCATCGCGCCGGGCGCGCATCGCCGAGCTGTTCGAACTGGTCGGGCTGCCCGACTCCTTCTCATCGCGCTATCCGCACGAACTCTCTGGCGGCCAACGGCAACGGGTCAGCATCGCGCGCGCCCTTGCCGTCGAGCCCGAGTTGATGATCCTTGACGAGTCCACGGCGTCACTCGACGTGTCGGTGCAGGCACGGGTACTCACGCTGCTTGCCGACCTTCAGCAACGGCTTGGCCTGACGTTCCTGCTCATCGGTCACGACCTGGCGGTGATCCAGCGAATGAGTCATGACGTCCTGGTCATGAAGGCCGGAGAGGGCGTCGAATATCGGCCCGCCGCAGAACTCTTCGAGTCCCCTGAGCAGGAGTACACCCGCGCGCTCTTGGCGGCGGTGCCGCCTGCGCAGCCGCGTCGTGCGCTGTCCTGATCTTTCATGACTCTGTCCTGATCTTTCATGACTCAGTCTTGATAACGATCACTTAGTCGCTGTAACGAATCCGCCGAACCACCGATTGATGTGTAGAGCGGAAGAAGCGCCGCGGCAGCTGCTGGTCCCGGACCAGCCTCGGGGGAGATGGCTGCGCATGGCACAGAGGAGTAGATGCAGGATGGACGCACCGTTGAAGACTCGTGGCCGGCGAAACGTCGTCGCCGCCCTGGCGTCGGGAGTGGTGATCTCCCTCACGGCCATGACGGGCATGATGACGACGGGCATTGCACCGGCATTCGCCGATCCGAAGACCGATCCGGTCTCGCCGACGACCATCGTCGTGCCGGAGCCGGCCCCGGTCCGAGAGGCCCCGCAGGAGGCGCCTGCACCGAAGCCCCAGCAGCAGGCGCCGGTCATCGCCGAACCGCCCGCGGCGCCACCGGTCGCGCCCGTCATACCGCAGGCACCCGTGAGCGTCGAGGCACCGCCCCCGCCCAAGGTGCCAGAGGCGCCAGTGGTCACGCAGGCACCGGTGACCCAGACGCAAGCACCACAAACACAGGCACCGGCGATCGTGCAGGCTCCGCCGCAGACCCAGGCGCCGGTGACCCAGGACGCGCCGGTCACACGATCGGCGCCTGCCAAGCCTCCGACGGTCGAGCCGACCACGGCAGCGAGTGCCCCCGCGACCAGTGCTGAGCCGCCCGCGCCTCCCACCACCCGCCGGTCCGTCGCCCCATCGGCGGCGCCAACGCCTGCCGAGCTCGAACCGAAGAAGCCGGACACGGCCGTCACGTCAGCCGCGCCTGCGCCGGTGACCACCAGCGCCTCCGCGCCGCCGTCGGAAGGGTCGACGCCTCCCTCTCCGGCGCTCGTCGGCCCGCCCTCGGCAGAGGCCGGCGCATCGGCAACGGCAACCGCAGAGGCTGGCGCGACGCCGACCTCCGCGGCCGCATCGACTAGTGCCGAGGGCCCGTCGGGCGTCGAAAAGACGGCGTCGTCGAGCGTCTCGCAGGCCGCGAAGGTAATCGAGACACTCGCACCCGAGACGCTGAAGGCGCCCGAGCAGGACGTGGTGTTGGCCAAGAGTGCAAAACCCGTCGAGCAGCTCGACCCCGTCGTGGCCCCGAAGCAGGACGTCGACGCCATCGCGAAGGCGATCGACGTGCCGAACTTCGACCGCAACATTCGCGACGATCGGAACGACAACAATTCCCGAAGGGATAACGACTTCTTCCCCGGTGGCGACCGCAAATGGGATCGCAACGTGCGGCAGTGGGACCCGAACTGGGTGGAGTACGACGACTATTACCGGCCGGTGCTCTCCAATCCGTACCGGAACCCGGTGAAGATCATCTACATCTACCAAAACGCTCCACGGATCGTGTACATCCCGCCGCTGGCAAGGATCATTCTGGAGGTGGCGCAGTTTGCCGCGTACAGCTTCACGGCCATCGTCACCAACACGATCAACCAGGCCGTCAACGTGGCGGTTGGCAGTTTCTTCGGCGGTGGCTACTACCCGGGCGTCGGGTTGCCGTTGCCTCCGCCTCCGCCACCGCTGTTCCGATACGACAACGTTCCCGTTCAGGTGCGCTACTCCGACAACCGGGTCTACGAGCCCTTCCGGGTGCAGCGCATCGTCGACGTCGGTGACGACAGGCAGTACGGCGAGCGCAAGGTTCTGCTCGACGGCGTGACCCCGGCATGGGGGGAGTGGAACCAAACCCCAACTGGCGAACGGCAATTCGAGGTACACCGGACTCAGCAGTTCCCGGGTCTTGACGAGCCGCGGGAAGGGCCGCTGCCAGGCGACTACCAAATGAGACTGGCCTCGGACCAATCGCCTGCCGGGTTCAAGGGCCGGGACGCCTTCCTCCTGACGACGGCGGTCTTGCTCGGTGCGCTGAGCCTCGCCGCGGTCGGGTGGGCGGTCCTGCTCGGTCGCCGCCGTACCCAGCACTGAGGCCGTACCCAGCACTGAGTACGCGGGTTCGCCTCGTTTCGGGTCACATGGTTAGCTGAAGGGTAATTCGCGGGCAGCACCCCGCGCCCGGCTCACCCGCCGGAGCTACTCGTTAGCTAAACTAGTCAATGGTCGTATCTCACAGCGCGGTGAGGCGTCGCCACGGTCTACGTGCCGCGGCGATGAGTACCCCTGATGAGGAGCAGTCACGTGACCCTTGGCACCATCGCGCTCGAACTCGTACCTCCCAATGTCGAACATGGCCGCGAGCAGGCATTGGAAGAGGCGCACAAGGTGCTGCGGAGCTCCGCGGAGTCAGGCCTCGATGGAGTGATCCGGCACGTCATGATGCCCGGAATGATCGAGGAGGACGAAGGCAGGCCCATCGAGATGAAGCCGAAGTTGGACGTGCTCGACTTCTGGTCGATCATCAAGCCGGAGCTGCCTGGGGTGAAGGGTCTGTGCACCCAGGTCACCGCCTTCATGGACGAGCCGACCCTGCGCGGCAGGTTGACCGCTCTCGGCGACAGCGGAATCGAGGGCATCGCCTTCGTCGGCGTGCCACGCACCATGAACGACGGCGAGGGTTCCGGTGTCGCACCCACCGACGCCCTCTCGATCTTCGACGAGCTGGTGGACAACCGCGGCGTCATCCTGATCCCGACCCGCGACGGTGAGCGGGGGCGATTCGAATTCAAGTGCAAACAGGGTGCGAACTACGGCATGACCCAGTTGCTGTACTCCGACTCAATCGTCGGCTTCCTGAAGAATTTCGCCAAGACGACGGACCACAGGCCGGAGATCCTGCTGTCGTTCGGCTTCGTGCCGAAGGTCGAGGGTCGCATCGGCCTGATCAATTGGCTCATCCAGGATCCCGGCAACGCCGCGGTCGCCGCCGAGCAGGAGTTCGTCAAGTCGCTCGCAGGCACCGAACCGGGACGTCGGCGTGAGCTTCTCGTCGACTTGTACAAGCGGGTCATCGACGGTGTCGGGGACCTCGGGTTCCCGCTGAGCGTTCACTTCGAGGCGACCTACGGCGTCAACAAGGCAGCCTTCGACACCTTCGGTGAAATGCTTGCCCACTGGTCGCCGACGCCAGCATGAACTAACCGAACCCCTTGAAGAATTCTTCGAGGATTGGCGAATTCATTCGGTCCCGAAATACAAAAAACCCTGCGCTGGAATCGGATTGGATCCGATCGTTCAGCGCAGGGAATTTCGTAAGCGTGTCTTAGACGGCGGTGACGCCGACTGCCTGAGGACCCTTGGCACCCTGGGCGATCTCGAACTCGACGCGCTGGTTCTCGTCGAGCGACCGGTAGCCTTCGCTTTGGATCTCCGAGTGATGAACGAACACGTCCTGCGCGCCGCCATCAGGAGAGATGAAGCCGAAGCCCTTTTCGGCGTTGAACCATTTCACAGTTCCCTGTGTCATACTGTTTACTTCTTTCTTCATTCTGAATAGGCGTAATTCGATACACCCATGCGGGGAGCCTACCACCCATGGGCAGTCCGCCGGGACAACAATCTGCCCCTGATTTCCGCGGGATTCAGCAGTATGTCGCTGGTATCAGCGTTGGACCGGCCAGTCCCATACGGACATGTCGCCGGGCGGGTAGCTGTTGCAGACCTCGGTGGCGTGCGCGACGACGCCCTTGTTGTTGAAGAAGACCTTCGCCCAGTTGCCCCAGTGGGTGGCCACCTGCTCGTAGTAAGGATTGGTGGCGGTGTCCTCGGAGTACTGGCGCCGGCCTGCGTAGTCCAGCGAGAAGAACCAGTGGATGCGGTCTTCGGCCATCTGCTGGATGTCGGCGGGCCGGTTGGCCTTGTCCATCATGTAGCGCTCGAAGTACACCGGGCTGGTGTCGCGCGCGGCTTGCAGGTACTGCTCGGTGTCGCACGTGGTCTTCAGCATCTTGTTCGGGATTGGATAGTCCTCGGTCGAATCGGCCGCGGCCGGTCCGGCGAGTGCTGTTGCCAGCACGCCACACGCGGCGGCCGCCATGCCACTGCGGAGCGCGAGACTGCGAATGTTCTTGATCATGCTGATCCTCCTGGAGCCGATGGGACGGGTTCGGGGTCCTTTGGTGGCGATGGCCACGGCGCGGGCACCGGCCGCGCTCGCACGGCTTGTGGCCACCAGAACCACTTGCCGAGAAGGGCGGCGATCGACGGCGTCATGAGTGACCTGACGACCAGGGTGTCGAACAGCAGACCAAGGCCAATTGTAGTACCCACCTGCCCAATCACGGTCAGTTCACTGACCGCCATGGACATCATCGTGAAGGCGAATACCAACCCGGCCGAGGTCACCACCGACCCGGTGCCGCCCATCGCGCGGATGATGCCGGTGTTCAGCCCAGCGTGTATTTCCTCTTTGAACCGGGCTACCAGCAGCAGGTTGTAGTCGGCGCCGACGGCCAACAGGATGATGACGGACATCGCCAGCACCATCCAGTGCAGCTCGGTCCCGAGGATGTGTTGCCAGATGAGCACCGAGAGGCCGAACGACGCGCCAAGCGACACCAGCACCGTGCCGACGATGACGGCGGATGCCACCACGCTTCTGGTGATGATCAACATGATGATGAAGATCAGGCCGAGCGCGGCGATCGCGGCGATCATGAGGTCGTACATCGAGCCGTCGGCCATGTCCTTGAACGTTGCCGCCGTGCCGGCGAGGTAGACCTTCGACCCCTCAAGCGGCGTGCCCTTGACGGCTTCCTTCGCGGCCTGCTTGATGGCATCGATGTGGTCGATGCCCTCCTGGCTCATCGGGTCGCCTTCGTGGCTGATGATGAACCGCACCGACTTGCCGTCCGGCGAGATGAAGTTCTTCATGCCGCGTTTGAACTCGGCGTTGTTGAACGCCTCCGGCGGCAGATAGAAGGAGTCGTCGTTCTTCGATGCGTCGAACGCCTCGCCCATGGCGGACTGGTTCTCTTGCATCGCGGTCGTCTGGTCCTGCATGCCCTTCTGGGTGGCATACATCGTCAGCATGATCCGCTTCATGTTCTTCATCGTCTCGATCATGGGCGGCATCAGGGCGACCATCTGCGGCATGAGAACGTCAAGGCGTTCCATGACGGGCAGCAGTTCCTGGATGTCGGTGGTCATCGTGTCGATGCCGTCGAGGGTGTCGAAGATGGACCGGATCGAGAAGCAGACCGGAATGTTGTAGCAGTGCGGTTCCCAGTACATGTAGTTCCGCAGCGGGCGGAAGAAGTCGTCGAAGTTGGAGATGTAGTCCCGCAACTGAGCGATGTCGACCGTCATGTTCTTCATCTTGGCGACCATGTCGTGCATGAGATCGGCCATCTGCTTGGTGATGTTCGACATCTTCGTCATCGAGTCGATGGTCGATTGCATGTCGTCGGCCTGTTTGAGCATGTTGGCCGTGACGTCCTGGTTGTACTTCTCGTTCATCTGCTGCGTCGTGCCGTTCATGCTGATCTGGAACGGAATCGACGTGTGCTCGATGGGAGTGCCCAGCGGCCGGGTGATCGCCTGCACGCGCGCGATGCCTGGCACTCGGAAGACGGCCTTGGCGATCTTGTCGATCACCAGGAAGTCGGCCGAGTTGCGCAGGTCGTGGTCGCTCTCGATCATCAGCAGTTCGGGGTTCATCCGGGCCTGCGAGAAGTGCCGGTCGGCGGCCGCGTAACCCTCGTTGGACGGTAGGTCCTGGGGCAGGTAGTTGCGGTCGTTGTAGTTGGTGCGGTAGCCGGGCAGGGTGAGCAGACCGACGAGCGCCAGCGCGACCGTCCCGACCAGGATGGGGCCCGGCCACCGTACGACGGCAGCGCCGATCTTGCGCCAGCCGCGGACGCGCATCGCCCGCTTGGGTTCCAGGAAGCGGCCGGCCACGGTGATCACCGCTGGGCCGAGGGTGAGCGCGGCGCTGACGCAGATCACCATGCCGATGGCCAGCGGGATGCCGAGCGTTTGGAAGTACGGAAGCCTGGTGAAGTGCAGGCAGAAGGTCGCGCCGGCGATGGTCATGCCCGAGCCGAGGATGACGTGGGCAGTGCCGGCAAACATGATGTAGTAGGCCGACTCTCGGTCCTCGCCGACCCCTCGTGCTTCCTGATATCGGCCTATCAGGAAAATGGCGTAGTCGGTGGCCGCGGCGATCGCCAGCGTGACGAGCAGGTTGGTGGCGAAGGTCGAGAGCCCAATGATGTTGTGGAAGCCGAGGAACGCGACGACGCCGCGGGCGGCCGCCAACTGGAGCACGACCATCACCAGCACGATGCCCACGGTGGCGATCGACCGGTAGACGAGCAGCAGCAGAATGATGATGACCGAGAACGTGACCATCTCGATGAGCTGCATGCTTCGGTCACCGGCGACTTGCTGGTCGGCCTGGAGCGCGCTAGGACCAGTCACATAGGCCTTCACCCCGTTGGGCGCCTGGACGCTATCGACGATCTTCTGGACCGTCTCGACCGATTCGTTGGCCAGGGACTCGCCCATGTTGCCTGCGAGGTACACCTGGACGTAGGCGGCCTTGCCGTCGTTGCTCTGGGAACCGGCGCCGGTGAGCGGGTCGCTCCAGAAGTCCTGCACGTGCTCGACGTGCTTGGGGTCGGCCTCGAGCTTGGCGACCACCTGGTCGTAGTACTTGTGGGCGTCGGCGCCGAGTTGCTCCTGGCCCTCCAGCACGACCATGACCGAGCTGTTCGACTTGAACTCCTGGAACTGCGCGCCGACCTCCTTCATCGAGATCACCGACGGCGCGTCATTCGGGCTCATCGACACCGAGCGCAGCTGCCCGACCTTCTCCAGCTGCGGGACGATGACGTTCAGCAGGGCGATGATGGCGACCCAGGCCACGATGACCACGACCGCGAACTTGCGGATGTTCCTGGGCAGGAAGGGATGAGCCTGCTGCTGGGCGACCGGAAACTCTTCGGTGGTCGGCTCGTTGATGGGTCCACTCATGCGGATTTCACCAGGCAGAAGGTCTGGGCGGTCACGCCGGTAGAGGTCCTTTCGTCCTTGACTTCGTCATCAACGGTGATGCGGCAGGAAATGGTGTTGCCGTCGCCCTGCGCCACGATGTTCGGGAGAACCGACGGTGCCGTGGTGCTCAGGGTCAGACTCCACGGCAGCGGGGCGCCATCGAGCCGCTGCGGCTTCGAATCCAGGTCGAGGTAATTGATGTCTGCGTAAGTGCCAGAACCGAATATCTCGTATTTCACGACTTTCGGATTGAACGGCTCGGCGTCGTCGGCGAAGTTCTTCGGCGTGACGATGATGCCCTCGGAGCCGAAGAAGCCCCGGATCCGCTGAACTGAGAAACCCGCGATGACCACTACCAGCACGATCACGAGTGGAATCCAGACCCGCTTGAGAACGCCGATCATGACTGCGGGGACATCGTGTGTGAAGCAGGCGCTGCGGCCGTGTTCGTCGAATCGGCCGTGTTCGTCGATTCAGGCACGGTCGTCGGTTTCATCCCCACCTCGATCTTCTCGATCACGGACGGCTCTCGTTCGCGTGACAGATTAGCTAATATAACTGATAGATTAGCTGGGTTAAGTTAATCATGGCGACCCTACCTCGTGGCCGCAGCGTGCCGGGCACCTCGGACCACGTGGCGGGGCGAGTCAAAGGGGTTGCGAGGCAAGTGAATCACGTGGCCAGGCGATTGGGGTAAGTGAAAGAAAATGAATGGGCATACAATTCGCAATGTGAAGTCAGTGATCTTGACAACAATCGCGGTGGCCGCAGGCATCGTCCTTGCTGCACCGGCGAATGCCGATCCCGATACCGATTTCAGCAATGAGCTGCACGTTTACGGTATCTACGGTCCGAAGGACTACAACGCGTGGATCGGCAAGATCACCTGTAAGCGGCTGCGCACGGGGCTCGACGCCAACGCGTCCGAGGCGGCGGTGTTCCTGCACAAGAACTTGGACAAGGACACCACCGAGCAGCAGACCTACCAGTTCCTCAACGCTTCCATCAACTACTACTGCGAGGATCAGCGCGGCGTCATGACGAGCATCGCGGGGATCCCGGCGCCGGCACCCGTGCCGGCAGGCAATCCGTTGCCAGCCGAGCAGGGCTGACCGCGCGGAGCTCGAATCCGTCAGACCCGCACGGTCACCGGCGACACATTCCAGATGTCGTCGCAGTACTCGGTGATCGCGCGGTCTGACGAGAACTTTCCGCTGCGTGCGGCGTTCAAGATGGACATCCGCGACCACGCGTCCCTGTCCTGCCACGCTGCGGCGACCCGATCCTGGCACTCCACGTACGCGGCGTAATCGGCCACCACCAGGAACGGATCATCGTGGCGGAGGTTGTCCACCAGCGGTTTGAAGACCTCGGTGTCGCCATGGGAGAACTGCCCGTTGGAGATCAGGCCGAGCACCGCTTGTAGTTCTTCGTTGCCGTCGATGTAGTCCGACGGGCGGTAGCCGTCGCGCTTGACCTGCTCGACTTCGGCCTCGGTCAACCCGAACAGGAAGAAGTTCTCCGGTCCGGCCTCCTCGCGGATCTCCACGTTGGCGCCGTCCAACGTGCCGATGGTCAGCGCTCCGTTGAGCATGAACTTCATGTTGCCGGTACCGGAGGCTTCCTTGCCGGCGGTGGAGATCTGCTCGGACAGATTCGCGGCCGGGTAGATCAGGTGCGCGTTCTGGACGTTGAAGTTCGGCACGAACACGACCTTCATGAACCGATTGACGTCGGGATCGTGGTTGATCGTCTCACCCACCGCGTTGATGAGCTTGATGATGCGCTTGGCCATGAAGTACCCGGGAGCGGCCTTCCCGCCGAAGACGTAGGCGCGCGGGGCGATCTCGAGTCCAGGGTTCGTCTTCAACCGGTAGTACTGCCGGATGATGTGCAGCACGGACAGGTGCTGACGCTTGTACTCGTGGATGCGCTTGACCTGAATGTCGAACATCCAGATGGGGTCCAAGTCCACGCCCGTCACTGAATGCAGGTACTCCGAGAGTCGAGATTTGTTGGCCCGCTTCACGTTCCGCCACTGTTGCCGGAACTCGTCGTCGTCGATGAACGCTTCAAGCCCACGAAGCCGGTCCAGGTCGGTCAGCCAGCCGTCACCGATCGTGCTGTCGAGCAGCGTGCGTAGGCCCGGGTTGGACAACGCCAGGAAGCGGCGCGGTGTCACGCCATTGGTCTTGTTGGAGAAGCGCTCTGGCCACAGCTCGTAGAAGTCCTTGAGCGTGCTGGCCTTCAACAGGTCGGAGTGCAGGGCTGCGACACCGTTGATCGCGTGGCTGCCGACCGTGGCGAGGTACGCCATGCGCACGGTCTGGCCGCCCTCCTCGCCGATGATCGACATGCGCCGCACGCGGTCGACGTCACCGGGGAAGTGCGCCCGCACCTCGTCAAGGAAGCGGCTGTTGATTTCGTAGATGATCTCCAGGTGCCGCGGCAACGAGTCGCGGAACAGGCCGAGCGGCCACTTCTCAAGGGCCTCGGGCAGCAGCGTGTGGTTGGTGTAGCCGAACGTCGCGACGGTGATCGCCCACGCGTCGTCCCAGTCGAGTCTGCGCTCGTCGACGAGAATCCGCATGAGCTCCGCGACGCCGATGGATGGGTGGGTGTCGTTGAGCTGCAACGCAAACCGCTGCGGGAGGTCGTGCAACGACGCGTCGGCCAGGTCGTCCATGATGTGCACGACGTGCTGCAGCGAGCACGACACGAAGAAGTACTGCTGAAGCAGGCGAAGCCGCTTACCCGCCTCGGGTTCGTCGTTGGGGTAGAGCACCTTGGTGACGGTCTCGGAGGTGACTTCCTCCTCGACGGCCTTGTAGTAGTCGCCGGTGTTGAAGGCGTCCAACGCAAACGACTCGACGGCGCGTGCGCTCCACAGGGTCAGCACGTTGCACGTGTGCACGCCGTACCCCTGAATGGGCGTGTCGTACGCGACGCCCTTGATGACCTGCTTGGGTACCCAGCGGATGCGGTCGGCACCGGCGTCGTCGATGTAGTGCTCGGTGTGGCCACCCCAGTTGACGAGGTAGGAGACGTCGGGTTTGGCGATCTCCCAAGGGTTTCCGTTCGCCAGCCAGTTGTCGGTGAGTTCGACCTGCCAGCCGTCGCGGAATTCCTGCTTGAAGATGCCGAATTCGTAGCGGATGCCGTACCCGATCGCTGGCCGCTCGAGGGTGGCCAGCGAGTCGAGATAGCAGGCGGCGAGCCGGCCGAGGCCGCCGTTGCCCAATCCCGGCTCCGGTTCGCACGCGACTACTTCGTCGAAGTCTTGGCCCAGCTCCGCCAGCGCGGCGCGTGCGGCGGCCTCGATCTGGAGGTTGAGCAGGTTGTTGCCCAGTTGCGGCCCCATCAGGAACTCGGCCGACAGGTAGCAGGTGACCTTCTTGCCGAGGTCGAGCGAGGTCTGCGTCGATGCCGCCCTGTTGTCCTGCATGCGGTCACGCACTGACAGGGCGAGTGCCCGGTAGTAGTGCTCGGGTTTCAGCGCGGCCGCAGGCCGGCCAATCGAGTAACGCAAGTGGTCGAGGATGTCCCTGCGCAGGGCATCGGCTGACAGGCCGGTGCGGCTGGGCTCGGGCGCGGCGGCCTCGGGGGAGTTCTGGGTCTGGATGACGTCGGTCACTGCGCGATTGTCGCAGTGGCGCGTGCACGCCGCACTCGCAACGGACGTCGCAGAGGTGAACGCGGGCCCACGCGGATGTGACGTCGGAACGAGACTGGGTTAGCCAGCACCCTTACCGTTGTCCACCCGGTACACCGCACCGTGGATGGCGGCGGCATCGTCGCTGGCCAGGAACGCGATCACCTTGGCAACGTCGGCGGTCTCCATGAAGCCGCGAGGTGAGGCGATCCGCATGATCAGGTCCCAGTCGGCGTTCTCCGGTGCCTCGAACTCGGTGGCCTGCGCCGTCGGCATGCCGCCGGGGCACACCACGTTCACCCGCAACTTGTCCTTGGTGAACTCGATCGCGAGCGCCTTGGTGAGACCGACAAGGCCGTGCTTGGCCGCGCAGTAACCCGCCGAGTACACCTCACCCTCGACTCCGGCGATCGAGGCCACGTTGACGATGTTGCCGCCGACCTCGAGCAGATGCGGAAGGGCGGCGCGGGACAGGTAGAACGGGCCGTTCAGGTTGACCGCGAGGTCCCGCTCCCAGTCCTCGTCGGTCGTGGTCTGCGTGTGGCGCATCTTGTGAAAACCGGCGACGTTGACCAGCACGTCGAGCCTGCCGAACGCGGCAACGCACTCGGCAACCGCTTCCCTGCACGCGGCAGGGCTGATGATGTCCACCGACGAGTACTTGCCACCGGGGACGTCGGCGAACACCGTCGCCATCCGGTCGGCGTCGCGCGCGATCCCGAACACCGATGCACCCCGCTCGGCAAACACCTTCGCAGTCGCGGCGCCGAGCCCCGCCGACGTTCCGGTGATCAAGGCGACCTTGCCTTCGAGTGACGTCATGGCTTGCACCTTCTCACGCTGGTTCGCGCTCGCCCTCGCCACGTCGCATAAGGCCACGTCGCACAAAGCCGTGACTTTGCAACGATGGCACTGCGATACTCGTCGGCATGACGATCGCCCGTGTCCTCGCCGTCGCCGCTACCTTCGCGAGCCTGGTGCTGGCATTCGCGAGCCCGGCCCGCGCGGATCAGGTGATGCAGGGCGTCTACACCTACACCCAGGGCGACCTCGTCGCGACGTGGACCATCTACCCGACCTGCGTGCCGACGGTCGGCGATCTGCGAGACAACCTCGAACTTCCCGTCGCGTGCACGCTGCACGTGGCACCTTCGACGACGCAGATCCTGGGTGGCGACGCCCGCCTGACGGGCGGCCAGTGGGTGTATTCCAAGAACTTGCTGGACGGCTTCAAGTGCGCTGACGGCAGCACGGCGGCGCAGCAGGAGACCTACAAGTTCGACGATGCCACGATGAGTGGCACGCGCTCGGTGATCCACAACGACGTGTGCGGCGTGCCCGCCGCGATCACCAACTACCCGTTCACGCTGGCCTACCAGGGTCCGTTGCCGATGCCGGTGGACCGCTACCCGCTGTATTGCGAGCCCGGTGGCCTGAAGCGGTGCTTCTAGGCGAAGAGAATCGGGTCTGCCTGAGCGGTGGCCAACCTGTGAAGCCGACACCGGTTTAGGGTCACTCATCGATGACCCCGCAATCCCGACTCGAGAACTTCCAGCGTCGCACCGAGTGGCCGATGGCTGCCGTGGCGTTGGTCTTCCTTGCGCTCTACTCGGTGCAGGTGCTGGCGCGACCCCGCGGCGTCTCCAACGGCATTGTCAACGCGGCGATGCTCGCCACGTACCTAGTCTTCGTCGCCGACTACGCCGCCCGGCTGTACCTCGCTGATCCGCGCTTCAAGTGGTTCATCCGGAACCTCTTGGACCTCGCGATCATCGTGCTGCCGTTCCTGCGGCCGCTGCGACTGCTCAGCCTTGCGGTGGTGATCGAGGTTCTGCAGCGGGCGATCGGCGACAACATTCGCGGCAAGGTGATGATCTACACCGCCCTCGGTGTCCTCGTCATGATCTACGCGGCGTCACTGGCGATCCTCGACCTCGAACGCGACCAACCGGGCACGCACATCAGAAACTTGGGCGACGCGGTGTGGTGGTCGATCACGACCGTCACCACGGTTGGTTATGGCGACATCTATCCGGTCACCGGCGCAGGCAGGCTGGTTGCCGTGGCGCTGATGATCGGCGGGGTCAGCCTTCTCGGCATCGTCACCGCCACCCTTGCGTCGTGGATCGTGCAGCGCGTCGCCGAGGAGGACAACGCAAGTGCGGCGGCGACCGCCGTGCAGATCGAGGAGTTACGCGACGAGATCCGCAAACTCACCGACGCGGTCACCCGCATCGAGCCCGCACACGGCGACGCCGGTGACAGTCGGCAGATCAACGAACCGTGACGACCCAGCGCCCATGCCGCCTATGGTGAAGTCCGAAAACGGGGGCCTAGTGAGAGGCATCAAGTGAGCAAACGAGTTGTGGTCTGGGGTACCGGTTTCGTCGGCAAGATGGTGATCGCCGAGATCGTCAAGCACCCGGAGTTCGAACTCATCGGCGTCGGCGTCAGCAATCCCGAGAAGGCCGGCCGCGACGTCGGTGAGATCTGCAGCCTTGGCCGGACGTTGGGACTGACCGCCACCGACGACGTCGACGCGCTGATCGCGCTGCGGCCCGACGCGCTGGTGCACTACGGCCCGACAGCTGCCCACGCCGACGACAACATCGCGCTCATCACCCGGTTCCTGCGGGCAGGCATCGACGTCTGCTCGACGTCGATGACCCCGTGGGTGTGGCCGAAGATGCACCTGAACCCGCCGAACTGGATTCAGCCGATCACCGACGCCTGCGAGGCGGGGCAGTCGTCGTGCTTCACCACGGGCATCGATCCCGGCTTCGCGAACGACCTCTTCCCGTTGACGCTGATGGGCCTGACCTCCGAGGTCCGCAAGGTGCGGGCCTCCGAACTGCTGGACTACACGAACTACGAAGGCGACTACGAGTTCGAGATGGGCATCGGCAAGCCGCCGGAGCACCGGCCGCTGCTCGAGACGCCGGACATCCTCGTCTTCGCCTGGGGTGCAACCGTTCCGATGATCGCGCACGCGGCGGGCATCGAGCTCGACGAGATCACCACCACCTGGGAGAAGTGGGTCACCCCCAACGAGCGCAAGACCGCGAAGGGCATCATCCCGGCGGGCAACGTCGCCGCGGTGCGGTTCACCATCAACGGTGTCTACAAGGGGGAGACACGCATCCAGTTGGAGCACGTGAACCGGATCGGCGCCGACGCGGCACCGGACTGGCCGTCGGGCAATGAGAACGACGTCTACCGCGTGGACATCGAAGGCACCCCGAGCATCTTCCAGGAGACGGCGTTCCGGTTCACCGACGGCTCCGGCCGCGACGCCGCGGCCGCGGGTTGCCTTGCCACGGGACTTCGCGCGCTCAATGCGGTACCCGCCGTCAACGACCTGCCGCCGGGCTGGGTGACCCCACTGGATCTCCCCCTGATCGGGGGAGCGGGCACAATTCGATGACGTGGCAGACGGGATAGGGCTCTCGGTCGGCGCCGCCACCCTGCGAGGGGTGGTGGTCGACCGGTCCGCGGTGACGCGGACGGCGGTGCTGACGTTGTATCCGCACCGGCCACCCGAGGTCGGCCTGCCGATCGAGAATCCCAACCTGGCCGAGCGCGGCCTGGTCATCAACGACTTCGTCGACCGGGTCGGCGATCCGGTGGGCATCGTCGCGCCCGACGGCTCGTCGCACCGCGCCGACGTGCTTCTCGGCAACGCACTGCGGGCGATGCTCTACGCCGTGACGCGAGGCCGACCGCCTACCGGTCCGGTGGCCGTCGCGCACCCCGCGCACTGGCGGCCGTCGGCGGTCACTGCCCTGCGCGGTGCGCTCGCGGCGGTGCCCGAGTTCGGTACGGCAGCACATCCCCCGTCGCTTCGCTCGCCCCAGGGGCCACTGGTGTCCGACGCGGTGGCCGCGCTGACGGCATTGCAGCGCGACCCTGGCGTGCCCGCCCGCGGCGTCATCGCGGTGTGCGACTTCGGGGGCACGGGCACCAGCGTCACCCTGGCCGACGCCGCGCAGGGGTTCGCACCCCTTGCCCCGACGGTCCGGTACACCGACCTGTCCGGCGATCTGATCGATCAGGCTCTTCTCACCCACGTGATCGCCGACCTCTCCGCGGCGGGATCGGTTGACCTGTCGGGAACCTCGGCCATCGGGTCGCTCTCGAAGCTGCGGGCCCAGTGCCGGGCGGCCAAGGAACGGCTGTCGACCGCCGCGGTGACCTCCATGCCCGCCGAACTGCCGGGAAGTCGCGGCGAGGTTCGAGTCACGCGCAACGAACTCGACGACACGATCCGCGGGCCCCTGGCCGGGTTCATCGCAGAACTGCAGGATGCGTTGCAGCGCAGCGGAATCCGGGCAGGGGACCTGGTCGCCGTCGCGTCGGTCGGCGGAGGTGCGCGCATCCCGATCATCACGACGACGTTGTCGGAGCACCTGCGGGTTCCGGTGATCACGACCCCGCAGCCCGAACTGGCGGCCGCGATTGGCGCCGGGCTCAAGGCCGTGCGCGGCACCGTCGAAGAAGGTGCCACGTCGATGGCGGTGCTGCCCGCGCCAGCGGCGGTCGTCGCGCCCATAGCGCCGGTTGAGTCCCTGGCGCCCGTGGCGCTGGCATGGTCGGATGCCCAGGACCTGCCCGAGGTGGTGACCCCCGCCGCCGATTACGGCGGGGTCGCGGTGGCCGACGGCGCGCGACCCCAGATCGCGTTCGACGCGCCAGAGGATGACGATGCCCGCCAGGCCGCGCCGGTGCCCTGGTATCGCACGCCAGTGGCCATCATGACCGCGGGCGTCGTGCTCTTGTTGGCCGCCATCGCCGGTGCCGTCGTCCTGTTGACCGGCCGGGTCGACGAGCCGACGCCTTCGATCGTCACCAGCACGACGACGCCCGCGACACCGACGACCACCGCGCCGCCGACCCCTGCACCGACGACCACGGCGGCCGCGCCGCCTCCGGCCCCACCGCCGGTAACTCAGACCCGCACCGCGACCCGCAGGCCTGCGCCCCCCGTGACCGTCACGCAGACAGAGCCACCGTTACCGCCACCGCCGACCACGGAGCCACCGCCACCACCACCGACGGAACCGCCGCCGCCGACCACCGAGCCGCCGCCGTGGAGCCCGACGCCGCCGTACCCGACGATCCCGGGTCTGCCCTGGGTGCCGCTGCCCGGCGGCCAACCGGTACCGCCGGTACCGTGACCTTCGCGATCCCGTTAGGCTCTCCGGCATGACTGACCCAACCCCCGGTCGCTCCGCTCTGCCCCGCCGGACGACGGACGGCTTGCTCTTCGATCCGAACACCTACGACCCGCAGCAGTTCGATGCGGAAACCCGCAGGTTGCTGAGGGCGACGATCGACTGGTTCGAGAGCCAGGGCAAGAAACGCATCCTCGACGACGACCTCACCGCGCAGTGGCCAGCCGACTTCGTCGACTTCGTGAAGCGCGAGAAGCTGTTCGCGACGTTCCTCACGCCGTCGGAGTTCGCCGACGGCAACCCGGACAAGCGCTGGGACGCCGCGCGCAACGCCGCGCTCGCCGAGATCTTCGGCTTCTACGGCCTGACGTACTGGTACACCGAGCAGGTCACGATCCTCGGTCTCGGTCCGATCTGGCAGAGCGAGAACAAGGACGCGAAGCTCAAGGCCGCTGACGACCTCGAGGCGGGGCACGTGATGGCGTTCGGGCTGTCCGAGCGCGAACACGGCGCCGACGTCTACAACACCGACATGGTCCTCACGCCGGCCAGCGAGGAGGACCGCGCCAACGGCATCCTCTACCGGGCGACGGGCGAGAAGTACTACATCGGCAACGGCAACGTCGCGAGCATGGTGTCGGTGTTCGCACGGCGTGATGACGCCGAAGGTAATGACGCGTACGTCTTCTTCGCCGCCGATAGCCAGCACGAGAACTACCACCTGGTCGGCAACGTCGTGCACATGCAGATCTACGTGAGCACGTTCCGGTTGGAGAACTACCCGGTCCGCGCCGAGGACATCTTGCACACCGGCGTGGAAGCCTTTGCCGCCGCACTGAATACGGTCAACGTCGGCAAGTTCAACCTGTGTTCGGCGTCGATCGGCATGGCCGAGCACGCCTTTTACGAGGCGATCACCCACGCGCAGAACCGCATCCTGTACGGCAACCCGGTCACCGACTTCACCCACGTGCGGGCCAACTTCGTCGACTCCTACGCGCGACTGATCGCGATGAAGCTGTTCAGCAGGCGCGCGGTCGACTACTTCCGCAGCGCCAGCCTCGAGGACCGGCGCTACCTGCTGTTCAACCCGATGACCAAGGCCAAGGTCACGATGGAGGGCGAGACCGTCATGCGGCTGCTGCACGACGTGGTGGCCGCCAAGGGGTACGAGAAGAACACCATGTTCCGCGAGGTTGCGCAGTTGATGGGCTGCCTACCCCGACTGGAGGGCACGGTGCACGTCAACGTGGGCCTGGTGCTCAAGTTCATGCCGAACTACATGCTCAACCCGCTTGAGTACCCGGCGATCCCGACCCGCGACGACCCGACTGACGACGTCTTCTTCTGGAAGCAGGGACCCACCCGTGGCGCCGGTCGGATCCAGTTCGCCGATTGGACGCCGGTGTATGCCGAGCACTCTCGCGTCCCGAACGTGGCGCAGTTCTACGAGCAGGCACTGTCCTTCAAGGAGCTTCTCCTGACCGCCGCTCCCGACGCCGACCAGCAGAAGGACCTGGACTTCCTGCTCAACGTCGGGCACCTGTTCTCGCTCATCGTCTACGGGCAGCTGATCCTGGAACAGGCCGCGCTGACGGGGCTCGACGACGACATCGTCGATCAGATCTTCGCCTTCCAGATCAACGACTTCAACACGTATACCGTTGCACTGCAAGGCAAGCCGACCTCAACCCGGGCTCAGCAGGACTGGGCCCTGCGAGCGATTCGCAAGCCGGTTGCCGACGCCGAGCGGTTCGATCGGGTGTGGGAGCGCGTCAAGGCGTACGACGGTGCCTACGAGATGGCGCCCTGACTGAGTTGCGGGCCGTCAGATCAGACCATCTCAGGGACCCGTAGGTGGGCGATCATCAACTCGAAGTCGTGCTCGTCGATGATCTGGGCGGCCACTTCCTCGGACACCGATCCTTTGAGTCGGTCCATCTCGGCGTGGTTGCGCTCCACCGCGTCGGCGCTCTCGTAGGCCACCGACGACACCCCGCGGCCGGACGCCCTGTCCACCAACAGACTTGCGCTGCAGTGTCCTTCCAGTTCCTGCATCGCGGGCAGGGCTGCCTTGAAGACCTCGATACCCGAGTCCACCTGGTCGCGATTGACGTTGGCCCAGGTCACCCGGACGCAGGCACCCTCGCCGGCCTCGCGGTCACGGTGCAGGACCGCGATCTCCCATTCCTCGACGGTTGGGCTGCCACCACCGAAGATCTCCGCCGCGCGGCTGCGGACCTCCTGAACAGCCGGTGCGCTGGCGCGCATCGCGTCCTCGGACTCCCACGCGCTGGTGATGATGCAGCGACCGGATGACCGGTCGGCCAACAGGGACAACCCGATGTAGCCATCTAGGCCTTCGAGCAGGGGCATCACCTTGTCGCGGACGTAGGCAATGCCTGCGTCGACGGATGAGGGCATTGCCTCCAAGGTTGTCGTTCGTGCGTACACAATCTGCCTCCTCTGGACGGGGCAGCGTCTCGACGGCGCCGCCGTCGGATTTCATCGTCCTCCGCTGGAAGGCGGGTGGCAATGCGCGCGGCGTGTCAAATCTGGCCGCGGCGCCGAGTGCCGATCACCGCCGAGCGTGGCACTTGGCCTGCCCGGGAATGACCGGCCAGCCGGTCACCGTCGACCACGACGTCGAAGAGTCAGTGGTGGCTGCGTTCCTTCTTCTCGATGACCACCAATGCAAGCGGTATCCGCATCTGCTCCGGCGCGGCGGCG
>Ga0137412_10000145_pt1 | contig 43417 bp, 42 predicted proteins | sample CZODoug2_1_16fun_FD_122160 | JGI IMG/M metagenome (GOLD analysis project Ga0137412, IMG submission 122160) | Vadose zone soil fungal communities from Angelo Coast Range Reserve, California, USA - CZODoug2_1_16fungal (Hybrid Assembly) | ecosystem: Environmental > Terrestrial > Soil > Vadose zone...
GCCGTCGAATCCATGTCATGGCGCGTCGCGACGCTGTTCAGCACATACGACTCCAGCATGGAATCGAAGCGCTGGCCGTTGAGCGCAATGCCGTAGTTCGCCAGCACATGCGCGTCGTACTTCAGATGGTGGCCCAGCTTGAGCGTAGTCAGATCCTCGAGTATGGGCTTCAATGCGGCCAGCACTTTGTTGCGATCGAGCTGATGCGGCGCGCCCGGGTAATCGTGTCCCAAGGGCACGTACGCCGCCTCGCGCGGCGACACCGCAAATGCCACCCCGACAATCTGCGCCTTCATGTAGTCCAAGCTGTCCGTCTCGGTATCGAACGAAATGAGCGGCGCGGCCTTTAGTTTCTCGAGCCACGCATCGAGCGCCTCTTCCGTCATGATCTTGTGATAGTCGCGCGGCGCTGGGGTGTCGATGAGGACAACCGCCGCCTCGACCTGCGGGCCGCCTGAAGTCGCGGTCTTGGCAACGATGACGTCGATTTCCGTGCTGCCCTGCGCGGCATCGAGCGCGCCTTCCTTGCCCAAGGCCTTGAGCAGCGCCCGCAGTTCCATGCGCGAATACAACTCTCTGAGGCGCGGCACGTCCGGCGCGCCTGCGCTCAATTGTTCGGGAGTGACTTCCAACTGCAGCGTGGTATCGATGGTCGCGAGCTTGCGCGACAATTCCAGCATGGGGAGCTCATTGCGCAGATTCTCCCCGACCTTGCCGGAGATATCCGCGGCATGCCCAATCAAGGCATCGAGATTCTGGTACTCATTCAGCCATTTCGCCGCGGTCTTCGGCCCCACGCTGGTGACGCCGGGAATATTGTCCGAGGTGTCGCCGACCAGAGCCAAGTAATCAACGATCTGTTCCGGGAACACGTCGAACTTCGCTTTGACGCCGATGCGGTCGAGGCGGGTGTTGCTCATCGTGTTCAGCAGTTCGACGTTCGGCCCCACCAATTGCGCCATGTCCTTATCGCCGGTGGAGATCAACACTTTGAAACCCGCATCCGCTGCTTGTTTCGCCAGCGTGCCGATCACATCATCCGCTTCGACGCCGGGCACACGCAGCAGCGGCACGCCCATGGCCGCCACCGTGTCATGCAGAGGTTGTACCTGCGCGCGCAGGTCATCCGGCATCGGCGTGCGATGCGCCTTGTACTGATCGAACAGATCGTCTCTGAAGGTGCGGCCCGGCGCATCGAACACCACCGCGATGCGATCGGGCGCTTCTTCCTTGATCATTTTGTTCAGCATGTTGAGCACGCCCAACACGGCGCCCGTCGGTTCACCGCGCGAGTTCGTGAGAGGCGGCAGCGCATGAAATGCGCGATACAGATAGCCCGAGCCGTCGACGAGAATGAGTTTGCGCGCGCTCATGAATGCCGTCACACCTACAGGTTAAGGATGTGACGTCGAGTCCGTCGGCGCCGGTGTGCTCGACGATCCTGGGCTTGGGGAGGAAGCGGGCGCTGGCGCTGCAGTAGCAGGCGCCGCAGCGGCAGGTGGTGCAGCGGCAGGCGGTGTGGGAGTGCTCGCGCCTCCGCCGGATGGCGGCGGTTTTGGCCTGCCCGGCAGCGAGGGAATCGTGCGCTTGTGCTTCTGCGCATCCGGCATGACCAAGGGTCCTTTCTGGCCGCAGGCGAGGAGCACGCCCGCGCAGACAACCACGATTAATGGCGAAAACTTCATGTGCGCAAGTATACCCGCGCCACCGCAGCAGTTTGCTCGGAACTTCTGTCAACGCCTTCCAGTCAAATGCGTTACTCAAAATGGAGGTTTCGTATGCGGATTTCAACGACCCTGGCGGCCCTATTCGCGATGGCAGCGTGCGGCGCCTCAGTTGCGGCACTAGCCGACAATCCCGCGGGATTTTATGTAGGCGCGGGCGTGGGTGAATCCCAGAATCGCAGCGATGATTCCCGCTATGGTTTTCCGGGTTACTACAACGACAATCAATTCGCCTGGCAGGCAATGGTCGGTATCCGGCCGATCCGGTTTCTGGGTGTTGAAGCCGAATATCTTGACTTCGGCCAACCGTACCGGCATCACGGCTTCAACGACGTCAACGTCTCCGGAACCGATTCTCATCCCCGGGCCGCTGCGCTGTTCGGAGTGGCCTACTTGCCCATACCGGTTCCTTTCCTGGATATTTTTGCCAAAGCAGGCGCCGCGCGGCTGCAAACCAATGTCACCGACTTCGTTTCTCAACCCTGTACCGCCGGGGGGCCGTGCCCTTATTTCGTGCCGTTCTCCCGCCACACAGTGACCGAGACAAGATTCGCCTACGGTGCCGGTGTGCAGTCCAAATTTCCATTCGGTCTGATCCTGCGCGGCGAGTACGAGCGCATCAGCTCGAGCTTCGGAGATCCCGATGCGCTGATGGTCAGCGCGTTGTTTCAGTTCTAACGACGCGCAAAGCTGACGCCGCCGCGCAAAGCGAAGCACGTGAGGCGCGGCTAGGAATCAGCCGCCGGCAACCTCGCCGGGAGAGTCGCGTCGCGCGTGTTCGCCCCAAAAGGCGACGCCGCACTTTATACTTGCGGGCATGACGCATCTCTCCCGGTTTCGCGCGCATCCATCGATTCTGTTCGCCTTGACCGTCGCGGGGGCGCTCTGTGGCTGCACCCAAAAGGATTTGACCGCCGCTGCCGATGCCGGTGGCGCAGCCGCCGCAACCACCCGCGCGCTGCAAGGCAAGGTCGACACCATCGTCGTCATTTACGCTGAGAATCGCGCCTTCGATAATTTGTACGGCAATTTCCCCGGCGCGCGGAATTTAAGCGAGGTCATCGATCGCCGTGGCAAACCGCTGCCGTCCTATGTACCGCAGAAGGATCGCAATGGAGCGGTACTTCCCGTTCTGCCGCCGAGCTGGGGCGGCGTGACGGCGGCCGGCGTCACGCCCGTGGTCACGCAACAGCAAAGCGTCGGCTTGCCGAATGCGCCGTATTCCATCGAGCATGGTTTTACCGCGCAATCGCAAGTCACCCTATTAGCCGACACCGTGACGCGCGATCTATGGCATCGCTTTTACGAGCACCAGATGCAGATCGACGGGGGCAAGAATGACGGCTACGCTGCCTGGTCGGATGCCGGCGGTCTTGCGATGGGCTATTACGATTACAGCCGTTCCTCTCTGTATGCTCTCGCGAAGCAATTCGTGCTCGCCGATCAGTTTTTTCAAGGAGCGTTCGGCGGTTCGTTCCTCAATCATCAATACCTGATCTGCGCCTGTGCGCCGGAATATCCCCATGCGGATACGGCGGCGGCGAATCCCTCGATTGCCCTGCTCGAACGAGATTCCGGCGGGCGCTACTTGCCGCGCCTGGAAACCGCAACCAACCCACCGGCCTCGGCGCTGGATGAGCCGCCGACATTCGCAAGGAGCGGCAACATCGCGCCGGCCAATTACTTCGGTGACGGCAAATTCTACGCGGTGAACACCATGCAGCCGCCGTACCAGCCGAGCGGCAACAAGCCGGCGCTCAGCGATTCAAGTTTCGCCTATGCGGATCCCGACAACGCGACGACACTGCCGCCGCAAACACGCCGCAATATCGGCGATGCGCTGGACGCAAAGCGCATCGGCTGGACTTGGTATGCCGGCTCGTGGAACGCGGCCATCGCTGATGGCACGCGCTCACCATCGGCCCTGCGCGAAGTCATTTATGCCCCGCCCACTGCGGGAGGCAATCCCGATTTTCAGGCCCATCACCAGCCGTTCAATTATTTCGAGCGTTTCGATCCCGCCACCCATGCCGAGCAGCGCGCCGCGCACTTGAAGGACTACAAGGATTTACTCGCGGACTTGGCCGCCGGACGATTGCCGGCGGTGGCCTTCTACAAACCGCAGGGCAATTTGAACCAGCACGCCGGCTACGCCTCGCTCGCGGAGGGTGATGCGCACATTGCCGATCTGGTCGCTAAATTGCGCGCGAGCCCGCAGTGGAATCGCATGGTGATCGTGATCACCTACGATGAATTCGGCGGCGCGTGGGATCACGTCGCCCCGCCGCAGGCAGACCTATTGGGTCCGGGAGCAAGAATTCCGGCGCTGATCATTTCACCGTTCGCCAAGCGCGGTACGGTGGATCACACGCCGTACGACACCGAATCCATCCTGCGCCTGATCACGCGCCGCTTCGATCTTGAGGTGCTGCCTGGAATCACCCAGCGCGACGCCGGGCTAGCTGCGCACGGCGCGCCGCCCATGGGCGATCTGACCAACGCGCTCGACCTGGTTCACTAGGAGCCTGTCTTGAGTTGCGCTCGGCCGGCGTCATTTTTTGGCTGGCGGCGGTGTGGGCGGAGTGCCCGGCGGCGCCTTGGGGCCGCTGCCGGATTCGGCGCTGATCACGTTCACCTCGAAGATCAACAGCGAGTTCGCGGGAATTTTTGGCTGCGGCCGCGGGCCATACCCCAGGTCAGGCGGAATGAACAGCTGCCATTTCGCACCCGGCTTCATCAATACCAGCGCCTCCTGCCAACCCTTGATGACGCCGTTGACGGGGAAAGTCGCCGGTACGCCGCGCGAATATGAGCTGTCGAATTCCGTGCCGTCGATCAGCTTGCCCCGATAATCCACCGTCACCGTGTCGGCGGGAGCAATCGCAGGACCCTTCTTATCGCCGGCGGCGATGATTTTATACTGCAGCCCCGAGGCGGTCGTGACCACGCCTTTTTCGTGCCCGTTGCGCGACATAAAGTCCTTCGCCGCGGTTTGATTTCGAGCAGCTGCAGCGTCGCTCAGTGTGCGCACGAACGCCTGTATTTCCTGTTGCTCGACTTGAGTGGGCTGCTTGCCCTGCAGACCATCCTTGATACCGCGTAGGATGGCCTCGGGCACCACTTCGTTGGTGATGCCGGCATTGTGCATCTGCGAGCCGAAAATCAAACCAAACGCGTGGCTGATTTCATCAGGCGTGGGAGCGGGTCCCGGATCTGCGCCCAACGCGGTGGCCGGCGGCGGATTCGATGCCGGAGGGGGAGTTTGTGCGACGGCAAGTGCCGCGACCGCAACCAATACCAACAGGCTGCCGGCCTTGCGCATTATTCCAACGGTAGGTTTTTTCATCGAACAAAAGATACGCCTTTTGACCGCACAAACGCCAGTGTAAATTTTACGCGGTGAGCGCGCCGCGCTTGATGACCGCCATGGTGATTCGCGATATGCACACCAATTTATGCGCGTCATTGACGATCTCGATTGACCACACATGCGTGCGGCCACCCAGATGCACGGCTCGCGCCGTTCCGGTCACGAGGCCGCTGCGCGCCGCGCGCACATGATTGGCGTTGATCTCCTGGCCCACGACCTGGTACTCAGCCGCGTCCACGCACATGGCCGCACCCATGCTTCCCAAGGTTTCGGCGAGCGCCACCGACGCTCCGCCATGCAATAGTCCATAAGGCTGTACGGTTCTTGCATCGACCGGCATGGTGGCGCGGACAAAATCGTCGCCGATTTCCGTAAATAAAATCCCGAGATTCTCGATCAGAGTTCCCGCTCGATTGCCGTTCAATTCTTCGACGGTCCGCAGGCTGCGCCAGATGCTCATTCTTTATCCTCAAATTTTGCGGCCACTTGCCGGTAAGCCTCGCGAAACGGAATGCCGTCCCGGGCGACCAGCGCATTCGCGTCAGCGGCGGCGTGGATTGCGGGATCGAGCCGAATATTTTCCGGCCGAAAGCGCACGCCACCGAGTGCGCTCGGCAGAATCTCCAAGGTCTGAAGGCAGGAATCGATGCCGCGAAACAAGGGCGGCTTGATGAGTTGCAAGTCGCGGTGATAGCCGGATGTCAGCTTCTGCGTGATGCCGAGCACTTCCGTGAGCGCCGCTTGCGCGACCGCGCTGCGCCCGCGCATCAGTTCGAAGACATCGGGGTTGCGCTTCTGCGGCATGATCGAGGAGCCGGTGGTGAAGGCCGCCGGCAAGCTCACAAAGCCAAATTCCTGCGAATAGAACAGCATGAGATCGGCCGCAAGCCTGCCCAAGTCCTGGGTCAGCAGCGTAATTTCGAAGAGCAGTTGCGCCTCGGCCTTGCCGCGCGATAACTGAACCGCCGTGACCGGCTCCTGGGTTACCGCGAACCCCAGGCGCCGGCGCGTTGACTCGCGGCTGATGTCGAGATTCGGCGTGCCGAATCCCGCCGCCGAACCCAAGGGGTTTTTCCCGATACGCCGCTGCGTGAGCTGCAGCCCCTCGGCATCATCGCGCAGTTCAGCGGAAAACCCCGAAGCCCACAGTGCAACGCTGCTCGGCATGGCCTGCTGCATGTGCGTGTATCCGGGAAGCTCCTGCTCGCCCTGTCGCGACGCCAACGCATCGAGAGCATCGGCCACCGAGCCGGCACCCTGGCTCAAGGTTTCCGCAGCGTCGCGCATGTACAGCCTCAAGGCGGCCAGTACCTGATCGTTGCGCGAGCGGCCGGCATGCAGGCGTCCGCCGGCCGCACCGATGCGCGCCGTCAGCAGATTCTCGATGGCGGTCTGGCAGTCCTCGTCCTCCAGTGAGATCTGCCACCGGCCCGATGCGTGTTCCGCGCCGATCGCCGTCAACGCATCGCGAATTGCCGCAAGATCCGCAGGAAGCAAGAGACCCTGTTCCCCGAGCATCTCGGCATGCGCGATGGAGGCGCGGATGTCGTAGCGTACCAGCCGACTGTCCAGAACATGGTCATCACCCGCGGTGTACTTGAGCACCTGCGCATCGAGCGAGGTTCCCTTGTCCCAAAGTCGCGTCATGTTGGTGCGGGCAATTGTTCAGCCGGACTCAAGGCCTTCAAGTCCGCGACCACCAGCGTGCCGGTGCCCTCATTGGTGAAAACCTCCGCGAGCAAACTGTCGGGCGCCTTGTAGCTGATGACATGCACACGGCGCACGCCGCCGCGAATCGCGTTCTCAATGGCAGTGGCCTTGGGCAGCATGCCGTCCTTCAAGCTGCCTTGGTCGCGCAAGCGCTTCAATCCCTGGATGTCGGTATAGGAGATGACCGAGCCGGGCTCTTCCACATGCTCGAGAATTCCAGGCGCACCGGTGCACAGCACCAGTTTTTCCGCCGAAAGTGCGCCGCCGATCGCCGCCGCCACGGTGTCCGCGTTGATGTTGAGCAAGGTGCCGTTGGAATCCGCCGATAAGGGACTGACCACCGGCATCAGGCCGCTCTCCAGCAGCTTCTCGAGCACGGCTGAATTGACCGAGTCGATGTCGCCGACGAATCCGAAGTCCACGGTTTCGCTCGAGCCGGCGATGTGTACGGGCGGGCGCTTGTGCGCGCGAATCAATCCCGCGTCGACGCCGCTCAAGCCCACGGCTTCGATATCGAGCGCGCGGCAGATCGCCAGAATGCGGGTGTTGATGAGCCCATTGAGCGCCATGGCGGTCACGTCAATCGACTTCTGATCGGTGACGCGCCGGCCGCCGATCATTCGCGTTTCAATACCCAACGCCGCTTGCAGCATATCCAGTTGCGGGCCGCCGCCATGCACGAGCACCGTCTTGATGCCGACCTGGTGCAGGATGGCGACCTGTTCGATCAAGCCGCGCGTCGATGCCTCGTCGCTGAACACCGCGCCGCCCGCCTTGATCACGAAAATCTTGTTCTTGTACATGCGAATGTACGGCGCCGCGCTTTTGAGCGCGCGTACGGCGACTGACGGATCCGGTCGATTCATGATCATTTTTTCAGAATACTCCGAAACAGCAGACACTCGGTTCTCAGGCTACGCCAGCATGCGGTGCAGAACAGCCATTTGCACCGGCAGCCGATTGAAGGCCTCGCGCTTGACCACCGCGCGCGGACCGTCGAGGACTTCATCCGCCACCGCGACGTTGCGGCGCACCGGCAGGCAATGCATCAATTTTGCATCCGGCAGGGCGCGGTCGAACCAGCGCTCGCGCACGCACCAGTCGGAGAGATCGGCGCGCAGCCGTGAATCGGCTTCCGTATCGCCGTAGTACATGGTGGTGCCCCACTCCTTGGCGTACAGCACGCTGGCGCCGCTCAAAGCCGCGCTGCGATCGGAGGTCTCGGTCACCGAACCGCCCGCATCACGCGCTGCCAGCCGTGCTTTCTCCATGACATGCTCGGGCAGTGCATATCCTTCCGGGCGCAAAACCACGACTTCCATGCCGCGCATCGCGGCCATGTGCACGGTGGCTGCGGGCACGGCCAGCGGCAGCGCTTTGGGATGATAGGCCCAACTCAGGACGAACTTGGCCCGGGTCGGAACCTTCAGTTCGTCCAGGGTCCGCCAGTCCGCCAGTGCCTGGCAGGGGTGATTCATGGCTGATTCCATATTGATCAGCGGCTTGTCGCATAGCTGATCGATCATGCCGAACAGCGTCTCGTTGAGGTCGCTGTCCAGGTTCTTGCCTTCGGCGAACGCGCGCACACCCAGCACGTCGCAATACGAGGCCAACACCGGTATGCCCTCGCGAATATGTTCGGCGGCCGCGCCTTTCATGATGGCATGCAGCTGCGTCTCGAGCAGCCATGTTCCCTGGCCCGGGGTGATCACGAATGAGCTGCCGCCCAAGCGTGCCATCCCCGCCTGAAATGAGGCCAGCGTACGCAGTGACGGATTGAAGAACACCAACCCCAAGACCTTGCTCGCGAGCGCCCGCGGCTCCGGCTTGTCCTGCAAGGACTGCGCGAGCTCGAGCAGATCGAGAACCTGCTCGCGGCTGAAAGCGGCTAGATCGATGAAGCGCTTCATGCGGAGATTTTCGCCAGCGCGTCGCTCAAAACATCCACGTGGCCTTCATTCAATATATAGGCCGGCAGCAGACGCAAAATGTGCGGATCGCCGCTGGTGCCCGTGAGGATGTTCTTGGCCATGAGCGCCGCCTGAACCTCCTTGGCGGGGCGGGATGTTTTCAGGCCCAATAAAAACCCCGCGCCCTGCACGCCGGTGATCGGGCCGATGATGCAGCTCGAGCGGATGTAGGCTGATACCTGGCGGACGTTGGCCAGCAAGGATTCCGACTCGATGGTATCAATGACCGCTTCGGCCACCGCGCACGCCATGGGACCGCCGCCGAAAGTCGTGCCCATGTCGTCTACTTTAAGTTGGCTTGAAATACGGCGTGACAACAAGAGGGCGGATACCGGAAAGCCGTTGCCCAGTGCCTTGGCCGACGTGATGATGTCCGGGACGACGCCGTAATAGTTCGCGGCAAAGGGTGCGCCGGTGCGGCCCATTCCGCATTGCACCTCGTCGAATATCAAAATCGCGCCCACGTCGTCACAACGCCGGCGCAGTGCTTCCAGCATCGGTTTGCCCACATCATAAGCGCCGCCCACGCCCTGTATCGGCTCGACGATGACGGCCGCGGTCTCGCGGTCGATGTGCTGCTCGACGGCGCCGGGGTCGTCGCGCGGTGTGAAGCGCACATCAAAGGGCGTGCGCGGAAAGCCGTACCATTTCTCCAGCGCGCCCCAGGTGACTGCGCCGGCGGCAGCGGTTCTGCCGTGAAAACTCTGCTCGAGCGCGACAGCCTTGCTGCGTCCGGTGATCTTGAACGCGAGCTTCAGCGCATTTTCGTTGGCTTCGGCGCCGCTGTTGATCCAAAACACCGTGTCGAGTCCTAAGCCGACGAACTTCGTCAGGCGCGCGGCGGCGCGTTCGCGAATTCCCAACGGCACCGCATTGGTTTGGAATGCCATCTGCCGCGCCTGGCGCTCCAGCGCCGCCAGCCAGCGCGGATGTCCGTAGCCCAAACCCGCAACGGCGTGGCCGCCGTAAAAGTCCAAAATCTTGCGGCCGTCCCGCGCGTACAGCCACACGCCCTCGCCGTGAGCCACCTCGATGGGATATTGCGCAAACACTTGCGCCAGGTGGGTCGTAAGCGCCGCAGCCGTGGGATTTGTCGCTGCCATATTTCTTAAGTCCATCCGGGTGCGGGCGTGGTCAGTCCGGTCGTCTCGGCGATGCCCAATAGCCGGTTCATCCATTGCACGGCGCCGCCGGCGGCGCCTTTGTTGAGATTGTCGAGCACCGACATCACGGCAATGGAATTGCCGTTGGTCACGGCGCTCAAGTTCGCATAGTTGCTGGTGGCGACATCTTTGACGCGCGGCGCCGCATCGGCAACCCGCACGAACGGGCAGTCCCGGTAGTAGGCCTTGAGCGCATCAAGGGCCTGTGCCGTGGAGATGGAATTCTTCAGGCTGGCCTGCACGGTGACGTGGATGCCGCGCGCAAAGGGAGCAGAGTGCGGCACAAAATTAAAATCAGCCTCGATGCCCGTCGCCAGCTTGGCGCAGGCGGTGATCTCGGGCACATGGCGATGACTGAGCGCTCCATAGCTGTAGAAATCGCTGTGGCGATGCGGATGATGCGTGCCCTCGACCGGCTTGCGGCCTGAACCGGTGCTGCCGGTGATGCCGGTGACGAACAGGCGCGTGTCGGTCAATCCCAGCGCCAGCAACGGCACACTGGCGAGCAGGGTCGCGGTGGCGAAACAGCCGGGGTGCGCGACATGCGGCGTCGGCGATTTCTGCAGGTGTTCAGGCACCGCGCAGGTGAACTCGCGCATTCTCGCCGGCGCGCCATGCGCATGCTTGTACACCGCTTCGTAGGCGGCCTGGCTCGAATAGCGAAAATCCGCCGAAATGTCGACGCAGTGCACCCGGGTGCCTGCTGCCGCTGCCGCCGCCAGAAGACGATCGACGATGGCGGCAGAAACGCCATGCGGCGCGGCGGAGAACAGGGCCGACACCGGCGAGCGGCAAATCACGGCTTGAACTTCATCGGCACCGGCGAATTTCAAATCCGGATAGGCGCTGCGCAAATGGGCGAAGGCACCCGCGACCTGAGCGCCGGGCTGGCTGTCGGACAGCACCGCGGCGACTTTGAGCTGCGGATGGCCTGCGATCAGGCGCAACAGCTCGCCGGCCACGTAGCCGGTACCGCCCAGCACGATGGCGGGCGTCGGCGCGCTCATTCGCCGGCTACCTTGGACTCGCGCACATTGCGCAGTCCCAGGGAGGCGATGATGTGATCGCCCAAGTCCGCGGGATGGCTGATGGCGTTGAACGCCTCGACGTTCATCTGTTCGCGAATGATTTCGATGCCCACTTGATTGTCGGTCGCGGGCCCGGTAACCACACAGGGTTCGATGCCGAATCGCTCGCGCAACAACTTGACCCCGCCCCAAGCAGCGACCGGATCATTGGCCGACAGCACCACCGCGGTCAGCGCTGCCTTGATGTCCGGCTGGCGCAGAATGGATTCCACGCCGTAAGTACCCAATAGACCATCGCCCAACTCGAACACGATGGCATCCGGCCGGCCGGCGGCCATTTCCGTGAGCATGGTTCGCGTCAGTGCGGGTCCGCATTTCTCGGTCGTGGTCACGATGCCTAGGTCCGTGAACAGCATGGTGCGCCTGGCACCGGAGTCCTCGAAGGCCATGATGTCACGGCGCAAGGACACGCCGGTCGCCTTGAACGCGTCCACCACCAATCCGCGATGGCGCATGCGCGCGATGATGGCCGACGCGGCCGCGGTTTTGCCGGCCTCCATGCACGTGCCGGCGAGCGCCACCACCGGTACGCCGCGTGCATCGAGAGCAGCCTCGTAGTTCAAGGGAGCGTAGCCGACTTTGGCGGGGACACCGATGCGCTCGCCCAGGTAGGGAAAAGTCAACACCGTGCCCAGCACTTTGCAGTCGAACGGCTTGCCCTTATCCTGGGTGGCCGAATCGCAGATGCCGAGCACGCCGCCGATATTCAGCATTTGAATGATGTCGCCCGGTTTGAGCGTTGCGGGAATATGGCCCGAGTAGCCGAACAGCGCCTTGCGATGGCCCAAGGCGCCGACCACGACGTCGCCGCGCACGATCTTGGCCATGCGGCCGCTGGTGAGCTCCAAGGTGTTGTAGTTCGCCTTGTTGTTGAGAATTTCCACCACCAACACCAAGCCTTCTTCACAGGGGATTTCCGGGGCGATGCGCAGCTCGTGCGACAGTGCGCAGGCCTGCGTCACCGAGGCGATTTTGTCGACCACCATCGTGCGCATGCTGTTCATGATTTGCTTACCTGCGCCCCCGCGCGCTTGTAAAACACACCGCTCAGCGCCAGCATTTTCGAGTAACCCAGCGCGTCGGTCGGCGTCCATTCGCCCGCCGACTCGCCGTACACGCCTTTTGAGGCGGCCATCAACGAATAGGGAGACGTCACGCCCTCCACGAACACGGATCCGGGCCGGAACAGCACCTTCACCTCGCCGCTGACCCGCGCTTGCGAGGACGTCAACAGCGCTTCGATATCGCGGCACACGGGATCCAAGTGCTGACCTTCATGCACCAAGTCGCCGTAGGGCTGTGCGACCGTCTCCTTGATGCGCGACTGCCTGCCCGTCAGCACCAATTTCTCCAGTTCGCGATGCGCCGTCAGCAGCACCTCGGCTGCGGGGGCTTCGAAGGCAACGCGGCCCTTGGTGCCGATCACGGTATCGCCCAAGTGAATGCCGCGGCCGATGCCGAAGGGGCCCGCCAGCGTTTCGAGCGCTTCGATCACGGCCACGGCCGAAAGAAGCTCACCGTCCAGGGTGTCCGGCACGCCTTGCGTAAATCCAATGGTGTGGCGCTGCGGGGATCGCGGATGGGCAAACGCATCCTTCGACAGTACCCAGGCATCGTCGGGGATGCTGCCCTGCGAGGTCAGCGTTTCCTTGCCGCCGATGGTGACGCCCCACAGGCCGCGATTCACGGAGTACGCCGCGCCGAAGGGGGGCACCGGCAGCTTGTGCTCCTCGAGATACTTGAGCTGTTCGGGCCGCTTGAATGCGCGATCGCGCACCGGCGCAATGATCTCCAACTGCGGGCCCAAGGTGCGCAGCGCCACTTCGAAGCGCACTTGATCATTGCCCGCGGCCGTGCAGCCATGAGCGACCATCTGGGTGTTGAGCGATAGGGCCATGCGCGCAATCGTCTGCGCCTGCAGCACGCGTTCTGCGCCGACGCACAGCGGGTACACATTGCCGCGGCGAACATTGCCCATGATCAAAAACTTCAACACCTGATCAAAATACGCCGCCCGTGCGTCAATCAGATGATGTTCGATGGCGCCCAAGCGCACCGAGCGCTCGGCCAACGATTGTGCCGCCGCCGCATCGATGCCGCCGGTATCGACCGTCACCGTGATCACCGGGCGCTGATAGGTCTCTTTCAGCCAAGGAACACAGAACGAGGTGTCGAGGCCGCCGGAAAAGGCCAAGAGAATGGGCTCCGCGCCCTGTCGAGCAGTGGATGTCATGGGAATTTAGCGTCCGAAGATGGCGAGCAGGCGCCGCTCCAGCTTGCGCTGTTCGGCGGCGCCGGCGGTGGCGATGAAGATCGTGTCATCGCCGGAAATGGTGCCGACCACTTCCGGCCATTGAGCGGTATCGATGGCCACGGCCACGCTTTGCGCCGAGCCGATTGCCGTCTTCAATACTGTGAGATTGGTACCCGCCGTGAGACGGGCGCTGACGAATTGCTTGAGCGCGGAGAAATCATTCCTGGGCTGCACCGCCGTCTCCGGCAGCACGTAGCGATCGCCCATTTTGGCCACGCCCAACTCACGCAGGTCCCGGCTCACGCTGGATTGCGTCGCGATGTGGCCCAATTTGCGCAACAGGTCCACCAATTCGGTCTGACGGCCGACCGTCTGTTCGCGAATGATCTTCGCGAGCAAGGTGCGGCGCGCCGGCGCGGCAGGGTGTTCTGGATCAGATCTCAGCATTTCCGACTCTTGCATAAAATCGCAGGCATCCTGCATAAAAATGCAGACTCTGTCAATAGGCGCCGAGCTCAGGGCGGCATACCGCAGGCCGGGCAAAGCAGCCGGCCTCGGCATCGGAAATTTGAAGGGTGGTCCGGCTTGGGATGAACCCGTTGGTTCGAGGGACGAACTCGATGCGGCCGTGTTTATCGGAACACACGCATGGGTTCGGATGAGATGTGCGGAGCTTCCCATAGGGGGCGCCTGAAACACATGGCTGACTGGATCGAGTATCGGATGAATGAGCAAGATTACTTGCCGCAGACCCCCGGGCCACGGGCTTTAGCCAAGATGATCATTGGCGAGCGCGAACACCGCTTCTATCCTTTGAATGCGGAGGCGATCGAATACATCGAGTCGGACGGGAACTATGTAACGATCCGCACCGGGGACTCGAAGTACATCAGCCGGGACACGATCAAACGTCTGTCGGTCGATTTGGCTGACCTTGGATTCGTGCGAATCGAACGCTCCTTGCTGGTGAACATTCGCGCCGTCCTGCACTTGGAATCGGCGGGCCGCGGCGCGTTCGCGTTCACATTGTCTTCGGGCGCCTGCCTGCATTCCAGTCCCTCCTATCGCGAAGCGATCTTGAACGTCTTACCCATGAGGCGGTTGTCGGGGCGCCGATTATTGCCTTGAGGAGCCAAAAAAAGGCGGCCCCCAAGGCGAACTGGCGGTGTCGGACCCGGCGACCGGGAGTCAATTCAGCCTATGCGCGCTTCAGCGGCCCGACGATGCAGACCAGTTTCCCTGCCGCGCCGCGATTTCACCGGCTCGATCCAAGGGTTCGCCGTTGATCGATTCCTCGACAGCCGCGCGGACTGCCGGCGGATCGGCGGAGGCCGCCGGACGAAAATTGGACGAACTCGATGCTGCGGGGGGTGACTGCGTCAACACCTTTATTTTCCAGCCGTCACTTTCATGGCATGCGAGTCCGGAACTGCCATGGCTGCCGGTCAATGAGAACGTTCGGCAATAATCTCCGGTTTTGGCGCGAAAGCTCAAGCCGGTGATCGCAGCCAGTCCCGGTGAGCGGTCTTCCGAAAGCTGATTGGACAATGCCTCGGCAAGCCCCGCGCCGGCGAGCAGCTCACCGCTCGAGCCGGTTGTCACGAGCGGTTTGGCGTTATGCCAACCGACATAACCCAGCGCAACACCCACCAACACACTCGCGGCCATGGCAGCCGGTTGCCAGCTTCGCAAGCGCCCGGGTGCCGGACCCGCCGCAGCCCTTCGAGCGGCGGCCAGATCGACGACATGACCGCCGGCCGGCGCCGCGGTCTGTCCGCGCGCCGCGTCAATGAGGCGCTGCGGCACCGGTTCATCCAGTACCGCGGAGAATGCCCCCTGCATGGCTTCGCGCAGGGCCCGATGCTCCGCGATGCGCCGGCGAACCTCCGGATTCTCGCGCATAGCCGCTTCGATGATCGCGCGAGTCGCCTCGTCAACTTCACCGTCCGCATAGGCCATTAGCGTTTCGTCCGACACACTCATAAGAAATCTCCTTCCGGTAGCCGCAGCATGAGGGCAAGCGCCTCGCGTCCGCGTGCCAGCCGGCTGGTCAAGGTTCCGATGGGCAGGTCGAGAACGTCCGCCGCATCTTTGTAGGCGAGGCCCTCCACCAGTACCAGGCTCACGGCCAAACGCTGGTCCTGCGGCAAACGTGCCATGGCTGCCTCCACCGACAAGCGGTCTATTTCCCGTTCCATCGAAGCCTCGCCGACGTGTTCACCTGCTTCCTCCGGCATGAAGAGCTTGGCGCGCCGTGCGCGCGACCTCACCTCATCGATCCAAGCGTTGCGCAGTATCTTGAACAACCAGCTGTCCAAGCGGGCATCGCTGTGCCATTGATCCAATCGCAGCAGCGCCCGTTCCACCGCAATTTGCACCATGTCGTCGGCATCGTGCGGCGCGCGCACCAGATTGCGCGCAAAACGCCTCAAGCGAGGCAGCAAGGCGACGATCTGCTCCTGGACGGTTTCAGTGCGCTCGTTCGTACTCATGGTTAGACGTTCGAGGGTTGACGTTTAATCCACGCATGCTAACAGTCCGTATTGCTGTGCATCGCGTGCTTCCTCTAAGGATCAGTTCCATGCGTGTATTGATGTGGATAATCATCGCGACTGCCGCCGTCAATCCGGCACAGGCGCAGTTGCGCCTGCCGGGCGCCCCGTTACCGGCGCTGCCCACGCCGAAACTGACTCAGGCGATCGGCCAGACGGCCAATTCGCTCGAACAGCTCAAGGATGTTCGCGGCCTGCAGATCGCAAACTTGATCCGCGCCAATCCGCGCACCATCGCCGCGGACCCACACGGCAATCCCGTCGTGCGCGATGAATTGTTGGCATTTTCCCCGTCCCCGAAAGGCCTGGAAGCCGCGCAGGCGCTGGGTTTTCGCATTCTGCGGGAACAAGCATTCGAAGATCTCGACATCCGCCTGCTCGTCCTGCAGCCCCCTGCGAATAAGGGGTTGGCGAAAGCGCTGCGCCGGTTGCGCGAGGCCGACCCAGCCGGGACGTACGACTTCAATCACATCTATCTGGGCGGCGGCACTGTGCTGAGCCCTGCCCCCACGGATGCGCCGCCGCGCGACAATACCTCCGCAAACAGCACCGTTCCGCCGGCTTCCCGGGTCGGCCTGATCGATTCCGGTGTCGACATTGCGCATCCGGTATTTCACGACGCAGTCATCCATTCGTGGGGATGCGGAGACAAAATAGTGGCGAGCGCACACGGCACCGCGGTTGCCTCATTGCTCTTGGGTCATGGAACCGGCTTTCACGGGGTATTGGTCGGCGCGGAGTTGTATGCGGCGAATGTCTATTGCGACGTGCCGACCGGCGGTGCCGTCGATGCGTTGGCCGCCGCATTTTCGTGGCTCGCGAAGCAGCGCGTCGCGGTGATCAACGTAAGCTTGGTGGGACCGGACAACGCCGCGCTGGCTGCAATCGTGCGTACCCTGACGTCGCGCGGATATTTGCTGGTCGCCGCGGTTGGAAATGACGGTCCGGCGGCACCGCCGCTTTATCCGGCATCCTATCCTCGCGTCGTCGGCGTCACTGCAGTCGACGCCCATCGCCGTGTGCTCCTCGAAGCGGCACGCGGCAAGCAAGTGATGTTTGCCGCGCCCGGCGCCGACATGATGGCGGCGGACAGCGGCGGCAAGTATTCGGCCGTTCGCGGGACTTCGTTTGCCGCCCCCATCGTGGCGGCACTATTGGCGGAGACTGTTTCGGCCCCCGATATCAATGCCAGCGACGCCGCCGTGGAGGCACTCGCGCTGCACGCCATCGATTTAGGACCCCCGGGGCGCGATTTGACATATGGCTTTGGTCTGGTGGGCGCCGAAAGAATTTCTGCATCCAAGGAAGAAATGCCGACGGACGGTCGTATCAATCGGTGAAGGCCGCGCGACGTGCAGCGGCCACCAGGAGATCGACGATGAACACGAAGCATATTATTGCAGCGGTCAGTGTCGCGACCGCGCTGGCGGTCATCACGCCCGCCTACGCCGGTGGTTTGGGCGGCGGGTTGGGTGGTGGCTTGGGCGGCGGCCTGGCCGGCGGAATGGGCGGCATGAACCGTCTCGGCGGCGTGTCCGGCCAAGGCGCATTCCAGGGTCAGGGTGCGATCGGTGGGTCGCTCGACAAGCCCAAGCTGCACCCGGCAGCAAATGTCCCAAAGCCGAACCTCCCAAGTCCGAACCTCCCAAGTCCGAACCTCCCAAGTCCGAATCTTCCAAGTCCGAACGTCCCAAGTCCCAATGTCGTAAAGCAGGGTTCGGCGACTACCGATACGGCGTTTCAGACTGCCGGCGGCGTTTCCAAGACGTCCGGCGCAGGCACGGCTGAGGCGGCCGGTTCGCTGGAATCGACGGCTTCCGCGTCGCGACCTGCGACATCGAACGCGACATCGAGCGCGACATCGAGCGCGACATCGGGCGAGATATCGAGCGCGATATCGAGCGCTGCGAATACCGCCGCTCAGGGGCAGACGCAGGGCACCCGGACACAGGCCCCGCCGCCCGCCAAGAGCACCGGCGCAGCTCCGGCGCCATCGGCCTCCGCAGCGGCGCAAAAGCCGGCTTCTTCGATGAGCCTTGCGGGCACAGGCGGTGCCGGTGCCGAGACCCGCGGGAGTTCGGCTTCGGCTAATGCCGCTGGTGCGGTCGATGCGCAGCATTCGAACGGCGCGACCTCAGTCAACGCCGCAGGCTCAAGTTCAGCGACAGCCTCGCGCAATCCGTAATTGTTGGTGCTCAATCGGACTGGCCCTCGCACAGGCGAGGGCCAGTCCTTAAGGGCCGGAAGCGTCGTCAGTACTCGTCTTCAAAAACGAGCGCAGCCGGTTCAGTTCATGGTCGAGACCCGCTCGAAACTTCAGATTGCGCGGAGCGCGGCCATCGGTGTAGCCGAAGGCGGCATTCAATCGTCCATCGGCTACCGTCAAATTGCCCCAGCCGATGACTCGTTCGTGCCACAGGAGCGGCAACGCGTAGTAGCCCAGCTTGCGTTTGGGAGCCGGCGTGTAGGCCTCGAAGCGATACGCCCAGTTCCAGAAGATCTCAAAGCGGCGCCGGTCCCAAACAACCGGATCGAAGGGCGTGAGCAGGCGCACGCCGTCATCCGGTCGCCAACGACGCGACTGAGGCTTTTCTGCCGCCGGCCAATACCAATCGATGCCCTCCACTCGCGCGTGGCCGAGACGCTGCTTGGCGCGCGCCAGGGCCGCCGAGCGTTCCTTGGTCCACTGCGGCGCGCCGAATCGCAACAGGTACACGAGAGAGGCGAGGGTGCTCGCCGGGAGGGGTGCGTATTTGTGAACAATCACATCTATCAGCGCGTCCATTTTCGATGCCGCGGGCGTCTCTGCCGCCTGAAGCGTTTCCGAAATCCCTGCCGGAGCCGGCTCGCGCACCGCATAGACGCGAACGCCGCTGTCGCGCCGGGCGACACGCAACAGCCCGTGGTAATGCATCAGGTTCAAGAGTTGAGTGCTGGCGTTCGAAGTCCCACCGAACCAATTGGTTACCCGGCCGTGCGAGAAATGCGCGTCCACCTCACGCGGATGCACGATGCCGCGTTCGCGAACGAAAGCAAGGACGGCTTCGGCCTGCTTGGTGCGGGTTGGCGTGAATTTGATTCGCACCGTGCGCGGGTGCATCAGCGCGTGATGAACGCGAGGCAGAAACCCGTAGTTGACGAAAAAATCTTCTTCCAACCCCAACTTCGGGTAGCGGCGCTCGAGATCGCCCGCGCGGTATCCATTGACGCGATGGCGCAGGGTCAGGTCTTGCGCCCGGGCGGGCGCGCGGATGGGATCAGCCTGGACGAATCCCAGTTTCTCGATGGCGCGCTTCAGCGTCGTCGGTTTGAACAGCGAGCGTGCAATCGCATAACGGCGCAAATGGCTCAAGGTGGGCATGCCGCGATGATAGCCAATCGCCGCACGCCGCGATTCCTAGTATCTTAAGTTGGATGCTGGAAACCATCGAAGTAGAAACGGCGCCTAACCCCAACGCGGCGGTGATCTGGCTGCATGGCTTGGGCGCCGACGGGCATGATTTCGAACCCATCGTGCCCGAATTGGTATCGCGAGGCGCGCGCGCCTGGCGGTTCGTTTTTCCAAATGCGCCGGTCCGCCCCGTCACCATCAACAACGGCATGCGGATGCGCGCCTGGTACGATATTGTGGGGTTTGATCGGCGGGCCGCGGAAGACGTCGCGGGCTTTCAGGACAGCGACCATAAAGTTCGAGAACTGATCGGCAGGGAAGTCACTCGCGGCATCCCGGCCAACCGCATCGTGCTCGCCGGGTTTTCCCAGGGAGGCGCGGTCTCGCTGTATGCGGCGCCGCGGCTGACTGAGAAGCTGGCCGGCGTGATGGCACTTTCGTGCTATTTGCCGCGCGAAAGCACATTTGGTGCCGAGCGCACACCGGCAAACGATGCTACGCCGATATTCATGGCCCATGGGTTGGCGGACGGCACCGTGCCGATGATGTTGGGCCTGAAATCCCGCGACTTTCTTCTGGCACAAGGCTATAAAGTCGAGTGGCACGAATACCCCATGGCGCATGCCGTCTGCGCTGAGGAAGTCGCCGATATCCGTCAATTTTTATTCCGAGTATTACCTTGAGTGTCATGGCAACCCATCCTGCAACGATGAAACGACTCAAGGCCGCCGCCGCCAAGGCTGCGGCCCGCGCGGCTGCCGCAAAGGACAAGGTCCGATCGGCGAAGGCACAGCTGAAGGAGGCCCGGAAACTATTCAAAGCGGAGAAAAAAGCCGCGAAACAGGCGCGCAAGAAACTGGAAGCGGCGGCCGCCGTGACGCCCGTCAGCGCGGTGAAGCCGGCCGTTGCCAAGCCCCTCGACGCTGCGAAGCACGGCGCCGCTCCTAAACCGGCGAGCGTTCGCAAGCGCGCGCCTGCTGCGAAGCCTGCCCGCCGCGCCTCGCGGCGCACGCCGAAACCGCGCGCGCCGAAACCGCGCGCCGCGAAATCGCCCGAGACGATGCGTACGGCGGCGCAGGTCGCCAAAACAGTGATCGAGCGGTTGCACAGGCCGCCGCCGGTGCTGGCGCCGACCCCGGTGCTGGCGTCGACCCCCGTGATCGGTGCGGATCCGGACCCGCCGGCCACTGCCGCTGCGCCCGAATCTTAGGGCGCCGCGCTCGGCACGACTCCTGGGAAGATAACGCCGATCAGAATGTTCAAGAACAGGTATAGGAGCAGTGCCACGACCTGACCCAGTACCCAGACTCCAAAAGCCTTGCGCGTGGTCAACCCCAAGATCTCGCTGAACCCCATCACCTGCAGAACGACGCTCCAAAGCCATAGCAGCATGTAGGAGGCGAACTGTGCTCGAAGCACGAACGACACGAAGCCGTCGATCTCGGCGCCGGGCCTTTCGACCACGGCGGACTCACCGACCAGCAGCACGGTAAACATCCAGACGAGCAGCGATGCCGCCACCGGGATGCCGCCATAGGCCAGAACATGAAACACCTGATTGCGGGTGGTCTTGCCACCGGCTCGCTTCCCTAAGCGTCCGTAGATGGCGGCAAATAAATACATGCTCACCACGCCGCCCAGGGGGCCGAAAACAAAGGAGGTTCCGAGAATATCCGCCGTGCCGGCGTTGGGTCCCGCCAATTGGGTTCGATAGACCATAATCGAGGTCGCAATGCCCTGGCTCGCTGCCAACAAATAGTCGGCGGCGCCGATCGGGCGTGTCGCCAATTCCCGAAACACGCGCCGGGGTCTCAGCCAGACATCTTTTAGCGGGCGAATGGGTTCTGTTGTCGACACCGAAGGCAGCCTACGCAATCCGTGAGAGCGACTCCAGTGTTCACGCACAGATGACAGCAGACTTTTTCAGGGCTACTCTCGCAATGAGTTCGAACGATGTTCAGGAGAAGAGTGATCATGGCAAAAAAGAGCAAGTCGAAAAAGCGCAAGTCGAAGCGTCCGATGGCCAAGGCCAAGCGCAGTTCGGCTAAACGCGCGTCGGCCAAGAAGAGCGCCGCGAAAAAGAAAACCCGGCCGGTGAAGGCAAAGAGAAAGGTCGCGGCGAAGGCAAAGAAGGCCGTCAAGAAAGCGGCGCCCAAGAAGAAGGCAGCACCGGCTGCACCGAAGCCCATCGCCAAGAAGGCCGCACCGAAGCCGAAGCCTGCGCCGATGACGCCGGCGCCGATGGCTACGCCGCCTTCCATGCCGGCCGCGGAGCCTGAAATGCCTCCGGCGATGAATTCCGGCATGGAATCATCGGCGATGTAATTCTGCCGGGCAGTAGTCTAGGCGCGTATCAGCCCTTGTAGAGGGCGCGCGCCGCTACTGTCAGGGAATACTCGTTTGGCGAGCGTATTCGCATCGACGTGCATATGCTCGTCGAGTACGGCTTTAAATACGCTGCGCAAATCGAGCGTGGGCTTGAGGTCGCGATTGTCGAGCAGGGCCCTGCGGCTCAAGGACGGCCAGTCGGCAATCACTTGCCCGCCGCGAACTGCTCCGCCCACGAGAAAGGCGCAACCGCCTGTTCCATGATCGGTACCGCGCGTGCCATTGACGGCGGCCGTTCGGCCAAACTCCGTGACGACGAGAACCGCGGTCTGCGGCCACAACGGCCCCAATTCATCTGCCAGCGATTTCAACGCCTTGTCGAGGCCGCCCAAGCGTGTGCCAAGAATGCCTTTGGCGCCGCCTTGATTGGCATGGGTATCCCAGCCGCCGGCCTCGATGACAGCGATCTCGGGACCGCCGTCGCTGCGCATGAGGTTGGCCGCCATGCGAGCCACCGCGGTGACTCGATCCGGAACCCCGGCGCGCGCCGGTTGTTTGGGATTGGCAGAGTCATCCGCGCCCTCCACCATCTTGTCGGTCTGTACTGCCTCGCTCAAACGCGCTGAAAACCAATCGTCCTGGGAATACAGGTCCGCCAGGCGCGCCAATAGATCCTCATCGACATCCGGCGTGGCCTGCGGGGACTTCGACATCACGGCCGCCTCGCCGCGCAAAATCAACGGCACATTCTGACTGATGGCCACGGCGCGATCCGCGGCTCGTCCGGAAGCGGGCAGGGCGGCGAGTGCACGATTGAGCCATCCGTCGGCACTGCCGATGGGTTTGGCCAGGCCGTTCTCCAGCACATTCTGACCGTCGAAGTGCGAGCGGTCGCGGTAGGGCGAGGCCACCGCGTTGAATACGATCAACTCGCCGGCAGCGAATCGTTCGTGCAGGAATGAAAGCGCAGGATGTAAACCGAAGGTATTGTTGAGCGCGAGCGCGCCGTCGGTGCTGCCCGGCGCGGCAATCGCCAGCTCGCGGTGCAGGCTCACATAGTCAGGATCCCCATACGGGGGCACGGCCGCCAAGCCGTCGAGCGCGCCGCGCAGGATCACGACCACCAGGCGCGAAGAACCGCCGGTATGGGCGAACAGAACCTCAGGGATGGCGGCGCTCGCGGCCAGCGCTCCTGCGCCCAAGAGAAAGCGGCGCCGACCGGCATTCAGTTGAAACAGCCGCGGCAGGTTCATCGCCTTTGAAACTCGGGGCTCATCAACAACAGCGCCACCGCTTGGCCTGAAGTCGTGGCACGCCGCAACGCCGTCAAGGTCTCGGGACGTGCATAAGCGCCCAAGCTCGACGCGGCAAGATCCGCAGGCTCCACGCCGCTTTCGTATTTGGCTCCGACCCGCGAGGCCCACAGCACGCGATGCATGAGCGCGTCGGAACCATCCCAGCTCTTCGAGGTGTCCGGCCAACCTGCCGGAGATCCGGGCGTGTACTGGCGCTGGCCCAGAAGATCGAAGGCGCGAACCACTTCTTCGGGCTGCCCTGGAGAGACATTCAGCGCTCTTAAAGTCGAAAAAACAAAATCCTCGGGTGTCTTGAATTTGCGCGCGCCGGCCTCCCAGCTTTCCGGCGATGCGATCAATGCCGCGTAGACCTGGGGCAGGTCCCCGCCGCTTTTCAAGAACGCGCGCGCGACTCGGTCGACGGCGGCCTTCGGGGGATCGTCCGCGATAAAGTGCCGCACCAGCTTGGTGGCGATGAAACGCGCCGTTTCGGGTCTTCGCGCCAAATCGGCCAGGACCGCCTCACCCTGGCGCACACCTGGCTCGGTGTAGGTTTTGCCCAAGAGGACCTTGGGACCCGGTTGGTGCAGGTTGTCGCGGAAGTAAAAGCGGCCGGGCACTCCGCCCGCAAGCCGTCCCCTGCCGCCGCCGATGGACCAGCCGGTGATGACCTGCGCGAAACTCGTGACGTCGGCTTGGCTGTAGCCGCCGTTCACCCCCAGGGTGTGCAGCTCGAGAATTTCGCGTGCCAGGTTTTCATTGATGCCGAACTGACGTTTCCGCGCATCGAGCCCGGCACCCGATCTTTGCGACGCAAAGTGCGCGGCCATTGAATCCTGGCCCACCGAGTATTGATTGTCGAGAAACGCGATCATGGCGGGGTGCTGCTCCACCGCCGTCAACAGCTCGACGAAGCGGCCGCCGACATGCGGTCTGATGGCCTCATTCTCCAGCGTGCCGGCCAAGCCGAACACCACGCCCTTGTCCGCGGATACCGCGAAATGATTGGACCAAAAATGCACCAAGCGCTCCGCAAACGGTCGAGCGGTGAGCGCGGCGCTTTGCGCGCGCGCCAGGACCTGGGCGCGGTAGTGGGGCTGATAGGCCTCGCGAACGGCGTTGACCATCTTCGCGTCTGTCGCATGAGCTGCGGATTCTTGCTTTATTTTTTGGCGCTCGTCGCGCGCCGCCAGCAGCCCCGCGAAGATCTGATCGGAAGCAGCCAAGGGCGCATCCACGGCGAGTGGAGCGGCGCCCTTGATCTGCGCCAGTAGCCAGCCGCGGGGGTCGCCCGCAGCGGCTGCCAATTCGCCGGGCCTGGCACCCAATCCAAAGCGCAACACGGCGATTTCGGCTTGCATCTACCCCCTTTAACGGCACAACTCCCGCGGCGTTGACCTGGGAGCCATCGGAGCCCGTGACCGCTCCGATGGGCTATGGAACGATCGGCGGTTGCGCCGCAATAGCCACTGTTAAATTCCGTCCTATCCTCACCCCTTTGCGGACATCAGAAAATGCAGCGCGAAAATCGACCAACTGTAAAAACAAGCCCAAGCGCTCCACGACGAAACCGAATCCCATGAGCGCAATGGCGGCGCCGCCAGGCCAGCAACGTTCGCTCTGCCGCGAAGAGCACCCGAGGATCTGCCGTATAGGACATATTCACTCCTTTGAGCAAGGCGCGAACTTATAGCCAGTCAGTGAAGTCTTACACACTGATCAGGTGCCACCCGATCGCGGAAGACCCGCCAAGATCGCGACAATGGCAAGGCACAGGTTTAACGATTTCAAGAAAGGTAACTATGGCATATGCACAGCCCCAAGTGGCTCCGGACGTCGCTACGGCGCTTGAGCCGGTTGTGCGCGATGGCGCGCCGAATTCCCACGGGCGCCGTATAACCAGTTCAGCGGAGCTGCGCGAAATCGAGAGCTTGCGCGCCATCAATGCCCACCTGCTGCGCGAATTGGCGGCGCTGAAAGCGCGCGAGGCCGAAACTCAGAGGCTCGCGGAGCGCGATGGGCTCACCGGTCTTTATAACCGGCGACGGATGCTCGAGCTGCTCGAAGCGGCGATCAGCGATGCCGTCCTGCAGGATCTGCACGTTGGCTTGCTGTTCATCGACTTGAACGGTTTCAAGGCCATCAATGACAAGTACGGACACGCAGCGGGCGATGAAATTCTCACCACCGTGGCGACTCGCATTTCGGCCCGCGTGCGCACCGGCGACATCTGCTGCCGTTATGGCGGCGATGAATTCGTGGTGATCCTGCCGGGTGTTCCCGATCCCTTTCCCGTAAGCCGGGTTGCCGATGCGATTCGTGAACGGGTATCGCTGCCGTATTGGATCGGCAACGAGCAGCAGCAACTGACCGCCACGATCGGCGAATCCATGTATCCCTATCATGGCGAGAATGCCGCAAAGCTTTTGCATCGGGCCGACGAAGCCATGTATCGATTGAAGGCGCGGATCGTTCGCCCGAGCCCGGCATCGAAAGTATCGCCTGGGCCTCAAGCGCGGCTCACCCGCCGCCGCAATGACAAATCCAAGCCGCGCACGGGTGGAACTCCCTAGGCGACGGCGGTATGCTCGCTGCATAAAGCCGGTCAACGGCGTGGGACGAAAGACGTTAGCGTCTTTATCGTCCTTAAAGCAAAATGGTAGCGGTCATGAATCAGCGCAAGTGGGTAAACGCAGCGTTAGCCGTCGGTCTCCTCGTCGGCATGGCGCTGCCCGGGTGTGTGATCGTCCCCGATCAGGGTCACTATGCGGGCGGTGTCGTGATGGTGGCGCCGCCGCCGGCGCGAGTCGAGGTCATCGGCGTTGCGCCGTCATCGGGTTTTGTATGGGTTGGGGGCTATTGGAATTGGGTCGGCGGCCGCCACGAGTGGGTCGGCGGTCATTGGGTGGCCGGGCGGCCGGGGCATCATTGGGTCGGGCATTCATGGGTACGGCAGGGTGATGGATGGCGCATGAGGCCGGGCCACTGGGAACGCGGCTGAGGCTCAAGAGCGAGCGGCGGGCCAAGATGAGGGCTTGTGAATCTCTCGGAGCTTTTTGCCCCCGCCGGCATCGAACCAATGCTCGATCAGGCGGAAAGAGATCGACACGTTCGGCGGTACGATCGGCCGGCCCGACGCCAAATCTTCGCGCGTAAACCACTGCGCGTCCTCCAATTCATCGTCGCGCCGCTGGATCTGCGTGTTGAGCGCGTGCGCCGTGAATCCCAGCATCAGCGAAGACGGAAAAGGCCAGGGCTGGGAGGAATGATATTGGATGCAATCGACGTTGATGCCGGTCTCTTCGAAAACCTCGCGCGCCACGGCATCCTCGAGGGATTCTCCGGGTTCGACAAAACCGGCGATGGTGGAATAACGCCCGACGGGCCACGCAGCCTGGCGCCCCAGCAAGGCGCGCTCGCCGTCGCTCACCAAAACGATGATGGCCGGATCGATGCGTGGAAACTGCTCGTGGCGGCATGCCGGGTTCGTGCATATCAGAACATGCCCGCCCTTGGCCGCCAGCGTCTTGGCGGAGCACGTGCCGCAAAAACGGTGCCGGGCCCGCCACGAAACCATGCCGCGCGCGTATCCCAAGAGGCCGGCATCCTCGGCCGGCAGAATCGAAGCCAGCATGCGCAAATCCTCGAAGCGCGTACCGGCTTGAAACTGCGGCGGCTCCAGCGCTTCGACTTCGCAGGCAAAAACTTCCGAATCGCGGAATCGCCCCAGAAGAATCAATTCGTTGCTGTTGCGCCGCTCTTCGGGTATCGCCGATAGTTCGAGGAGTGCCGCCCGCGGCGCTTCACCCTCGACGATGAGATTGAGCGAATTCCAGACGGGCAGGACGCGGCTGCGTTCATCGGCCAGAGCTCGTTCGAACCATGCCGGATCCTTGCGCAAGTGAGCGGCGCGGTCCAGATACGGACCGGACAGAATATTCCTTGGCTGCATCGTTCAGATTCTAGCAGGGGGGAGGCTTTGCGGCGCAGCCACCGGCGTCGTCGCAATTGCCGCAATCAAGCCGGTGCCTTGCCAACAGATCCCGCACGTGCACGCCGCCGCATATTTCGCAGCGTGCAATCCCGACCTCATCGTGGCGCGCCAGAGCCAGCAACAAAAACCATGCGTGCTCGAACGAAATGCCCGCCGGCTCATGCATTTCCAAATAGGCCTCGTACGCGCGGCACAGCAAAGCACCGGACTCGAGCGATCCCACACGATAGCGTGGCTCGACACCGCGATCGTTGCCGTGGACCAGTCCGTACATGACGAAGAGGCTGGCGAGCTGCGCCGCTTGAAAATTCAGTTCAGGGTTGCGGAAGAAAAATGCTGCCTGGCGCGGCGACTTGCCGCGATGGCGCAGTACGTCGCGTGGCGCACTCTCCAAAACATAACTGCGGTACAGCTTGCGTATTCGATCGTCGCTCAAGCCCGTCCATTGGCGAATGGTAAAGGTGCGGGCTTCGTGGTGGATCAGCCGCAGGGCGAGATCGAATTTCTGCCGGTCTCTCGTATAGCGATCGTCTGACACTCTCATGGTCGGTCCCCCGTTGCAATTCACGCGTTTTAGGGTCAAAAAGAATTTGACAGAAATTAATCACAAAGTTAGCTTGAGTGCCAAGAGGTTTTTGCGCGATTTTGCCGCTGCCTTTATGGCGAAATGCGAACGGAGGCGATCATGCTGCAGCACGCATTCATCGGCGATTGGGCACAGCAGCCCCACGTATCGGCCGAACATCGGAGCTCGATGCACGGCCTGAACCGGCGCTTTCTCGATTTGGCCGGCAAAGGCGTCCTCGCGCCCGGTTTGGGCGCGCGAGTCGCGCCGCTATCGTCCTCGCAGCGGGCGGCGGCGGCGGATTGTCCGTATGTCTTATTCGACCTGCGTTTTCAGGACGACGCCCACTGGAGGAGCCGCCTGCAGGCTGCCGGACCCATGCGGGTCGCCGATGCGCCCAACGCCGATGAAGACACCGTCGATTTCGTGCGGCTGGCGCTCTTTTATACCTGGCACCTCGCGTCGAGCGCCGGCCTCACCGCCCAGCTGCTCTTGGGGATGCGCGCCAACACGGCGGATGCTTTTCGGCGCGTCTCGGTCGATGCACTGTCGGCGCTGGCCGCGACCGAGGCGCCAAATCTCACCCCCCGATGGAGCCAGTGCCATGCCTATTGGAGCGCCCTGATCAACGCGGCGGGGCGGACCGACCCCGCCGCCCTGCGCCGCGTGCAGCTGTCCGGGCTGCAGCTTGCCGCCGCGGTTCAATTGCCAAGCGAGCCCCGCCAGGTTTAGTCTAGCCGGCTCCTATGCATGCCCTAGTCCTCCGACAACTCACCAAGGTATACAAAAACGGCATCAAAGCGCTCAAAGCAATCGACCTCGAGGTCGATGAGGGCGATTTTTTTGCGCTCTTGGGGCCGAACGGCGCGGGCAAGACCACCGCCATCGGCATCACCACATCGTTGGTCAACAAAACCAGCGGGGTGGTCGAAGTGTTCGGCCACGACATCGACAAGCAGCTGGAAACAGCCAAGTCCTGCATCGGCTTGGTGCCGCAGGAAATTAATTTCAACATGTTCGAGACCCCATTCACCATCGTGGTGAATCAGGCCGGCTTCTACGGCATTCCCCGGCCGCTCGCGAAGCAGCGTGCGGAAAAATATCTCAAGCAGCTGCAGCTCTGGGACCGGCGCAATTCGATCGCGCGCGCCTTGTCCGGGGGCATGAAGCGCCGGCTGATGATTGCGCGCGCCTTGATGCATGAGCCGCGCCTGTTGATTCTGGACGAGCCGACCGCGGGCGTCGATATCGAAATTCGCCGCTCGATGTGGGAGTTCTTGCGCAATATCAACGAGCAGGGAACGACCATTATCCTGACGACGCACTATCTGGAAGAGGCCGAGAATCTGTGCCGCAACATCGCCATCATCGAGGGCGGCAATATCATCGAGCGCGACAGCATGGCGAATGTGCTGCGCAAGCTGCAGACCGAGGTGTTCGTGTTCAATTTGCGCGATTCGCGCAGCGTCGCGCCGCAGCTCAACGGTTTCACGGCCGCGCTGTCGGACGATCACACCCTGGAAATCGAGATGTCGAAGACGCAAAGCTTGAACGATATATTTCAGCAGCTCTCGGCGCAGGGCATCGTCGTGAACAGCATGCGCAACAAGGTCAACAGGCTCGAGGAATTGTTCATCCGCCTGGTCGACGGCAGCGTCAAGACCGCCGCCGCGAAGGCTTCATGATGTCCGAGTCTCGCGCGGCCACCGATTGGATCGGTTTCAAAACCATCATCATCCGCGAATTCAGCCGCATCGTGCGCATCTGGGGGCAGACTCTCGTGCCGCCCGCGGTCACCGCCACGCTCTATTTCGTCATCTTCGGCAGCTTGATCGGGCGGCGCGTCGGCCAGATCGGCGGCTACGACTACATGCAGTTCATGGCGCCCGGCATCATCATGATGAACGTGATCACAACCTCCTACGGCAATGTGGTGTCCTCATTCTTCGGCGCAAAGTTCGGCAAGCACATCGAGGAACTCCTGGTGTCGCCGTTGCCGAATTGGTTGATCGTCGCCGGCTACACCATGGGCGGCGTGCTGCGCGGCGTGCTGGTGGGCGCGGTGGTGACCATCATCTCATTGTTCTTCACCCGTCTGTCGATTACGCACGTGCCGGCGATCATCACGGCGGCATTCCTGACGAGTTTCATCTTCGCGCTGGGCGGTTTCATCAATGCCTTGTTCGCGAAGAATTTCGATCAGATTTCCTGGTTTCCCACCTTCGTGCTGCAGCCGCTGACTTATTTGGGCGGCGTATTTTATTCGGTGAGCATGCTGCCGGCCTGGGCGCACATGGCCTCGAATGCCAATCCCATTTTGTACATGGTGAGCGCATTTCGATTTGGGTTTCTCGGCACCTCGGACGTCGATTTGCGTCTGGCTTATGCCATCATGATTTCCGCCGCCGCCGTGATGTTTACACTGGCGGTAGCCCTGTTGAACCGCGGCACCGGCATCCGCGAATAGAGGAGAGTTCATTGTCATTTACGATTTCGCGCACCTCGTGCGCTCTCATCGCCGCAATGGCGGCCTTGAACGTTGCCGGGGTGGTTGGCGCCGATGCGCCTGCGGGGGCGAACGATCTTGAAGGTTTTTCAAGCGCTGCCGCGGCGGCCGAAATACGCTTGGAACAGCGTTTCGATGCCGGCCTGTCGGCGGCGGAGCTGCGCGCCTGGATGCAACAGATGTCCTCCGCGCCGAACCATGTGGGCTCGGCGCATGACAGGGCCAATGCGGAATTTCAACTCGCGAAGTTTCGCGAGTGGGGCTGGGATGCCTCGATTGAAACCTTCTCGGTGCTGTACCCGACACCGCGCGAGGTGTCGGTTGAACTCATCGCACCCACGCATTTCAAGGCGCGGTTGAGCGAGCCGCCCGTCGCCGGCGACAGCACGTCGACGCAAACCAAGGATGAGTTGCCGCCTTACAACGTGTACGGCGCCGACGGCGATGTGACCGCGGAGCTGATCTACGTGAATCAGGGCATGCCGGACGACTACAAAGAGCTCGAACGCGAAGGATTGAGCGTCAAGGGGCGCATCGTATTGACCCGGTATGGCGGCGGCTGGCGGGGCTTGAAACCCAAGCTGGCGTATGAACACGGCGCCGTGGGCTGTTTGATTTATTCGGATCCGCGCGATGATGGCTACGGCGCAGGGGATACCTATCCGAAGGGCGGCTTCCGCCCGCCCGATGCCGTGCAGCGCGGCTCGGTACAGGATCTCACCCTGTACAGCGGCGATCCGTTGACTCCCGGCGTCGGGGCGGTGCCCGGCGCCAAGCGCCTCGCGCTGAAAGATGCCAGGACTTTGTTGAAAATTCCGGTGCTGCCCATTTCCTACGCGGACGCCGAGCCCCTGCTCTTGGCATTGGGCGGCCGCGTCGCGCCGGCCGCCTGGCGCGGCGGGTTGCCGATGACCTACCACGTAGGTCCGGGACCTGCCCAAGTGCACATGAAGGTGCTGTCGGATTGGAGTCAGAAGCCGATTTATGATGTGGTCGCGAAAATCAAAGGCAGCGATGAGCCGGACCGGTGGATCATTCGCGGCAACCATCACGATGGTTGGGTGTTCGGCGCCATGGATCCGCTGGCGGGCCAAGTGGCGCTCATGGCCGAAGCGAAATCGATCGGCAGCTTGGTGAAGGAAGGCTGGCATCCGCGCCGCACGCTGGTCTACAACAGCTGGGACGGCGAGGAGCCGGGACTGCTGGGTTCGACCGAATGGGCCGAACAACATGCCGCTGAACTCAAAGTAAAGGCCGTGATGTATGTCAATTCCGATACGAATGGACGGGGCTTTTTGCAGGCGGAAGGCAGCCACGCTTTGCAGCATTTCTTGAGCGAAGTGGCGCGCGATGTGAAGGATCCGGAAACCGGCGCCAGCGTGCTCACGCGCGCTCTGGCCCACAGACGGGTTTCGGCTTACGACTCCGAGGCCCGCGTCGATTCCGCAGCGCGAACCGGTGCGAACGGAGACTTGGCGCTCGGCGCCTTGGGATCAGGTTCGGACTACACGCCTTTCCTGCAACATTTGGGCATCAATTCCGTCAATCTTGGGTTCGAGGGCGAATCGCAGTACGGTGTCTATCACTCGGCCTACGATTCATTCGATCACTATCGCCGTTTTGTCGACCCCAGCTTTGAGTATGGAGTGGCGCTGGCCAAGGTGGCGGGCCGGATAATGCTGCGAGCCTCGCAGGCGGAATTGATTCCGGCGCGCGAAGGCGATTTTGCCGCCTCGGTCGCAGGGTACGACGATGAGCTGCACAAGCTGGCCGACGGCATGCGTGCTAAGACCCGGGAGCTTGCCAAGCTGCAGGATGACGAGTCCTACAAGCTGACGACGAATCCCGACTATCCGCTTACGCCGCCGCCGCGCGTCGCCGACGTGCCATACCTGAATTTCGCCGAGCTCGATAATGCGGTGGCGAAACTGGACCAAAGCGCAACGGCATTCGACAAGGAGTATGCGCGCCTCGGTGCGGCCAACGATGCGGCCGGCGCCGCCGAGCGGGAGCGCGTCAATTCGACCCTCGCGATTCTGGAGCAAAATTTGACGGATTCGCATGGTTTACCCGGCCGCGAGTGGTACCAGCACATGATCTATGCGCCGGGCCTGCATACCGGGTACGGCGTCAAGACTTTGCCGGGGATTCGCGAGGCGATCGAGGAGCGGCGATGGGAAGAGGCCAACCAATATATAGGGGTGGTCTCCCGCGCTCTCAACAACTACAGTGCTCGAATGGACCGGGCCATCGCGGCCCCGTAGACTGCGGTAGACAATTTAAGGAGTGTGGGTAATGACCGAAGAAAAGCAGCAAAAATTCACGGCCAAGGTGCGTCGCGGTTTGGTGTGGGTACATTCCGTTGCGGCCGCGGAACTCGCCAAAAAGAAGGCGGAGGCCACGGGTGTGAGAATCGAAGGATTCACGGCCAGTGAGCTCGCCGACGTTGAATCCGCGTTGACCTGGATTTCCCAGAATAAGGAATCGCAGAGCGCGGATCCCGCGTAAGTTTACGCGGGTCCGCTTCCAGTCCAACGCCCATGGGCCAAGGCTTTAGGCCTCTGGGGACACGATGCGCGTCGCGGATTCGCGACGGGCGCGACTGCGCTACACTAATCCCATGGCCCGCAAAAGCGCATTGGTGGTCGACGACTCCAAGTCGGCTCGCGTCATTTTGAGCCGCATGCTCGAGAAGTACGACATCGAGGTCGACATGGCCGAGTCGGCCGAGCAGGCCATTGAATATTTGAAAAGCAATCGTCCCGATGCGATTTTCATGGACCATCTCATGCCGGGGATGGACGGCCTGCAGGCGGTGAAGGCAATCAAGGGAAATCCCCAGACCGCCATGATCCCGATCATGATGTACACCTCGCAAGAGGGTGAACTGTATGTCGGTCAGGCACGCGCCCTCGGCGCGATGGGCGTGTTGCCGAAGCAGGTTCGGCCCGTCGATGTGTCGAAAGTATTGTACGAGCTGCATTTGTTGCCCGACCGCCGCGACATGGCGGAGCCTGCATTGCACCCGGTCGAATTGGACTCCGGCGTCGCCGTCGAACGGCCGCCGCCGCGGCCCGCCGCGGCAAGCGGCGCCATCGATTGGGGACGCCGGGTTGAATCGGCCGTGAAGGACCAGGCGCTGGAGATTCGCCGCTTCATTGTCGCCAGCCTCGATAGCTTCGCGACGCGCATCGTCAGCGATATTCGCAATGACATGCCGGTGCAGGGCCCCGATCCGATTGCGCCGCCGCCGGCGCCGCCGAAGCCCGTCTGGCCCTGGGCGGCCGCGGTACTCGCGGTCTTCGCCGTGGCGGTCGCGTTCGCGGCGAGCTGGCTGGCGTCGCGCAATGAACTGGCGCGCGCGCATGCGGACATCGCGGGGTTGCAATCCGCCAACGGCGAATTGCAAAAGGCGAGACTCGATCTCGCCGCTGCGGTGAAAGATCTTACCGCCGCGCTGGCGACGGTGAATACCGGCCAATCGCCGGCGGCGGCCGGTTCCTCAGGCTCCGCCATAGCGCCGCGGGTCGAGCCCGTGCCCTATGGCGAAATCGCCTTTGATCGCAGCCGGCTCGAGGTGCTGCGGGATCTGCTGACGAAACTCGAGGCTCAGGCGTTTCATGGTGTGGTGAAGATTTCCAGTTCGGCGGGACTGTTTTGCCTGAGCGGCAATGCCTCCGACGGTTATGTACCCGCGGTGCCGGCACTGCCCATCAACCGATGCGACATGATCGGCAATCCCCTCGATGAAGCGCTGTCGGGCCAGCAGCGTCAATCGCTGGCATTTGCAAATCTCGTCGCGGGGGTGCGTCAACGCACCGCAGGCGCGATAACGGTCGCGCTGGAAAGTACCGGCACGACGCACGCCGGCACGCCGTATCCGTCGCGTACCGAAAGCCTCACGGCCGGTGAATGGAATCGCGTCGCCGCAGCGAACAATCGGGTCGAATTCTCGGCGGAATCCAGCACGCCGCCCTAGACTGTCAGTAGCTCGGCACTGCGATTATGACCGGTTGGTGTAGCGCTCGCCCTCCCGACGGATACTTCAACCGATCATCATCATGGTGCCGAGGTATGAGTTAGAACGCGACCCTGACGAAAATCTCCGGACCGCTCGAATTGAAGTTGAAAAATCCCCCGTTGCGGGGCTGCGCCGAGGTCAGGCGCGCCCGCAAGGAGGAGTAGCCGACCGCGAAGGAGATGTTGGGTCGCAGGCGGTACAGACCATCCAGTTCGTAAATGCCCAGAGAGCCGTCGATGTCATCGATGCGCACCCTCAAGTACTGGGCGCGGGCGTCGAAATAGAATCGCTTGCTCACCACGTAGGTCGCGTCGAATCCGAGCGTCGGAATGGGACCTGCATGATCTTCGGTCTGATCCGCATGCCGCGCCTGCGTCTGCACGCGTGCGCGGGCGGAGATGTCGGTGTCGTTGAGGCCGATCGTGGCCGCCACCTCGTACCGATCGCTGTGGAGAAAGGAATATTCGTACGTAATGCCGAAGGTGCGTATCGACAGGTCGGAGTTCAGCGGGTCGCCGGGCTGCAGGACCACGTCGCGAAACACGATGGGTTGGGTCACCGTGAGCTGCCCGGTGCGATCCAGCGAAAAATAATCGAATCGCAACCGATGCCGCTCGCCGACGCGCACCATGGCCTGGATCTTCGCCTCATAGTCGGACTTATCCAATCCAAATTGGTCTTCTGCGTTCAGCGGTGTCCCGGGGACACCCGTGCTGCTATCGATCTGAATATCGGTTTTATTCGAGACGCGCACGACCCCCAGTGATAGGCGCACGCGCTCCTCGGTCGGGCTGAGATAGTCCTCCGCGTGCGTCAGCGTCGCAAACAACGCCAGCACGATAAGCCCCACGGCATTCCTCGTCATGTCGGTCTCCTCAAAATCAACAGATCCGTTTCGGCTTGGGCTGCGGCAGCCGGCAGGGAGGGGCTGATGCGCTGCATCACGTGGGCTGCGGCCGCCCGCCACCCGGTCAGTTTGCCGCCATAGATGCTCAAGACGCGTGGGCGTGCGTCTCGATCCGTGGTGAATACGGTCTCACGCGAACGGTCGAAAGCCGCTTGCGTGGCCGCGGGCAGGACACGCAGTCCCGCGAAGCGCTCGGTGATGTCGCTGCGCGTCAGGGCGCTCAAATGCGGGAAATAGTGGCGTACGACCGCCAGCAGGTATTCCTCTTCCTCCGGCAGCGGATGCACCTGGTCGGGATCACCGCGATACGGAGTCTCGGTGGTGCCGATCAGCGTGGCGCCGCCCCACGGCATGACGAACACGGCGCGTCCATCGGTCGGACTCTCGACGTAGTAAATGCCCGCCGTCACGGGATGGGGAATCACGATGTGCGTGCCCTGAACCAAATCAACGTCGGGAACCCCGATGGCAGGATGAACGGCGCGCGCCACTTGGGTCGCCCACGGCCCGGCGGCATTGACGAGCACCCGGGCCGTGGCCTCGAGGCTCGAACCGGAAGTGGCGTAGCTCACCCTCACACCATCTTCACTTAAAGTCGCCCGCGTGAATTTCGCCGGCATCGCGATCTCGGCACCCAACCCCAACGCGGATTTCACCACCGCGCGCGTGAGCTGTGCATCGTCGGTTTGCGCATCGTGGTAGCGAATGACGGCATCGAGATCCAAAGTTTTCAGGCCGTCGAGCGAGGGCCATTCTGCTTTCGGCACGCTGCCGAAGCGAGTGGCTGCATCGAATCCGCCGAGCAGCGCGTACATCCACAGTCCGATCTTCAACTGCCATGGCCGCCGGCGGGTGTCGCGATACACCGGTATGAAAAAGGCCTTGAGTTGTACCAGCTCGGAGGCGATGCGCAGATGAATGGCGCGCTCGCGCAAGCTCTCGCGAACCAGTGCGAATTGACCCGATTCCAGGTAGCGCAGTCCGCCGTGAATCAGTTTGCTGGATCGGCTCGACGTGCCGCTGGCCAGGGCCTGGCGCTCGATGAGCAGGGCCTTGTGGCCTGCCGCCGCCGCCGCTTGAAGGACGCCGGCGCCATGAATGCCGCCGCCGATGATGATCACATCGTATTCTTTCATTGACTTTGAGGTTCGGAAGTTAGCGCGAAGGTAAGCGCTAGGATGCGTGATTACGCCGCAACACACCAACTTTGCCTGTCTGTCGCCATTCGCGAACAGCGCGCGGACTTTTCACCCGGCGCCGGCTTTGGAGTCGCGCTTTTCCTCGAATCGCACCACCGGGACATCCGAGGTGACTTCGATTTCCCCATCGACAATCGCGCCCTTCGCGATCGCCACGGTGCGTGCGCTGACCTTGCCGCGGATGACGGCCGTGTAGCCGATTTCCAGCTTATCCCTGACGGTCAAGCCGCCCAAGATGGTGCCGGCGATAATCGCTTGCTGCGCCCGAACGTGGCCGTGCCAGCTGCCGGAGGCGGATAGATTCAGCGCCCCTTCCAACTCACCATCACCATGGACTTCACCGGAAACCACGAACTGACCCTTGCCGCGAATGTCGCCGACGAATACCGAATCGACGCCGATGAAGGTCGGGGTAGCCGAACTGCTGTCGAGAAATCGGCGTTTTTCTTCGGTCATGACCCCCTTATTATCCTATCGGGGGCACCCCGTGATGTGACGAGCTTGGCGTCGCCGACGTAGAATGGCGCGTCCTTCTAAAACCCGTCCAGAGTGTGAACATGGTCATCCACAAAGTGTTTTCGGTCCTGTCCTTGACCGCCGCGTTAGCCCTGGGGGGGTGCAGCGGCCAACAGAGTGACTGGCAAAAAACCCGCACTGCGAACACCACCGACGCCTACGAGCTTTTTTTGAAAAAGTATCCGAAGGGTGAGTTCACGGCCCAGGCCCAGGCCCGCGTGAAGGAACTGTACGAAGAGCGGGATTGGCAAAAGGCGCGTGATACGGACACGCCCGAAGCCTATCAAGCATTCTTGAAGCAGTACCCGGAGGGCAAGTGGACCGAAGAAGCGCGCATCCGGGTCGAGAACTTCACACTGGCAGCCGTGCCCGGGAACGCCGCTCACGCCGGTGCCGACGCAGCGCCGCCATCGCAGGCAACCCCTCCGCCCGCCACCGCCATGAAACGTGCAGCCGCGCCGAAACCCTCGGCCGCACCGAAACCCGCCGCTGCTCCCAAAACACCAGCTGCCTCGAGCGCGCACGCAGCGCCGGCAAAATCGCAGGGCCCCTATGGCATTCAGCTCGGCGCATTCAAGTCCGGCGCCGCCGCAGCCAATCAACGCTGGGCAAGACTGGAAAAAGAATATCCCAAGGTGCTCTCGGGGCTGTCGCCCAAAGTCTCACCGAAGAAGGGCGCTTCGGGCACCCTGTACCGTTTGCAAGTCGCCTCGTTGAGCGAATCGCGCGCGAGCTCGATTTGCAAGACACTCAAAGCCCACTCGCAGGCCTGCGTGCTGTTGCATCCTTAAAAAAAGATGGCGGCGCGCGTCACCAGCCGACAATTTGCGTCACATCGCTTTAGCAGGGCATCCGCATAAGTCGCTGATTTTTCAATGAGCTTGGCCTTGGCATGCGGCTTGCTTGATCCTGACGCATGGAATCGAAACTCATCGCGCTATTGGCTGCCGAGGGTAGCCGCGAAGCCACGCTGCTGGTTCGCCGCGGCGATGGCCAATTTGCCCTCGCCAGAATCGATGCTCGCGTGGCCTCCGCCGCGCGGCTTGCCGCTCGATATTCGTCCGCGCTGGCCGTCCGCTCGTCGCTGGAGACCTTCGCCGCGAAGCGATGACTTTTTAAAGTTTTTGGGTCACCCCCGAGGCGCCGCGGTTAAAGCTTCCCCCTCCCGCTCGCGGCGCCTTTTTTTTTACGCGAGCACGCCCAACTCAGCCAGCAGGAATGCGTATTCCATCGCAATCTCCTTATAACGCTGGAAGCGCCCGGACTTGCCGCCATGACCGGCCTCCATCTCCACATGCAGCAGTAAGCGATTCTCATCCGACTTCTGGGCACGAAGCTTGGCCACCCACTTGGCCGGTTCGTAGTATTGAACCTGACTGTCCCACAGGCCGGTGGTGATGAGCATCGCCGGGTAGGCTTTGCCGCTGACATTGTCGTACGGCGAGTACGACAGCATGTAATCGTAGTACTGCCGATCTTTCGGATCTCCCCATTCGTCGTATTCGTTGGTGGTCAGCGGAATGCTCTCATCCAGCATGGTGGTGACCACATCCACGAACGGCACCTGCGCCACGATGCCGCGGTAATCACTCGTGCTCATGTTGGCGATCGCCCCCATCAGCAGCCCGCCGGCGCTGCCGCCCATGGCAAAGACTTTATCCTTGGCGGCGTAACGGCGTTCGACCAGCGCGCGCGTCACGTCCATAAAATCGTTGAATGAATTTTTCTTATGCAGTTCCCGCCCCAAGTCATACCACGCGCGGCCCATTTCTTGACCGCCGCGCACATGCGCGATCGCATACACGAAGCCGCGATCAAGAAGGCTCAATCTGGCCGACGAAAAGCTGGGATCCGTGGATAAGCCATAGGCGCCGTAGCCGTATTGCAGCAGCGGCGCGGAACCGTCGCGCGCGAATCCCTTGCGGTACACCAGCGATACGGGAATTTGAGCGCCGTCGCGCGCGGGCGCCATCAGAAATTCGGTGGCGTAGTCTTTCGGATCAAAGCTGCCCACCACCGGATCGCGCTTGAGCAGCACCTGCTCGCGCGTGCGGACATGGTAGTCGTAGAGCGTCGTCGGCGTGGTCAGGGAGGAATACGCATAGCGCACGATCTCAGTATTCAATTCCATGTTGACCGATAGTGCGGTGTAGTAGGCAGCCTCGTCGCTGGCAATGAAAAACTCCGCTTCGCCGCTCAGTGGATGAATGCAGAGCTTGCGCAGCCCGCCGCTGCGGACCGATACGGCGAGAAATTCATCGAAGACGTCGAAATCCTCGATGTACGTATCGTCCCGATGCGCCATCACGTCGGACCACTGGGCAGGCTTGACGCCGCCGCCGATCGGCGCGCGCGCCAGCCGGAAATTGCGGGCCTGCCGGTTGGACCTGACGATGAACGCGTCCCCGAGGTGCTCGATGTCGTACTCGTGATCCGGTTCGTGGGGCAGAAAAATCTCGAACTTGAGCTGCGCATCATCGGCGCGCGCGTACCGCCACTCCGAGGACAGCGTGCTTTCCATGTGGATGAAAATGAAGGCATCCGATTTGGACTTCGATACGCCGGTATAGAAGCGCCTGTCGGTCTGCTCGAACACCAATTGATCGAGCTTGGGATCTTCTCCCAGCACATGTTTCTTGACGTACAGACCGAGCAGCGTCTCCGGGTCCTTCTCGACGTACAGCAGGGTCTTGTTGTCGTTGGCCCACGCCAAATCGGGTTCAACGTCGGCAATGGCGATGGGCAGAATCTCTCCCGTCCCAAGATTCTTGAAACGCAGCGTGAATTGGCGCCTGCCCACCGTGTCCTCGCAGTACGCCAGCCACCCGGAATCCGGTGAGATTTCCAGGGCCTCGATGCGGTAGTACCCATGCCCGACGGCATGGAGGTTGGCGTCCAGCAAGATCTCTTCGGGCGCCTCGAGCGAGATCTTGCGCCGCACAAATATTGGGTGCTCCTTGCCGGGCTCGAACCGGGTGCTGTACCAGTAGCCGTTCTTCCGATACGGCACGGTCGAGTCATCTTGGGCTAGGCGCGCGTAGATTTCCGCGTACAGCGCATTCTCCAGCGGCTTCGAGCCCGCCATGCTGCGTTCGCGAAACGCATTTTCCTCTTTCAGGTACGCCAGCACCTCCGGATTGGTGCGCTCATCGTCGCGCAGCCAGTAGTAGGGGTCAGACCGAACGCCGTGGGGCGAGGCCACCTGGTGGGGCTTTATGGCGGCGATGGGGGCCTTGGGATCCGATTCGCTCATTTTTTGGGTTGTCCTGATACGAGGCGCGAGTATAGTCAAGGAGACTCAAGGCGTCCGATTGCGGCAAAACGGGGGTTCCAGTATGCAAACCGTGAGTCAATTGCTTCAGGCCAAGGGGAACCAGATCTTTTCCGTCGCGCCGAGCGATTCCGTGTTGCGGGCGATCGAAATCATGGCGACGCGGCATGTGGGCGCGCTTCTGGTGATGACCGAGGGCACGCTGCTCGGAATCATTTCCGAGCGCGACTATGCGCGAAAAGTCATCCTGAAAAATCGCTCATCCCACGACACCCCGGTGAGCGACATCATGAGTTCGCCGGCGGTCAGCGTCACTCCCGACGACACGGTGCATCATTGCATGCAGCTCATGACGGAGGGGCGTTTCAGGCACTTGCCGGTGGTCAAGGCCGGCCGTGTCGTCGGCATGCTGTCCATCGGCGATTTGGTCAAAGCCGTCATCCAAGAGCAAACCCAGCACATCGAGCAGCTGGAACGCTACATCGCCGGCTAGGGCGAGCATCGCTTTGATCGCGCCGCAGGTGCGGCAATGTTGTACCCAACTGAAGGCGCAGGCATCCCTTGCCAATGAGGGCGGCATCCAGATAAGGTAAACCCTACACAGGCGCGCTTCGCGGCGATTGCCCAACCTGGCGCTTGAATTTTTTCAAGCCTAGAACCGATTTAAGTTCTTGTTTTAAAAGCTCCTGCGCACCATTGCGCCGGGTTTGCTTACATTTGGGCGCGTCATATGGCGATTGAAAACACGGCCGCTTTTGGGACCAGCCTCGACGGCGCCGATCCGCGCGCGGCAGATTGGGGCCTATGCCGGCTTGCGTATGAAAAGGATTCCTGCGGCTTCGGGTTGATCGCCAGCCTCGATGATCGTGCCAGTCACTGGGTATTGCAGACCGCCATCAGCTCTCTGAATCGGCTCACGCACCGGGGCGCCATTGCCGCCGACGGTAAGACGGGCGATGGTTGCGGCCTGTTGATCAAGCAGCCGACCGCATTCTTAAGAGCGGTGGCCGCCGAGGCCGGCCTCACGTTGGCGCCGATGTTCGCCGCGGGCTTGGTGTTTCTCAATCGCGATACCGCCAAGGCCGCCGACGCGCGCAAGATTCTCACCGGGCAGTTGCAGCTGGAAAAGCTGCACGTTGCGGGATTTCGTGCGCTGCCCACCGACCCTTCAGCCTGCGGATCCGAGGCGCTGAAGACCCTGCCCACCATCGAACAGGTATTCGTCAATGCGGGCGGCGACATCGACGAAGCCACCTTCAACCGCAAATTATTTTTGGCACGCAGACGCTGTGAAAAGAAGCTCGAGACGCAGGATCCGGTTTTTTATGTCCCGTCGCTGTCGGCCGGCACCATCGTCTACAAGGGCATGGTCATGCCGCAATTTCTGGCGCAATTCTATCCGGACCTCAAAGATCCGCGGATGGAGGCCTCGGTGGTGGTTTTCCATCAGCGCTTCTCCACCAACACCCTGCCGCAATGGCGCCTCGCTCACCCCTACCGCTACCTGGCTCACAACGGCGAAATCAACACCGTCCAGGGCAACCGCAGCTGGGCGGTCGCCCGCGGCCCGCTGTTCCGATCGCCGGTGCTGCCGGATTTGAGCGATATTTTGCCGCTGGTGTCCCTGACAGGCTCCGATTCGCAGTCGCTGGACAACATGCTGGAAGTGCTGCTGGTCGGGGGCCTCGATCCCATGCATGCCATGCGCATGCTGATACCGCCGGCATGGCAATCGGTGGACATGATCGATCCGGACTTGAAGGCATTCTACGAGTACTACGCCACGCACATGGAACCGTGGGACGGCCCGGCCGGGATCGTGCTCACCGACGGCCGCTATGCCTGCTGCACGCTCGATCGCAACGGTCTGCGTCCGGCACGCTGGGTCATCACCAAGAACCGGCACATCACCATCGCCTCGGAAGCGGGCGTGTGGGACTACTCGCCGGAGGAGGTGGTCGACAAGGGCAAGCTCGGACCCGGCGAGATGCTGGCGCTCGATTTGCAAACCGCCGAGCTGCTGAACACCCGGCGCGTGGATGATCTCTTGAAGAGCCGGCACCCTTATAAGGCGTGGCTCAAGAAGGGTGTCCGCTATCTGCAAACCGATCTCATCGATCCGCGCCTCGCGGCGGAGCCCTTCGACCGCGAGACCCTCGCCACGCGCCGGCTCGTTCTGCGAAAGGTCGACGGAGCCTTGCCCGAACCGGGCGCGCGATCGACCGAGGCTCCGCCGATGCGCGCGGACACTGAGGCCGAGGAGGTGGAGCGATGACCGGACGCGAGCTCGCTTCCGATGCGGCGGTCGTCGTCGGTCGCCATCTGACCGACGGATTCGACGAGACCTGCGACGTCGTTGTCGTCGGCTCCGGGGCTGTTGCGCACCGTGTCGTAATGCGCGCCCAGCACAATGATTTCGTCAACCTGAACGCAGCCTGCGAGCGCAACCTCGATATTGGCGCAGGTGACGCCTCGCACTTGATAGTCCTGACGCGTCACCGCACAGCCATGCACGCTCCATTGCTGCGCGATATAGTCCGCGGCCGCGTGCAGCGCGTCCGGCTGGAACACGTTGCGTTCGCCGATGTCTCCGGCAAGAACCTTCACATGGCGCTCCAGCGCCGCAGCCAGGTCGGGGTCGTGCGCAGTCAGCATGCAATTCGCTCCACACATTCACGAATGAATTCCGCCATTGAAGCAAGGGACTGGTACCAGCGAGAATAACTTCAAGAGCGCTTCATATCCCAACTGTGCGCTACTTTGAGCGGCGGCGACAATATTGCCCGCATCGCAATCGGCGAACCTCACGAGCCGGTCCGGACCGAACGTAACGGCGGCGCGACAGTGTTGTAAGCGCGGACTGAGCACGGCGCTATACTGTGAGCAGCCGTCCACCGCACCGCAAGCCGGCGTGGCGATACGTCGTAACGGCGTTCGTGTACGGCGCTTTACGAACGTGACCGCTTGCCGGCGCAAGGCCTGAAAATTGGCTGATCACAATCTGGAAAGGCTGAGAATCGACCGACCGTCGGTCGGCACTGCTCCGCGGCGGCGCAACTGGATCCGTTACGCGTTAGTAGCGTTAATCATCGGTGCGGCGCTCGGCGTTGCCGCCAGGCTGGCCGGCCCGCAGGCGGTGGAAACGGTGACCGTGACATCCGCTTACCCGTCGCAGAGCTACACGCTGCTCAATGCCACGGGTTACGTCGTGCCGCAGCGCAAGGCCGCGGTTGCCTCGAAGGCGCAGGGCCGTCTCGAGTGGCTCGGGGTACTGGAAGGCACTCACGTGAAAAAGGACGAGGTGATTGCCCGGATCGAAAGCAAGGACGTCGAGGCGGCGCTCGCCCAGGCGTTGGCGCAGGTGAAAGTGGCGCAGGCCAATCTCGAACTGCAGGTTGCCGAGCTGAAGAACGCCGAAGTCAATCTGCACCGCTCCGCGATACTCGCGCCACAAGGGGCTATGCCGGCAACCGAATACGACGCCGATCTCGCCCGCTACGACAAGGCCAAGGCGTCGATCAACAACAGCCAGGCCGCCATTTCATCGGCGCAGGCCAACGCCCGTGTCGCTCAAGTCGCTGTGGATCAGACCG
>Ga0137412_10000149_pt1 | contig 43055 bp, 39 predicted proteins | sample CZODoug2_1_16fun_FD_122160 | JGI IMG/M metagenome (GOLD analysis project Ga0137412, IMG submission 122160) | Vadose zone soil fungal communities from Angelo Coast Range Reserve, California, USA - CZODoug2_1_16fungal (Hybrid Assembly) | ecosystem: Environmental > Terrestrial > Soil > Vadose zone...
ACCGCCGCTGCTGCTACCGCCCACGAGCTCGGTCACGCCCGGGGTCGGCTCGACCGTCACTACCGGGCCGTCGTCGTCCGGATCCGGGTCGGGGTCCGGCTCGAACTCCGGGTCCGGCTCGGGGACGCCGACCGATTCGGGTACCCCGACCGACTCCGGGACGCCGACCGATTCGGGTACCCCGACCGACTCCGGGACGCCCACGGATCCGGGGACGCCGACCGACAGCTCGTCCGCGGGCACTGACACGGCACCGCCGAGTGAGGGTGGTCAGTGATGCTGGGCCGCCGCATCCGCATCCAGGTCACCCTGTTCGTGATCATGGCGCTGCTGGGCGTCACCTACGTCTCGGTGCACTACGTGGGACTGCAGCGGTTGGTCGCGCACTCCGGATATACAGTCAAGCTGGATCTCGCCGACGCCGGTGGTATCTTCACGAACGCCGAGGTGACGTATCGCGGTGTCACGGTCGGCCGGGTCGGCGGCATGCGACTCACCGCCGACGGCATCCAGGTCGACCTGAACCTCACCCGCAAGGGCATCCCGGCTGATCTCAAGGCGGCGGTCGCGGACCGGTCGGCGATCGGTGAGCAGTACGTCGACCTGCGTCCCAACTCCGACAGCGGTCCGTTCCTGAAGGACGGCTCGGTGATCCAGCAGAAGGTGACGACGCTGCCGCCGCCGGTCGACCAGCTGTTGAGCAGCGCGGACAAGCTGGCCCAATCGGTGCCGATCACGTCGCTGCAGACGGTGGTCGACGAGCTCGACAAGGCGTTCGAGAACTCCGGGCAGAACCTGCAGTTGCTGCTCGACTCGTCCAGCGAGTTCTTCAAGTCGGCGGACGCGAACTTCCCGCAGACCGCCGAGCTGCTCGACAACTCGGCGACGGTGCTCGCCACCCAGCAGCAGTCCTCGAGCGACATCATCGCGTTCAGCCGGAGCCTGGCGTTGATCGGCGACCAGCTGAAGAAGTCCGACGGCGACATCAGGCAGGTGATCGCGGCGGCGCCGCCGGCGGCGCAGGAGTTCACCGGACTGTTCAACGACGTGGGGACGAACCTGTCCGTGCTGCTGACCAACCTGCTCACCACGTCGCAGGTGTTCCTCGGCAACACCGACGGCGTGCGCGAGCTGTTCGTCAAGCTGCCCGAGGTGATCAGCGTCGGCTCGTCGGTGATCACGCCCAAGGGGGCGAACGTCGCGCTCATTCCGACGTTCTTCAACCCGCTGCCGTGCACGTCCGGGTACGAAGGCACCACCGTACGGCGCGGTACGGACGTGACAGCCGGTTCGCCGTTGAACACGTCCGCGTCGTGTCAGGTGCTGCCGGCGACGGGCGTCGACGTCCGTGGATCGCAGAACGCACCGGGCGGCGGGGGCCGCGCGGCACGAACGTCGGTGCTCACACTGTTCACCGCCGACACAGGCCAGCAGATGACCCATACGTTGGCTGGATTGATGGGGTTGACCAAATGAGCGACGAAGAACCAACCACGCCCACCTCAGAATCAGCGTCGACCTCGACGCCGGCGCGGCCGGCGCCCCGGCCGAAGGCCAAGCCGCGGTACGGCGTGGGCGAGGCGCCGCCCACGAAGGCGGCATCCAAGCCGACCGCTCGGAAAGCAAAGCCGTCCACGAAACCGCGCGCGAAGCCGCGCGCCAAGGACGACGCCGCGCCGAAGGCGGAGCGCTCGCACTCGGTTCCGAGCTGGATCAGGCGCCCGGTGGCGATCTACGCCGCGATCGCGGTCGCCGCTGCGATCTTCGCCGGCTACGCGCTGGTCGCGTGGATCGGCGCCGGCAACGACGAATCGGTTCACTACGCCAAGGCCCGCGACGCCGTGCTACTCGACGCACGGCAGGACATCGTCGTACTCAACACGCTCGACTACCGCAAGGTCGATGCTGGCCTGAAGAGATGGCTGGATGCCTCGACGGGCGACCTGCACGAGCAGATCGCCAATGTGACGGCGACCGACAAGAAGGACCTCGTGAACGCCAAGAAGATCAGCTCCGGCAAGGTCATCGACGCGGCCGTGACCGAGCTCGACAATCGCGCCGGCAGCGCCACGGTCATCGCGACGGTCGAGACCTCCGTGAGCCCGAGCAACGGGACGCCGCCCAAGCGCAACCGGTTCAGCGCCACCCTGGCGCGGGACGGCAGCAGCTGGAAACTCAGCGATCTCCAGCAGGTGGCGGTGAACCTGTCATGACGACCATCACGAAGGACGACGTAAAGACGTCGGCCGAGGCCGGCGCCGGCCAGGAGCCGACGTCCGAGGAATCCGTCGCGCGGGCCGGTTGGCTGGGCCTGCCGCTCATCTGCCTCGCTCTCACCCTGGCGCTGGTCGGGGTCGGCGTCGCGCTGCTGGTGCGCGCGGACTCCCTGAGGTCGGGTTCGGCCGCGTCGAACAAGGCGCTGTCGGACCGGGCGGCGACATCCGAGGTGATCGGGCAGGTCAGCACCGCCCTGACCAAGGTGTTCAGTTACCAGTACGCCAACCCGTCGGCGAACACCCAGGCCGCGGCGACGCTGCTCAGCGGCGACGCGGCGTCGCAGTACAAGACGCTGTTCACCGCGCTGCAGAAGAAGGCGCCCGGCGAGAAGCTCACGTTGGTCGCGAAGGTCGCCGTCGCCGGGTTGAAGTCACTGCACGGCAATACAGCCGAGCTGCTCGTGTTCGTCGATCAGTCCTCGACCCGGGCCAGCGACAAGCAGAAGAGCACGTCGGCCGCACAGCTGGACGTGACGGCGGTCAAGCACGGCAGCACCTGGAAGGTCACCGAGCTTCGCCCGCTCTGAAGAGCAAAGCAACTCGCTGGGTGGACGTCTCTGGAGCCCCCGGACGAGGGTTGGCGACCCGCGCCCACTCGACAACCGCCGCCTGACGACCGCCCGTTCAGCGACGCAGCGACGGGCTGCTGGCCGAGTCCGGATCGCGGGCCGCCGCCTCGGCCCACGTGATGAGGCCCGCCACGTCCACGCGGTACAGGTCCTGGTCGCGGTAGGCCTGCAGCGCCGCAGCGCCTCGCCGCAGCAAGGTGGCCGCGCCGGCCTGGTTGCCCCGGGCCGCATGCGTCAGCCCGACCGCGAGCTGGGCCAGGCCCTTCCACAGGGCGCGTTCGAGCGGCGGCGCCGCCTTCCACGCGTCCTCGAGCACCTCATGCGCGTGAAACGGCATCCCGGTGTCGAGCAATCGCTGCGCCTCGTCCAGTGTCTGGCCGGGTGGACGCCGGACGCCCTCGGGCTGGCGCGGCACGCCCGCCGCGCCCCGCGGCAGCGGCCGACCGAGCCCGTCGCGCGGACGGGCACTGCGCGCCCGCCCGGCCTCGTCGCGGTCCCGGTCAGGTCCGGTTCCTGGAGTAGCCATGGGGCCCATTGTGGGCGCCATCCTGCAAATGACACGATCACCGACAACAACCGTCGTTGGGAAGGAAGCACATGGCGAGCCCCGGCTGGTATCAGGATCCCGAAGATGCCACGTGGCAGCAGTACTTCGACGGGCAGCGCTGGACCGGTGATCGCCGTCCGGCCGATCCGCCGGCACCTCCGCCGGTGACACCTCCGCCGGCGCCCGTCACCCCGTCCTATCCGACGCAACAGTGGGACCAACCGCAGTGGGGACAGCCCGCGCCCCAACAATGGGGGCAGCCGCCGGCACCGCAGCAACCCGCGCCGCCGCAGTGGGGACAACCCGCCCCCCAGCAGTGGAACCAACCCGGCTGGGCCGCCGGTCCTCCCCCGCAGCGACGCAACCGCGTCCCGTTGATCATCGCTCTGGTCGTCGTGGTCGTCGCCGGCCTGGGCGTCGGTGGGTTCTTCCTGTTCAAGAGCGACAGCTCTCCGTCGTTCACCTTTGACGGGCAGGCCATCGACAACCCGGACCAGCCACTCAAGCAGGCCGGCACCACCGTCGAGTCGCTCGTCAAGGCCCGGCACGGCGCCAAGAGCGACAACACCCGGTGCTACTACGCGGTGCCCGACCAGCCGGCGCCGGACGCGAAGAAGACTGACATCGACCACTTCGCCTGGTGCGGCCCGGTGGTCTTCATCGACGGCGCCGCCGACAAGCAGTACCTGCGCTTCCAGCTGAGCAGCCAGCCGGCCAAGAGCGGCAAGGTCGCGGTAACCCCGTCCACGCAACCGACATCCGACGCTCCGGAGGCCGTGCCGTCGAGCACGAACCTGAAGCGTCCCGATAACGCGCACGCACCATCCGGAGCCGGCGGGCTGAAGGTGCCGCCGCCACCGGCCGCGGCACCCGACACGCTCATCGCCACCGATGTCGGAAAGGAGGCGGTACCGGCCGCGCCGTCCACCGCGGTCATCGGAGGGGTCAACGGCGGCGTCACGGTCACGAAGCTGGGGCCGGTCAAGCGCTACGGCACCGGCGACGACGCCCGCAGCACCCCGGACAGCCATCGCCTGATCGCCTTCCAGCTGGACGGTGCGCTCGGCAACGACGGCACGCCGGCCAACCTGAGCCGGTCCGCGTCCGTGTCGATCGACGGCGGTGCGGCGCGTCGCCTCCCCGTGGGCAACGCCGACCAGTACATCGTGGTCGCGGTGCCGAACGCCGCCCACGCGGTGGATCTCGTGCTCGCCGACTCCGGCATCCGCCAGACGCTCTCGCTGCTGAACGGCAAGCCCGCCGCGAGCAACATCAAGGTGCTCGCCCGATCGCACCGCGTCGACACCATCGGCCGGACCAGCAACTTCACGTTCACCTTCTCCCAGCCGGTCGTCTTCCCCGATGGCAGCAGCGGGTCGAGCCAGACCGGAACGTTGTCCGTCCCCAGCGCGCAGCTGTACTACACCATCCCGAGCAAGCACGCCAAGGCGAGCGGACCTGGCCGGGCGCTGCTCTACATCGACGTCGGCTACACCGTGAAGGAGAGCCCGGGCCGGGACTTCGGCTTCGAGCCCGCGATGATGACCTTCACCCCGAGCGGCAAGGGACCAATCCGCGCGAGGAACGTCGCTTCCTCGGGCCTCATCTACGACATCTTCGAGGTTCCGGCGAATCTGACGTCGGGCACGCTACGAATCTCGGGCTCGTTCGTATCGACGTTCGCCAACACCGGCAACAAGTTCCGAACCACGCTCGCGGCCCCGATCACGGTGCGGGTCAGCTTCCCGGCGAACTAGTCCTCCGGCTCGTAGCGCGGTCGCGGCTCGAAGCCGGCGGCGCGGTAACACTCGTCGATGAGCTGCATCGACGTGACCGCGTCGTCGGCGTCGATCGGCAGTGGCTCACCGTCGCGCAGTCGCGCGATGAACGCCTCGAGCTGATAGGTGTAGGACAGGCGCGTGCCCAGCTGCTCGATACGGTCACCGGCCGGGGTGGCGACGAAGATCCGATCGTCCTGGTGCGGCAGCACGAAGTTGGCCGCCGTCGCTTCGCCCCGACTACCGACGATCCGGCAGGTCATTCGCAGGTACTCGCCAGCCATGTTGCAGCGCGCCGATCCGGTCGCGCCGTTGGGGAACTCCAGGTCGGCGTCGATCCACTCGTCGACGCCGGGCTTGCCCTCGCGCTCCTCGCCCCGCGCGGCCGCGAGCGTCGGCTCCCCGCCGCCCCACGGCGCCAGCATGCGGTGCGCGTGCAGCGCGTAGCAGCCCAGATCCATCAGCGCGCCGCCGGCGAGCGGCAGCGACCAGCGCGGGTCGTCGTCGTCCGGAGCCGGGATGATCATCGTCGCCTCGACGTGCTGAAGGTCGCCGAGCTCCCCGGAGTCGATCAGCTCGTGCAGCCGCATCGTCACGGGATGGAACAGGTAGTGGAAGCCCTCGAGCACGACGACGTCCGCCTTGGCCGCGGCGTCGCGAACCTCGGCCGCCTCCTCGGCGTTGCTCGCGAACGGCTTCTCGGACAGCACGTGCTTACCGGCCTCGATCGCGGCGAGGTTCCACGGACCGTGCAGCCCGTTCGCGAGCGGGTTGTAGATGGCCTCCACCTCGGGGTCGGCGATCACATCGGCGTAGGAGTCCAGGACGCGCTCGACGTCGTGCGCCGCGGCGAACTCCTCGGCGCGGGCGCGATCGCGGGCGGCGACCGCCACCAGCCGGGTGCCGGTCTCGCGCGCCGGCGGGACGATGGCCCGTTCAGAGATCCGGGCCGCACCGAGCACGCCCAGACGAAGCGGTTCAGTCATGCGCGTCACTCTATTAGGCGTGACTGGGAGATCACCGCGTCGACCGTGGTGACGGTGATCAGCGGGGCGTAGAGCGTCATGGCGTCCAGGGCCCGTTGGTGATCCTCGGGACTCGCGCCGGCGCAGGCGTCGCTCGCCACGGTGACCGAGATGCCAGCGTCCGCGGCGGCGAGCGCGGTCGAGAGCACGCAGCAGTCGGTCGAGACGCCGGCGAGGACGAGACCGGTTGCGTGGTCGGTCGCCTCGGCCAGGGCGGTGCCCCACTTGCCGAACGTCGTCGCGTCGAGCACTCGGTGATCACCGGGATCGACCGCCAGTTCGTAGATCGGCGCGTCCGGGGGCTGCAGTGCCCAGGGAAACCGTTCGTAGTAGTCGCGCCACGCGCCGTCGGGATCGGACGGCGCGACGAATCGGGTGAACACCGCCCGCCCGTCGAAGTGCTGCACCAGCCGCTGCACGCCCGGCCGGATGCCGTCGAAGCCCGGCGCGGCCCACTCGCTCGCCGGGTCGGCGAACACGTCCTGCATGTCGATGACGACGAGCCAGGCGGTCATTGCGCCTCCTGCCGGCGCACTCGCTGGGCCGAGCCGAGCAGCGTCCCGACGAAGCCCAGCGCCAGCGCCACGAGAACGCCGAGGTTGGCGTACTGCCAGGCCCCGGACTTGCCACCCAGGCCGAACGGATCGAGCAGGTACCCCTGCCAGTTCAGCCAGCTCGCGTAGGTGTTGGTGACCAGCCCCCAGCCGAGCGCCGTACCGATCACGATCAAGGCGACGGGCAGCACGGACACGTCGCCATACCTGCCAGTACGGTCGTAGAGCTCGTCCTGCGCGTAGTCGGCTCGGCGCAATGCGATGTCGGCGAGCATCACCCCGCACCACGCCGCGATCGGCACGCCGAGCGTGATCAGGAAACCCTGGAACGGCCCGATGAAGTTGTGCGAGAAGAAGACCACGTAGATCGTGCCGCCCACCATGATCGTCCCATCGACGAGTGCGGCGAGATAGCGGGGAATCCGCAACCCCGCGGTGAGCAGCGCCAGACCACTCGAGTAGATGTCGAGCACGGCGCCGCCGATCAGCCCCAGGACGGCGACCACCGCGAACGGCACGAGGAACCACGTCGGCAGGATCGTGGTGAGCGCCCCGATCGGGTCAGCGCTCACGGCGGAGCTGAGGTCACTCGATGAACCGGCCAGCAGCAGACCGAATACGAGCAGCACCACCGGCCCGAGCGCCGCGCCGAACGTCGTCCACCCCACGACGCCCGAGCTCGAGGCCCGGCGCGGCAGGTAGCGGCTGTAGTCAGCTGCGGCGTTCACCCACCCCAGCCCGAAGCCGGTCATGACGAACACGAACGCGCCGACCACGTTCTGGGTCGAGCCGCTCGGCAACGCGGACACGGTGTGCCAGTGGACGTGGTCGGCCACCAGGCCGATGTAGACGAGGGTGAGCACGCCGGCCACCACGGTGATCACCGCCTGCACCCGCATGATCAGGTCGAAGCCGATCACGCCGGCCACGACAGTGATCGCCGAGACGACGATCAGCGCCACGACCTTGGTCGGCGTGCCGCCGCCCCAGCCCAGGCGATGGAACACTGTCGACGTGGCGAGCGTGGCCAGCACGACGAGCACGGTTTCCCAGCCGACGGTCAGCAACCACGACAGCGCGGCGGGCAGCTTGTTGCCGCGCACGCCGAATGCAGCTCGGCTGAGCACCATCGTCGGCGCCGACCCACGCTTGCCGGCTACGGCGATCAGCCCGCACAGCAGGAACGACGCGGCCACGCCGATGACCCCGGCGATTGCCCCCTGCCAGAACGAGACACCGAAGCCGAGCACGAAGGCGCCGTAGCTCACGCCCAGCACCGAGATGTTCGACGCGAACCAGGGCCAGAACAGGTCGCGCGGACGGCCCTTGCGCTCGTCCTCGCTGATGACGTTGATGCCGTTGAGCTCGACGCCTCGTGGCGGCGTCGGCGCGTCGATCGCGACCATTGCGAACTCCGTCCAGTCGGCCGTGTCCCCAGGCAGCAACGCCGACGGGTGCGGCAATGATCCCGCACTCGCCTTGATCAAGAGGGAGAAGTGGCTGCTCTGGCGACCACTTCTCCCTCTTGATCAAGGCGAGGGAGCGCTACAGTCGGCGGGTGTATCGGCCGTCGACCCTTGACGATCCGCCGGCGACCGCGTCGGACCCGCGCGAACTGCTGCTGGGGTACCTCGACTGGTACCGCGCGGCATTGATCCGCAAAGTAGAGGGTTTGTCCGACGACCAGCTGCGCGCACCCGTCGAGCCACTCGGCTGGTCGCCACTCGGGCTGATACAGCACCTGGCCTGGGTCGAACGCCGTTGGCTGCGTTGGGGTTTCGCCGCTGAGAACGTCGCGCCGTTCCCGGACGGGGACGAGGACGCCGAGTGGCAGATATCCACCCCGACGGCCGACGTGCTCGCCGCCTTCCAGGCCGAAGCGGCGCGCTCGCGCGAACTGGCGGCCGCGTACAGCCTGGACACGCCGTCACGCATCGGCGGGCGCTTCCCCGACGCGGCGACGGCGCCGTCCCTCGGACGCATCCTGTTCCATCTGCTGCAGGAGTACGCCCGTCATGTCGGTCAGGTCGACGTGGCCCGCGAGCTCATCGACGGCGTCACCGGCGAATAGCCCGCGCATCCCTAGTGGCGGCCGATCGACGAGATCCGCACCATGACCGATCCGTGCGCCGGGATCGACTTCACCTGCAGGCCGGTGCGCGTGACCGACGAACGGCCCGTCCACAGATCGCGGGCCAGGTAGAGATGGTGGCCGTCGAGCCCGAGCGACGACAGGGACACACGCGCATCCGTCCACGGAGTGTCGGCCGCATTGAACAGGACGACTGCCTTGTCGCCGTGGGCGAGCGGCTTCGCCAGGATCCACTGCGAGTTGGCGTTCGAGACGACGGCGGCCTGCGCGCCGAGGCGATCCTGGTCCACGGCGATCACGTCGCGGTTCTCGTAGACGGCGAGGTTCGGTGCGGCCAGGTTGGCGATGTCGGTGCCGGCGATGAGCGGCGCGGCCTCGATGGCCCAGAGGCTGAACTCGGACTGCGCCTCGGTGACCGTCATACCGCTGATTCCCACGGCGGTAGCGGATGTGTGCGAGCGACGCAACGGCTGCGCGAGCGTCAATCCGGTGCCGAGCGGGCCGCCGACCGCGGCCCCGCTGGCATGTGCCGCTGTCAGCGCGGGCGTCAACGTGATGCCGGTGCCGTTGCCAACCGTGGCCGTCCCGGCCGCGTGCGCCAGCGTCAGCGCGGACACCACGGTGATGCCCGTACCGGGCTGGCTCACGTCCTTGACGGCGGCACCGCGGAACCCGCCCGCGTGCACCTTGGTCAAGGCCGGGGTGACGGTGACGCCCGTGCCGGTGGCGCCGGCCGTACCCACGGCGGTGATCGTCACGTTCTCCAGGTTGGCGCCGGTGTCGATCGCCAGGGTGTCGCCGACCGTGAAGCCGGTGACCGCCGCAACCTTCAGCGTCGTGTCACCGACCGCGGTGGCGCCGGACAACGTGGTGGCCACGCCCGGCGTGCCGATCGCGGTGACCGTCGGCGATTCGAGGTTCGCGCCGGTGTCGACGAAGATCGGCTGCCCGACGGTGAGACCGGCGACGCTGCCGACCTTGACGTTGGTGTCACCCGGGGCGGCAGCAGTGAACAGGGTGCTGCGCGCGCCGGCCGTGCCGATCGCCGACACGGTGCGCGACTCGCCGTCGACCGTGATCGGACCGCCGACGGTGAAGCCGCTGACGTTGGCCACCTTGACGTTCGTGTCGCCGGACGCCGCCGGCGTGAACAGCGTCGTCGCGGTCGCCGCCGTGCCCACGGCGGTGATCGTGTCGCTCTGCAACGTGCCGTCGGCGGCGGTGCCGATCGTGATCGGGCTGCCGACGATCGCCGACGAGACGCTGTTGACCTTGACGTTGGTGGCGCCTCGAGCGGCCGGCGCGGCGAGCGCGGTGATCTGCCCGGTGCCGATCTCGAGCATGTCCGGGTCGTTCCAGTGGCCCGGCCCGGCGTACGCCGCGAGCGCGGCGTTCTTGGTGAAGTTGGTGAGCATGCTCGCGTAGTTCGGCCGGATGTCAGACGTCGTGCGCCACAGGTTGCCCTGCGTGGCGCCCCACAGCCAGGTCGTTCCGACGGCGGTGTGCTCGCAGATGCTGTAGACGATCGGACGTCCCGTCGCCTTCAGCGCGTCAGACATCACCTGGTAGGCCGCCTGGTAACCGGCCGGCGTCGGCGGGATCTGCGGCGGTAGGAAACAGTCGTCGTGCTTGAGGTAGTCGACGCCCCACGAGGCGAAATCCTGCGCGTCCATGGCCTCGTGGCCGAAGCTGCCGGCCAACCCCTGGCAGGTGGCGGTGCCGATGTCCTCGTAGATGCCGAACTTCAGGCCCAGCTTGTGGACGTAGTCGGCGAGCACCTTCATCCCGTCGTTCTGGCCCGGGGCGCTCGGCGGGAAGTAGGTCGGGTCGGCGAGCAGATGCCCGTTCACGTCCCGGCCCGCGGCGATCTTGTCGGCCGCGCCGGTGGTGACGCTGCGGCCGTTGATCCAGCAGTCGTCGACGTTGACGTAGTTGTAGCCGGCCTTCTGCATGCCGTTGGTGTGCATCGCGCGGGCGGCGCTCTCGATCTGCGCCGCGCTGACGTTGCAGCCGAAGACGTTCCAGTCGTTGAATCCCATCGGCGGCGTCAGGGCCAGACCGTTGTACGAATCGGCGAGCGCCGGGGCCGCGGCGATGAACGGAGCGGCGGCGACGGCGAGTAGGGCGGCCGCTGCGGCGGAGAGTGACGTGCGCACGAATCCTCCTGGGTGTGGAGATCGATGAACAACGCCGATGAACTTGATCAAACACTCTCGATCAAAGTTCAACAGATTCGAACCGTGTCATTAAGCCGCCGCCATGAACCGCATGTCAACGTCGTGTGAACTGTGGATTGGTGATGAACGCAGCGTCGCCCGGTCTGGCCAGTTCCCGTTGCTGGCGCGTACCGGACACCTCGGCCCATTGACCGTGATTCCCGCCGTGCATAGCGTGCAGAGGGCCGGGGACACCGGAGGGACGCCGGCCTGAGGTCGCACTTGCCGTCACCCCGGAGGTCGCGCCATGTCCCGACGTACCCTCGCCGTCGCTGCTGCCATCGCGACGGCGCTGCTCGGCACCGCCCCGGCGATCGCGGCGCCCGCGACACCACCCGCGCCGGCGCCGACTCGCGCCACGCTCGCCTACCCGCACCTGGCGCTGCCGAACGGTGAATGGGCGCAGGTGTACTCCGACGGGATGGCCGAGGTGCACACCGCCCGCGGCGGGGCCGTCAAGATCGAACAGTTGCCGCTGTCCGGCGGCGAAACCCTGGCGCCGCAGTTGCCGGCGCAGGGCGACCTCATCGCCGACCTGGCCCAGGGCCCGGCCACGCCCTACGCCGACCAGCAGGTGCTCGTCGTCTACCGCAACGGCGTCACGCCGGCGCTCGAGGGCATGCAGGCCCAGCTCGGCGTCGACCGGACCCGGCCGCTGTTCGCCGGATCGGCCGCGTCCCAGCTCGCCGGAATGCGCGCCACCGCCGAGAAGGAGCTGGGCCAGTCGTTGCTCGACGTCTCCAGCGCGCGCGTCCTGCACGTCACCGGATCCTCCGTCGCCGAGGCGGTGACCCGGCTACGTTCGAGCAGCGACGTCGCCTACGCCGGTCCGAACTGGACGGTGAGCACAGCGCACACGACGCCGCAGCCGGTATCTACAGCCACGCTGCATGCTACGCCGCCTCAACCCCGTGTCGCTACCGCCGCGGGCGTCCCGGACAACTACACCCTGACGTCGAGCGCGCAGAGCCTGCTCAACCACCCCGGCGTGAACGCCGTCCCGGCCTACACGGCGATTGCGCAGCACGGCGAACTGCCCGGCCAGGGCGAGATCATCACCAACGTCTCGCTCGGCACGCTGGACGACGCCTCGGCCGCGGCCGACCCGAGCGACCCGTGCAACTTCTACGCCACCAACTACGGCCCGACCACCGAGGTGCTCAACGGGCAGCGCTACATCAACTGGCCCTCGATGCCACTCATCCCCACCTACACGTCCGATGCGAACGGCGTGCTCGACCCGACCGGTGAGTCCTGCGGTGACGACCCCACGCTCGCCGAGATCGGGCTGGACTTCTCGATGATGGCGCCGTTGCCGCACAACGCGCAGCGCCCCGAGGCCCTCGGCAGCGGCCTCACCGACCTGCTCGGCATCGCGCCCGGCGCGTCCTACCGGCTGGTGGTACCCAGCACGCCGGGCGGCACCGTCAGCGACGTCGACGCCGCGTTCCTCGCCGCCGCCACGCAGAGTCCTCGCCCGAACGTGATCACCGCGTCGCTCGCGTTCGGCTATGACCAGTACGGGTTCGCGGGTCGCTACCTCGAGGAGGACCCGATGACCCAGGCGATCATGGCCACGATCGTCCACGGGCTCCACATCGTCGTCTGCGTGTCGGCGAACGACGGCCTGCGCACGTACACCAACGCCGCGGTGTCGACGTCGGGCGGTTCGGTCGCCACGAACGTCGGGTCGCCGACGAACCTCGACGACATCGGCTTCTCCGACGTCCCCTCGCAGGTGCGCGACTCGGGCGCGATCGACGTCGGTGCGACCACGCTCGACGACATCTTCGCCGCGCCTCCGGGCGATCCCCGCAACGCGTCCTTGCGAGCACAGCACGCGTTCGCGACGACCCGCTACACCGGCGGGCGCAACTACTCGACCGGGTTCGGCTCACGAGTGAACGTGTCCGCGCCGGGCGACAGCGTGCTCAGCTTCTCCCACGCGTACGGGGGTGGCGCCACGGCGGTTCAGGTCGACCGCGAGGGCGGAACGTCGGCGTCGGCACCCGAGACGGCCGCGGCCGCGGCGATCGTGCTGCAGGTCGCCCGGCTGACCGACAATCGCTCATTGCAGAACAACCCGCTCGCCGTGCGCGATCTTCTCGAGCGCACCGGCACCCCGGTGCCCGACGTCTCGCAGGCCGACATCCCGATCCACATCGGCCCGCAGCTCGACATCGGCCGCGCGGTGACCACCCTGCTCGGACGGCCCACCCCCGGCGTGGCTCGGGTCGCGGTCGAGCAGCGCCAGGCGCAGAGCGCGCTCGGCGGGTCGATCATGACGGCGACCGATCCGGCCAACGTCTCGCTGGCCGGGCGGCTTGCCGACGCGTGGATCACCGTCGCCCCGGACTGGACGGGGCTGCCCGATCACGGGGTGAGCTATCGACTCACGGTCGGCGGAAAACGACTCGCGTCCACGCCCTGGGCCCGCGTGCAGCCGGCCGACATCCTCGGGGCGGCCGGCCTACCTCTGGCGTCGACCTCGCCTCGTACGGTGCCCCTCACCTACACCGCGTCGGTGCCTGGCCGGGTGGTGGCGCACGCGGACATCTCGCTGACGTTCGGGCCCACCAACGGTACGGTGCCGAGCGTCGTCGCGCCGCTCGTGCCCTCGGTCGTACGCGGCTCGACGATCCCGGTGCGCTACGACATCAGCCGGCTCACCGGCGCCACCAACCCGGTGCTGGTCGTGTCGCAGCCGGGACGCATCGAGACCGCGACCGGCCTGTTCTTCCGCCCGGCGTACACGGTGCCGTTGACCGTACCTACCGGTACGGTGAACGTTCCGGTGTCCGCGCTGTCCGGCGCCGGCATCTACGGCATCGGCATCCAGAACGGGCCGGGCGGCTGGTTCAGCCCGAACGACTCGACGTTCGCGTTCACCCGCGTGGCCCCGCCGTCGGACGCCCGCCCGGCCCCGCCGACCCTGAACGGCGCGCACTATCTGGGGATCCCGGACCACGGCACGTTCAAGCTGGGCTACGACGTGCGCAACGTCCCGGGGGCGACCGGCGCCGTTGTGGAGTTCAGCGCACCCGGCCCGACGCCCTTCCGCGACTACAACCCGTTCAACAATCCGAACGGCAGCGTCCGGGACGCCAACGGTCACGACGCCGGCTCGGTGTCGGCCGTCGCGCTGAACGGCACGCACGGCACCGTCACGCTCGACGGCGATTCTCTCGCGCTCGACGCGACGATGAACCAGGTCGTGCGGGTTCTGCCCATGCGGTCGGGCCACGCGGTGGGCGAGGCGAGCGGCGTCAGCTCGATCAGCATGGACGGCGTGGCGGCCGCCGACGGCGGTTCGGCGCTGGCCGGCTTCGGCGTCAACGAGCACGGATCGGACGGGTTCATCACGTCCAACCAGGTCACGGCGGACGGCAAGAAGCTCGGCTCGGTCGAGACGTTCGACCAGGCGTCCGGACGGATCACCTCGACCGTGGTGTCCTCGGCCCAGACGTATTCGACGATCAGCGGCGCCTGCGCGGGCATCCTCTACGGCGATGTCGGCCTCTACCAGGACGACGACGCGTATCGCGTGCTGGTCGGTGGCCAACCGGCCGGCACCTGGACCCCGCCCGACGCGCTCGGCTCGGTGGGCTGCGTCGCCCACAACCAGGCGACCGCCGACACGGCCGTGGTGAGTGGCACCGGCGGCTCGACACCGAGCCTGCTCGTGTCGACGTCGGACATCGCGCACAACACGTTCAGCCCGCCTGTAGATCTCGCCCCGGCGCTCGGTGGGGTAGCGAGCGCCAGCCTCGGCGGTTTCGCCCAGGACTCGGCCACCAACCAGGCCGTGGTCGCCGTCGACGACGCGGCGACGCAGACGCCGAGGGTCGTCGTCGCCGGACTCGACTCGGGCGACGTGCACGGAATCCCAGCCGTCACAACGGGATTCTCGTCCGGCGCCGCCGTCGACTCGGCGACGCACCAGGCGGTGATCGGCTCCTACGGCGGGATGGGCATCTACGACCTGGGCGCGAACACCGGCACGCTGGTCACGCCCGGCGGCTCGACCTACGAGCATCCGGCCGCCGACTCGGTGCACGGGCTGTTCGCGGTGCAGGAGGTCGCGCCGCCCGACTTCTTCGGCGAGTCGCCGAACAACAACGCGATGTCGGCCGTGGTGATCCTCGACGAGCACGGCACCGTCGTCCGGCGCATCGAGAAGTTCAACTTCTACAACGTCTTCCTGCTCAACATGGGCGACTACCTGCAGCTGAACCCGGCGACGTCCACGGCGTTCACCATCGGCCCGGCCGGCCAGCAGCTCCACCCGTTCACCTACCGATAGTGGTTCGGACGCCCCGCTATGTGGAGCGAACGAACCAAAATCGAGGGCGGCCCGTCGCTAGTCCGGCAGCATCGGGACGGTCAGGCCGGGATCGCGGCCGAGCAATACGGCGCGGGTCACCGCCGCCGAGCCGTAGCGCTCGCGCACCTCGTCCAGGGCGGCGTCCAGCGCGCTGGCCGCATCGAACGGCAGCGGCAGCTGCAACGCGCCCTCGTTGTCGAGGTTGGCCACTGAGATACCGACGAGCGTGATGCCCTGGGCAGCGATCAGCGGCTCGGCGCCGACCAGCAACGCCCGAGCCGCGTTGAGGATCGTCTCGGTCTGCGCGGTGGGTCGCAGCAGCGTGTGCGAGCGGGTCGCCCGCGTCGCGTCGTCGAAGCGCAGCCGCAAGACGACGGTGCGCCCGATCCGGTCGGCGGCGCGCATCCGGCGGGTGACCCGATCGACGAGACCGACAAGGGTCGCGTCGACCTCACCGGGCGACTTCGGCCGCCAGCCGAGGGCGCGCTGCGACCCGATCGAGCCACGGCGCCGCCCGACCTGCACCGGACGGGGATCTCGGTTGTGCGCGAGGGCGTGCAGGTGCCGCCCGGAGGCCCGACCCAACATCGAGACGAGCGTCGGACCCGGCAGCTCGGCGACCTCGCCGACCGTGAAGATGCCGCGCTCGTGCAGCTTCGCGGCCGTGACGTGCCCGACGCCCCACAGCCGCTCGACCGGCAGCGCGTGCAGGAAGATCAGCTCCCGCTCGGGCGGTACGACGAGCAGGCCGTCGGGCTTGGCCACGCCGCTGGCCACCTTGGCCAGGAACTTCGTCCGGGCCACGCCGACCGTGATGGGCAGACCCACCTCGCCCAGCACGCGCGCCCGCAGACCCACCGCGATCTCGGTGGGCGTTCCCGACACGTGACCCAGCCCGCCGACATCGAGGAATGCCTCGTCGATCGAGAGCCCCTCGACGAGCGGCGTCGTGTTGCGGAACACCTCGAACACTGCCTTGCTGGCGTCGGAGTACGCCGACATTCGCGGCGAGACGACTATCGCCTGCGGGCACAGGGCGCGCGCCTGCCGGCCGCCCATCGCCGTACGGACCCCGAACGCCTTGGCCTCATAGCTCGCCGCCAGGACGACGCCGGCCCCGACGATCACCGGACGCCCGAGCAGCCGCGGATCGTCACGCTGCTCGACCGACGCGTAGAACGAGTCGAGGTCAGCATGCAGGATGACGGCGCCACCGGACACGAACATATGTTCGCACGGCGGTACGTCAAAATCACCCGCCGGCCGATCATCCCGCTGATATCGTCGCGGCGGTGCTTGCCTTGATCACCACCGGAACCGCCACCCACGTCGAGCTCGGCCCGGTTGCCGACCCGGTGCCACTGCCCAACCAGGCACTCGTCCGTGTCAGCGCATTCTCGCTCAACCGCGGCGAGGTGCTGAACCTGCCGCATCGGCCCACGGGTTCGGTTACCGGATGGGACGCGGCCGGAGTCGTCGAGCACCCGGCTGCCGATGGCAGCGGACCGCCGGCGGGCACCCGGGTCCTCGGCCTGGTGCGGGCCGGCGCCTGGGCACAATTCGCGGCCATACCGACGAGCACGTTGGCCCCGATTCCGGACGCCGTGTCCGACGTCGCGGCCGCGGCGTTGCCCACCGCCGGCCTCACCTCGCTCCGCGCGCTGGAACGAGGCGGCCTGGTGCTCGGCAAGCGGGTCCTGATCGCCGGGGCTACGGGCGGCGTCGGGCGGATCGCCTTGCAACTCGCCCATGCAGCGGGTGCTCACGTGACGGCGCACGTGCGCGACCAGGCGGCATCCGAGGCATTGCTGCGCGGGCTTGGTGCTGACGACGTCGCCGAACAGCTGGGCGGCGACTTCGACCTGATCATCGATGCGGTCGGCGGCGCGACGTTCGGGCACGCCATCGAGCACATCGCAGCGCACGGCCTGCTCGTCAACCTGGCCAGGCAGGACGACGATGAGCTGATCACCTTTCGTATCGCGCAATTCGATCGAAGCCCCGGCGCGACCATCTATACGCTGAACCAGTTCGACGAGACGGCCGCGCACGCCAGCGGCAGCAGCGACCTGCGCCGCCTCTGCGCACTGGTCGCCGACGGCCGGCTGGATCCCCAGATCGAACTCGAGGCCTCGTGGCACGAGGCGACATCCGCGATAGATGCGCTGCTGCAGCGGCGCATCGGCGGCAAGGCCGTGCTGCGCGTCGACTGATCAGGCCTTGCGCACCGGGTAGATCAGGTGGGTCACCCGGTCGCCCTCGATGACGGTCGGGTTCTCCAGCATCAGCGGCGGCTTGGCGATCTCGCCGAAGAACGGGATGCCGGTGCCGAGCACCACCGGGGCCAGGCACAGCACGACCTCGTCGGCGAGCCCCTCGTCGAGCACCTGCCGGCCGATGTCGCCGGCGGTAACGGTGATGTCGCGGTCGCCGGCGAACGCCTGGGCCTGCTCGATCGCGCTGTGGACGCCGTCGGTGACGAACGTGAACGGCGCCTCGGGGAACGGCCAGTCGGTCGGGGCCTCGTGGGTCACGACGAACACGGCATCGCCCGCGGCCGGGCGGCCGTTCCAGCCGTTGGTGATGTCGAAGAGCCGCCGCCCGATCACGGTGGCGCCAACTCGAGTCCACGACTCGCGCATGTACTGCGCCGTCGGCTCGGATACGTGAAAGACCCGCTCGGGATCCCCGGGCGCGATGGCGACCTCGCCGTTGTCGTACCAGTCGAACAGCGGGCCGACCTCGTCGGACGGATCCGCGATGAACCCGTCCAGCGACACGGCCGCTACCACCATGACCTTGCCCATCACGCCACCGCCGCCAGCAGGTCGTCGAGCAGGTCGAAGCTGCGCTCGACGCCGCTCATCATCCCGGTCGCGAGCGCCGCATCACGAGCTTGCGCCGACGGGAAGCGAACGATCCGGGTGACCGTCGTTGTGCCGTCCTGCTCCGCGAACAGCACCGTGTGCAGCGTCTCGGGCCACTCGTCGCCCCACCGCTCGGTGTGGACGATCCGCGTCGGCACCTCGACCTCGCGGAAGTCGCCGCGCATCTCCATCTCGGTGCCGTCCTGGTATCGCCACACGTAGTGCCACGACCCGCCCGGACGCAGGTCGATCTCGCAGACCGGCATCGTCCAGTGTTCGGGACCGAGCAGCCACTGCGACACCAGCTCGGGTTTGGTGTGCGCGTCGAACACCAGGTGGCGTGGCGCGTCGAACTCGCGACTGATCGAGATCTCCTCGTCGGACAGGGTCGATAGCGTCGTGGTGCTAGCGGTCATGATCGCTCTCCTTCAGGTGATCCAGGACCTTGTCCAGCCGCTGGTAGCTGGCGTCCCAGAACTGGCGGTATCTCTGCGCCCACTCAACGACGTCCTCGAGCGGCGCTGCGTCCAGCTCGCAGGGACGCCACTGCGCCTCGCGTCCCCGTTTGATGAGCCCGGCTCGTTCGAGCACCCGCAGGTGCTTGGAGACGGCCGGCCCACTCATGGCGAACGGCGCCGAGAGCTCCTTCACCGTCGCCGATCCCTCGAGCAGGCGGGCCAGGATCGCTCGCCTCGTCGGGTCGGCGAGCGCGGCGAAGGTGGCGCTCAGCGGGTCCGTGGCCATGATGGGTACCTAACCGATCGGTTATCTAACTACTTGGTTTTCTACCGGCCGGATGGGCGGGTGTCAAGCTCGAAGGGGCGGTATCTCCACCACGCCCCATCCCCTCCCGGTATGACGGAATCTCCAACCGAGGAGGGAAATGTGAGAGCACGAGTAGTAGCGGCGGTGGCCGCGGCGGGAATCGGGGCCGCGGCGGGCGTCGTCATCGCCACCGCTCCGGCCGGGGCGGCCACGCCGGCCTGTTCCTCGGCGCAACTGCAGCCGCACTTCGACGGCCAGCAGGGTGCGTCGGGCACCTTGCACGACGTCTGGCACTTCACCAACGTCGGCGCCACCTGCCAGACCATCGGATTCGTCGGCGCGCAGAACTTCGGTTCGGACGGGCGGGCGCTACCGACCAAGGTGACCTGGGTCGGCACGAAGCACACGATCGTGCTGAAGAAGGGGCAGCGCGCGCAATGGCGCTTCTACTTCACCGATCCGTCGCGGCTGAACTGCGCGCCCCAGGCGGCCACCAACATGATCGTCACACCACCGAACAACACCGTTCCAGTTCTGGGCGGACGGGGCGTGAAGTCGTGCAAGGGCGCCTTCAACGCCTCACCGCTGGTCGCCATCGGCTGATCGGCCCCGATTACCGGGGCGGGTTGATGCCGGGCGGGGGGTCGCCGGCATCGGCCCCTCCCGGGTCGTCACGCCCCATGGCGATGCCCCGCCGCAGGGTCAGCACGGTGAGGCTGGCCTGCACCTGAGCCCGCGACGTCTCGCGGCGAACCTCGAGCGGCAGGCGACCCCACACGGCGTCGACGATCTCGTCGACGGTCACGTTGGCCACCTCTTCGCCGCGCTCGGTGGCGTCGCGATCATGACGGGTGAGCGCGTCCTCGATCCACCCACGCAGCTGCGGCCGGTCCACCGCATCAGACTGGACCGGGGCGACGGAGCGTGTCCAGCCGGCCCGGACGAGTCGGGCGCACTGTCATCAACTGTCCTGACACGCTCATGACAGCGTGACGTCTGGTGCTTGTCAGGTAACTCGTTGTAAGTTTCTCGTCGCACCCCGGCCACCTGGCAACCCTCCCGCTTGGTGACCGGGGTTGTCCACGTCCGGACTACGTCCCCTCGGCGAGCAGCACGTCTCGCGCGGCGGCCAGCGCCTCCTGCGAGTCGGCGCCGAGCAGGCCGGCCGCGGTCTTGTAGTTCAACGCCGCGCGGCGCAGCCGCTCCCGGCGATCGGCCGGGGCCAGCGGCTCGGTCCGGCCGGTCGCATCCGTTACGACAGTGCCCGTACGCCGGGCGCCGATCAAACCCTGCGATTCGAGCTCGCGGTAGGCGCGCGCGACGGTGCCGGGCGCCGCGCCGAGATCGCCGGCCAGCTGGCGGATCGCCGGCAGCCGCTCACCCACCTTCAGCGATCCGGACGTGATGAGCGCGGCGATCTGCAGGCGCAGCTGCTCGTACGGAGGCACCGGCGAAGCGGCGTCGAGCGTGACGATCATGCGACCGGCTCCGCGGTGGCCGGGCGCTCGATCCGGTTGCGTTGGGCCCAGAAGGCCACAGCGATCACGAAGTCGAAGATGCCGACCCACGTGTGGATCGCCACCGTCGGCTCGCCGCCGTCCGTCGTGGCGAGCGCCTCCCACGCGAGCGACCAGAACACGACGCAGCCCCCCGAGCTGACGAGCACCTGCGCAGCACTCGCCGCGATGGCGTCGCACACGGCGACCATGTCGGCGTCGCCAGATGGTCGCGGCCGTCTGACGACGCGCCGGATACCGAGCTCGAGCGCGGCCACGATGCATCCGGCGACGAGCAACAGCGCCAACGGGGTCGGCCAATCGAAGCCGTCACCGCCGATCCGGCTGACGAACAGTGCGGTGCCGACGATCGGCGCGAGGACGACGACGGCAAACATCCGGGGGTCGAGGTACTCGTGGCGCGTACGGACGTGCAGCTCGGCCGTGCGCGGGCCGCCCTCGGCCGGCCCGAGGCGCGCGCTCGCCTCGGCCAGTACGGATCCGACGAAGTAGCCCACGACCCCACCGACCAGCCCGGCCAACAGCACGCTGAGAATGCCGCTACTCCACGCGACCCCGGCCCCGGCTCCCGCGGCGACGCCGGCCGCGGCGCCACCACGGCGCCACCGCCTCGTCCCGGTCAGGTAGTTGCTGATGACCGCCGCGGTCTCGCCGGTCAGCCGCAGGTGCCAGGCCTTCGCGAACCGCTCGACGCCGCCCGTGGTCGGCGACCGGCGCGCCCAACCCCGGCGCAGCGCCGCACCGATGACCACCAGGAGCAGCGCGACTGGGAGCCACGCCATGATCGGCACCACCACTGACGAGCTTCCCATAGCTACCCCTCCGTGTACCACTGTATTGATACACGATGACACGGTGGCGCCGCGGCCGTCAAGTGGGGCTAGCACCACCTCTGGTTGGCGTAGCTCGCCCACTGTTTCCGGGACGCGTTGGCGACAGAGTCGATCGCATGACGATCAACCGACGACGCCTCATCACCACACTGCTCGCCGCCGTTGGGGTTACCGCGGCCATCCTGGTCCGGCCGGTAGCCGCCGCCCACGCCGATCCGGCCGCGGTGCACACCGATCGGGGCTGGGTGCAGGGCAGCGTCCACCAGGGCTACCGGACGTTCGAAGGCATCCCCTACGCCGCGCCGCCGATCGGAAAGCTGCGGTTCGGCTCGCCGCGGCCGGCAGCAGCGTGGACGGGGACGCGCGACGCGACCCGAACCGGCCCGGCCTGCGCGCAGCTCGGTGGTTTCCCCGGCGACAAACGCAGCGAGGCTGAGGATTGCCTCTACCTCAACGTGACCACTCCGACGACGGCGAGCCATCGCAGGCGTCCGGTCATGGTGTGGATTCACGGTGACGGCTTCTTCCAGAGCTCGGGCGGCATCTACGGCGCCGAGCGGCTGGCCACGCAGGGCGACGCGGTCGTGGTGACCTTCAATTACCGGCTCGGTGCGCTGGGCTTCCTCGCCCATCCGGCGCTCGACGGAGGCGTGGCGAAGCACCTGTCCGGCAACTTCGGGCTGGAGGACCAGCAGGCCGCCCTGCGTTGGGTGCAGCGCAATGCGGCCGCGTTCGGCGGCGACGCCGGCAACGTCACGATCTTCGGCGAGTCGGCCGGGGCCATGAGCGTGTGCGCGCACCTGGCCGCACCCGGCTCGGCCGGCCTGTTCGAGCGGGCGATCATCCAGAGCGGGCCGTGCACGCTGCGCTGGCCCTATCCGCCGACGTGGGGGCCGCTGCCGCGCAGCCAGCGCGAGGACCTCGGCGTCTCACTGACTAAACAGCTCGGCTGTACATATGAGGCGACGGCGGCCGCGTGCCTGCGCCGTCTGCCCGTGAGCAAGCTGATCGACCTGGGCGGCATCGACTTCGGCCCCGGACCGACGGTGGGCGGCGGCATCCTGCCGATCGACCCGGCCCGGGCGCTGGCCACCGGGCGGATCAACCACGTGCCGGTCATGCACGGCACCACTCTGGACGAGCACATAACCTTCATCGCAGCGCTCGAGTCGATCTACGGGCCGGTCACCAAGGACAACTACGCCGACTTCGTCACCCAGGCCGTCGGGGCCGACCAGGCGCCGAAGGTTCTCGGTCGGTACCCCCTGCGGGACGGCGAGGCGCCGGCCGTCACGCTGGCCACCCTGCTGACCGACTACTCGTGGGCCTGCCCGGCGGTGGCGACCGACCGTTTGCTCGCCCGCAACGTCCCCACCTATGCGTTCGAGTTCGCCGACCGCAACGCACCGTGGTTCGCCGACGCCGACCGGCCGACGTACCCGACCGGCGCGTACCACGCGGGCGAACTGCAGTACCTGTTCACCCGGGCGTACGGCACCGGAACGCTGAACGCCGCCCAGCAGTACCTGTCGGACCAGATGATCAGCTACTGGACGACGTTCGCGCGCACCGGGAACCCCAACGGCCCCGGCACCCCGCCGTGGCATCCGTTCCACGGCGCCCAGGTGCAGTCGCTCGCCCCGCACGCCATCCACCCGGTCGACCTGGCTGCCGAGCACCAGTGCGGCTTCTGGCAATCGATGGGTAGGACCGGCCCGTAGGCTCTACAACCGTGCTGCGCACCGTCCTCGCCACCCGCTACGTGACTCCGTTGCGCGAGGGCGGTTCGCTGCCGGGCCTCATGGAGGCCGACGACCTCGGCACCTACGTCGTCAAGTACCGCGGCGCCGGGCAGGGCCGCAAGGCTCTGATCGCCGAGGTCATCTGCGCGCGGCTGGCCCGCGAACTCGGCCTGCCCGTCCCGGAGTTGGTCATCGTCGAGCTCGACACCGCCCTGGCCGCGGGCGAGCCGGACGAGGAGGTGCAGGCCCTGCTGCGGGGCAGCGGTGGCCGCAACCTCGGCGTCGACTTCCTGCCCGGCGCGCTCGACTTCGACCCGGTGGCATTCGAGGTCGACACCGAGTTCGCCGGCCGGGTGCTGTGGTTCGATGCCTTGATCAACAACGTCGATCGCTCGTGGCGCAACCCGAACCTGCTGTCCTGGCACGGGCGCCCGTACCTCATCGACCACGGGTCGGCGTTGACGTTCCACCACACCTGGAAGTCGCCGCAAGCATCGGCCGCCCGCCCCTACGACGCCGGGGATCACGTCCTGATCGGCACGACCCCCGACGTGGTCACCGCGGACACCGCGCTCGCATCCGGTCTGGACGTCGAGGTGCTGCGGACCGCCGTCGCGGACGTCCCTGACGAGTGGCTGGTCGACGAGCCGGGATTCGACGGCCCGGACGACGTGCGCCGCGCCTACCTCGACTGGTTCGGCGCCCGCCTCGACGCCCGGCCAAGCTGGGTCGGCGCGTTGCGCGATGCCGTGGCGGCCGGACCGGCGCCGCGGCCGCCGCGCGAGCGGAAGCGGCTCGAGTGGTTGGGTGATTCCCCATGACCGCACGGCAGCCGTTCGAGTACGTGGTGCTGCGCGTCGTGCCCCGTGTCGATCGGGGCGAGTCGATCAACGCCGGCGTCGTTGTATACAGCCAAGCGTTGGAATTTCTCGGTTGCCGCGTTCACCTGGATCGCGACCGGCTCACAGCGCTCGATCCGTCGGCCGACGCGGACCTGATCGATCGGGCGCTGGAGTCGGTCTCGGACGTGTGCGGGAACGGGCCCGGCGCGGGGCCGGCCGCCGGCGAGGAGATCGGTCGGCGGTTCCGGTGGCTGACCGCCCCGCGCAGCACGGCGGTGCAGCCCGGGCCGGTGCACACCGGGCTCACCGCCGATCCGGGCGCCGAGCTCGAGCGGCTGTTGCGGCTGCTCGTCCTGCCGCGCTGACCGGCTCGCCGGCGGCTCAGTTCTTGAGCAGGTTCCCGTCCTGCCAGTCCGCCCAGGGCACGTTCCAGTCGCCGAAGCCGTCCCACGACGGCATCGTGTTCGAGGTGCCGGTATTGGCGTAGGTGACGACATCGCCGATCAGGGAGAAGGTGTAGAACCACTGCGCGTCGGCCACCGTCAGGTTGGTGCAGCCGTGCGAGGTACTGCGGCTGCCGATGTTGCCGCTGTTCCACGCCGCGGCGTGCACGAACTCCCCGGAGTTGGTCAGGCGCACCGACCACGGCACCTTCAGCGAGTACGGGTTCGACTCGCCCGGCGCGCTCACCATCAACTGCGGGTTCTTCTTCGCCATCACGATCTTCTTGCCGAGATAGGTCGGCGTGGACGCCTTGCCCAGCGAGACCGGGAACTGCTTCACCTGCGTTCCGTCCGAGGTCACTGTCATCTTCTCGGTCGAGCCGTCGACGGTCGAGATGTGCGCCGCGCCGATGTTGATCTGCAGCGTCAGGCTGTCGTCGTAGGCCAGTCCCTTGCCGGCGCTGATGCCCTTGAGCGGCATGGCCATCTCGATCTTCGCGTGGGCCGGCCAGTACTGCTGCGGGCGATAGTGGGCCTCCATCGCGTAGCCGGCGCTGGACGCCACCCAGAACCAGGCCCCCTGCACCGGCTGCCCGTTCACCTTCACGGTGACGGCTTTGTTGAAGGCGTGCGCGTCGGTGACCTTCTTGTTGAACTGGGCGATGAGCGGCATCCCGATTCCATAGGTCTGCCCGTCGCCCTGGAACAGGCTCACGTGCACCGGCTTGGTGGGGACCGCGGCGTGGCTCGACTGCGCGGCGCCAGGTGCGCCGGACGCCGCTTTCGACCCGGACGGCGACGCAGCCGTGGGACGGTCGTGGTGCCGTCCGGTCAACCGGACCGCGGCCACGCCGGCGACGACAGCCACCGCCACGACCGCGGCGATCACGAGCAGCACGCCCCGACCGCGTCCGCCGCCTGACCCATGGGCCGATGGTCCACCGCTCCTCGGACGGCGGGGCCCACCCGACCCGTAGGTCGTGGACGCCCCCCACTCGTCGAACTGCGCCGGCTGGCGGGCGCTGTCCCAATCGGTGCTCCCGCGTCCCGTGTCACTCCACGGCCCGTCAACGCCGCGCGTCATCGCATACCCCCGAGGTTCCTATCTACCGACAAAACCGCTGCCGCGGCGATTGCCGTTACTGCCGCGGCCGGTATCAGACTCGTCGACCAGCTCGCCGCACGCAAATATCCGGGGTACCGATGTGAGTCACTCCGTCGACGAGCCGCCCCGTCGGTTGCCGTAGCGGCGACGGAACTTCTCCACCTGTCCGGCGGTGTCGATGACGCGTTGGTTACCGGTCCAGAACGGGTGGCTGGCGGCGGAGATGTCGACGCGGATGAGCGGGTACGTGCGCCCATCGCTCCACTGAATCGTCTGGTTGCTGGTCGCCGTGGAGCGGGTCAGGAAGGCGACATCGGCGGCGGTGTCTTGGAAGACGACCGTTTGGTACTCGGGGTGAATTCCCTTTTTCATTTCGCGCTCCTGTTCAGCGTTCTTCGCGGAAGTCGGTGTGCCGGCGCGCGACCGGGTCGTACTTGCGCAGCACCATTCGGTCCGGGTCATTACGCCGGTTCTTGCGGGTGACGTACGTGTAGCCGGTGCCGGCCGTGCTCTTGAGCCGCACGACCGGTCGGATATCGCTTGCTCGAGCCATCAGATCCACTTTCCCTTCACGACCGCAACGCCCAACCTACGGGAATGATTCCCGCTTTCAATAACGGTTTCGGGTACGCGGCCGGCCGAACGCGCCGGTCGGCCCACTGGGTGAGGTCGAGGGCCGGGTCCGGCGTAGGAGCTGGCTGTGCGAGGCGCCGCGCCGGGGTTGATCAGGTTGCGCCGGGCTACGCTCAAGTCTTTGCTCCGCAATCCCACCCGAACGGGGTATCTGTGTTTCGTGGTTCGCGTCGTCTCGCCGCGTTGTTGATCGTGCCCGCCGCGGTCCTCGCCGCGTGTAGCACCGACGCCAAGTCCAGCCCGAAGTCTGACCCGGCATCGTCGACGACCACCACCGTCGGCGTCGTGCTATCCGGCGCGTTCGGGGCCACACCGACGCTCACCGTTCCCACGACCGCCGCCCCGGCCAAGCTCACCCAGCAGACCATCAGTCAGGGGACGGGGGCAGCGGTGGCGAAGGGCGACACCGTCATCGCGAACTACCTCGGCCAGACGTGGGCCCCCAAGAGCGGCAAGGCCAACGTCTTCGACAGTTCGTTCTCGCGTGGCGCGCCGGCCGCATTCGTCATCGGTAAGGGCCAGGTCATCCCCGGATGGGACAAGGCACTCGTCGGCAAGAAGCTCGGCAGCCGGTTGCTGCTGACCGTGCCCCCCGCGGACGGCTACGGCGCGAACGGGCAGTCCAGCGCCGGCATCACCGGCACCGACACCCTGGTGTTCGTCGTCGACCTCGTCTCTGAGTACAAGCCGAACGCCTCCGCGCCGGGCACCGTCGTCAGCAACATCCCGAGCAGCGGCCTACCCAAGATCACCAATGTGCCGGGCAAGAAACCGACGATCACCAGCACAGCCGGCGTCAAGGTCCCGGCGCAGCCCGCGTCAACCCTGCTCGTCACCGGCAGCGGCGCGAAGATCGACACGGCGAAGACGCTGGTCCTGCAACTCGTGCAGACAGATCTGCAAACCGGGAAGAACACCCAGGCAACCTGGGGCGACGCGCCACAGACCGTCTCCGCTCAGAACGTCCTGAGCATCGCCGACAAGCTCAGCGGACAGAACGTCGGCAGCCGGGTGGTGGCCCTGCTCCCGGCGACCCCGGCGGTACCGGCCTCGTCCACCCAGGCAGCGCAACCCGCTTCGCCCCCCGAAATTCTCATCATCGACGTGGTCGGCCAGTTCTGAACCGGCGCTGAGCGCCGCCGGCCGATGCGGTCCGATCCAACCCCTTGACGCAACTGTGTGGTTGCCATAGTATTGCAACCACACAGTTGCTACTTGAGGAAGGAAGGGACCCGAAATGCTCCCCATCGCAGCTGACATCGCCGTGAACGCCGTGCACGACCACGTCGGATCGGCCCTGCCGAACGCTCCCGTCGTACCCGACCCCGCACCCCGCGAGTCCCGAACCCGCATCCAGTTCGCCGGGTTCCTGCGGGCGTCGGCCCAGCGCCGGGCCCGCCTGGCCAACCGGCTCGACCCGTGCTCCGGCCGGGTCGGCCCGGTCATCGCGTCACGCTGAGGCTGCCAATGCGGGTGGGTGGTGTGCGCCTCGGCGTCCAGATTGCGCCACTGGTTACGCGCCAGTAACATCCGTGCGTCGCAGGTTCCGTGACTCGGGGGTCGGCTGACATCTGGGAGTTGATCAGGGCTATGCGGTTCTGGACGAGGCTCGGCTCGCTGTTCGGTCTGATCGTGCTGACGGCCGCGGTGGTGACTCCCCCCGCGGGTGCGTCCCCGTCGTCGGCGGCGCCGGACGCGTTCTACAGCTACACCGGATCGACGCCGCTCACCGAGCTGGCGCCCGGCACGGTGCTGAAGACGCGCAGGGTCGCGTACCACATCGTGAGCATCCCGGTGCCGCTCACCGTGGTGCAGCTGCTCTATCGCGGTACCGACCAGGTCGGCGGAGCCACGGCCAACGTGACCTCGGTCGTCCTGCCGCCACTGCGGCTCGGCCCGCCGAAGGTGGTGGCCTACCAGTCGGCCTACGACTCGCTGAACCCCGCCGACGAGCCGTCGCGGATCATCGCGGGCGGGCTAACCCTGGGCGGAGTGCTGCCGTCGGCCGAGACAGCCCTGATCGCACCGCTGCTGCTGCAGGGTTACACGGTCGTGGTGGCCGACACCGAGGGGCCCGACGCCGACTTCGCCGCCGGCCCGGAATACGGCCAGAACACCCTCGACTCGTTGCGGGCCAGCTACGCCTCACCCGCCACCCGCATCGGCTCGAACGCGAAGACGGCGCTGCTGGGCTACTCGGGCGGAGCCATTGCCACCGAGTGGGCCGCCGAGATGGCGCCCACCTACGCCCCCGACGTCAATCGCCACCTGATCGGTGCCGGCCTGGGCGGCGTGCTCGTGGATCCGGCGCACAACCTGCACTACGTGAGCGGATCGCTGGTCTGGTCCGGAGTGCTGCCGATGGCCGTCGTCGGTATCGCCCGGGCGTTCCACATCGACCTGACCCCCTACGCCAACAGCTACGGCCGATCGCTGCTCGCGAAGATGCAGGACGCGTCGATCATCAACGCGCTCGGCCAGTACCCGGGCTTGACGTGGTCGGACATGGCGCTGCCGCAGTACTCGAACCCGGAGAGCATCCCGATCTACGTCCAGGCCGTGAACCAGCTGATCATGGGCGCCGGTGGCACGCCGACGATCCCGCTGTTCATCGGCCAGGGCGCCAACGGCCTGCTCGAGGGAACGTCCGGCAGCACCCCGGGCATCGGCCCCGGCGACGGCGTCATGATCGCCGGCGACGTGCGCAGCCTGGCGCGCGAGTACTGCGGCCGAGGTGTGCGCGTGCAGTACCAGCAGTACGACGCGCTGAGCCACACCACCAGCCTGCTGCCCTGGGTGCCGGCGGTGCTGGGCTGGATCGACGCGCGGTTCGCCGGATTCAGCGCCCCGCAGAACTGCTCGAGCATCCAACCGGGCAACTCCCTCGCGCCGATCTCCTAGCCCGAACGCTCGTCCCCATGTGTCCCGCGGAAATCGCCACCTGAGGGGCTGTTGATCTAGCCGACCGGGGGTGACGGCTCAACGCGTGCGGACCTTCACGGTGGTCGTGCTGGTGTAGCCCGAGCCGGCGCCCACGGCCGTGATCGCCACCGGTTGTGCTCCGACGGCGGGGACCGTAGTAGTCAGCGACACCGTCCCGGTGCTGTCGGCGATCGCGTTGCCGACAGATGTCGATCCGATCGCGAACGCGACGCTCTCACCGTTGCGGTAGTGGTGTCCGGTGATCGTCAGGACCTGCCCGACGGTGGGCCTCGGGTCGCTCACGGCCAGGGCGCCCGGTTTGGCCAGCGCGGCGTGCTCGGCACATACGTCACGTTGAGTCCCGACCGGCGGTGCGGGATTGCCGGTGGTTACACCGTCGTCCTCGCGGACGACGAGGGCAGCGAAGTCGTGGCTGCCGAGCACTGCGTTCGACGAGTACGACACCGCCATCGCGTAGGAGGTGGTGGGCGTCGCGCCCGGCAGAGTGTCGCCCGTCGCCGGGATGGTCACGGCCTGGCACGTCTGCCCCGGCGCAAACCTGATCGGCTGCATCGCCAGGCCGACCTGGCCGGTTACCGATCCGATCGCGGTCAGGTAAGCGGTGATCGGCACCGTGCTCGGCCGGGACAGATAGACGGCGACGTCGTCCGTGCTGGGGCCGTCGCCCTCCTCGGCGGTCGTCGGCGCGACGTTCACGGTCGGGCGGGCCTGCACGCTCGGCGTTCCCAGACCCGGGGTGTCGAATCCGAGATCCTGGAGGAAGACCCCGCCGCCGGCGGTGCCGTCCAGACCTACCCCGGCGGTGAAGCTGATCCGGGTGATGTTCCTCAAGTTCAGCCCGGCTGCGGCGAGCACGCTGGTTGGCACGTGTGCCTGCTGCAGGACGATCTTGTCCAAGATCGTCGAGCCTGGACTGGTGGGCATCCGGTTCACCGTGCTCGGGTTCAGGCTGGACATCAGTGCGCTGTAGCTGCGCCCTGATCCGTCGGTGACGGTCAAGGTCATATCGGTGCCGGAAACCACGTTCTCGTCCGGCGACATCGACACGGTCAGCTCGGAGTACCTGGACGCGTCGCGCTTGCCGGCCGGGAGCGTGACGTTCAGCTGGCCGCTGCCGCTCGCCCAGGTCAGGTGCGTCATCTGGTTCAGCGGCACGTTCGGCGCGAACCGCGCGGGTGTCCAGTAGGGCACCTGCTGATTGGTCAGCGTGAGGCTGCAATAGGGCAACGGCACCGGCACGGTGCGCCCGTTCTTGTCCGCGCAGACCGCCGCCGTGGCCGTGCCGGCAGCGCTGATCAATGGGCTCGTGCTGTCGAACGACGTGATGTCGTCCCGCAGCGATGCCGGCTGCTGGGCCACCGTGTGGATGTTGGCGAAGCTAGCTACCGACGGTGGCTCGGCGCCGGTGCCGTCGAACATGGGTCGGAACTGGCTCTGCCCGCCCAGGGTGAGCTCGAAGAACCCGGCGATGTAGGCACTGCCGACCTGGAACTGCTGGGGCGCTGTGATCCGGGTTGTGGTCGGCGATGCCGTCCCGCACACCGCGTCGTCCGGCGAGTGCCAGTCGTCGGACGCATTCGGGTAGGGCGGTGTCCAGATGGAGTTGTAGAAGTTGTGGTCGGTGCCCATGACCCAGATGTCCGAGCGCAGCACGTTGTCGCTGAACGTGTTGCGCGAGTCGGCGTAGAAGTGCTGGCCCTGCTGGTCGGAGACGTCGCCGTCGCAGTACGGCAGCAGCGTCGTCGTGATCACATCCGGCAACGTCGCCCGAGTGAAGTCGATCGGCGCCAGTGCGAAGATCGACTTGATCGCCCACGGATGGGCCAACCCCTCGTTGAGCGTGCCGGCGGTCACGACACCTTCGCCGCCGCGGGAGTGGCCCATCAGGCCGATGTCGTCGAAGTTCATCGTGTTGACCAGCGACGAGGCCCGCAGCCCGCTACCGGCGAGGGCCTCGCCGAGGTCGACGGTCCGGTCCGTCGCGGCGTCGTGGAAGCGCACCGGTTGCCCCGCATTGGCGCGCTTGAGCCAGGTGAGCGTGTCCAGCACGAGCTGCCCGCGGGCCACCGCTCCGAAGTCGGGCGCGAGCTGGTTGTCGTTGGAGTTGATCGCATCGGCGCCGACCGACACCACGGTGTAGCCCTTGCTGGCGAGCGCCTCCCCGGCGCCGTCGTAACCGGCATAGCTGGGGATCTCGGTGTACCCGGTCGGGCACGGCCACCCGCTGGCCGTCGGGGCGGACGGGTCGCTCTTGTAGCAGGACGAGTGCCGGCCGTGCAAGAAGATGATCAACGGATGCGCGTGCCCGCTGCGCGGCAGGTAGATCTTGCCTTCGACCTCCCCGCGAATGCCGCCGATGTTGGCCAACGGCATGGCCTGCGCCCCGAAGTTGTAGACCGCTTCGGTATACGGGTACCGGCCGGGCGTTGTCGGATCGTCGCTCAACGTCGGCCCGCTGTCCTCAGTCGCTGCCGGTCCAGTGCCCGGTGCGCCCGGCTGCGCTGGTCCAACCCCGCCGTTCTGCGACGCCCACGCCCACGTGACGTGATGCGCTCTCGCGACCACCGCATCGGTGGTCGTCAACGACAGCGAGAGCCCGTCCGCCGACTCGGTAGCCGGTCCGAGCACCTTGCCGTCCGCAACGAGCTCCGGGGCGTCGTCCCGCACCGGCAGCGGCCCATCGAGTTTCACTGTGGTGACATACCCGCCCGCACCGCGCTCGACCGTCCACCCGTCACCGGACGCGACGGTGCTCGGCGGATCGGCCGCGGCCGGTGCCGCCGCAGCGGTGAGCGCCGCGCCGAACACGGCGAGCGCAGCCAGCGCTGCGACTGTGCGGTGGTGAAATCCCTTGACGCCAAGAAACGTGATCAACCTGGGCCCTTTGGCTCGATACGGCAGGAGAGGCGCCACTCACCTCAAGGACGGGGCGACGGGACTATCCCAGCTGCACTACCCCTGCGAGACGGGTGAAACCGACTAGTCACAATCCCTTACCGCGACGTAACGAGCCGCCGTCCGAGCCGAAGTCTCGGCGATCACGAGCTGTGCCGCCTCGGTCGCGGCCTGAGCCCGAGACCGGGTCGCCGACAACGGGTGAACACACGAGAAACCTGTGAGAAACGCAGCCTGTTTAGCGTCCCGTTACATCGGCCCCTTACTTACGTTGCGGGAGAACCTGTGAAAGTACGTTCCGGAAGACGGAGCAGCGGCTGGGTGCTCCTCCCGCTGATCGCCTTGCTGACGGTTCCGGTGGCGCTGACCTCGCAGGCTTCAGCGGCGCCGGCCAAGAAGGCCGGGGTGGCCGCCGCGCCGGCGAAGCCCTCGGCGGGACTACCGGACCCGACGGCCCGCGGGCCGTTCGGGCACCGGGTCATCGAGGAGGCGAAGTTCGGCTTGGCCGACATCGAGGAGCCGAACAGCGACGGAGCAGCTCCGACGGCCGGCACGGCGCAGGCGGCCGAACAAGTCGAGATCCGCGGCCAGCTGTACATGCCGGACTGGCATCTGCGCACCTCACCATCGCCGCTGATCCTCGTAGTGCACGGCAATCACGGCTCGTGTGACTCGGGGCAGGACACGGTCCACGACACCTGCGCGCAGTTCAAGCACAACGAGGACGGCTACGCCTACCTGGCGGAGAATCTGGCCACCTGGGGGTACACGACGTTCTCTGTCTCGCAGGACCAGCTGATGATGCGGCAGGACAACAGCAAGGGCAAAGGCATGCACAACCGCCGCATGCTCATCGCCGCGACCCTCGACGCGATCAGCGCGGCAAGCAAGCGTGGAGGTCTGCCGGTCGACGCGCACACCACCATCGGCACGACGCTCTCGGGCCACCTGGACATGACGCGCATCGGCCTGATGGGCCATTCACGCGGCGGTGACGCGGTTGCGAACTTCCTCGACTACAACCGCATCCGGACCGATGGGCCGCGCTACCCGATCCGCGGCGTCATTTCCCTGGCGCCGGTGGACTACGAGCGCAAGGCTCCGTACGGCATGCCGTACATGACGATCCTGCCGATGTGTGACGGCGACGTGTCCAACCTGCAGGGCGCGCGGCTGTTCGAGCGCAGCCAGTACATCAACCCGAACGATCCCTTCCCGCGGATCCAGGTGGAGCAGCTGGGCGCGATCCACAACTGGTACAACACCGTCTGGTACGCCGACGGCGGGGCGGACGGCCAGGCGAACAACGATGCGGCGTGCGGCAACTCGGCTCCGTTCGCGACCAACAACGTCCACCCGCACAACCTGCGGCTAAGTGGTGCGGCCAGCTACACCGACCCGAGCCGGAACTACGCGATCGACGATTCCGACCCGCTCAACCCCGCCGTTGACACGAAGATCTCGGGCGACGCGGCGCGAATGGGCGATCAGGAGAAGCTCGGCCTGGCGACGATGGCCGCCTTCCTACGCCGCTACGTCGGCGGCGAGGGTGCGTTCCAGCCCTACATGACCGGCCAGCTGTCGGATACGTCCTCCGGCCTGCAGGTCCCGCCGACGGCGTGCCCGACGAGCTCGTCCGGCGGGGCGATCCCGTGCAACCAGCGGGTGAACACGACATACTTCGGTGCCCCGCAGGAGCGGGTGGACCTGATCCGTCCCGAGGTGGAGAACCCGCTCACGCTCGACGCCCTCGGCGGATCCCTGGCCGGCAGTGGGTTCGTCGACCCGTACGCCGAGTCTCCGGGCGTCTCCCCGAAGCCCGCGCCGACAGCGGGCGGCTACGACTGGTGCAACCCCGAGCCACAGGACTTCGCGCCGTCGCAGCTCGGCAAACCCGGGCTGCCGACCGCCGCCAAGCCCTGCCCGCTGCCCGCGGCGAGCGCGCTCGGCGGGCAGAACGGTACCCGCGAGAACGCGCCGATCAACCAGTCCTACGGTCGCCAGCTCACCCTCGCCTGGGATCAGGGCTCGACGGCGCAGCTCACCGCCCAGATCCCGGGTGCGTCGAAGGATATGAGCGGGCTCACCGCGCTGACCATGGACGCTGCGGTGAACTTCTTCGACACCCGCAATCCAGGCGCGGACAACCGCGGCGACAACACCGTGGACACGACGGTGAACGGCACCCCCCAGAACCCGGTGTGGCCGAACGAGCTGCCGACGTCCTACAACCCGACCTCAACGACACAGCATTTCGTCATCGCGGTGCGCGACACGGCTGGTCACGAGGGCACCGTCGATGCCGGAGACCCCCGTTGGGGCAACGCCTTGCACATGTCGACCGGAACGAACACGCCGAACACGCACATCGTCCTCGACCAAATCCGCGTCCCGCTCAGCGAGTTCGCGGCGCAGGGCGTCGACATCAGTTCCCTGTCGCAGCTGCGGCTGCGCTTCGGCGAGGGTCACCTGCCGAAGTCCGGCTCGATCCAGCTGGCCGACGTGCGCTTCCAGGAGAACCGGGCCGGTGCGCGGCTGCTGTCCGACGGCGACGAGGCCAACGGCGCCGGCTACGGCCCGTCCGCGTTGGGCGGACCCGCCCCGGCGACCTACCTCAACACGTACGAGAACACACCGGGCAACGTCAAGCTGAACGATGTGGTCGGCAACCCCAAGGGCAACACCACCTGGACCGTCGATGACGACGAGCAGCAGTGCCCGAACGCGCAGTTCGCCTCGATCCAGGCGGCCGTCGACTATGCGGCACCCTGGGACACCATCGTGGTGTGCCCGGGCGTGTACCAGGAGTCCTCGACGCCGGTGAACAGCACCTCCAACCCAGTCGCGGCGGGTGCGATGAACGGTCTGACGATCAACAAGCCGCTCAAGATCAAGGGTGCGGGGGCGGACAAGGTGACCATCGAGCCGGTCCAGACCGGCGGCACGTTGGCGGGAACCCAGCCGTACCTGCGTGACGGCGGCGGCAACGTGATCACGGTCTCCCGGCAGTCGCTCGGATCGACCGACACCAACGAGATGTTCGTCGACATCTCCGGGGTGACGGTGACCTCGGGCAATGTCTGGGCAGAGGCGGGCATCGCCTACTTCGGCGCGGCCGGACGCGTCGCGGACAGCATCATCGGTCCGATGCGGGTCGCGACGGATGCCCAGGAACTGGCGGCCAACCCGCACGGCTGGGGCATCGTGAAGACCGGCACGCTCCGCGGCGCCGGCCCGGGCACCGTCGAGAGCGAACTCACCGTTACGAACAGCGTGATCACCGGCTACCAATCCGGCGGCATCCTGTTCGACGGCGCGCGCGGCCCGGACGGCAGCCCCGATAACACCGTGCGGACCGGCATCCGATACCACGGCTACGTCACCAACACCGTGATCCGCGGGACGCCGAACAGCCTGTACCCGCAGGTCGGCGTCAAGTACACCAGCGGCGTCACCGGCTTCGTACGGAGCAGCCGGATCACCGGGAACTACTACGCGCCCGCACCGGCGCAGTCGTACGGGATCTTGCTGACCGACGCCGGTACCGACGCGGCCCGAGCGCTGGTGGCTTCGGGCGACATCATCAGCGGGAACGGGTTCGCTGCGTACAACGCCGACGCGGACAACACCGCCGTGCGTAGCGGCGCCCCGTTCACCTTGTCGGACTGCTACCTCGGCCGGGGTGCCACGGCGATTTCCGGCCCCGACAGCACGGGGGCGCCGAGCGTCATCGTCACCCGCCGTCGCTCGACGCCACCGCCGACGGTGCCGACCGGAGTGGGGCGCATCGTCGACGCCGCTCCGGCCGCCGAAGTGGCCGACCCGGGGCGTGGATCGTTGCTGCACGTTGGCTCGACGGTGTACCCGCTGGTCCGGGCGACCGACGACTTCGCCGTGCAATCGGCGACGCTCCTGGTCAACGGCACCCCGATCGGCACCACCACGACCGCGCCGTACGAGTTCAGCTGGACACCGACTGCGGCGGAGGCTGGCAAGCACATCATGTTGCGGGCGCTGGTTGTCGACCTGTCCGGGAACACCACGCTCTCCAAGCCGGCGATATACGCGGTGGCCCGGTGACGACGAGCGCGTCCACGTGACGGTGACCCACAACCATCGGCACTGACGGCAGGGCCCTCCTCAGCAGGGCCCTACCCCTGTGCCCGGGCCGTATCTCCGGGTTGTGACCGCCCAGGGCGAGAACCTCGCATTTTGCCGAGCTCACCACAAGCGGATCGTAGTCCGGTCCAGGCCACGAAACAGGCCACGCGGACGCGGCCCAGGTTCATGGACAGACTGTCCACAGTGGACAGAGGCAGAGAAGGTCGGCAGGCGCTCTACGCAACGATCTGGCCGAGAAGGTGGCGGTTCTTGGCAACAGAGCCTGGTAGGACGATGAAGTGGATCTGCCCGTCGTCGTCAACCGCGACAACCCGCACCACGGCCTGCGCAGCTGCATTGCCGGCGAGCAGCATGGCTCCGGGCCGAATACGCGCGGGCTCGCGAGCATCGGCGAGCGTGGACCATCCGTGCCCGTCGTCGTCCTCGGCGTTCAGGTCGGCGACCAGGTCAACGTCAACCATGGGCCGTACCTCACTTCCTCTCATCAAGCTTCATGGTACGGGTTGGCGACGGTCTGATGCTCGCAGCTGACCAGCCGGCCTATACCGTCCTCGAGCTCGTCGAATCCGATGTCGAAGTGCCGCGGGTTGCGGCCGGTAGCGTCCAGTCGCAGGCCGGCTGACCGCAGTGCCCCGACGGTCACGATCGTCAGCTGCTCGAATCGAATCAGCGGCGATTGCTGGGAAAGCTCGTCCAGGCTGAGGTCCCGCACGGCGAATACCGATATGCCGTAGGTGCCATAGATCGCATGGTTGCGCAGCGCGTCCTCACGCAGCAGCTGACGATCCAGCGTGCCACCCCGGACGACGACAGCGACGTCGTCGGAGAGCTGATCGCCAACCCGGATGTAGCGCTGTTTCATGTCAGGAGATCCTGCCAGCTGCTTCGGAAATCCCCGGGCCAGCTCCCGGCTGTTCGGGACCCGTCACCGCATCGGCGTGCGAAGCAGCCCAGGAGATCACCCCGGGCGTCAGAGATCGGCGGCACGATTGCAGGTGACGGTTGCGCGGGCAGCCCGCGCCGACAGAATGAGGCGCCAATGAGCTCCCCCTGGAAGCCGCTGGACATGAAGGTGATCGAGCAGGCCTAGCGGCCATGAAGGCGTTCGACCCGAACGTGATCCAGCAGGCCCTGGCCGCCGCCAAGCCGATCGACTCCAGCGTGATCGAGCAAGCTCTGGCCACGATGAAGTCGTCTGGTACGACGGTGTTGGACGACGTCCTAGCCGCGATGAAGTCTCTAGACACGAGGGTGATCGAGCAGGCCTAGCGGCCATGAAGGCGTTCGACACGGTAGTGATGGACGACGTCCTGGCCGCGATGAAGCCGATCGATTTCGACCGGCTCGCACGGCTGCTTGACTCCGAAATCGTCGAGTGGGCGTCGAGCGATGTCGCGGCCGAGGCCTCAGGCGACCCCACCGACGATTTGACCCAGTTGCAGCTCCATCTGGACGCGGCGCGTCTTTGGTTGATCTGGACGATCGCGCAGCTGCGCGTGGCCATGGCGCAGATTCCGGAGGTCGTGGACTCCCTAAACAGCCAGCTCGGTCGGTACAGGAGCCTCGTCGACAACCTGATCTGGCTCTGCGGCGTATGCACGATCATTCGCCACGTCATCCGGTAGCGGCCGCTGCGCTGCCGACCGGAGGGCGACGTGGTGTGACACGACGTCGAGGCCGGTCCTACCGCGGGCCGTACAGCGCACGACTAGGTGCCCAGCGGCAGTAGGCGCCGCTCGCCAGTCACCGGCCCACCACCTTTGAACCTGGACGATTGACGCTCCTATTGGTGTCAAACCGGCTCGTCGATGTTGTCGGGCCGGTCCCCGACGACGAGCGGAAGGTCGCACCCCGCGGGCTGTGTTCGAGCAACGGCGCGGGTACGCCTGTGGCGAACGGCCGGTGATCCGCTGGTCGACGTGTGTCAGTGTCCCTGCTATGCCCGAGGTGATCGAGCCAACGGACCTTCTGACGGCGGCCTCACGTTCGGGCGGTGTCTGTGTGCTCGACCTCGACCACCACGGCGAAGTCACCCTCCACCCCGACCACGTCATGCAGACCGCGTCGGCGTTCAAGATCGCGGTCGCGCTGGAGGTGCATTGCCAGATCAGCGCTGGCGAGCTCGCCCTTGACGAGCAACTGCGGTTCGAGGCCGAACGAGCCCCGCTGCGCGACGGCACGGTCGAGCAAGCCGTCGATCTAATGCTCCGGCTCAGTGACAACGTCGCGACCAATGTGCTGCTGCATCGGGTTTCGCGGGATCGGATCATGGCTCGACTCAGCTCGCTCGGCCTGACGCACACGACGGTCTCCCACGATGTGCCCACCGAGGTCAACGCCATCATCGTCCGGCTCGACGCACTCGCCCGCCAGGCCGGGTTTAACGACTGGGGCGAGGCCAACGACCTCGTCCACGCCGGTCAGCACGAACAGATCCGCGACCGCCTCGCGGCGATCGCCGTGGACGAACAGGCCCTGCCGCACGAGCAACTCGGACCGACCACCACAGCCCGGGAACTGGCCACCCTGTACCGGATGATCTGGCTGGATCAAGCCGGGCCGCCCGATGCCTGCGCGGCAGTGCGCGCCGCGGCGAGTCACCAAGAGCTAAAGCGGCTCGCCCTCGGCTTCGACCCAGCCAGCAGCGTCCGCATCGCAGGCAAGGGTGGACGGGTTCCCGGCATCGTGCTCACCGACGCCGGCGTCATCACCTTCCCCGATGGGCGCCGCTACGCGGCCGCCGTACTAACCCGCGCCCGCCACGCGTTCGACGGGGAACTCGCCAGCTACGAGCTCATCGGCACCATCGCCGCCACGGCCATCGCACGGCTCCGTTTCCAGTAAGCGATATCAAACGGGCTATCCGTTGAGCACGGACTGGTCGATGATTGAGCGCTGGGCGGGGCAGCCTGGCGCGGCCGATGAGTACTTGCTTGGCGTGTTGCGTACGTGCCGGTGGCTCGGAAGCGTAGTTCATGGGCAGCAGCCATGGACAGAGATCAAGTGAGATTTACCAAGAACGACCGGAGGCCCGGAAATCCGGGCCTCCGAGCGGAGCCGACGAGGGGACTCGAACCCCTAACCACCGCTTTACAAGAGCGGTGCGCTGCCAATTGCGCCACGTCGGCGGTGAGGGCAAGTCTAGTTCAGCGCGGCGGCCGACCCGGGCAGCGGAACTGGGGGCAGCGTCTCGGACGTCTATCCAGCAGACTGGCTGCGCCGCCAGCAGACTGGAGACGATGTGAGCCGAGTACACAAGCCGAAGGCCGGGGCCTGGATCCGTTTCGCCGTCGTCATCGTCTACCCGATCGTCGGGCTGGTGTACCGCGCCCGGTGGCGCGGCCTGGACCGGATTCCGGCCACCGGCGGCGTGATCATCGCGATCAACCACGTGTCGCACATGGACACGCTGGTCATGGCCCGGATGACGTGGCAGGCGGGACGTATCCCGCGGTTCCTCGTCAAGAACACGATCGTCGACAAGCCCGTGCTCGGCGCGATCATGCGCGGGTGCAAGCAGATCCCGGTGTATCGCGGCACGACCGACGCGGCGAAGTCGCTCAACGAGGCGGTGCTGGCCCTCGACAACGGCGAGGCAATCGTCATCTACCCCGAGGGCACGACCACCAAGGATCCGGCGCAGTGGCCGATGCAGGCCAAGACCGGGGTCGCCCGCCTCGCCCTGCTCGCCCCGCACATCCCCGTCGTGCCGGTCGGGCAATGGGGCGCGCAGAAGGTCCGCAAACGCCGTTTCCGCCCGCGCGTCGAGGCCAGCGTGGGGCCGGCGGTGGACCTGTCCCGCTACCACGACGCCGAGCCCGCCGGCGAGGTACTGCGCGAGATCACCGACGTGATCATGGCAGCGATCCGGGACGAGGTGGCCACCCTGCGCGACGAGGCCCCGCCGGTGGACTTCTACGAGTACCGTGCCTGAACTCGTCGCGCCCACCCCGGCCGTCCAGGTGTCGTATTTGAAGGCCATCGACGAGTTCCAGGCCGAGGGACGCGGGCACGACGACGATCACACGATGCTCGGCGACGAGATCCGCACGAACCGAGATACGTGGCAGGCACCCGAGGCGTTCGCCGCCTACACAGCGCGGCTGCGGGCCGACACGCTCGAGGAGACACCGCGCCGCCAGGGATGGGTGCCGTGCACGACATTGTGGTACGTCGACGGCGACGAGTACCTCGGCCGGATCGCCATCCGGCATCGGCTCACCGAGTGGCTGCTGGAGTACGGGGGCCACATCGGCTACGACATGCGCCCGAGCGCGCGCCGCCGGGGCCACGCCACCGCGATGCTGCGCGCGGCGTTGCCGGCCACCAAGCGGCTCGGCATCGATCCCGCCCTCATCACCTGCGACAGCGACAACGTCGCCTCGCGCCGAGTGATCGAAGCCAACGGCGGGCGATTCGCGGATGAACGCGGCGGAAAGCTCCGATTCTGGGTAACTACCGATACCGCAACTTGACGTGGTCAAGGTCACGCATGTCCAATGGATTCACCTGACCGCTATGCCGGTCGGCTGACGCCGTCTTCTTCATCGGTGAGACGGGTTTCGTCGGTCGATCGGAAATCCGTGAGGCATCCCGACTAGGCCCGGGCTGCCCGTACCCGGCGCGGTCCCGACAACCGATAAGGGAGAACCCATGGCCGAAGTGCAGTACATCGACGCCAGCCGCCTCTACCCCGGCAACCCGATCCCCGCGGTCAACCAGCTCAACCTCGACATCGCCGACGGCGAGTTCATGGTTCTGGTCGGGCCGTCCGGCTCAGGCAAGTCCACCGCCTTGCGGATGCTCGCCGGACTCGAGGACGTGGACGAGGGCGAGATCCACATCGGCGGCAAGGACGTCTCGACGAAGCCGCCGAAGGACCGCGACATCGCGATGGTGTTCCAGAACTACGCGCTCTACCCGCACATGTCCGTCGCCGAGAACATGGGTTTCGCCCTCAAACTCAAGGGCGTGCCGAAGGCCGAGCGGGCGCAGAAGGTGCGCGAGGCGGCCAAGATGCTCGACCTCGAGCCCTACCTCGACCGCAAGCCGAAGGCTTTGTCCGGTGGGCAGCGCCAGCGCGTTGCCATGGGCCGCGCCATCGTCCGCGAGCCGTCCGTCTTCCTGATGGACGAGCCGCTGTCCAACCTCGACGCCAAGCTGCGCGTCGAGACCCGCGCCAACATCGCCGCCCTGCAGGCGCGTCTGGGCACCACGACCATCTACGTCACGCACGACCAGGTCGAGGCGATGACGATGGGCCACCGGGTGGCGGTGCTCAAGGACGGCCTCCTGCAGCAGGCCGACACCCCGCGGGCGCTCTACGACCGGCCCACCAACGCCTTCGTGGCCGGCTTCATGGGCTCGCCCGCGATGAACCTACGCGACGTCGACCTCGTCAACGGCGGGGCCAAGCTGGGTGGCGCCCTCGTTGTGCTGTCCAAGCCGGTGCTCGACGCGGCGGCCGCGGCCAACCTGAGCAAGATCACGCTCGGCGTGCGGCCCGAGTCGTTCCACATTGCCCCGGACGGCGCGGCCGACGCGCTGAAGCTGCACGTGAACCTCGTCGAGGAACTGGGCGCGGACGCCTACGTGCACGGCACCATGCCTGAGGAGGACGAGCTCAACGCCAAGCAACTCGTCGTGCGCTTCGACGGCCGCGTCCCGCCACGCATCGGCGAGACGGTCAGCGTCGAGATCCGCCCCGAGGAGGAGCACGCATTCAACCCGGAGACCGGCGAGCGCCTCGGCTGATCCTTTCCGCTTTTGGCCGCCCAGCGTCAAATAGACGCCTGGGCGGCCAAAACCGTCTCCGGGGAACACGCTCGGCGACGCCCCGGTTGAGCCGATCATGCGAATCGGACTCATCGGCAGTGGACATATCGGCAGCACCGTCGCCCGCCTGGCAATCGCGCAGGGGCACGACGTCGTCCTGAGCAACTCGCGGGGCCCCGAGACCCTGGCCGACCTGGTGGCGTCGCTCGGCGCGCACGCGTCGGCCGCGACCTCGACGGACGCGGCCGCGGCGGGCGACATCGTGGTCGTGACGATTCCGCTCCGGGCCGTCCCCGACGTCCCGGTCGAACCGCTCGCCGGCAAGGTCGTCATCGACACCAACAACTACTATCCGCAGCGCGACGGGCACATCGCAGCGCTGGACTCGGGCGAGACGACCACCTCCGAGCTACTGGCCGCGCATCTCGGCACTGCGCGCGTGGTCAAGGCATTCAACAGCATCGGAGCGGGCGACCTGCTCGACCAGGGCCAGCCGGCCGGGTCACCCGATCGGCGCGCGCTACCGATCGCGGGCGACGACGCCGACGCCAAGAAGGTCGTGACCGAGCTGATCGACTCGTTCGGCTACGACGTGGTGGACGCCGGGCCGCTAGCAGAGGGGCGGCGGTTCGAGCCCGGTACGCCGGCGTCCGGTGCGCGCCTCACGGCGGACAGCCTGCGAGTAGCCCTCGGCCCGTAGCGATCGTGGTTCGCTAGCCACGGTATTTGGAGCTACCGAACCACAATCGGGGAGCGATCAACCTCGGCGGCGGCGGGCCACCTCGGCGAGCGTCACCGCGGCGGCAACCGACGCGTTGAGCGACTCGGCCGGCCCCGCCATCGGGATCGACACGGTCAGGTCGCAGGTCTCGCCGACCAGCCGGGACAGACCCCGCCCCTCCGAGCCGACCACCACGACGAACGGGCCATCGGCGGCCTGCAGATCGTCCAACGACGTCGAGCCGTCGGCGTCGAGCCCGGCGACGAAGAGCCCGGCCTGCTGGCAGTCGCGCAGCGCGCGCACCAGGTTCGTGACCTGCGCGACCGGGATGCGGGCCGCCGTCCCGGCCGACGTGCGCCACGCCGCCGCAGTGACCCCGGCCGCCCGACGCGACGGTAGGAGGACACCGTGGGCGCCGAACGCGACGGCGCTGCGGATGATCGCGCCCAGGTTGCGCGGATCGGTGACGCC
>Ga0137412_10000150_pt1 | contig 43050 bp, 33 predicted proteins | sample CZODoug2_1_16fun_FD_122160 | JGI IMG/M metagenome (GOLD analysis project Ga0137412, IMG submission 122160) | Vadose zone soil fungal communities from Angelo Coast Range Reserve, California, USA - CZODoug2_1_16fungal (Hybrid Assembly) | ecosystem: Environmental > Terrestrial > Soil > Vadose zone...
CAGGGGGCAAGATCGTCTTCATCCCGGCCGGCACGTACCAGGTGAACCGCCACATCCTCGTCGACGACGTGACGATCAGGGGCGCAGGGAGCTGGTGGACGATCATCAAGGGGCACGAGGTGACGCTCGCGGCACCGGCTCCCGATGGATCCGTGCACACCGGCGTCGGCTTCTACGGCAAGTATGCCGACGACGGAGGCAGCAGCAACGTTCACCTCTCGAACTTCGCCATCGAGGGCGACGTCCGGGAACGGATCGACACGGACCAGGTCAACGGCGTCGGCGGTGCACTCAGCGACTCAACGATCGACGGCCTGTACATCCACCACACCAAGGTCGGGCTGTGGTTCGACGGACCGCTGAACAACCTAACCGTCCGGAACACGATCGTCGCCGATGTGATCGCCGACGGGATCAACTTCCGTCGCGGCGTGACGAACTCCCGTGTGGAGAACAGCTTCTTCCGGAACACCGGCGATGACGGCATGGCGATGTGGTCGCACAACGTATCGACCGTGGCGACCGACGAGGACGCAAACAACGTCTTCGACCACAACACCGTGCAGACGCCTACGCTCGCAAACGGCATCGCGGTATACGGTGGCCGCGACAACACCGTCTCGAACAACCTCGTCGCCGACCCGATCCGCGAGGGCAGCGGCATACAGCTCGGCTCCAGATTCGGCGCCGAAGCGTTCATCGGGCACGTGTGGATCACCAACAACACGACCGTCCGCGCCGGCACCTACGAGCTGAACTGGCACATCGGGCTGGGCGCGATCTGGATCTACGCCCTGGAGAAGAACATCGACGCGGACGTCGAGGTGGTCGGCGACAACTTCCTCGACAGCACCTACAACGCGATCATGCTGGTCAGCGACTTCCCGGTGAAGGACCTGTACTCGATCACGAACGTCCACGTCAAGGACGTCAAGGTCGACGGCACCGGCACCTCGGTGGTCAGCGCCCGCTCGGCCGGATCCGCTTCCTTCCAGAACGTGGATGCGCGCAACGTCGGCGCGGTCGGCGTCAACAACTGCGGGTCGTTCCACTTCACGCCGGCCGGCTCGGAGTTCTCGCTGACCGACCTCGGCGGCAACGACGGCGGCGGCACCACCGGCCCTTGGCTCGCTCCGTGGGAGCTGCCCAACACGATCACCTGTGACGATCGGCCACCCGTCGTCGCACCGCCACCGCCCTCGCCGTGGCCGTAGGTCACGTGGCCGACTCGAGTCGCTCGCCCACGCGCAGTGCTGCCTCCCGCAGCTGTCGAAGCTCAGCCGGGCTGAGCGCATCGATCAGGAGCGCGCGCACCGTCTCCACGTGGGCGGGCGCACTCGCAACGAGCTTGGCGTAACCCGCTTTGGTCATGATCGCGTTGGTGAGGCGTCCGTCGTTGGGGTCGGGCTCGCGACGAACCAGACCCCGAGCCTCCAGTCGTTTGATCAGATGGGACAGCCGGGACAGCGACGAATCGGTCAGTTCGGCGAGGATGCTCATCCGCAGGGTGTGCTCGGGATCTTCGGACAATCTCGCCAGCGTGTAGTACTCGATAAGGCTCAGCTCGGCGTCCCGGAGCAGTTGGCGCTCCAGCGCCCACGGGAGCTTGATCATCATGTAGGAGAAGGCCCGCCAGGTCGCCTCCTCCTCGTCGGTGAGCCAGCGAGTCGCTCGGGACGCGGCCTTCGCCGGCCGCTTCGCAGGTGTGGGCATCGTCTCAGTCTAGTCGATGACTTGACTGTTGAAGTCATGCTGGTACGGTCATGAGTTGAGTGTTCAAGTCAACCATGAGAGGCAGCTATGACCAGGATCGGTGTCATTCTCGGCAGTACCCGCCCCGGGCGTAACGGCGAGAAGGTGGCCCGCTGGGTGATGGACGCGGTGTCCCGCCGCGACGACGCGGAATTCGAATTGATCGATCTGGCCGACTACCCGTTGCCGCATCTCGACGAGCCGTTGCCGCCGTCGATGGGCCAGTACTCGAATCCGCACACTCACCAGTGGGCGGCGACGATCGCGGCGTTCGACGGGTTCATCTTCGTGACCCCGGAGTACAACCACTCGACCTCAGGCGTGCTCAAGAACGCCATCGACTACCTGTTCGCCGAGTGGAACAACAAGGCAATGGGCGTCGTCTCCTACGGCGCGGTCGGCGGGGCCCGGGCCGCGGAGCACCTACGACTGATCGCCGGAGAACTGAAGATGGCCGATGTCCGTACCAACGTCGCGCTGTCGATGTTCACCGACTTCGTCAACTTCTCCGAGCTGGCCCCGGGCGGACATCAGCTGCAGGCGCTCACCACGCTGGTCGACGAGGTCATCGCCTGGAGCAACGCGCTGGCCCCGCTCCGCGCGGTGACCGCAGCCGCATAGCGCGAACGCTCCGATAACGATCTACCGGTGCCGCTGATCCGGCGCTGCGGCTAGGACGCGTCCTAGACCCGCCGCGTCGCGATCAGCGGCATCAGCACGTTGTCGACGATCTCGGTGGCATCCCGCTCGGTGACCGGCTGGTTGTTCAACACCATTCGGTAGGTGAGCATCGAGGGAAGCACGTCGGCGTACACGCCGCACACCGCCTCCGGACGGACCTCGCCGCGATCCACCCCGCGCTGCAGCAGTGCGACGATGGCCGCGTGTTTGGGTCGGTAGACCTTCTGCTCGACGGCCGCGGCGAGTTCGGGGTCGCGGGTGGACTCGCAGGCAACCGCCCGCATGACCTCGCCGGCTTCGTCTGACAACTGGCAGATCCGGGTGGCCAGGCGCACCAGAACGTCGCGGGTCGCCGCGTCGGCGTCGAGGAGCAATTCGCAGACGATGTCATCGGGCCCGCCGAAGCGGGCGACGAACGCGTCGAGCACCAGGTCCTGCTTGGTGTCCCAGCGGCGATAGATGCTGGCCTTGCCGGTTTTCGCCCGCGCGGCAACCGCCTCGATGGTGAAGGCGGCATAGCCGACCTCGCTGAGCTCGGCGAAAACCGCGTCGTGAATGGCGTCCTCGAGCGCGACTCCACGGCGGCGCTGCCGCGCCAGAGATGCGGTAGTTGTGACTGCTGTCACCGTGTCGAGCCCTTTCCGCCGCGGAACCTGAGGCAATACTGATAGGGCACGCTTGCGTTCCTTATCAGCTACCACTACCGTCTCCAGCTTAGGAGACGAATGCGTTCTCTACCAGCTTAGACGGAACCACGAGACACACGGAGTCATCTGTGACCGACACGGTACAAGGCGGCGTCGCGACGGCCGAGGCACGTTCAGCTGCCCGCCGCACCGTCAATCCAGCGATTTTGCTGTTCCTCATCGCGGGCGCCCAGCTGATGGTGGTGCTCGACGCGACGATCGTGAACATCGCCCTGCCCTCCATGGGGCGCTATTTCGACAAGAGCCAGACCGACATGACCTGGGCGATCAACGCCTACACGCTGGCGTTCGGCGGCTTGCTGCTGCTGGGCGGGCGAGCGGCCGACATCCTGGGTCGACGGCAGATGTTCATCGTCGGGCTCGGGCTCTTCTCGCTCGGCAGCCTGCTCGGTGGCCTCTCGACCAGCTTCGAGCTGCTGCTGGCCGGCCGCGTCATCCAGGGCATCGGTGGCGCCATCGCCGCGCCGACAGCGCTATCACTGATCACCACGCTGTTCGCCGAGGGGCCTGAGCGCAACCGCGCGTTCGCCGTCTACGCCGGCGTCTCCGGTGGCGGGGCGGCCATCGGACTGCTGCTCGGCGGCATCCTCACCGAGTACCTCGACTGGCGGTGGGTGCTGTTCGTCAACGTCCCGATCGGCGTGGCGCTGATGGTGGGCGGCTTCCTGTACATCCACACGTCCGAGCGCCTGTCGGGCAAGTTCGACCTGGTCGGGTCGCTGTTGTCGGTGGCCGGCATGGTGGCCGTCGTCTACGGCTTCATCAACGCGGCCAACCACAGCTGGGGTGAAGCGGCCACGGTGGGCTCGCTCGCCGCGGGTGTGGTGCTGCTCGCCGCGTTCGTGCTCTACGAGTCCCGGTCGAAGATCGCGATGATGCCGTTGCGCATCTTCGGCAACCGCTCCCGGGCCGGCGCCTACGTGGTCATGTTGATCATCGGCGCGGCCATGTTCGGCATGTTCTACTTCCTGACGTTCTACGTGCAGGGGGTCATGGGCTTCAGCGCGCTGAAGTCGGGCGTGGCGTTCCTGCCGGTCTCCTTCGTCATCATCGTGGGCTCGGGCATCGTCAGCGGCATCCTGCCCCGGGTCGGGCCGCGGCCGCTCATCGCGATCGGGTCCGTGCTGATGACCCTCGCCCTGTTCTGGTTCTCGACGGTCAAGGCCGACAGCAGTTACTGGTCGCTGATCTTCCCGGCCATGATCGTGATGGCGTTGGGCATGGCCCTGGTGTTCGTGCCGCTCACGGTCGTCGCGGTCACCAAGGTGAGCCACACCGACACCGGATTGGCCTCGGCCCTGCTCAACGTCGGCCAGCAGGTCGGCGGCTCGATCGGGCTCGCGGTGTTGGCCACGGCGTTCGCGAGTGCGTCCAAGAGTGAGGGCAAGTCGGAGACCGGCAAGCTCGTCGGCGCCTCGCAGCAACACCTGCAGGAACTGATCGCGAGCTCGGCGAGCGGGCACCCGGCGTCGCCGGCGGCCTACGCCGACAACGCCGCGGTGAACGCCTTCCACGTCGTGCAGTCGCACGGTGCCGGGCAGGGTTTCCTGGTCGCCGCCATCTTCGGCATCGTGGCGATCGTGACCTCCGTCGTCATGATCACCGTGAAGAAGCGCGACCTGTCGCAGATCTCCGAGGCCGTGGTCGTCGCCTGATCCCTTAGCTATCCGCCTGCTGCCCAGGCTCGCTGTTGTTGGCGAGCCTGGGCGTCCAATTTTCTGGCTGTTCCGAGCTTGATCATCTCTGCTGCACGGACCATCCATGGTTCATTCGGCCGAGATCATCACCCGCCAATCGGGCTCCCGCCCCGCGTTAGGGTCGGGCATGTCGACAGCCGCATATCTGTCCGCGTTGTTCTCACTCGACGGGCGCGTCGCCGTGGTCACCGGGGGCAGTTCGGGCATCGGCCGGGCGATGGCCGCGGCCCTGGCCGGCGCCGGGGCGAGCGTCGTGATCGTGGCCCGCAACGAAGCGGCTCTCGCCGAGGTAGTCGCCGACCTAGCTGCTGATGGCGCCCAGGCGGCGTGGGTGAGTGCCGACCTGGGCACTCGCGACGGTGTGCGCGCGGCCGCGGACGAGGCGGTCGCGCCGTTCGGGGAGCCGGACATCCTCATCAACAGCGCCGGTGTCAACCTGCGCCCCCCGATGGGCGAGATCGGCGAGGACGTCTGGGACGCCACGATGGCGTTGAACCTGGACGCGCCGTACCTGCTGGGCCAGCGGTTCGGCCCCGGCATGGCCGAGCGTGGCTTCGGGCGGATGATCCACGTCAGCTCTCAGCAGGCGCACCGGGCATTCGTGCAGAGCGGCGCCTACGGCGTGTCCAAGGGGGCGTTGGAGTCACTGGCCCGGTCCCAGGCCGAGGCGTGGTCGCCGTTCGGGGTCACCTGCAACACGCTCGTGCCGGGGTTCGTGATGACGCCGCTCAACGCCCGCCTGTCGTCCGACCCGGAACGGGTGGCGGCGCTGGCCGCCCGGACGATGGTGGGCCGCAACGGTCGGGCCGAGGACTTCGCCGGCGCGGCGGTATTCCTGGCGAGCAACGCCTCGGCCTATGTCACCGGACAGGCGATCTACGTCGACGGCGGGTTCTCGGTGCACTGAGCGGGTCGTTATCGGGTGAACCCGAGTCGCTCTGGACACGTGATGTGACGGTTGGGAACGGTCGCGGCGACGAACGGGCGGGCAATGGCATATCTGCTTGAGCGGAGCAGCCACACGACGTCACGCCGGCCGGTCGGCGGTGCCGACTATCCACGGTCGCGGCAAGAGTTCGAGGACTGGTTCGGCGACGAGGCAGGCTGCGTCGAGTACCTGGCGGCGCTGCGCTGGCCGGAGGGGTTCACGTGTCCGATGTGCGGCGGCGACCGATCCTGGCGGACCGGGCACCTGTCGTGGATGTGCGTGGCCTGCGGGCGAAAGACGTCGGTGACCGCCGGCACGATCTTCCACCGCTCGCACGCTCCGGTCTCGACCTGGTTCGCTGCCATCTGGTACGTGACGGGGCAACGCAACGGCGTCTCGGCTCGAGGCTTGCAACGGGCACTGGGCCTCGGCTCGTACGAGACGGCGTGGGCGTGGCTGCAGAAGCTGCGCCGGGCGATGGTCCGGCCCCGCCACGATCTGCTGACCGGCACGATCGAACTCGACGAGACCTTCGTGAACGGCAGCGCAGTCGCGGCTCGCACTCGGGTGCTGGTGGCCGTCGAGCGGGTGAGCCGGCAACGGCTGGGCCGGGTCCGCTTCGGGATCGTCGATCGAGGCCCGGACAGCAGGCACCTGGTCGACTTCGCCCGGCAGACGATCGAGCAAGGGGCGACGATCCGCATCGACCTCGGCACCCCGGCCCGCCACCTCGTCCGCCTGGGCTACGTCCACGAGCGCGACAGCGCCGCCCCCGGCGTCCAGTTCGTCGCCTCGGACCTGAAGCGCTGGATCGCCGGCACCCTGCGGCACCACGTCAGCCGCGCCAACCTGCCGTACTACCTCGACGAGTACGCGTTCCGGTTCGACCGCCGGGGGTCGACCGGGCACGGGATGCTCTTCTACGAGTTGCTCCGGCAGGCGGTAGCGACCGAACCGCATCCGCTCGCGGACCTGGTCCAGCCCCAGCTGCGCTGAACCGGATATGCGCGCGTATCGCGCCGATTTGGCCGCGTTGACACGCTCACGCTAAGGGCATTACGACAGGTACGGGCGAGGTGCGACCCACGTCGCCTCGGCGTCGAGCCGGTCACCGACGGCTCGGCGCGACGAGAACCCTTACGAAGGGTGTAGCACGTGCGCCGTGTCTCGAGCTGTGAGCTCGATACGAGCCTTCCCGTGCTCGCCCGTCCCGCTTTCGGATTCGCGCTGCGACCGGCCCCGTATCGAGGCCGCGGCCCGAAGGAGGCAACGTCTCAATGAAGGCCCTTCCCAGAATTCGCCGCCGACGCTGGCCGGTCGTGATCGCGTGCGTCGCCGTCGCGGTGCCGTTGTCGGTAACGGCACGCGGGCCCGGCTCGCCGGCCGCGCAGGCGCTGACCCGGCAACCGACCCCGGTGATCAACGCCGACTACCTGTACGACCAGCTCTACGCGATGGCGAAGGCGTACAGCTATCGGATCTCCGGGGCCGACGGAGACCCGCGCAACGCGGCGGATCCGTTCAACCTCCCGCCGACGGTGAACGGCTGGCAGGAGCTGTACACGCACTGGAAGGCCGCGCTCACCGACGCGAAGGTCAACGGCCAGCTGGCCGACTTCGCGACTGCTACCGACCACTACTTCCGCCGTACGGGTGGGTATCGCTTCGACTCGAACGACGCCGAGGTGACCATTCCGGGAGCGACGTGCCCCGGGCAACGGGTGCTGCTCGCCGCGCATCCCGACGAGACGCCGGTGCCGAGCGACGTCGCCGAGCTGATCGACTCCGGGACGACGAGCGGCACGACCGGATTCGGCGCGGCCCGCCGGCACATCACCGACAGCAACCTCGGCAACGAGGGCGCCTACGACGGGCTGTCCGGGGTCGCGGTGACGATCGGCGAGTACAACGCGCTGCTGCGCTGGTACGCGGCGAACCGCACCTACCCGAAGCGGACGCTGAAGGTGACCCTGCTCGACGCGTCACGCGGCAAGACGGGCGACGGCCGGTTCAGTCGCGAGGGCTCCGCCTACTACGCGAACAACCTCGTCCCGTCCGGGCCGCAGGGGCAGTACGCGCTGTTCGCCAACATGGACTCGCTCGGCCTGGACTACCCGGCCCGCCACCTGGGCACCGAGTTCTACTGGAACAACGTCACCGGCGGTGGCGTAGGTCCGTGGTTCACGTTCATCAAGGCCACGCCGACGGCACCCAACGCGGCCTACCCGGACACGGGCGCCGGCTCGCCCGGGGCCAGCATCGCGGCCAACGCGGCGGCGATCGGACAGTTCCGGAGCGACCTGCAGGCGGCCGTCCTGGCCGGGTTCGCCCAGCAGGGCGCCAAGTACGGCTTCTCGGTGCCGCTGGAGAACCCGCTGCGCTACAACCAGAACGGTCAGGCACCGAATCCGTACAGCGGTGTGGCGCCGACGAAGCCGGCGTACTCGGCGGCCGAGCAGGCGCAGTACTCCCCCGTACGGGACGACACAACGGCGCTCGAGGACGAGCAGGCGTTCATCGACAAAGGCATCCCCGGCTTCACCGTCGCGGGCGTGAAGAACTCCAATGCCGACGAGAACCCTTATGCGCCAACGGTCGATCCCACACGTAAGGCGACACCGGTCGTCGGATACGCCGGCAACCAGACGACGTTCCAGCTCGGCAACGGCACCCCGCAGCCGGGCATGACGACGACGGCCGGCGCGACCAGCCCGGGCGCGAGCACGGTCCCGGTGGCCGTTACAACCAACCTGACCGCCGGGCAGCCGATCTTCATCGACACCGGCGACAACACCGAGTACGGGCAGATCCAGGCGGTGGGGACGGGGAGCGTCACCCTCGTGCGGCCGCTGACGCGGGCGCACGCCAGCGGCGTCCCGTTCACCGTGAACGAGAACCAGCCGGTCGGGTACCTGTCCGACTCGATCGAGCACCTCAACTACTTCGCGGCCGGCGCGCCGCACGGACTGCGGCCCCAGCAGCCGACCGAGGAGCTCCAGCGGGCCCTCGAGTTGCCGGCGCAGTGGACCAGCCTGCTGCTCGCGGGCGACGGCGCGCTGGGCGCGACCGCTGCCCCCCGCGGGCCGGTCGCCTACTTCGAGACCACCCCGGTCAAGCCCGACACCACCCGGACCGTCACCTTCGACGCCGGCTTCTCCCGCGACGGCGAGGGCAGCACCCGCGGCTTGAAGTACGTCTGGGACTTCGGCGACGGGACGTTCGGCGTCGGCGAGCGGGTGACCCACACCTACTCGGCACCGATCTACGCCGACGTCAAGCTGGTCGTGCTGAAGGGCCACGACGTCGGGCTGTACCGGCAGGCGGTCGCAGTCGAGCATCCGTCCGGGGCTGCTCCGGCCACGAACGCCTGCGGCACGTTCACGCCGCAGGAGAGGACGAGCCTGGTCGCGGCCGCACACACCGCCCTGGCCGCCGCGAAGAAGGACGGGGAGTAGCCGTGAGCAGATGGACACTCCGGCGGATGCTGCCGCCGCGCTGGCTGATCATCGCCGTTGTCGCCGCCACCCCGCTCGCCGTGCTGGCCGGCGCGACGGTCGCCGGGCGGACGCCGGCCGCCGCGCGCGGACAGCACCTGCCGGTCGTCGACGCCGACTTCCTCTACCAGGAGCTGTACTTCCTCGGCACGAACACAATCTTCCGGACGGCGGGCGCCGACGGCCCGCTGAGCGACCCGAACGACCCGAACAACCTGCCGCCCAACTACAACGGCGCGCAGGAGTTCTACACCTGGTTCGGGCAGGAGCTGACCAACTCCGACCGCGACCACATGGGCCCGCTCGGCCGGTTCATGACCGCCAAGGACCACGTCTACCCGACGCGCGTGTGGCAGCTCAACGACGAGAGCGTGACGATCCCGGGCCAGTCGTGTGCCGGGCAGGTCGCACTGATCGCGGGTCACAACGACAGCACGCCGACCTCGACGGGAGTCGCGAACGGCGCGCAGACCGGCAGCCCCACGCCGATGACCGGGATGCGAGGCGGCAACTGGGGCAACGGTTCCACCTATGACGCCGGTTCGGGTGAGGCCATGGGCATGGCCGAGGTGCAGGCGTTGCTGCGCTGGTACGCCGCGAACGGCACCTACCCCAAGCGCACGATCAAGATCGGGTTGTTCGACAACGAGGAGGGGGGCCTGGTCGGATCCGGCTTCTACTCGCAGACCAATGTGTCGACGCTGGCCGCGCCGGCCGCTGCGGGCGACGCGAGCGTCAAGTTCGTGAGCCGCACCGGCGTCGGGTTCGCCGCTGGCGAGACGATCCTCGTCGACCCGAACGGCACGCCCGAGACCCGCACGATCGTCTCGGTCGGCACCGCCGGCCCGACCGGCACCGGCATCACCGTGACGCCCGCCCTGTCCTCAGCACACGTGATCGGTGCTCCGGTATCGGCCGGCGTCGCGAACGTCGGCGGCCTGATCCCCGACGGCCCACAGGGCCAGTACGTGATGGTCGCGAACATGGACCAGAACGGCATCGAGTACCCGGCCCGGCACTTCGGCACCGAGCACTACCTCAACAACATCGTCGGGGGCGGCGTCGGCCCCTGGTACACCAACATCAACGCGATCCCGCTCTACACGACCCCGAACGACCTCTACGACGCCACGGCGATCCAGCGCATCCAGCACAACCTGGCCGCGGCGCAGGCGTTCCGCAACGCAACGGCCGATTCGGTGAGCCAGGCCTTCCAGGCGCTCGGCCAGAAGTACAACTTCAGCCTGCCGCTGGAGAACCCGCTGCGCTTCGACCAGGTCGGCTCGACGCCGATCAACCCGAACCAGGTGTCGGTGCCGGCGTACCTGCAAAGTGACATCCCGAAGTTCTCGCCGGTCGTCGACGACAACACCGGGCGCACCGACCAGGTGTCGTTCATCCGCGACTGGGGCATCCCCGGCTACGGCATCATCGGCGCCTACGACACGAGCACCGACCAGGCCGTCGGCGGCAACGAGAACCCATATCCGACCTCGTATGCGAACAAGCCGACGCTCTCGCAGTACGCGCTCTACGACACCAACGACGACACCCCGGAGCACCTGAACTACTACGCCTCGGGCACCACGCACGGGCCGAACGGGCCGGAGTCTCCGTCCAAGGGCCTCGAGCGGGCGCTCGAGCTGCCGGCTACGTGGACGTCGTACCTGATCGCGAAGGACCCCTATGGCGGTGCGGAGCGCAAGTCCGACAACCCCGTCGCGTACTTCGAGACGTCGCCGGCCAAGCCGTTCCTGACCTCGAACATCACCTTCGACGCATCGTTCTCGCGGTCCGCGGACGGCGGCCGGCCCGGGCTGACGTACTACTGGGACTTCGGCGACGGCACGACGATGGCGACGACCAACCCGCAGGTGTCGCACACCTACGCGTCCGACCCCGCGTGGTACGACGTCAAGCTCGCCGTCAAGTCCGGGCACCGGTGGGACTTCTACCGCCAGGCGCTCGCCGTGCGGTTCGTCCCGGCCCACTTCCCCGACGCTCCGCTCGCCAACGAGCCGGCGCCGCCCGCGACCGACCCGTGCGGCACCCTGTCGGCGGACGAGCGGTCGACCGTGACGGCGCACGCCGACGAGCTGATAGGCCGGCTCGGCGGCAAGACCACCGAGGTGATCGGCAAGCAGTGAGACTCGCCCTCGCTTCGGTCCTGCTGCTCATCCTGGTCGCGTGCGGCAGTGGCCGGCCGAGCTCGACCGCGTCCGGCAAGACTCCGTGCGGGGAGCTCTACGCCCGCCTGCAGCAGGTGACGGCCGCACTGAACGCCAGCTCCGAGCTGATCGCCAATTCGCTGGGCACCCAACAGCTCAGCGAGGGCATCGCCGTCGAGGAGGACCAACTGCGGCAATCGGCCCGGCTCATGGCGTCCGCGCCGGTGCCGGCGGAGCTGGCTGCGACGAACGATCGGATCGTCACCGCGCTGCGAGCCATGACCGCCGACTTCGCGCGGGCCAAGGCGCCGGCAGCCCGCGGCGATTTCCAGGCCGCCGCCGAGGCGATGACCGACCGCGCGGCCGTGGCACGCATCGTGGACGCGTCGAGCGCCATCGAGGCGGCATGCGCGTGAAGGCCGCGCTGCTCGTCGCAGCAGTGCTGCTCGCCGGATGTTCGTCGTCGCACCGCGTTTCGCGCTCGGTGCCGATGGTGCCGTGGGGCGACGCCGTGCCGGCCAGCCTGCACGGGCCGTCGGTGCAGGCGGTGGCCCCGCCCTGCCGGGCGTCGGCGCTGCGCGTGGTCGGCCGCGGCTTTCGGTTCGACCCGGCCTTGGCGGGAGGAACTGGAACGGTGACGTTGCGCAATGCCGGGCGCAGTGCCTGTCGCCTGACCGGTCGTCCCACCGTCCGCCTGGTCGGTGCGCCGCACGCACCGCTGCAGCGGCAGACGGCGGCGCGGCCGCAGCCGCCGGCGTTTCCCGCGATCGTGCCTCCGTCGACCACGCTGCTCGCGCTGCCTCCCGGCGCCGACGCGGTGCTCGGCGTCGACTGGCGAAACTGGTGCGTCCCCGGTGCCGGGACGTCGCGGCTGGTGCCGCCGCGGGCCGTCCAGGTGACGCTGCCCGGCGGCCGGGGCAGCCTCGACGTCGACTATGACGCGGTGCCGGCGTGCGACACGCCCGGCCAGCCGTCGATGCTCGGCGTGCGGCCGTTCGCGCCGGCGCCGTTGAGCGCGAGCCCCCCGTGGCACGCCGGCCAACTCGAGGCGTCGATCGTGCCGGTCACCGGCTCGCGGCTGGTCGGTCAGCGTGGGCAGGTCGCCCGCTTCGCCGTCCGGCTCCGCAACGCGTCGGCCACGACGGTGGGGTTCGAACCCTGCCCGCTGCTCGCCCAGGTGCTCGCACCGTCCGGTACTCCGGAGGCGCATCTGCTCAACTGCGCCGCCGCCGATCCGATCCCGCCGGGCAGGTCGCTGACGTTCGAGATGCGCATCCGCGTCCCGGACGATGCGCCGCTGGGCAACAACGGCCTGTTCTGGGAGCTCGATCCCACCGGTGCGCAAGGCCCCGAGGTTGTCTCAGGCCTCAACGTCACGCCGTGAACTCGACCCGGACGCCGAGCAGCCGCACCGGCCGAGTGAGCTCGAACCGCTCGAGCAGGGCCACCGCCGCCCGGGCCACCTCGGCGGCGTCCTGGCTCGGTGCGGGCAGGGTGGTGATGCGCGTCCGGGTGAAGAAGGTGGCGGTCCGCACGACGACCGCGACGCGGCGAACGGTGCGCCCGGCGGCCACGACCTCGCCGGTCAGCTCGCGGGCGATCTCGACGAGGCGCTGCTCGATGTCGGCCCGATCGGTGAGGTCGTGCGGAAACGTGATCACGTGACTGCGCGAGCGGGCCACCCGCGGCGCGCTGCTCACCCGGGTGCTGCCGGTGCCGAGCGCCATCTGCCGCAGCCACGGTCCGGTGGTCGGCCCGAACCAGTCGGCCAGCACGTCCGGGTCGGCGCCGGCCAGCTGGCCGACGGTCGTGAGTCCCCGGTCGGCCAGCTTCGTTGCGGTTCGACGGCCGATGCCCCACAGGGCCTCGGTGCCCCGCTCACCCATCACGGGCATCCAGTTGTCCTGGTCGAGCCGGGAGATGCCGGCCGGCTTGGCGAAGCCCGTGGCCAGCTTCGCCCGCTGCTTGCTGTCGCCGACCCCCACCGAGCAGATCAGCCCGGTCGCCTCGCCGACCGCGATCTGCACCGTACGAGCCAGCGCTTCGGGATCCTCGGTGTCGGCGCCGACGAACGCCTCGTCCCACCCCCACACCTCGACCTCGACCGGAAACCCGCGCAGCGTCGCCATCACCTGCGCCGACGCCGATTCGTAAGCCGCGACGTCCAACGGCAGGAACACCGCGTCGGGGCATCGGCGGGCGGCCGTACGGAGCGGCATCCCGGCCCGCACCCCGAACGCCCGCGCCTCGTAGGACGCGCAGGTCACCACCTTGCGCGGCTCGGTCGGATCACCGTTCCCGCCGACGATGAGCGCGAGCCCGCGCAGGTCGGGCCGGCGCAGCACCTCGACCGCCGCCTGGAACTGATCCAGGTCGACGTGCAGGATCCACTCGGCCACGGGCGCCTAACCGACGAGCGTCGTCTTCGGGCGCACCACGCAGAACTCGTTGCCCTCGGGATCGGCCAGCACCGTCCACGACTCCTCGCCGGTTTGGCCGACGTCGACCCGGCGGGCGCCGAGCGAGATCAGCCGGTCTATCTCCGCCTCACGCTCGTCGGCGCCGGCGGTGAGGTCGACGTGGACCCGGTTCTTCACGACCTTGGCGTCCGGGCTCGGCATGAAGCAGATGCCGACCGCCGCCGCCACGTCCGGGCCGATGACGATCTCGCGGTCCCGCTCGGACAGCACCGGCCAGCCCAGGGCCTGCGACCAGAATCGCGCCAGCCCGGGCAGGTCGTAGGCGTCGATCACGATGTGATGCAGCGTCACCGGCATGCCCGCCAGTGTGCTCCGGTGCCGCGGGCGTTACGACGCCGAAACCCCCCTGGCATACGGTGCTCGGATGCAACTGACCGAACGCGAGCAGGAACGGTTGCTCCTCACCGTCGCGGCGGACGTGGCGCAGCGTCGCCGGGCGCGCGGACTGCGGCTGAACCATCCCGAGGCGATCGCGAACCTCACGTCGTTCGTGCTCGAGGGCGCGCGGGACGGGCGCACCGTCGCCGACCTGATGAGCGCCGGACGCTCCGTGCTCACCCGCGCCGACGTGATGGACGGCGTCCCGGAGATGATCGAGTCGGTGCAGGTCGAGGCGACGTTCCCGGACGGGACGAAGCTCGTCACGATCCACGAGCCGATCCCGTGACCGTCATCCCGGGCGAGGTGGTGCCGGTCGACGGCGTGATCGAGCTCAACGCCGGGCGCCCGCACATCGACCTGATCGTGGAGAACACCGGCGACCGCCCGATCCAGGTGGGCTCGCACTATCACTTCGCGGCGGCGAACCCCGCGCTGGCGTTCGACCGGGACGCGGCGTGGGGGCATCGGCTCGACATTCCGGCCGGGACGTCGGTGCGCTTCGAGCCCGGCATCTCGCGGACGGTCGGCCTGGTGCCACTGGCCGGGCGGCGGATCGTGCCGGGCCTGCGTCCCGAGTCGGCGGGGCCGCTGGATGAGTGAGCTGTCGCGGGCGCGGTACGCCGCCCTGTACGGGCCGACGGTGGGCGACCGCGTCCGGCTGGCCGACACCGAGCTGTTCATCGAGGTCACCGAAGACCGCGCGGCCGGCCCGACCCCGGGCGACGAGGCGGTGTTCGGCGGCGGCAAGGTGATCCGCGAGTCGATGGGCCAGTCGATCGCGACCCGGGCCGAGGGCACGCCTGATCTCGTCATCACCGGGGCGGTCGTGCTCGATCACTGGGGCGTGATCAAGGCCGACATCGGCGTGCGCGACGGGCGGATCGTCGCCCTGGGCAAGGCCGGCAACCCCGACGTGATGTCCGGCGTGACCGACGGCCTCGTGATCGGGCCGTCCACCGAGATCATTGCCGGCAACGGGCTGATCGTCACCGCGGGCGGCATCGACAGCCACGTCCACTTCATCGCCCCGCAGCAGATCCCGGTGGCGCTCGCGGCCGGCATGACGACGCTGATCGGCGGCGGCACCGGTCCGGCGGACGGCACGAAAGCCACCACCGTCACGCCCGGCGCGTTCTGGCTTTCCGCGATGCTGCGCGCCACCACTGAGTGGCCGGTCAACATCGTCCTGCTCGGCAAGGGCAACACCGTGTCGCCCGAGGCCCTGTGGGAGCAGCTGCGAGCCGGAGCCGCCGGCTTCAAGCTGCACGAGGACTGGGGCACCACCCCGGCCGCGATCGACGCCTGCCTGACGGTGGGGCTCGCCGCCGGGGTGCAGACCGCCATCCACACCGACACGCTCAACGAGGCGGGCTACCTCGAATCGACGCTCGCCGCGATCAACGGCCGACCGATCCACACGTACCACACCGAGGGCGCCGGGGGCGGGCACGCGCCAGACATCATCCGGGTGGCCGCGCACCCGAACGTCCTTCCGAGCTCGACGAATCCGACCCGCCCGTACACCCGCAACACTCTCGACGAGCACCTCGACATGCTCATGGTCTGCCACCACCTCAACCCGTCCCTGCCCGAAGATCTGGCCTTCGCCGAGTCGCGGATCCGCCCGACGACGATGGCGGCCGAGGACGTGCTGCACGACCTGGGCGCGATCTCGATGATCGGGTCGGACAGCCAGGCGATGGGACGCATCGGCGAGACGATCACCCGCACCTGGCAGACCGCGCACGTGATGCAGCAGCGTCGCGGCGTTCTGGCCGACAACCTGCGAGCCCGCCGCTACGTCGCCAAGTACACGATCGCGCCGGCCATCGCGCATGGCCTGGACGCCGAGATCGGATCGGTCGAGCCCGGCAAGCTGGCCGACCTCGTGCTGTGGCGGCCGGCATTCTTCGGCGTCAAACCGCACCTCGTGATCAAGGCCGGCGTCATCGCGTATGCGGCGATGGGCGACGCCAACGCCTCGATCCCGACGCCCCAGCCGGTACTGCCGCGGCCGATGTTCGGCAGCTTCGGCTCGCTGCCGGCAACACTCGGGCGCACGTTCGTGTCGCCGGCGGCGTTGGAGGCCGGCTTGTCGCTTGACTCCGACCGCCCGCTCGTCGCCACCCGGGACGTGTCGCGGCTGTCCAAGGCCGACCTGCCGCTGAACGACGCGCTCCCGTCGATCGACGTCGATCCGGAGACGTTCACGGTGCGCATCGACGGTGAGCCGGTGGAGGCCGATCCACCCCACGAGCTGCCCATGGCCCAGCGCTACTTCCTGTTCTGATCATGAACGCCCTCCTGCTCCTGTTGTTGGACTCGCGCTCCCCCGCGGGCGCGCACTCGCATTCGGGCGGTATGGAGGCGGCGGTAACGGCCGGGTTCGTCCGCGACGTGGACGACGTGCGTGCGTTCTGCCGGGGTCGGCTGCGCACGTCCGGACGGGTGACCGCTGCCTTCGCGGCGCACGCGTGCCGGGTCTGGCCGTCCGGCGACTGGGGCGAGCTGCACGCCGAGCTGGACGCGCGGACACCGGCCGAGGCGATGCGCACGGCGTCCTACGCGATGGGGGCCGGGCTGCGCCGGCTGCTGCGCTCGATGGGCGCGGACGTTTCGGCGTTGGGCGATCCGGTGCACCACCCGGTCGTGCTCGGCGCCGGGGTGGCCTTCGCCGGCGGCACCCCACCCGACGCCGCCCGGGCGGCCGCGCTGGCCACCTGCACCGGCCCGGCGAGCGCCGCGATCCGGCTGCTCGGCCTCGACCCGTACGCCGTGCACGGCGTGCTCGCCGAGCTGGCCCCCGAGATCGATAGCGTTTCGCTCCGATCGTGCAACCCTGTGCGGTCTGAGGCCGCAGAAAGTTGCACAATCGCCGACTTGCCGGCTGATTCGGCGCCGGCGCTCGACCTGCTCGCCGACGTCCACGCCGTCCAGGAGGTGCGTCTCTTTGCCTCATAGCCATGACGATCACCACGAACCGACGCACGCGCACACGCCCCGAATAGGCATCGGCGGGCCGGTCGGCAGCGGCAAGACCGCCCTGGTCGCCGCCCTGTGCCGCACGCTGAGCCCCGAGTACCGCATCGGCGTCGTCACCAACGACATCTACACGACCGAGGACGCCGACTTCCTGCGCCGCCACGGCGTCCTGCCCGACGAGCGGATCCGCGCCGTGCAGACCGGGGCGTGCCCGCACACGGCGATCCGCGACGACATCAGCGCCAACCTCGACGCCGTCGAAGCACTCGAGGCCGAGCACGAGCTCGACCTCGTCCTCGTCGAGAGCGGCGGGGACAACCTGACGGCGACGTTCTCCTACGGGTTGGTACACCAGCAGATCTTCGTGATCGACGTGGCCGGCGGTGACAAGGTGCCACGCAAGGGCGGCCCCGGCGTCACCCGCTCGGACCTCCTGGTGATCAACAAGACCGACCTGGCCCCCCTCGTCGGCGCCGACCTCGACGTCATGGCGCGCGACGCGGCGGCGGTGCGCGAGGGACGACCGACCCTGTTCACGTCCCTGACCGTGGACCCCGCCGCCAAGGACGTCGCCGACTGGGTACGTACGTGCGCGCCAGTGCATCGGCACTAGTCGAGCCGGGTGGCGTGCTGCGGCACGTCGAGTCGGCGCCACCGCTGACGCTGCGCCGCGTCCATGGCCCGGCCGGCATCGCCGCGCTGTGCCTGGTCGGTAGCGCCGCCGGCCCACTCGCCGGGGACGAACTCGGCCTGGCACTGGACATTCGCGGCGACACCACGCTGGTCGCCGCCGGTGCGATGATCGCCCAGGGCGGCGGGTCGACGGTCCATACCCAGGTGTATGTCAACGCGTCCCTGTGCGCCGATCCGGGCCCGTTGATCATCTGCGCCGGCGCCCGGGTCGACGTCACGCTCGACATCACCCTGGCCGCCGGCGCGACCCTGCAGTGGCACGAGTTGCTGGTGCTCGGCCGCAGCGGCGAACCGCCCGGCGCGGCCACCCTGCGCTGGAACGTGACCCGTGACGGCACGCCGCTGTTGCGGCAGTTCGTCGACCTCGCCGACCCCGAACTCGTGGCGTGGCCCGGGCTGCTGCACGGTGCCCGCACCCTGGCCACGACCCTGCGCGTCGGGCCGGACCTCGACGCCCGCACGGTCGTCCACTCCCCCACCGACGTGACGCAGCGCCTGGCCGACCATGCGACGTTGCGCACCACGCTCGGTTACGGCCCGGGACGTCCGACCGACGCGAGCGGTGCGACGGCGCCGGGCGTGCAGGAGCCGGCACGTTCGGGCTCGTAGGCGAGGCGGTATCCGCGCTTGACGACGGTCTGGATGATGCGGGCGTCGCCGAGAGCCACCCGGATCCGCCCGATCGCGACCTCGACCGCGTGCTCGTCCTGGCCGTCGTGCGGCAGCTGGGCGAGCAGCGCGGCCCGCGACACCACCCGGCCGGGGTGGTGGGCGAGCACGCGCAGCAGAGCCATCGCCGTGGTGCCGAGCGGGACGACCTGTCCGTCCACCACGACGACGTGGCCGCGGAGGTCGATGGTGTGACCGGCCACCGGCAGGGTCCGGCCGCATCGAGCCGGCACCTGCGAGGAGATCTCGCGGACCAGCGCGCCGAGGCGGGGCCGGTCCGGCGCGATCGTGGGAACGTCGGCGCGTTGCAGCGGAATGGCGGTCACCGGCCCCACGCAGCAGGCCAGCACGTTCGATCGCAACGCCTCGAGGACATCGGCCTGGTCACCGACGGCGTGCAGGAAACTGGCCGCGGCCGGCGCGCTGGTGAACGCGACGGCATCGACCTGGCGGGTGGCCACCGCCGCGATGAGCCGGTGCAGCGGGCCGATGTCCTCGGGCGGCACCCACCGGTACACCGGGACCTCGACGATCTCGGCGCCGGCGGCACACAACGATTGGACGAGGTCGGGCACCGGCTCGCCGTGCAGCTGAACGGCGATGCGCCGACCGGTCAGATCCATCTGCAACAGGTAGTCGAGCACCTCACTGGACGACTCGGACTCCGGCGACCAGGCCTCGGTCAGCCCCGCCGCCCGCACAGCCCCGCGGGCCTTCGGACCCCGCGTCACCACGGTCGCGGCGTCCAGGCGCTCGAACAGCGGTGTGGCCAGTCCCCAGGCGTCGGCGGCCTCCATCCAGCCCCGAAAGCCGATGCCGGTGGTGACGACGACGATGTCGGGCGGCGCGGCCAGGCAGCGACGGGTGGCGGCCAGCATGTCGGTGTCGTCGGCGAGCGGCACGATCCGGATGGCCGGCGCGTAGACGATCTTCGCGCCGCGCCGCTCGAGCGCCATGCCGAGCTCCTCGCGCCGCCGGGCGGCGGTGATGCCGATCGTGTAGCCGGTCAGGGGTCCGATCTCGCTCACCGTCGAACCTCCACCTGATCATCGGCGATCCGGACCTCGTACGTGGCGACGCGCACCGCATCGTCGTCCAGGCAGGCGCCGGTGCGCAGGTCGAACACCTGCTTGTACATCGGCGATGCCACCGTCGGCACGTCGCCGCGGCTGCCGACGATGCCTCGGCTGAGCACGTACGCACCGCTGTACGGGTCCCGGTTGTCCAGCGCGTAGACGGCCCCGTCGTGCGTGCGGAACACCGCCACCTGCACACCGTCGACCAGCGCCGCGACGCCCCGCTCGGGCTGCAGCCGGCCGAGCGGGCACACCACCACCCAGCGCGGCTGTATACCGTTGAGTGGTGCGTTATCGCGCGAGTGGTGCGGTACAACGCACCACTCGACGTCCAACGCACCACTCAACGGGTTGGCGGCACTCATTGGACGACCGCCAGGGGCAGGGTCGGTCGGGGTTGGCCCCGTTCGGTGACGAAGGTGATGCTGGGGTCGGGGGTATCCGGGGCGTTCACGAACGACTCGAACCGTTGCAGCCGTTCCGAGTCCTCGAGCACGTCGGCCCACTCGTCCCGGTAGGACGCCACGTGCCGGGTCATCGCCGCGTCGAGCTCGGCGCCGATGCCCAGCGCGTCGTCGACGATCACCGACCGCACGTAGTCCAATCCACCAGCGCCGCCCTCGGACAGCGACTCGATCCACGACGCGGTGCGCTGCAGACGGTCGGCCGTCCGGATGTAGAACATCAGGAACCGGTCGATGGTGCGGATCAACGTGTCGGTGTCGACGTCGCGCAGCAGCAGATCGGCGTGCCGCGGTCGGAAGCCGCCGTTGCCGCCGACGTAGAGGTTCCAGCCGTTCTCGGTCGCGATCACTCCGACGTCCTTGGCCTGGGCCTCGGCGCATTCGCGCGCGCACCCGGACACGCCGGCCTTGATCTTGTGCGGTGAGCGCAGTCCGCGGTAGCGCAGTTCGAGGTCGATGGCCAGCGTGACCGAGTCCTGGACCCCGTAGCGGCACCACGTCGACCCGACGCAGGACTTCACCGTGCGCAGGGCCTTGCCGTACGCGTGACCCGACTCGAAACCGGCGTCGACGAGGCGGCGCCAGATCGCCGGCAGTTGCTCGACCCGGGCCCCGAACAGGTCGATGCGCTGCCCGCCGGTGATCTTCGTGTACAGGTTGAAGTCGCGGGCGACCTCGCCGATGACGATCAGCCCCTCCGGCGTGATCTCCCCGCCCGGGACGCGCGGCACCACCGAGTAGCTGCCGTTGCGCTGCAGGTTGGCCAGGAAGTGGTCGTTGGTGTCCTGCAGCGCGGCCTGTTCGCCGTCGAGGATGTGCCCGAGCTCCATACTCGCCAGCATGGAGGCGATGGCCGGCTTGCAGATGTCGCAGCCGCGTCCCGAACCGTGCGTCTCGATGATCGCGGTGAAGCCGGTCAGACCTCCGGCTCGCACCGCGTCGAACAGCTGGGCCCGGCTCATCGCGAAGTGCTCGCACAGGGCGTTGCTGGTCTCGACGCCGCTCTCGGCCAGCAGCGTCTTGAGCAGCGGCACGCACGACCCGCAGCCGGTGCCCGCCTTCGTGCAGGCCTTGACGGCCGCGACGTCGGTCAGCGACTGCTCGCCGATCGCGGCGCAGATCGACGCCTTGCTGAGGTTGTGGCAGGAACACACCTGGGCGTCGTCGGGTAGGGCGAGGGGCTCGCCACTCGGCGCGATCAGGGCGACCGGATCCGCGGGCAGCGGCCGGCCGACCAGCGGGCGCAGGGCCGGGTAGCGCGAGGCGTCGCCGACCAGGACGCCGCCGAGCAAGGTGGTCGCCGCGTCGTCCACGACGAGCTTGGCGTAGCTGCCGGCCACCGGGTCGTTGAGCGTGATCTCCAGGGCGCCCTCGGTCGTGGCCAGCGCGTCGCCGAAGCTGGCCACGTCGACGCCGAGCAGCTTGAGCTTGGTGGACGTGTCGGCGGCCTCGAACGTCGCCGCGCCGCCGAGCAGCCGGTCGGCGACCACCTCGGCCATGTCGTAGCCGGGTGCGACGAGTCCGTAGGCCCGACCCCCCATTGCGGCGCACTCGCCGATCGCGTAGATGTGCTCGTCGGACGTCTGGCACGTGTCGTCGACCAGGACGCCGCCCCGCTCGCCGACGTCCAGCCCGAACTCGCGAGCGAGCTGGTCACGTGGCCGCACGCCGGCGGAGAACACCACGAGATCGACGTCGAGCTCGGTGCCGTTGGCCAGCGTGGCCAGCAGCCGATCGCCGTCCTCGTCGATGCCGGTGACCGACGTGCCGCAGTGCACGGTCACGTCGAGGTCCTCGATCTGCCGGCGGAGCAACTGGCCGCCGCCCTCGTCCACCTGCAGCGGCATCAGCCGCGGGGCGAGTTCGACGACGTGGGGTGAGAGTCCGAGCAGTCGCAGCGCGCGGGCCGCCTCGAGGCCGAGCAGGCCACCGCCGACGACCAACCCGGCTCGCCGCCCCCTGCGCGGGACCCGTCCGGCCGCCGCCCGGATCGCGTCCAGGTCGTCGATCGTGCGATAGACGAAGCAGCCCGGCCGGTCCTTGCCCGGTACCGGCGGCACGAACGGGGCCGAGCCGGTGGCCAGTACCAGGGCGTCGTAGCTGACCGTACGTCCCCGTACGGTGGTGACGGTGCGGGCGGTCCGATCGATCGCGGCGACGGCGTCGTCCAGGTGCAGCGAGTAATGCCTGTCGTCGTAGCAGCCGTCGGCAACCACGTTCAGGTCCTCGGCGCTGCGTCCGTCGAACAGCGAGGACAGGTTGACCCGGTCGTAGGCCGGACGCCCCTCCTCGGCCAGCACGGTGACCCGCCAGCGGCGGTCAGTGTCGCGCTCGCGTAGCGCCTCCACGAAACGCTGCCCCACCATCCCGTTGCCGACAATCACCAGCTCCTGCATCAGGACGCCTCCAGCGCGGGTTCGGGTTCGGCGGCGGCCAGCCAGTCGAGCAGGCCGCAGACCGTGTCCCGGCAGGTGCCGCATCCCGTGGTCGCGTGTGTCGTCGCCGCGATGTCGGCGACGGTGCGCGCGCCGTCCTGCCAGGCTTGCCGGATCGCGCCCTTGGTCACGCCGTTGCACTGGCACACGGTGGCCCGGTCCGGGATGCGCGTCGGCGAGTCGGCCTCGGCGCTGCGGACGCTTCCCAACAGTAGGGCGGCCCGGTCGTGCGGAGCCGCACTGCCCCGGTCGAACAGCTGCGTGACCGTGCCGGCGGCGCGCGTGTCGCCGAGCAGGATGGCGCCGACGATCCGCCCCTCGCGCAGCACCAGCTTCTGATAGACGCCGCGCCGGCCGTCGACGAACGTCACGATGTCGGCTGCGTCATCGTCATCGGAGGCGTCGGTCTCGCCCATCGCGGCCAACTCGACCCCGGCCGCCTTGAGCCGAGTCACCGTCCGGGTGCCGCCGTACGCAGCAGTATGGCCGGTCAGCACGTCGGCGAGCACCCGAGCTTGCTCCCACGCCGGCGCGACCAGTCCGTACACCTGCCCGTCGTGCTGCGCGCATTCACCGATCGCGTAGATCCGCTCGTCGCTGACGGTGCGCAACTGGTCGTCGACGACGACGCCACGTTCGACGGCGAGGCCGGCAGCTCGGGCCAGCCCGACCTCGGGACGCACGCCGCAGGCCAGCACGACCAGATCGGCGTCCACCTGCCGTCCGTCGTCGAGCGTCAACCCTCCGTCGTGGACGGCGGTCGTGCGCGCGTTCGTGATCACGTCCACGCCGAGCGCTCCCAGCGTCCGGCGCAGCACGCGCCCGGCACCGGCGTCGAGCTGGCGTTCCATCAGGTGCTCGCGGACGTGCAGCAGCGTCACGGCCAGGCCGCGCCCGGCGAGGCCTCGGGCCGCCTCCAGGCCGAGCAGTCCGCCGCCGACGACCGCGACGTGCCGCGCGGTCCGGGCGTGGGCGATGATCGCCGTGCAGTCGTCGAGGGTGCGGAACGGAACGACGTGCGATGTGCGGACGAGGCCGTCTATCGACGGGACTACAGCCGTACTGCCGGTCGCCAACACCAAGACGTCATAGGGCACATCGCTCCCGTCTTCGGTACGGACTAGACGCCGGACGCGGTCGATCGCGACCGCCCGTACGCCGGCGTACAGCGTGACGCCGTGGGTGGCGTACCAGTCCGGACTCGTCAACGCGATGTCCTCGGCCCGGGCGGTGCCGGCGAGGACGTTGGACAGCAGCACCCGGTTGTACGTGCCGCCGGTCTCGGCGCCGATCACGGTGACGCCGAGATCGGCGGAGCGGTCCCGCAGCTCCTGCGCGAGGCGAGCCCCGGCCATGCCGTTCCCGACGATGACGACCGATCGTGCAACTTCTTGCGGCGTCAGACCGCAGAGGGTTGCACGATCGGTGAAATAGGCCCTCATCCGACGGCCTCTATCCGGACGGCGCACACTTTGAACTCGGGCATGCGCGAGATCGGGTCGAGCGCGTCGTGGGTGACCAGATTGGCGCAGCCCGCATCGCCCCAGTGGAACGGCATGAACACCGTGTCCGCCCGGATGGTGTCCGTCACCCGCGCCGGCGCCCTCGCCTCACCGCGCCGGCTCACCACCCGGAGCAGATCGCCGTCGGATACGTCGTGAACGTCCGCCAACGACGGGTGGATCTCGACAAACGGCTCGGCGGCCAGCGCTCGCACCCGACGGGTCTGCGCTCCGCTCTGGTACTGCGAGAGCACCCGGCCCGTGGTGAGATATACCGGATAGATCTCGTCGATGTCCTCAGCCGCCGGTCGGTGCTCCACGGCGACGAACCGGGCCCGGCCGTCCGGAGTGGCGAACCGCTCGGCGAACAGCCGGGGCGTGCCGGGATGGTCAGCCGAGGGGCACGGCCAGAACACGCCGTCCTCAGCGGCTATTCGGTCGTAGGTGATACCGGCGTAGTCGGCGATGCCGCCCGCGCTGGCCGCGCGCAGCTCGTCGAACACCGCCTCGGGCTCGGTCGGCCACAGGCCCGGAGCGCCCAGCCGGGCGGCGAGCGCGGCGATCACCTCCAGGTCGGTGCGCACACCGGGCGGCGGCGCCACCGCCTGTGACCGCAGCAGCACCCGTCCTTCGAGGTTGGTCATCGTGCCGCCCTCCTCGGCCCACTGGGCGGTCGGGAGCACGACGTCGGCCAGCGCCGCCGTCTCGGACAGCACCAGGTCGCTGACTGCGAGAAAGTCCAGTGCCGCCAGGCGATCACGCACCCGCCGCACGTTCGGCGCCGACACCGCGACGTTGCTGCCCATCACGAGCAGCGCCCGCGCGCCGTCGTCGGTGCCCAGCGAGGAGAGCAGCTCGTACGCCGACCGGCCCGCCCCGGGAAGGGCGGAAGGATCGATGCCCCAGACGTCCGCCACGTGCGCCCGCGCGGCCGGGTCGTCGATGCGCCGGTAGCCCGGCAACTGGTCGGCCTTCTGACCGTGCTCGCGTCCACCCTGGCCGTTGCCCTGCCCGGTCAGGCAGCCGTAGCCGCTGCCCGGTCGGCCGGGCAGACCCAGCGCCAGGGCCAGGTTGATCAGCGCCGACACCGTGTCGGTGCCGTTCGCGTGCTGCTCGGCGCCGCGCGCGGTGAGCAGCATGGCCGACGACGCGTTGGTCAGGAGATCGACGGCGGCGTGCTGCTCGGCGACGGTGACCCCCGTGATTGCCTCGACGCGTTCCGGCCAGTACGCCATGACCGCCCGGCGCACCTCGTCGAACCCGCTCGTGCGCGCCGCGATGTAGGACGGGTCGACGCGTCCGGTCGTGATCGCGATGTGCAGCAGCGCGTTCACCAGGGCGAGGTCCGTACCCGGCGTCACCTGCAGGTGCAGGGTCGCGTTGCGGGCGGTGGGCGTGCGCCGCGGGTCGACGACGATCAGCGCGCCGCCCCGCTGTCGCTGCGCCGTGATCCATTGCATGAACGGCGGCATCGTCTCGGCGACGTTGCTGCCGACGAGCAGGATCGCGCCCGCGTCGGGGAGGTCGGACAGCGGGAACGGCAAGCCGCGGTCGACGCCGAACGCACGGTTGCCGGCCGCCGCCGCGGACGACATGCAGAACCGTCCGTTGTAGTCGATGTTCGGGGTACGCAGCGCGACGCGCGCGAACTTGCCGAGCTGGTAGGCCTTCTCGTTGGTCAGCCCGCCGCCCCCGAAGACGGCCACCCGATCCAGGCCGTGCCGCTGGGCATCCCGGACGCCGGCCACGATTCGGTCGAGAGCCTCGTCCCAGCTGACCGGCAGCAGCGGCGCGTCGCGGCGGGAACGGGCCAGCGGGGTGCGCAGGCGCTCCGGGGAGTCGAGCAGGTCGGCCGAGGTCCACCCCTTCCGACACAGGCCGCCACGATTGGTCGGGAAGTCGCGCGCCTCGACCGAGACCGCGTCGCCGTCAACGCGCAGGTGCATGCCGCACTGCAGCGCGCAGTACGGGCAGTGCGTCGCGACGGCCATTGCACAACCGTGGGTAGCCGCGGTTCCGCGCCTGGGTCGGAGAGGTTAACGGCTCGCTACGTGCGCCTCTCGGACGCCGCCCGGCCTTGTGCGATCCGGCGTTCTCACACGGCCCCAGCTGCGATGTGCGGGCTTCGTTGCACGGATGTCTCGTGCCTGCGTCCGAAGGCGAAACCTGGCCTGCCTAGCGTCGGCCCGCGACCGCCCGAGGAGGACACGTCATGACCGAAGCCGTGGAGACCCAGCAACCGCCGGTGGCGGCGCCGGCCGCCCCCGCGCCCCCCACCACGCGCGGCAAATGGATCGACGTATGGGATCCGGAGAACCCGACGTTCTGGGAACGAACCGGCAAGAACGTCGCTCGCCGAAATCTCGTCTTCAGCATCTTCAGCGAACACGTCGGCTTCTCGATCTGGAGCCTGTGGTCGGTGTTCGTGCTGTTCCTGACGCCGGCCTACGGGATCAGCACCGATCCCAAGCAGGCGGCCGCCGAGAAGTTCCTGCTGACGATCCTGCCGACCGCTCTTGGCGCGGCCGTGCGGCTGCCGTACACCTTCGCCATCGCCAAGTTCGGCGGCCGCAACTGGACGGTCGTGAGCGCCCTGCTGCTGCTGGTGCCGTGCGTGGCCGTCGCGATCGCGCTCGAGCCAGGTACCTCGTACGGGACGCTGCTGTTCCTGTCGGCGCTGGCCGGCTTCGGGGGCGGCAACTTCGCCTCGTCGATGGCGAACATCAACTCCTTCTACCCGCAGCGCCTCAAGGGCGCGGCCCTCGGCCTCAACGCCGGCGGCGGCAACCTCGGGGTGGCGGCGGTCCAGCTCGTCGGGCTCGCCGTTCTGGCCACGGCCGGCAAGGGCCATCCGCGGGTGATGGTCGGCGTGTACATCCCGCTCATCGTGCTGGCCGCACTCGGCGCCGCCCTGTTCATGGACAATCTCAGCCACGTCAAGAACGACAAGCACGCGATGCGCGACGTATGCCGTGACCCGCACACCTGGATCATGTCGTTCCTCTACATCGGCACCTTCGGCTCGTTCATCGGGTTCGGGTTCGCCTTCGGCCAGGTGCTCCAGAACCAGTTCCCGTCGCACTTCTGGGCTTCGGGGCTCGTCAAGGGCAAGCACGTCGTCGACCCGGTGAAGGTCGCCTACCTGACCTTCCTCGGCCCGCTGGTGGGTTCGCTGATCCGCCCGGTCGGTGGCTGGTTGGCCGACAAGTACGGCGGGGCCAAGACGACGTTCTGGAACTTCGTCGCGATGGCCGTGTGCGCCTCGTGCGTCCTCGCCGCGTCGGTGCAGAAGTCGTTGGTGTTGTTCTTCATCGGGTTCATCGCGCTGTTCGTCTTCACCGGCGTCGGCAACGGCTCGACGTACAAGATGATCCCGGCGATCTTCCGCAGCAAGTCGCAACTGCTGATCGACGACGGCGCGGATTCGGCGACCGCCGATCGCGAGGCTCGCCGTTTCGCGAACGCGCTGATCGGTATCGCCGGGGCCATCGGCGCCTTCGGCGGCGTGCTCGTCAACGTCGCGTTCCGGCAGTCGTTCCTGACCTATCAGAACGGCAACGGCGCCTACATCGGCTTCATCGCCTTCTACGCCGCCTGCTTCGTGCTGACCTGGTTCGTCTACCTGCGCCGACATGCAGCCCGGCTGAGCAACATCTAGCGTCCCGCTGCGGGACCGCTCAGGATCTGGGGGACGTCGGCGAGCACGAGCGCGGCCGCGCCCCGGGCACTGGCACTGTCGCCGAGCGCGCTCACCACGATCTGCAGCTGGCTGTGGTGCCCGCTGACCGAGTTGCGCTGCAGCGCCCGGCGGATCGGGTCCAGTAGCAGTTCGCCGGCCGCGGCGAGCTCGCCACCGACCACGATGAGCTTCGGGTTGAGCGTCATCACGGTCATGGCGAGCGCCCGGCCGACCGCGTCGCCGGCGTCCTCCATCGCCCGAACCGCCCCGCGGTCGTGCGTCTGGATCAGGGCAACGAGCTCGGTACTGGTGACGGTGCGGGCCCAGCTGCGCGACAGCAGCGTGGCGATGGCGGTGGGGCTGGCGATCGTCTCCAGGCAGCCGCGGTTGCCGCACCGGCAGACCGCGCCGTTCGAGTCGATGGTGATGTGGCCGAGCTCGCCGGCCAGGCCGTGATGTCCGAGCAGCATGCGGCCGTCGCACACGACGCCGGCCCCGATACCCGACGACAGCCGCAGGTAGACGACGTCGTCGCACAACTGGGCGGCCCCGTACCTCCGCTCGGCCAGCACGCACGCATTGGCGTCGTTGATGACCTGCACGGACAGCCCGGTGCGCTGCGCCAGCTCCTCGCCGGGCTTGACGCCGACCCAGCCCGGCATGATGCCCTCGGCCCGCAGTTCGCCGCTGCGCCGGTCGACCGGGCAGGCGATGCCCACGCCGAGTCCGAGCACGGACGCCCGGTCGCTGCCCGTCTCGCGCAGGGCCTGGTCGATGAGGTTCGTCGCCGCCGCGAGCGTGTCCTCGGCCGAGGTGTCGACGTCGACGTCGAGGCTCTGGTCCCAGATCGGGGTTCCGACGAGATCGGTCAGAATGACCCGCGCGTGGTCGTGCCCGATGTCGACCCCGGCGACGCACCCGGCCGAGGGCACGAGCGACAGCGTCAGTGGTGGACGCCCGAGCTTGGGCCCGGCCGACGGCGCGGCCTGCTCGCGCACCAGACCCTCACCCACCAGGTCGAAGATCACCGAGCTCACGGTGGCGCGGGACAGCCCGGTGCGGCGGGTCAGGTCGGCGCGCGAGACCTCACGGGCGTCAGTGAGGGCCCGCAGCACGCGCAGCCGTCCGAGCCGGCGCATGTTGACCTGCGCCTCGGCGTCACGGTTCGTCTCGGGAGAGGACACAGGCCGAAAGATACCAGCAATATAGTTCGACTTTGAGCAAAAACTAGGAACAAGTTTTGCTCAGACGCTTGACTTACGACGGTAGTCAGCGGAAGTGTGTCGTCTGCGTTACATCGCCCCAACGCACTGTTTCGCTCCCCTCGCGGGGAGACGCAGGTTCACCCCCCAGGACTCGCGGAGGCGTCTCATGACCCAGATCCCGTCTGCCCACCGTCGGCGCGTGGCGCTCGCCACGGCCGGGCTGAGCGTCCTCGCGTTCCTCGTCGCCGCGGTCGGTGGCTCGCCGCCGTCCGGGGCGGCCCCGGCGGCCACCACCCCGATCTACCGCGACACCCAGTACAGCTTCGCCGAACGAGCGGCCGACCTGGTCTCCCAGATGACCCTGCGGGAGAAGGTGCAGCAGCTGCACACGAACAACGCGCCGGCGATCCCGCGCCTGGGCGTGCAGCAGTACACGTACTGGAGCGAGGGGCAGCACGGCCTCAACCGGCTCGGCGCGGATGCCGGCGAGGGCGGCCAGGGCGCCGTCGACGACGTGCACGCGACGAGCTTTCCGGTCAACTTCGCCTCGTCCATGTCCTGGGACCCGAGCCTGACCTACGCCGAGACGACCGCGATCTCGGACGAGGCGCGGGGATTCCTGGACAAGTCGCTGTTCACCACCGGGCAGAACAACATCGGCCCGGACGTGAACGACTACGGCGACCTGACGTACTGGGCGCCCACGGTCAACCTCGACCGCGACCCGCGGTGGGGCCGCACCGACGAGGCGTTCGGCGAGGATCCCTACCTCGTCTCGCAGATGGCCGGCGCGTTCGTCAACGGCTACCAGGGCAACACGATGAGCGGGCAACCGATGACCCCGTACCTGAAGGTCGCGGCCACCGCGAAGCACTACGCCCTGAACAACGTCGAGGCCAACCGGCTCTCGGGTGACTCGGTCACCACCGAGGCCGACCTGCACCAGTACTACCTCAAGCAGTTCCAGAGCCTGGTGGAGAACGACCACGTCAGCGGGATCATGACGTCCTACAACGCGATCAACGGGACGCCCGGCGCGGTCAACACGTACACCGTCAACCAGCTGGCCCAGCGCACGTTCGGCTTCGACGGCTACACCACGTCGGACTGCGACGCGGTCAACAGCGCCTGGGACGAGCCGCCGGGCGGGCACGCCTGGGCCGCGCCGGGCTGGACCTCGTCGCAGAAGGGCGGCCAGGTCATCTGGACGAACAACACGACCGGCGCCACGATCGCGGCCGCCGCCGGAGCCGAGGCCTACGCCCTGCGCGCCGGAACCCAGCTGGTGTGCACCGGCGACGAGGCGACCCTGCCGAACATCCAGGCCGCGATCGACGCCGGCCTGCTGTCCGAGGGCGTGCTCGACACCGACCTCGTCCGGCTGTTCACCACGCGCATGGCCACCGGCGAGTTCGACCCGCCGGCGCAGAACAGCTACACCTCGATCGACAAGTCGGTGATCGAGAGCCCCGAACACCAGGCGCTGGCCACCAAGGTCGCCGACAACTCCCTGGTGCTGCTGAAGAACGCCGCGGTCGCCACGGGAACGGCGCCGCTGCTGCCCGTCGCCGCATCAACCACGTCCAAGGTCGTCGTCCTGGGCAACCTGGCCAACGAGGTGACCCTCGGCGGCTACAGCGGCCAGCCGACCCACACCGTCAACGCCGTCCAGGGCATCACCGCGGCGGTCAAGGCCGCCAACCCCAACGCGACCGTGACCTTCGACGCCGCCGGCACCTCGACCACCGCCACCGGCCCGGCCGTGCTGAGCGACGCCACCAAGGCCGCGATCCAGGGCGCCGACCTGGTCGTGGTCGTCGCGGGCACCAACGGCTCGAACGCCAGCGAGGGCAAGGACCGCTCCACACTCGCCATGCCCGGCAACTACACCTCGCTCGTCGATCAGGTCAGCGCACTGGGCAACCCGCGCACCGCGCTCGTGCTGCAGACCAACGGACCGGTCGCGCTCGGCGACGTCCAGTCCAAGGTGCCGGCAATCCTGTTCAGCGGCTACAACGGGCAGAGCCAGGGCACCGCGCTCGCCGACGTGCTCTTCGGTAAGCAGAACCCCGACGGGCACCTCGACTTCACGTGGTACCAGGACGATTCGCAGTTGCCGGCCATGCAGAACTACGGGCTGAACGCCGCGAGCACCGGCGGTCTCGGCCGCACGTACCAGTACTTCACCGGCACGCCCACCTACCCGTTCGGGTACGGCCTGAGCTACAGCAGCTTCCGCACCTGGGGTGTGAGCGCCGATCGAAACTCGGTGTCCGCCGACGGCACGGTGAAGATCAACCTGAACGTGACCAACACCGGGCACCGGACCGGGACGACGGTCGCGCAGCTGTACGTGACGACGCCCGGCGCGGGTCAGGGCGCGGTACCGCAGAAGCGGCTGGCCGGCTTCCAGAAGACCCAGCAGCTCAAGCCCGGGCAGACCCAGCACGTCACGTTGCGGGTGAAGATCAGCGACCTGGCGGTGTGGGACACCGCGCACTCGCGCAACACGGTGACCGCCGGCACCTACCAGTTCGCCGTCGGCACCGACGCATCGTCCATCGTCGCCCGCAAGGACGTCCGGGTCACCGGTGCGCTGACCCCGCACGTGCAGTACGTGACCGTCCAGCCCGAAGCCGTGTCCTACCACCCCGGGCAGTCGATCGATCTGACCGGCACCAACAAGTGGCTCGCCGACGACACCAACCCGGCCGAGCAGCCCGACCGCAATCTGAACATCGTCGCCGACAAGGTGGTCGAGGCGGTCAACGATGACCAGTCCTTCGCCGACTTGAGCAAGGCGCACGTCAAGTACACGAGCGACAACCCGGCCGTGGCCAGCGTCGACCGCAACGGGTTGGTGCACGCGATCAAGGACGGCGTCGCGACGATCACGGTGACAGTCAACGGCGTGTCCGGGTCGGCGCCCATCGTCGTGACCGGGACGTTGACCAACACCGTGCCGACGTTCCTGGACGCCGGCTCGTCCGGTGTAGCGAGCGCCACCTTCACCAACGGTAGCCCCAGCGCGGTCCGCAGCCTCACTGTGGACATCGCCGTGCCGGCCGGCTGGACGGCCACCCCGACCACTCCGACCAGCTACGACCAGGTGCCCGCGAACTCGGCGGTCACGGTGAAGTGGACGGTCTCCCCCGGCTCGAGCGTCGCGCCCGGCACGTATCCGATCACGTTCACCGCGACGTCGAGCGAAGGCACGGTCAGCTCGAACGGTGAGGTGAAGGTGCCCTACGCCTCGGTCGCCGCGGCGTACAACAACACCGGCATCAGCAACGACAACGCCCCGGCGGCGGGCGCGTTCGACGGCAGTGGGCTGAACTTCTCAGCGCAGGCCCTGGCCGCGGCCGGGTTCAACGCCGGGCAGAGCGTGACGGTCGGCGGGATCGGGTTCACCTGGCCCGGCACGAACGTGCCCGACAACGTCGTCGCCGGCGGGCAGGTCCTGCCGGTGAGCGGATCGGGGCGCCTGCTGGGCTTCCTCGGGGCCAGCGCGTTCGGCAACACGTCCGGACTCGGCACGATCGTCTACACCGACGGTACGACTCAGTCATACACGCTGAGCTTCGCCGACTGGTGGGGCGGCAGCGCCTCTCCCGGCTCCTCGATCGCCGCCACCACGCCGTACATCAACACCGGCCCGAACAGCACCCGGCAGAACCAGACGGTCCACATGTACGCGGCGTGGACGCCGCTGGATCCGGCCAAGACCGTGAAGTACGTGATCCTGCCCGACATCTCCAACGGTCAGACCGGCGGGAACGGCGCCTTGCACGTGTTCGCCCTGGGCATCGCCACCGCGACCGACCAGACCGCGATCGTCGGCGACAACCTCGGCAACCCGGACACCGCGAACGGCATCAGTGTCGCCGAGCAGGGTGACGGGCACACGACGGCGACCACGGCCGGCGGGCTTCCGGCCCGCACGACCACTGGTACAGGCTCGCTGTACATGTACTTCAACCTGGACGATGCCGTGGTACCCGGCGGCAACTACCAGGCGACGGCCTACGTCAGCTACTACGACCACGGCACCGGCAGCTGGGACATCCAGTACGACTCGTTCGCCACCGTGCCGAACAACGCCTTCCGCGACTCGGCGCCGGTCACTGACACCGGCACCGACACCTGGAAGACGGCCGCCATACCGCTGCCGGATGCGTCGTTCACCAATCGCGAGAACGGGCAGACCGATCTGCGGCTGAACATCGGGGTCGGCACGCAGACGATCGGCCGGGTAGCCGTCACGGTGGCCGGCGACAACGTGGTGCCGGTGCATCTGGTCTCGGCGCAGCCCACCGCGCCGGTGGTGACCCAGCAACCGCAGGACGCCACCGGGTCGGCGACCACCGACGCGAGCTTCACCGCGCAGGCCACCGGCGACCCGGCGCCGCTCGTGCACTGGCAGTCGCAGCCGGTCGGCGGCGCCTGGACCGACGTGCCCGGCGCCACCGCGATCACGTTCACGGTCAGCCAGCCACCAGCCTCGGCCGACGGCACCCAGTACCGGGCCGTGTTCACCAACCTGGCCGGCAGCACCACGTCCGACCCGGCCACCCTGCACGTGGCGCCATGAGGGCGCTCGCTGCCGAGTTCCCCGCGTATCAAGATCCGGACGGAGGCCGGGCGCAGTAGGCGGCGACGTCGGCGAGTGACATCTCGATCAGGCAGCTGGCCTCGGTGCGCAGGCCGGCGGTCACGGCGAGGGCCGCGAGGACGCCGGTGAGCGGATCGGCGATGGCATCGCCGGCGAACACCGGCTCACCCGAGTCCCAGGCCACCAGCCCACCCCCGACGGCGGCGTCGTCACCGAACGCGATCCGGTCGGGGTCGGGATGGCCGGTGATCCGCAGCCAGATCCGGGGGCGGCCGCGCGCCAGGATCGCCCGGGCGTCCAGGCCCAATGCCTCGAACGCGCGGGGCCGGCTGGCCTCGATGACGACATCGGCGGTGGCGATGAGATCGCGCAGCTGCGCGGGGTCGGCGAAGTCCACCTGTCGCCGCTCGTGCCCGGCGTGCAGCCGGCGATAGAACTCCGGGCTGGTCACCCGGGTCGGGTCGGGGCGTTCGGGGGTCTCGACGTCGACGACCTGCGCACCGGTCAGTGCGAGCAGCTGCGCGGCGAGCGGGCCCGCCCACAGCGCGCCGAAGTTCACCACCAGCGGGGCTCGGGGCGTCGACCCGGCGGCGGTGCCCGGTTCGATCCGCCAGGGCGCGGACGGCGCCGGCGTCTCCCCCAGGGCGGCCGCCGCCAGGCCGAGCAGCCGGGTCCGCTCGATCACGGCGGCGACCGGGCGCTGCGCGGACCAGTCACCCACCAGTTGCCACGGATCCCCGTCCACGGCGGACTCGATCAGCGCCGGGACCAGGTCGAGGTCCCGGGCCAGGTTCAGGGCCCACCAGCTGTCCTGCGCGCGAAGCATCCTGGTCCCGCCACCGCCCGACATCTGCCCGTGCCGGCGCAGCCCCATGATCGCCGCGCGCTCGCCGAGCAGCGCCGCGCCGTCGACCCGCGTGCCGCTGAGCAGCTCGAAGGCCAGCCCGGCTGCACGCGCCACCGTCGCGGGACGTCCCACCGGATCCACCGGTGCGCGGTGGGGCCAGCCCGTGACCGCCATTGCCCCGGCGTCGGCCCAGTCCTGCCGCACTGTCGAGGGCCGGGCCTTGACCTCGGCGCCGCCGGCGGCGAGAGCGAACCGCGCCGCGGCGTCGACGGTCACCTCGATGCCCAGACCCGCGAGCAGGGCACCGGCCTCGGCGGCGGCCGGCCAGGCCGCGGCGACGACGGGCGCGAGTCGCGGGACCGTCGCGGTCATGGGGACGCCTTCCCGCGACATGCTGGCTACCCTACGTTCTGTGCTGGAGATCGAGTCGGTCGCAGCGGAGGCCGACGATCTCGGGCCCCTGCTCGACGAGGCCGGTCGGCCCCGGCGACCGGTGGTGGTCGTCGATGCCGACTCCGACCGCGCGCAACTGGAGCGCGCCGTCGCCAACCTCCGCGGCTCGGGGTCGATCGTGGTGACGGTGACCCGCACGTCGACTCCGCTGCCACCACTGGTCGAGATCGCCGACGTGTCGCTCGCCCGCGCACCCGTTGAGGCCGAGGATGGGCGGACCGTCGCGGTGCCTGATCCCCTGGCGGCGCTGGCCTGGCTGCAGGCCCAGGTCGATGCGAATCCGCGGGCCGCCCTGACCCTCGCCTGGATGCTCCGCGAGGGGGCCGAGCTCTCGGTCGATCACGGGCTGGCGGCGGAGTCGGCCGCGTACTCGATGTTGCTCGCGGGTGGTGAGTTCCGGCAGTGGCTGGATCAGCGCGGGCCGGCTCGGCCGATCGCCGGCGGTGAGCGGGTGCAGGTGAGCCGGTCCGGCGACACGCTGTCGATCCGGCTCAACCGTCCGGGTCGCCGAAACGCCGTCGACGCCGGGATGCGCGATGCCCTGGGCGAGGCGTTGTCGCTCGCCGAGTGGGACGGCAGCCTGGCTGTGGAGGTGTCCGGCGCCGGGCCCTCGTTCAGCTCCGGCGGTGACCTCGACGAGTTCGGTACGGCCGACGATCCCCCGACGGCGCACCTGGTCCGCGTCACGGCGAGCGTCGGGGCCGTGCTGCACCGGCTGCGTGACCGGACGACCGTGCGCGTGCACGGCGTGTGCATGGGGGCGGGGGTGGAACTGCCCGCCTTTGCCGGCCGGGTGGTGGCCGCGCCGGGGACGACGTTCACCCTGCCCGAGATCGGCATGGGGCTGATCCCCGGCGCCGGCGGCACGGTCAGCATCCCGCGCCGGATCGGGGCGCCGCGCGCACTGTGGCTGGCGCTCGCCGGCGTCCCCTTGGATGCGCCGACCGCGCTGGCGTGGGGGCTGGTCGATGCGATCGGCTGATGCCTGGCTGATCCAGGACGCGACGGTCGACGGCGCGCGGGTGGATTGCCGGATCCGCGAGGGCCGAGTGGTCGAGCTGCGCCCGGGATTGCCCGGGCTGGAGAGCGAATCCGCCGTCTCGGCCGGCGGTGGCGAACTGCTACCGGGACTGGCCGACCACCACATCCACCTGCGCGCCGCCGCCGCCGCGCGACGCAGCATCGACCTCGGCGGGGCCGGCCTGGCGGCAGCTGACGACGACGGCGGGACGGACTGGCTGCGGGTCATCGGCGCCGGCGTCGAACTGACCCGGGCCGACCTCGACGTTCGGTGGCCGCACCGGCCGGTGCGCGTGCAGCACCGCAGCGGCGCGCTGTGGACCCTGAATTCGGCCGCCCTGGCAACCTTGCGACCCGGCGCGTCGGACGACGAACTGCGCACCGGGCAGTTCTGGCGATCCACAGCCCGGCTGCGGTCGCTGCTCGACCGGGCGCACGACGCGGATCTTCCCGGCCTAGCCGCACATCTCGCCGCGCTCGGCATCACCCACGTCACCGACGCGACACCGGACTTCACCGGGGCCCCGATGCCGCAGCACGTCCTGTCGTTGGGCCCAGACTCGGTCGGCCCCCGCAAGATCGTGATCCCGGATCACGAGGCACCGGACCTGGGTCGGCTGGTCAACGACGTCCGCGCCGCCCATGACGCCGGACGCGGGGTCGCACTACACGTGGTGAGCGCGGTCGCGATGGCCGTGGCTATCGGGGCGCTGCGCGAGACGGGCTCGATCGAGTCCGACCGCATCGAACACGCGGCCGTGTGCTCCGACGATGCGGCGCGTGCCCTGGCCGAACTCGGTGTCACCGTCGTGACCCAGCCCAGCCTCGTCGTCCGGCACGGCGCCGCCTACCTGGCCGAGAGTCTCGAGGACGAGCGTCCGCTGCTGTGGCGCTACGCCGGGTTGCAGCGGCTGGGCGTCCGGGTGGCAGTGAGCAGCGATGCGCCCTACGGCGACGTCGATCCGTGGCGGACCGTTGCCGCCGCCGCGACCCGGCTCTGCGCCGGCCAGGTGATCGGCCCCGACGAGCGGGTGGCGCCGGCGACCGCGTTCTCCTCGCTGCTCACCGCTCCCCTGGATCCGGGCGGACCGCCGAGGCGGGTACGAACCGGATCTCCAGCCGACCTGTGTTTGTTGGCCACCTCGCTCGACGACGCGCTCGCCTCGGCGCTGGCCGGCGAGCCGGTCGCGGTCCGTTCCACGTTCGTCGATGGGCAGCGGGTGTACGCCTCGACCGGCCAAACGGACTCTTGACACAAGTCTGAAACGCCCTAGGGTCGAAACACCGCTATTTCTGCTCATATCACGCGAGACGGGTCGGCCTCGTGGCGCTTACGCGTGCCCAGCGCAGGCCGGATGACCGCAGCGCATCCAGCAATCGGAGGAGTCATGGGCCTGACGCGACGGTCGTTCCTCATCCTGGCCGGAGCTAGCGCCGCCGCCGGCGCCACTGCTCGCGACCTCTCCGCCGCGCTCCCCAGCGCGGCGGCGAGCCCCCCGGGCGATGTCGTCGGGAAGATCACCGTCGGCTACCAGGGCTGGTTCGCCTGCCCCGGTGACGGCGCGCCGATCAACGCCTGGTGGCACTGGAGCCAGAACTGGGGTCAGCCACCGTCGCCGAGCAACAACGTCATCAAGGCCTGGCCGGACATGCGCGAGTACACGGCGGTGTACCAGACCGCGTACGCCAGCCTCGGCGGCGGCGGCCCGGCAACCCTGTTCTCGTCCTACGACCAGCAGACCGTCAACACGCACTTCCTGTGGATGCAGCAGAACGGGTGCGACACCGCGGCGCTGCAGCGGTTCAACCCGAACAGCAGCGAGGGTCCGACCCGCGACGCGATGGCCGGCAAGGTCCGCTCGGCCGCCGAGACCTACGGCCGGAAGTTCTACATCATGTACGACGTCTCGGGCTGGACGACCATGCAGGCGGAGATCAAGGCCGACTGGACCAACAAGATGTCCGCTCACACCGCGTCGAGCGCGTACGCCCGCCAGAACGGCCAGCCGGTGGTGTGCATCTGGGGTTTCGGGTTCAGCGACGACAACCACCCGTGGGACGCGAATACCTGCCTGGACGTCGTGAACTGGTTCAAGAACCAGGGCTGCTACGTGATCGGCGGAGTGCCCCGGGAGTGGCGCACCGGCACGGGCGGATCCCGCGCCGGCTACCTGGGCGTGTACCACGCGTTCAACATGATCTCGCCCTGGATGGTCGGGGCGATCTCCACCGCGGCGGACTCCGATTCGGTGTACCAGAACATCAACGTCCCCGACCAGGCCGACTGCAACGCCAACGGCATCGACTATCAGCCCTGCGTACTGCCCGGGGACGTGTCCGCCCGGCAGCGGGCGCACGGCGACTTCATGTGGCGCCAGTTCTACAACATGGTCCGGGTGGGCGCCCAAGGCATCTACATCTCCATGTTCGACGAGTACGGCGAAGGCAACCAGATCGCCAAGACCGCCGAGACGCAGGCCGGCGTCCCGGCCGGATCCGGATTGCTGGCGCTGGACGAGGACGGCACGGCCTGCTCGTCGGACTACTACCTGCGCCTGACCAACGATGGCGGCCGGATGCTCAAAGGCCAGCTCGCCCTCACCGCCACGCGCCCCACCCAACCCGCGACCGGCAGCGCCGCCCGAACGGTCACCGGACGATGAGGGTCACCGTCGCCTGATGGGTCAGCGTGCCGTTCTTGCCGGTGACGCGCAGCGTGAACGTTCCCCGCACGGTCGATGTGGTCGTCCGCACCCGGAGCGTCGAGCTGCCGGGAGCGGTGACCGGGTTGGCCGTCCAGGACGCCGTCGCCCCGCTCGGCTGGCCGGTCACGGAAAGGGTCACGCCCCCGGTGAACCCGCCGAGCGACGCGACCGACACGGTGTAGGACGCGGTCTGTCCGCGCGTCACGGTCACCGACGCCGGGCTGGCCGCCACGGTGAAGTCGCGCGGTGGCACGGTCAGCGTCACCGAGGTCGCGTGGCTCAGCGCTCCACTGGTCGCCGTGATCGTGAGCGGGTAGCTGCCGGCCGGTGCGCCGGCGGCCGTCTGGACGGCCAGTTGGGAGGTTCCGGAACCGGTGATGCCCGAGGGGGTGAACGTCGCGGTGCCGACGGAGCCCGGCAACCCGCCGAGTGACAGGTTCACCGTTGCGGCGAAGCCGTTCACCGCGCCCACCGTGATCGTGTAGGTACCGGTGCCGCCGGCGTTGACCGTGCGGCTGGCCGGGCTGGCGGCGAGGCTGAAGTCGGGCGGCGGTGCGATCACGAGCGTCACCGAGCTGGTGTGCGTGGTCGAGCCGCTCGTGCCGGTGATCGTCAACGGGTAGGTGCCGGTGGGCGCCGCCGCCGATGTGGTGATCGTGAGCCGGGACGGGCCGGCCGCCGTGACGGTCGCCGGCGCGAACGACGCGGTGCCCACCGACGGCGGCAGCCCGCTGAGCGTCAGCGCCACGTCGCCGGTGAAGCCGTTCCGGGCGTCCACCGTGACGTCGTAGCCGGAGCTGCCGCCGGCCACGACGCTCTGCGATGACGGCGTCGCGGCGAGTCCGAAGTCCGGTGGCGCGGGGACGACGAGCGTCGCGATGGCGGTGTGCGCGAGAGCGCCGCTCGTCGCGGTGATCGTCAAGGGGTAGGAGCCCGGGGCGATGGAGGCGTTCGTCGTCACCGATAGCTGGGCCGTCCCGCTGCCCCCCGACACGACAGCCGGCGAGATCGCGGCCGAGGCGTTCGCCGGGATGCCGCCGACCGCGAGCGCGACGTCACCCGCGAAACCGTTCACGCCGCTGACCGCAACGTCGTAGGACGTGCTGCCGCCCGGGACGACGGTCGCCGAGGACGGCGACACCGCCACCGTGTAGTCCGGCGTGGTTGCCAGTCGCTGGTACGCGGCGAGCGCGTCCAGGCGCCCGTAGCCGAAGTCGCTGTCGAGGCCGGCTGCGCCCAGATCGACGGCGCTGCCGTCCAGGGCCGCCTGCTGCTGGTCGGCCGTCAGGTGCGGGAAGGCGTCGAGCAGCAACGCCAAGGCGCCGGACACGTGCGGGGCCGCGATGGAGGTGCCCGTCTCGACGGCGTAGTCGCCGTACAGGTCGCTGGTGCGGATGTCGGTCGCGGGCGCGACGACGTGCGGCGCGGTCGCCCCGGCGCACGTCGACGGGCCGCGGCTGCTGTACGGGTAGACGGCATCGGAATTGTCGGTACCACCGACGGCGAACGCTTCGGGCAGGTTGGCCGGGCTCTGCACCGTCCCGGCCAGCGGGCCGTTGTTGCCGGCGGCGAACACGGGCAGGATGCCGGCGGCGCGCAGGCTGCGCAGGTCGAGCTGGAAGTCGAGGACGCAGGCGGCGGTCGACATCGTCCACGAGTCGTTGACGACGTTGGGCGCATCGGCGGTCGACGGGTTGCCGTCCGGGTCGAGCAGCCACTGGAAGCCCTGGTGGATGCCGGCCGTCGTGGCTTGGCCGCGGTCGTTGAAGATCTTGACGGCGATCCACTTCGCGTCCGGCGCGAGGCCGATCGAGCTGCCGCCCGCGGCACCGCCGACCATGACGCCCATGGTCTGCGTGCCGTGTCCGTTGACATCGGTGGGCGTGGTCGGATGCTGACCGTTCGGGTCGTACCAGCTGTTCGCGCCGCCGCGCCAGGCTGCGGACAGATCCGGGTGCGTGGCGTCCACGCCGGTGTCCATGCTCGCGACGACGACGCCCTGGCCCCGGTAGCCGCGGTCCCACATCGCGGGCGCGTTCACCACGGCCAGGTTCGGCTCGGCGGTGGTCGTCGTCGCACTCGCGGCCGGAGCTTGGATGGTCGAGTTCGCCGCGACCGTGGCGACATCGGGCCGGGCGGCCAGCTCACGGATCACCGCTGGCGTGGCCGTGACCTCGACAGCGTTGGCGATCCACAACGGGGTGACGGACGAGACGGAGGCCCGGCGCCGGGCCAGCAGCGCGAGCACGCCGCGCTGCGCCTGTGCCGCGTGGGAGCGCAGCAGCCGTTCGACGCCGGCGAGGCGCGCCCCCCGGGTCGGCGCGTGGACGCCGCCGACGTTCGCCTGCGACTTCAGGACAACGATCACCTCGACGTGCGCCGGGGCGGCGACCGCCGGGGCAGCAGCCGGCGCGACCAGCACCGCACCGGCGACGGCCAGTACGAGCGCCAGGTGCCTCATCGAACCACCACGTGCTCCACCTGGGCATCGCCGAGCAGCACGACCACGCGTGCCCCGCGCCGCACCCAGTTACCCGGGTTGTTGAAGACGAAGTAGTAGGTGACCCCAGGCTTGAACACCCCGGTGTGCGAATGGCTCATCAGCAGGTCGTGCACGACCAGACCGCTGACCTCGTCGACCACCGCGGGGGGCCGGGCCGGGTCGTGCAGCGAGTTGGCCTTGTCCGGGTCGATCACCTGGAAGCGCAGGTCGACCAGTCCCCCGCCACCGGTCACGGCAACGTAGGTGATCTTGACGCCGCTGCGGTCGGCGAGGGACGCGGCGCTGACGACGGGACGCGCCCACGACGCCGGCACGTTCGGCGCCTCCCGGCTCGGCGTCCGGTGGGTGAACACCAGCACGAGCGAGGCGACCAGCGCGGCGACCACGATGCCGGTGAGCGCCCCGAACAGCCGGACCCGACGTGACGCCAGGTACCCCGCGCGCGGCGGCGGGGGGGCCGCCGGCGCGGGCTCAAGGGTTGCTTGTCCGCTCACGGTTCCCCCTATGGATGGATGAAAGTCAGCATCCCGCCGCCGGTGGCCGGCGTCGGGCCGGTGCCGGTCTGAGCGCCGTTGGTGAGGTGAAGTTGCCGGTTGTACAAGGGGAAACCGTGCGGGCTCGGCGCCGGGCCGGGCGGGATTGTCGCGATCGCGTCCTCGGTCGCCCCGGCCGGGATCGTCTCGGCGTTGACGTCGAGCGGGTTGTTCAGCAGCCGCGCGTCACGCGCCACGACGTGCTCGTGCAGGCCCAGCAGGGCCATCGTGGTGTTGTCGTAGCCGGCGTTGACGTAGCGCAGCAGCAGCCGCTCCCCCGCCGCCGCGGTGAGGCCGGCCGTGTCGGGATAGGCCTTGCCGTTGATCAGCCAGTAGGTCGCCCGATAGGCGTGCATGTCGAACGTGTCCGGTGCGGCGTTGAACGCCGGGTCGACGGCGCCGAGCACGAGCGTCTGTTCGCGGTCGAACGCTGTTGTCGCGTCGTCGTAGGCCCGCCCGGCCGTTGCCGGACGCACGATCAACGCGCCGGCCAGCCCCATCGCCTCCTGGCGCCCCGCGTCGCCGCCACTCTGGTACAGGTACGTGCCGGGAGAACCCGCCGTGAACGAGCGGGTGACGTCCGCGCCGGGTGCCGCGTCGGTGCCGCCCGCCGCGAAGTCGATGCCGGGGATCTCGAACGAGACGGTGTGCCCGGCCGGCAAGGCGTTGATGATCCGGATGGACACCACGTCGCCCTCGTTCACGACCAGCTGCGGTCCGGGCAGGCCGGCGGTGGCCGTGGCGCAGTCGCCGGCCGTCGTCGGGATGCCGAATCCCCAGATCGGCACGGTCGTCGAGCCGGTCAGCGTCGCGGTGCCGGGTAGGGCGCACAGGTCCGTCGACACCGCGACCGCGGACGCCGTGCCGACGGACGCGGCGACCAGGCCGGCGCCGGCGATTCCCAGGACCAGCAACGCCCGGGCGATCTTCGTGGTACGCATCACGGGCCTCCCCTTCACGGCGCGTCGTAGGTGAGGGCCATGAGGTTCCCCCAGGTCGAGAAGGTCGCGGGCGCCGAGGCCGTCCAGCGCTGCGTATGGACGAGTACGCGCACCTGCCCGTTGTTGGAGCCGGTGCCGACGTAGTGACTCGCCGACCCCGGCAGCGTCCAGGTCGAGCTGACCTCGGGACTCGATCCGACGGCCTGCGGCTGGACCGGCGGGGCCGCCAGCGTCACCCAACCGGCCGACGTGGCACTCGCGCATCCGGCCGCGCCGCTGATCGTCCAGTCGCAGATCTTGACGGTCTGCTGGGGCAGGTTGGCCGTGAGCGCCGCACACGCGGTGCCCGTCGTCCCGGTGCAGTTCTTGCCCTTGTAGGTCACCTTCAGGTTCTGCGCGCCGGCCGGCAGCCCGCTGAACCCGCCGTACCAATCGTTGGCCAG
>Ga0137412_10000151_pt1 | contig 42900 bp, 33 predicted proteins | sample CZODoug2_1_16fun_FD_122160 | JGI IMG/M metagenome (GOLD analysis project Ga0137412, IMG submission 122160) | Vadose zone soil fungal communities from Angelo Coast Range Reserve, California, USA - CZODoug2_1_16fungal (Hybrid Assembly) | ecosystem: Environmental > Terrestrial > Soil > Vadose zone...
AACGGCACCGCCTGGTACAAGTTCAAGATCGTGGACGCCAAGTCTTCGGTGCGCTAGCAGGACAAAGCAAAAAGGTTCTGAATTCACGAGAACTGGGGCAAGAGGTCTGCCAATCTATCAATAGGAAGTTTGCTCCGCGATGTGGAGCCGCCCCCCGATTTGAGGGGCCCTCCCTGGAATTGCAATCCGACCGCAAAATGGCCGTCGGGAAGCCGCTGACAATACACAACGCGGGCCAGTCTGCGCATGTTGTCCCTCAACGAGGTGATCATCAACCGCTCGTTCAGTTCTCGAGCATGGCCAGTCAAGATTCTCATTCCCAGCGAACACACGTTTTCCGATGTGGTTTGTTCCGCCGCTTCCGGGTCCAATATCGTGGAAACCTGTAGCGGAATTGATACTTCAATTCGCTTTTCAAGCCTTCCAGTGCCCAAAGGCATTGTTGAAATAACCTTCCCAACCGGACTCCGCCGGCTGTCACCGGGCGGTGGAGCGGAGCCAAACGTTTGCCGGAATCTATCGGAACAGCCGTGCGGATCACTCTCTCGCTCCCATACCAGTTCTCAAGCATGGGTGTTTGCCTGCGTCTCCTGCGCGAGCCCCTGTCTCCGCCGCTGCTACTTCTGCATGGCGTGCCTGGGTGGCGCCAACTGTTCTCTCGTTAAGATAAACAGTGGGGGAATTAACTCAATCGGGTGATTGCCTTATTGAGCTTAAGGATAGTCTTGGAAAGGTACCGGGGCAAAACCTGATGCTTTCAAGGCTGAATCAACCCGTTTCGAATTGCGTAGCGAACCAGACTGGCTGTTTCGTGGATGTCCAGCTTCTTCATCAGGCGCGCACGGTGAGATTCCGCGGTTTTTACGCTGATTCCGAGGTGTGTTGCGATGTCTTTGGTGGACTTGCCTTCTCCCACCAGCTGTAGCACCTGCCGCTCGCGTCCCGAAAGTGGATCGGTTGCAACATAGCTCTTGGACAAATACGCATCCACCACCGCGCGCGAAATTCTAGGACTCAGATACACTGACCCGCGACACACTTCCTGAATTGCGTGAATCAGGTCGGAGCCCGCCTGGCTTTTCAGCACATAACCTCTCACCCCGGCGCGCAGAGATTCCGTCACATACTGCTCTTCATCGTGTTGCGTCAGCAGGATCACCTTGGTCTTCGGAGAGGACTTCTTCAGTTCGCGCGCCGTGTCTACCCCGTTCAGCACCGGCATGCTTATGTCCACAATGGCGATATCGGGGTGCATTTCCATTACCAAACGCAACGCTTCCTGCCCGTCCGAGGCCTCCGAGACGATTTGAAATCCCTGTTTTTCCAGCAACGCCCGCAGCCCCTGGCGAATGAGGGCGTGATCATCAGCAAGTAAGATTCGTATAGGCATAGCCTCGTTCTTAGTCTAGGAACTGTGCGCAGGCGTATCAATCCGGTGGTCTCTGGGATTCTTACAGGGGTAAAGACCTGAACTGGGCTTGGTGGGGGTACTTGGATGTTACGTATCAGAGTAAGTCTGGTCTCGAGCGTGGTGGTACGGAAAACTCGGCCGCGGCCTAACACTTATCGGTGGACTAGCAGGCGAACAAAATCAGGTCCGTGCAGAGATGCACTTCATCTCTTGCTTCGAGAAACGACTCGGCAGTATTCGCTTAAGGCTGGATCAATCCTCGGCGGACCGCGTACCGCACCAGACTCGCTGTCTCATGGATATTCAGTTTTTGCATCAGCCGCATCCGATGCGATTCGGCCGTCTTCACGCTGATGCCCAGCACCGACGCTGTGTCTTTGGTGGACTTTCCTTCCGCAATTAGCTGCAGCACCTGGCGTTCCCGCACCGTTAAAGGATCCGCCGGTCTTTCCGATTTGTTTCGGTATGCTTCCATCACCGCTCGCGATATCCCAGGGCTCAGGTAAAATTCCCCCCGGCACACTTGCCGGATCGCCAGTATCAAATCGTTTGCTACCTGGTTTTTCAAGACATATCCCTTGACGCCTGCCTCGAGCGCTTCATGGATGTATTGCTCCTCCTCGTGCTGGGTCAGCAGAATTATCTTGGTTTTGGGAGAAGAGCGAGACAGGCTCCGGGCGGCATCAATGCCGTTCAGCGTCGGCATGCTGATGTCTAGAATCGCGATGTCCGGATGGTTAGTCTCAATCAGGCGGACGGCGTCCTGTCCGTCGGACGCCTCCGCCATCACTTGAAATTTCTCTCGCTCCAGCAAGGACCTCAGTCCCTGGCGAACAAGCACATGGTCATCCGCGAGAATGATTCGTGTTGGCATCGTTACCCTCCAGTGGAAGTCGGATGGAAATTTCAGTTCCGTGGCCTGGGCGCGATTCGATCTGCAGCGTTCCGCCGATCGCGCTGACGCGTTCGCGCATGGCGACAAGCCCCAGCCCCTTCCGGGGCAATCCCTGGCCGCTGCGCACTTTAAATCCAGCACCATCGTCCCGGATGGTGCAGCACTGCGTGAAATCCTCTCTCCAGGCACGGATCCACAGGTTGCTGGCCTTCGCGTGCTTCACCGCGTTCGTCAACGCTTCCTGCACGATGCGATACAGCGTCGTCTCAACGGCGGTCGGCAGGCGCCCGGAAACCGTTGCGTCAATGTGGATCGGCAAATTCGCTCGTTTTGAAACTCCGTCCGCCAAAAATCGAATCGCCGGAACCCAGCCCAGATCATCCAGAATCGTTGGCCGGAGCTCGTGAGAGTATCGGCGCAAATGCTTTTCAACCTCATTCAACAGGTCTTTAATCCGCGTGAACTGCTCCTGCTGCGCTTCGGGCATTCCCATAGCAACTTCCGCTAGCGCGAGGTGGACTGCAACCAGCAGTTGCCCCGCTTCGTCGTGCACTGCGTAAGCGATGCGCTTGATCTCTTCCTCCAGGGTTTCGTTCAATTGCCGCAACGCCTTCACGGCATCTTGAAATCCCCGATGGGCCATCTCATAGGGCGAAACGCACTCCGAAAGAAATTCAGCACTGCTTCGGAGCAGCTCCTCTTTGCGCTGCTCGTTCTCCGAAGTCCGAATCAGATCAATCAATACCTGGTGATGCAAGGAAGCCAGCTCCACGACGCTTACTTGCTCCTCAAGCGCTCGTCGTCCGAGTTCGTAGGCTCGGCCCAAAGCCAGCTCGCCTCCCCCTGCCGCATATCCGCACAGGGCAGAGCGGTACTCCTCTTCGAAATTCTCCAGCTTCCCCTTTTTTCGCACCGCGGTTTTCATGGGTTAATTCCCGTCAGGCGCGCGACCAGCACCAGCGCGTCGTCACTCCGATTGCGAAACTTGTTCAGAATTCTGTCCGCGGCCCTTTGCGGATTCTCCCGCGCGCTGAGGCTCGTCGAAAAATCGTTTTGGATTCCGTCCGTGGTAAACACAACAGTGTCGCCTTGCGAAACCGGGAGCACACTTGCCTGCAGGGATGGCAACCTGGATCCCACCACGCCTGCACGCAACAGAAGCGGCTCCTGCATATGTCCATTGTTTGCGTTCGCGCGCACCAACATTCCCTGCACGTTGCCTACGCCAATCCACGTCATCATTTTTTGCTCGAAGGAAACGAATGCCACGCTCAACACCACTCCACGCGTCCCCTTCAATTTTTCGTGGCACCGCTCCACCAGTGAAATCACCGGCTCGTCAGCAGAATTTCGCAGAAGCGCGGCGGCAGTCCTGGCGACCTCGGCTGCCCCTTCGCCGTGCCCGATACCGTCAATCACGGCAATCAATACTCCGTTTTGATTGCAGCAAACCATGTGCGTGTCGCCGGACTCGCCCTCGCCAACATGCGCGTGTTTTGCTACGCCATATTCGACCATTGGCTCGTTTATTGTCTCCACTTCTTCACCGCCACCATTGTTCCCTTGCCGGGTTGGGAAGTTATCTCAAATTCGTCCATCAGCCGGCGCACTCCCGGCAGTCCAAGACCCAGGCTTCCCGAAGTGGAAAAGCCGTCGCGCAAAGCCTGGCGAATATCAATGATTCCCGGGCCAGCGTCCGATGCGACGACCATAATCCCGACTCCGTTGGATCCGTTGATCCCTTTTAGTTTGATTTCGCCCGACCGGGCATAGGACACGATGTTGCGCGCCAGCTCTGAGATTGCCGTGGCAATCAGCGTGGCGTCACCTGAGGAAAACCCAAGCTCGTTCGCCATAACCCGCCCCTTTTGGCGAGCGATGACGATGTCCTGGTCGGAATTGATTTCCACCCGAATTTCGCCGGCTGACACAATCGATCACCCTCGGTTCGTGATTTTGAACTTCTCGTTCAAGTACGCCAGCCCTTCTTCAAGGTCCAAAGCCGTCGCAACGCCTTCCAGCGTCAATCCGAGCTGCACCATCGCAAACGCCACTTCCGGCTGAATCCCTACGATCACCGTTTCCGCGCCGCGCAGCCGGATCATGTGAGCGATCTCACGCAGCGTCCGCGAAGCGAACGAGTCCATCACATCCATCGCCGTAACGTCCACGATTACCGCGCGCGAGCGAAACTTCACCACCTGCTGCACCAGTCCCATTCGCAATTGATTCAGATCCGCGTCCGAGAGCGCGGCTTGAAACGTCGCAATCAGAAACGCTCCCTGTTTGAGAATGGGGACTTCCACTGGCTTTTTCCTCCGCCCGGATTAATTGGGCTCTGTGATGGACGCTACTTTGTATCCCAGCAGTCTTTCTGCTTGTTCGATTCCGCCCTGCAGGTCGCCGACCGTGTTCATTTTGCCCAGGTCTACTCCGATGGTTACCAGCGTTTGCGCAATCTCTGGCGAGAGTCCCGTGACGATAACGGTCGCGCCAAGCAGTCTCGAAGCTTCCACCGTTTGCACCAGGTGGTTTGCCACCGTAACGTCCATCGCCGCCACACCGGTGATATCAATCACGACGACTTTGGCGCGGTTGGTTCGAATTCCGCGGAGGAGTTGCTCTGTTAACTGGCGCGCGCGTTGCGGGTCGATCACGCCGATGATCGGCAGAATCAGCAGCCGCTCGCGAACCTGTAACACAGGAGTGGAGAGTTCACGGATCGCTTCCTGCTGCTGGCGGATAACGCGTTCGCGCTCTTGGACGAACCCGACCGCCACCGTGTTCGCAATACGGTTTGCCGCCGGCTCGTAGGCATCCAGAATGCGGTTCAACTTCCTGAAATCGGTCTGGTATTTTGCGAAGAGCGAACGGGCCAGCACGTCGCGCAGCAGCAGCACGATTCCAACAACTTCGTGCGTTTCAACGCCTCGCGGAATAATGCGTTCGGAAAGGTTTCGCGCGTAGGCTTGCAGGGCTTCGAACGCTTCCGTTTCGAGGGCCTCCACGTAGCTGTCATACACCGACGTTGCTTCCGCGAAGATTTCTTCCTTGGTCATCGCGGTCAACAGTCGCGTTTCCGAAATGCGCACCACCCATTCCTCGCGCAATTGCGTTCGATTCTGCCGAAGGTGGGCGACAAGCTCGCGAAGCAGCTCGGATGGTTCTTCAGTCCGCTTCAGCTCAGGGTCCGTGGTAGTGCCATCTCGCTTCGCCATGAAAATCATCTCCTGGGCGCAAATTGTCCCTCGCCGGGTCAACCTGCCGTGGGAATCCGTTAGGGACTTGGTAGTGAATACCATCGGAAACCTAGTTCCTCAATCAAGTAAATTACCCCAAGATGCCTCAGGTAAACACCTTAGTATTTTGTAGGGCGAAAGTACACATTGGACTCTGGGCTTCAGTCAACTTCTTTTATTTCAATAAGTTAATTGCGTTTTCGAGCTGCGTAACATGGGCTGAACCATCGGTTATGGTACTTTTATTTTCTTTCGTACTCGGAAATTTACCGGATTTTCATGGGCAAAGCTGTCCCGATATTCACACCCGTCGCCTCCCGATTCGCAGAAGAATCAGGTAGGGTACCGCAGCAGTCCCAACCCTAAAAACGCGACCGAACGCCTGTCTTACGAGACCGCAGCTTTCCCGGCAGCGTGGGACGATTCCTTTGCGCGGCCCGGCGTTGTTTCCGGTCCTGCCCAGGCGCGCCGAAGTTCTTCCGCCCTGCGGATCACCCGCTCCGTCAGATCGTTTGACGGTTGCGCAATCCTCGCTGATTCTTTTTTCGTATTTACCGGGTAAATCTCAAGCAACTCCAGCTTTTCAAACACCTGCTTCATCGCCCGGTCGGGATTTCTCAGGAAGTCCGTGCCTCGGATTCGCGTGAAAATCCAGCCCATGCGTTCCAGCACCGCCTGCCTGTCCATGTCTTCGGGAATTTTCTCCAAGGGATGATAGCGATCCCCGTCGCATTCGATCGCAACCCGCCTCCGTTCACCTTCGACGACCATGTCAATTCGGAAAGCGCCGACGCGCCATTGCGGCTGCACGCGATACCCCGCGGCCAGCAATCGCTTCATCACCTCGCGTTCGAACGGGGATTGCGCGCGATTTTCTTTTTCCTCCAGTGCGCGCATCAAATGGCTTGGATCCTGAGCGTGCTCGATCAGTTGCCGCCGCAGATCGTCGGGCTTCAGATCATTTTGCGGGCTCAACGAATGGACAACCCACATCTGATCCCGCGCGCGGCTGGCCGCCACATTGAACCGCTGCTTGAACAACTCCTGGTCGCGCAGGGAAAGCGGCCCGCGCTGCGCCGTATCCACCAGCGAGATAAACACCACGTCGCGTTCATCGCCCTGGAATTGTGCAGCATTCCCGCAAAGCAACCGGTGGTGCTCGCAGAGATCGGGCGAGAGATGCTTCCGGAGCAGGTTGTCGATCTCCAGCGCCTGTTCGTCGCCTACCAGCGAAACCACCCCGAAGCTGGTCGGCTGGCCCGCTTCGTTTTTCTGATATTCGGGTTGCTCCATCGCCGCGGTCAGCAGCGACGCCACTCCAATCGCTTCCTGCCGGTTAATTTTGCCGTCGCGGCTGGATCCGCCAACTCGGTAACCGATCGTGTGCGGGCGGATCTGCACCCGGCTGGCATCACGCAGCGGCTTGATCCGCTGATCGTAGGAAATCATGTTGCTGAACTGAATGATTTCCGGCACGCAGCGGAAATGTTCCACCAGGCACGTCGTCCCGCCGAAGGATTGCCGCGCCAGGTCGTAAATGGAGATTTGTCCGTCGTAGAGGTCCGAATTCGGCACGCCTTGCAGATACTGGAAAATAAGATTTTGGATTATGCCCAGGTCCTGGCCAACCGCGGACGGGCTCACCTGCTCATGGTCACCAACCACCAGCGCCGTCTTTCCGAGATAAAGAGCCACCAGCGCCATAACATCGCTTTGACTCGCTTCATCAATGATGACCACGTCAAACCGTGTGCTGCATGGATCGAAATTTTCCACCACGCGCGACAGCGGCATCACCCAGACGGGCACGGCGCTTCGGCATTCCGACATTTTTCTAGCCGCTTCCGTGCGCAGAAGAGAAACACGAATGCCATGACCCTTGCCGATGCGGCGAATCGTGTCTAGCCAGCCAACCAGCGCCTGGCGCTGCCGCGAAGAAGTCCGCCGCGCCTGCGCAGACCATGCGCGCGTGTCAATCAGCCCCACGGTCACGCGTCGCAGTTGCTCGCGCAGCTTTTCGCTTTTTGCCTGCAGCGTCTCGATGGAAGTGCTTGCTCGCCGGTCGAGTTCATCGTTGAGCTGGCGCCAGGTCCACGCCGACGCGGGATCGCGCGGCGGTTCGCCGCGGCCATGCGCCCCGGTCCGATTTCGAATCGCCCCGGCCCACGCGGGCGCGGCACTCTCCAGCTTTGCAAGCAGTGCGCGGCGCAAATCCAAATCCGCCTGCTGGCTTTTAAGTTCCAGCAACCGTTCATAGGCAGCTCGATACTCGCTTGAATCCTCGTCGATCACGGACGAAAGCAATTTCGCTGTCGCCTTCGACGATTTCGCCGCCCGCCCCGCAAGCTTCAGCCGGGCTTTCAAATCGCGAAGCTCGTCCTCGATTTGCAATAGCTTCTGTTTCTTGATGCGCGATTCCAGAATGGGCAGCAGGGAATCGGTCACCGCTTTGCCGATCCGCACAAGTTCGCCGTGGGCCCCAACGACCGCCGGCTGCTCGGCCAAAAACTTGTCCCACTTGAAATCGAGATCGGTGAGCTGTTCTTGCAGTGGCAGCCATGTGTGCTCGTGCCAGCCGAGGCAGTCCTCAAGCGCGTCGCAATACTGCATCAGCGTTTTCTCGACTTCCGTCCCCATCTGCCCTGAAGACGGTGTCCCCAGGGTCGCCATCTGGCGATCCCATCGCCCGCAGAGTTCCAGCCGCAATTTCTTCAGGCGCGCCAATTTCAGCAGAGCGACGAAATGCTCGGAATTTCGCGGCTGCGCGTTGTTTATCTTTGCCGATTCGATGAATTGGCCCCACGTCTTATGCGTGAATAGCGTGAACGAGCCCAGCTTTCCGCCGGTCTCAAGGTGCGCAAGAATTTCACCCGCAATCCGCTCCTGGTCCTCATAACCCGGATCATTACCGATCTCAGGACCGTACTTAACGAAAGACTCCTGCGCATTGGCCGCATCGCGATGGACCAGCCGGACAAACTCAACCAACTGATCCCACGGTTTCCGGTGAGCGCCTCCATACTTCCCCGCGTAAACCGCCTCCAGCTTCCACTTTTCTTGCCCGGTCAAAGGCTCAACTGCTTGCGACAAACTTGTCGCCAAAGCTTCCAGCTCCTCCGGGCTGCCTTCCGGAACGCCGCTTTTCCACAAATCCGAACGCAGCTCCAATTCTTCCATGCTCAACCGGTTTCGTTCGTTGAGCGAAGCTTCGAACTCCTCCGGCCGCGGCAGATCGTGAAGTTCTGGCAGGTGTCCCGCAAGCTCGATCTCATCCTCGCGCGAAAGGGAAGTGTTCGTTCGATACAAATCGGCCAGCTCACCTGGAGTAAGAGGGAGCGGAGCAACTGCCGCGACCGGGCCTGGAATCCACCCGAGCGTCTCTTTTTCCTTCGCCACATTCCGCGCAGCATCGGCCGGCGGCAACGTCTTGCCCGCAATGACGATGTCGCGGTATTCGTCCGCCCGCGCCTCGGCAAGTTGCTTGCGGATCTCCTCCAATTTCTTCAAAATGTCGCCGCGTTCCGATTCCAGTCTCTTCGCTTCCAGCTCCAAAGAAATCGCGTCGGCGCGCGACAGCCTTTCGGCGATGGAGCCGACCGCGCTTTCCAACTGCTTCCGGCTTTCCAGATCGTTCTCCAGTAGGCTCACGCACAGCGGGCGGAGCTCCGGCACGATGTGGTGCCGCACCATGCGCAATGCCTTGGTCGCCTGGCTGGTTACCAGCACGCTCTTGCCCTGTGCCAGCAGATGCCCGATCAGATTGCCGATTGTGTGCGTCTTGCCGGTGCCTGGCGGGCCTTGTACCAATACTCCTCCGTGCAGTTCCAGCTGCTGCGCAATTCGAATCTGCTCCGGGTTCGCGGGCTTACTCAGCAGAACTTCTCCCGCGGTTTCGGCCGTCTCAACTGCTGGTGGCTCCATCTCATCCGCAACTCGATTCGGGGATTCTTCGCCGACGATGTTCAATAGCGACCACGGCAGATCTTCCCGCGTGCGCAAGTCCGCTAAGATGCCTTGAATGGAAGCCGCGAATCCCAGCGTACGCGCACGCAGAAATATAAGCGGGTCGCGGCCGATGCATGGGTCACCCTGCTCTTCAGCGGGCGCCTTATCCTCAAGGAACTCTCCCCGCGGCGATAGCTGGATCACTAGCCGCTTCAAAAATCCCGAAGTCGAGCCATTCACCAGCGGATGAAACCCTTCTTGCTCCAACTCTTCGCGGCACCGGCCGATGGCGCGCCCGTCCACGTCTGTCATTGTTTGAAAGAGTGCCGAATACAACTCAACAGGATGATCAGCTTCGGAAATAGTGAACTCTGGCACAGCGGCATTGAATTGCAATTGCAGGCGCTGCAGCAGAATCGGGTGGTAAATGTTTCCCTCAGCCCGCCGCCAGCTCAGTATGCCGTCTCCCAAAACCAATTCCACGCGCTCGGCCTCGCGCTCGATTCGCCCATAGAGGGCGTACAGCGTCTCAAATATCTTCATCGCCGCGCGAGCTGGCCGCTCGCTCTTCGCCCACTCATCGCGGGAGAGCTTCCAACGTTGCAGCGCCACGGTTCTTGCCTTGTCGTCTTCAAACCTCGCAACGCGCGGGCTTCCCGACGGATCCGATTCAGCCTGGCTTTCCCGAAAAACAATCTCCTCCGAAGGATTGTCCCACCCGGCCTCCAGCCAATTGGCAATGTCATCGGGTGGCTCGGGCGGGCGCGTCAATACCGGGCGCTGGACCTTCAGCAGGAAATCCCCAACTCCATCACTCTCGGCGGGCTGAGTTTCCTTGGGCTTGGATTTTGAGGTACTGGATTTTGCCGCTCCCCGTTTAATCGTCGAATGGCTCGGCAGGCCGTGAAGCCACAGGCTCCATGGCTGCTCGTGAATCTGACGTTTCGCGGGGTTGCGGTGTTGGTTCAGCGCTTCCAGGTACCGGAAGACGCGGGTGAGTTTGTCGCGAGCAATACGCAGTTTATCGGAATCCATGTTCGCACGCCTCTTCAAGGACACGTGTACGTGTAGAGGTTAAACTGGGCTGTGGAACCCACAGAGTAGCAACGTCCCGGCAAGCTTCTCAATAGAACTCCACTAGTACTCCGCCACCGCTTACCTTAAGCCACGCAAATCAAGAACTTGTGCGAGCGCCCACTCCGTCTCAAGTCTATATTTTCCACAGTCCAACTCTCCCTTTATCCATAACCGGGCAGCGCGCCATTGGGAGAGTTGGCTTTCATAAGCCAGGCCGCTGTCCCGGCAAGATGCACTTTCCCCGTTACTCGGGAACAACCCTAAGCTCTTTACAGGAGGATCAGGATGCGAGCAGCAACGGTTGCAGTTCTGTTTTTCTCGACGGCTATGATGGTTCAGGCCAAAGAGCCCCCCACCTATGAGAAGGCGGTGCTGGTTCAAATGGATTCCTCGGCGTGCGGTTACACCGAGAAGGATGGCAAGACCATCGCGGGTGAGATTTTTGGAACCGATGGCCAACACAAAAACACCAAGCAACTGCTCTGTCAGGAATACGTCCTTCAGACCGATCGAGTGACCTATCGAATTCAGCCCAAGGACGACAAGCACCCGGTGCTCCTGCCGGTCGGCGAAACCGCTCAATTCAGGATTCACAAGGACAAGATGCTGCTCCGCGTCCCCGAAACGGACGGCAAGGAACGCGAATACATTGTTCTCTCGATGACTCCGCGCACCGACGTCGCAGCGGCCAATCGGCCGACGACTTCGGCAGCGGCTGGCACTCGCTAACCTCTCAGGCTGCGGCGTCTGCGCCTGGCGAAAGCTCGTAATTGGGCCCACCGAGATAGCCCAAACTGGATTGCAGGGATTCCGCCCTCCTGAATTCCTGCAATCCTCTTTTTTTCGAATAGCCCCCCAACCGTCTTCCAGCCGTAACGAATTACTTTTGCTACGCCGCTATTCACGTTTCCCTTGTTCCTCTCGGCTTCCTGCCTCAACATGAATCGCAGTAGGGGGTAGGCCGACTGCGGCCGGACCATGGCGTCCGTTCTTGAAATCCGGGATCTTCACGTTTCTTATCGGTCGCGCGAAGGCCATTCGCGCCCCGTTTTGTCCGGCATCAGTTTCAACCTCATGCGCGGTGAAATTCTGGGTGTCCTCGGCGAATCCGGATCGGGCAAAAGCACGCTTGCTGCAACAGTATTGAGGCTACTGCCCCCGAACGGCCACATCGAAAAGGGCGCCGTACTCTTCGAGGGCCATGATCTTCTCCAGATTGACTCCGAGGACCTTCGCCAAATCCGCGGTGGCCGAATAGCTCTGATCTTTCAGGAACCATCGCTCGCGCTCCATCCCACCATGCGTGTAGGCGAGCAAGCTCGCCAAGTCCTGGCCGCGCACAATTCTTCAGCGAAACACGATCTGAACGATCGCACTCGCCAGGTTTTCGCCCAATTGTTCCCGCAAGAGGCGGATCGCATCATGCGCTCCTATCCTCACCAACTCAGCGGCGGCCAGCGGCAACGCGCCCTAATCGCTCAGGCCATCGCGTGCAATCCCTCCCTTGTAATCGCGGATGAACCGACAGCCGCACTCGACCCTGTAACGCAGTCGGAAATTCTCAGCGTGTTCCGCGCGCTTCGGGAAAAACTGGGAATCACAATGATTTTCATCACGCATAATCCCGCTCTGCTCACCGGCTTTGCCGATCGCGTGCTGGTTCTCTACGCCGGACAGGTAGCGGAATGGGGCCCCACGGAAGCTGTGCTCAAATCGCCTCGACACCCGTACACAAAGGCGTTATTCGAGTCCATTCCCGCAATTTCTGCGGACGCCGAAAAAAGCCGCAAGCATAAGCTGCCGGCTATTCCTGGCAACTCATCGCCCGCATCTTTGCCACTACATGGTTGTTCCTTCGAACCGAGGTGCACCGTCAGAATGGCAATTTGCAGAGAACGTGAACCCGAATTGGTGAAGTTGAGCGATACTCACTTCGTTTCCTGTTTCAAGTATGGAGAGTGAACCAACTCTGCGCGGCCAAAATATGGAACCTCTCTTAACCGTCGACAACCTGTCAAAGCGTTACGCAAAGCGTGGCTTTGCCGGGGCCCGGCAAGATTTCGTCGCCCTCGACGGGGTATCTTTCACTGTTTCCACCGGCACGGCCCTCGCAATCGTGGGCGAATCCGGCTCCGGCAAAAGCACGTTGGCTGCCTGCATCGCCTGTCTCGAAACGCCCAGCGGCGGCAATCTCTGGTTCGAAGGCAAAAATCTCGCGCAGGCTCCCGAGTGCGATCTTCGGCTGGTTCGTCCACAAATCCAACTTATCTTTCCGGATCCCGCAAGTTCCTTAAGTGCCAGATGGACTGTTCTTGAAATCCTCGTCGAACCCTTGGTCTTGCAAGGAAAGTTAAGCCGAACCCAAATGGAGACGCGCGCGTTTTCCTTGCTTGAACGAGTTGGCTTGTCTCAAGACGCCGCCGAGCGGCCGCCCTCCGAACTCAGCGGCGGTCAACGCCAACGGCTGGCCATTGCGCGCGCCCTCACGCTCGATCCCAAGTTGCTCATTCTCGATGAAGCACTTTCCGCATTGGATTGTTCGGTGCAGGCGCAAATCGCCAATCTCCTTCTCGAACTCCAATCCTCTCTCGCAATGACGTTTCTTTTTATTAGCCACGATCTCGCCATGGCCGCTCACCTCGCCGACGAAATTGCTGTGATGTCGCATGGCCGAATTATCGAGCATGGCCCGTCCACAAAGATCCTGCAAAATCCCGGCCACGAAGCCACGCGGCAACTCCTCGCAGCCGTGCCGCGACTTCCTCGCCCGCCCTGGCCGGCAACGCAACAATGATTCGTTACTTGCTCCGCCGCCTGGCTCACGCCTTCCTGCTCGTAATCGGCGTCTCCATTCTTGCCTTTTTCTTCACGACACTCGCGCCTGGCAACTACTTCGACGAGATGCGGCTGAACCCGCAGATTTCGCCGGAAACGCTCGCAGCCTTGCGCGCCCAATATCAACTCGACCGGCCGCTGCCCATTCGCTACGCCTCTTGGGTGAATTCTGTTCTCCACGGCCAGATGGGGTTTTCGTTTGCCTACAACAGTCCAGTCGCGCCGCTCCTGTTGGTGCGCTCGAAAAATACTCTGCTGTTGACAATCACCGCAACATTGCTAGCGTGGGCGATTGCCATCCCGCTTGGAGTCTGGAGCGCGGAACGCCTCGGCCGTTTACCGGATCGCGTGATCTCCTGGAGCACCGCGGCGCTGTTGGTCGTACCCGATCTTGCATTGGCGCTCGGTCTCCTCGTGCTTGCCGTAAGAACTCGCTGGTTCCCGACAGGCGGCATGGTCTCCGTGGATTTTGAGTCTCTCTCCTCATTTAACAAAATTCGTGATCTCGCGATGCACCTGGCTCTGCCGGTTGCCGCGCTGGTGCTCTCTACTCTTCCACTCCTCGTCCGCCATGTCCGCGCCGCCGTCGCGGAGGTGCTCCGCGCCCCCTTTCTCCTCGCCGCCGAAGGCCACGGCATTCGGCGCAGCACTCTCCTGTATCGCTACGCTCTGCCTGCCGCCGCAAATCCGCTCGTTTCTCTCTTCGGGTTCAGTATCGGCGCGCTGTTAAGCGGCTCTCTTCTCATCGAAATCGTAATGAGCTGGCCAGGACTCGGGCCGTTCTTGCTCGAAGCCATCCTGGCCCGCGACATCTATGTCGTCATCGGCGGCGTCTTGTTCTCTACAATTGTTCTTGCGGCAGGGAATTTCCTCGCTGACATGCTTCTGTTCTGGCTTGACCCGCGAATTCGCACGGAGAGCGCCTCTCAATGAGCTTGCCGCGCAAAGTCACAATCTGGCTGCTCGTCCTCGCTGTCATGCACGGCATTGTCCTCTGCGCCGGGTTTTTCGCGCCCTACAATCCGGTCGAACAGGATCGCAAGAATCCTTACCTGCCGCCGATGCGCCTGCATGTCATGGACACGCAAAAACATCTCCACCTTCGTCCCTTTGTTTATTTGTTCCAAATTCGCCCCGGCACGTTCGACCAATACGCGGAAGATACCGCACAGCCGCGCCCTCTGAAATTGTTCGTGACCGGAGATCGCTATCGGTTGTTGGGATTCGTCCCCGCGCATCTGCATCTTTTCGGCGCCGATAACGATCGAATCTACCTGCTCGGCACCGACGCTTATGGCCGCGATCAACTATCCCGGCTGCTCTTCGGTGGCCAAATATCATTACTCGCAGGCCTGCTTGGCGTGGGCTTCACCCTTCTTATTGGATGGTGTATCGGCGCCGCGGCCGGATACTACGGTGGTTGGCGAGACGACCTGCTCATGCGCCTCGCAGAACTTTTCCTCGCCCTGCCCTGGTTGTATCTCCTTTTTGCCATCCGGGCTTTCCTGCCTCTTACCGTGAATCCACTCCAAGCCTTTTTCTTAATCGTCGCAGTCATTGCGGCAGTGGGCTGGGCCCGTCCCGCGCGCCTCGTACGCGGTATCGTCCTCAGCGCCAAAGAGCGAGACTTCGTCCGCGCCGCCAGAGGGTTCGGAGCCTCCGACCTTTACCTCCTCCGCCGCCACATTTTTCCCGAAACCTCCAGTGTCCTTCTGACCCAGGCCGCGATTCTCATTCCCCAATATGTCCTCGCTGAAATGACCCTGTCCTTTCTGGGGCTCGGCGTCCCCGAGCCCGTCCCAAGCTGGGGTAATCTGCTCTCCAACCTCCAGCAATACAGCGTTCTCGTTTCCTACTGGTGGATGTACTTGCCCGCCCTCAGTATCGTGCCGTTCTTCCTTGGATACTTGGGGCTGGCCAGCGCGTTGCAGGAAAGCCCCGGCGCGTACAAGATAGGACGGAGGAGTCTTGGGAGCCTGGCGTGAGAAACTGCCCCGTTACGGTCGCACGCTGCCGGATTCTTTTCCGGTTGTTCCTCATTTTCCCAGCACTCATAGGCCAACTGGGATTTGCGAAAGCACAGCAAAATAATGCGAAAGAGGAATTGCTCGTCCTCCCTGGCGAAGTTGGCCGCTCGGGCGGACGCCTCGTGGTCTCGCTTCGTGGCGAACCAAAAACCCTGAATCCAATTGTCGCCGCCGACACCAGGTCCCGCGAAGTCATCGGCGTCATGCAGGGCGATCTTGTCCACATCAACCGCGTCACTCAACTCACGGAGCCTGCACTCGCCAAATCCTGGAAAGTCTCTGCGGACGGCCTCACCTACACCCTCGTCCTGCGCAAAGGCGTGAAATTCTCGGACGGCCATTCGATGGACGCGGAGGATGTCCTCTTCTCGTTCCAAGTCTATCTCGACGAAAACACTCACGCTCCACAACGCGATCTCCTAATCGTCGGCGGCAAGCCAATCGTCGTTCGAAAAATCGACGCTCAAACAGTCGTCTTTCAAATGCCCAAACCCTATGGTGTCGGCGAGCGGCTCTTCGACGGCATGGCTATCCTCCCTCGCCATTTGCTCGAAAAGTCTTTCCAGGAAGGCAAACTCGGTCAGATCGGCTCCCTCAGCGCCGCGGCAAATCAATGGGCGGGACTCGGCCCGTTCCGCTTGAAAGAATATGTCGCCGGGCAGCGCCTCGTCCTTGAACGCAATCCCTACTACTGGAAATCAGACAGCAAGGGCACTCGCCTGCCGTATCTCGACGAACTCGTGTTCCTCTTCGTGCCCAACGCGGACGCTCAAGTTTTGAAATTCCAATCCGGCGAAACCGATATGATCAGCCAGTTGGGCGCGGAAAACTTTTCCGTCCTCTCCCGCCAACAGAATGGCTTCACGGTCACCGACGCCGGACCAGGCCTCGAATACAATTTCTTATTTTTCAATTTGAATGACCTGGGCGAAAAGGCTTCCGCGGATTTGCAACGCAAACAGAAATGGTTCCGCGACGTAAAGTTTCGGCAAGCGGTCTCAGCTGCAGCGGACCGCGAAGCAATAGTCCGCCTCGTCTACCAGGGCCGCGGCGCTGCAATCTGGGGATTAGTGGCCCCAGGCAACAAGCGTTGGGGCGACGCGAATCTTCCTCATCCGCCACGCTCTCTCGAGAGGGCGCGAACGCTTCTCAAGGAAGCCGGGTTTTCCTGGAGCACGGGACCGAACGGCGAATCCACGCTTCAAGATTCCGACGGCAAGCCGGTGGAATTCAGCATCCTCACCAGTTCCACCAATGCCGACCGCTCCAAAATGGCAACGCTCCTTCAGGACGATTTGAAGCAGCTCGGCATGCGCGTTCAAGTCGTTCCGATGGAGTTCCGCTCGCTACTCGATCGTGTCACGCAAACCAAGGAATACGATGCCTGCATAATGGGCATCGCCAGTTACGATGCCGATCCGAACTCGGACATCAACGTCTGGCTTTCCAGCGGCGGCACGCATCTCTGGAACCCATCGCAGCCGCATCCCGGAACTCCGTGGGAAGCGGAGATCGATCGCCTCATCGGGGAACAGATGTCGGCGCGCACTTTCGAACAACGGAAAAAGGTTTACGATCGCGCGCAGGAAATTCTCGCCGAGTATCAACCTATGATTTTCCTCGCCAGCCCGGACATCTTGGCTGGCGCCAAGAATTCCGTCGGCAACTTTCATCCCGCGGTTCTTGAACCATACGTTCTTTGGAATGTGGAGCAGCTTTATTTGAAAAGTGGACGGGAGAACGCCGCTCAATGAGTCCGGCGAGGACAAAAGCATCAGCCAAGCCGGAAGCCAAGTGGAACGACACGCGCCTTGTGAAAGAGTGTCTTTCTGGCGACGAAGCTGCTTGGGCCCAGCTCATTGATAAATACAAAGCGCTCATCTATTCGATCCCCATAAAGTACAACCTGCCTCCGCAGGAAGCTGCCGATGTGTTTCAATCCACGTGTGTGGAGCTGCTGGTGCGCCTGCCGGAATTGCGCGAGCCTCGAGCGTTACCCAAGTGGCTCATGCAGGTCGCTCATCACGAGTGTTACCGCGTAAAGCGGTTGAGCAAGCGGGTGGTGAGCCGCGATAGTGAAGAGAATTCGCCGGAGCCGGAAGTCCCGCCCATCGCGGAAAGCCTCGTTCAACAAGCGCAAGAAGAGCAAATGCTCCGCGAGTCGATTGCGGTCCTCACACCGCAATGCCGCCGTCTGGTGGAAATGCTGTTTTTCGAATCCCCCTCGCGCCCTTATGCGGAGGTGGCTGCGGAACTCGGTCTGGCGCTGGGTTCCATCGGCTTCACCCGGCAGAAATGCATAGAGCGGCTCCGGCGCCAGCTGGAAGAACTTGGTTTTTACTGATGATGTTTGCTCCGCGCGCAAAAAAAACAAGCGACTCGCTGATCGCCGGAATGGGGCAGCTCTCAACCGACATCGCGCGCCGCAACTTTCTCGCAAAACACCCGAAGCTAATCAGCCAGTCTACGATTGAACAACTCGCCCAACTCGTCGTCCAGCGAGTCCGCGTAAGCACGAAAGAAGCGCTTCACTTGGCCGAAGCTGCGATGCTCATCGCCAAACGCCTGCGCCGCAAGGAAGCCCAGCCGCTGGCCTTGCGGGCAATGGCCAACGCCCTCTATTCCACCGGTGATTACCGCGCCGCAATCGAGCATCACCAGCAGGCAATCCAACTTTATGAGTCCCTGCGCGATTGGAAGGAAATGGCCCGGACGCTAAGCAGTTCCATTCAACCCATGATCCTCGTGGGCGAATACGACCAGGCTTTTCAGGCCGTCGAGCGCGCGCGCGAAATCTTTTCGCAGCTCGACGATCCCTGGCGTCTCGCCCGGCTCGAAATAAACGTCGGCAATATTTATCATCGCCAGGATCGCTTCGAAGAATCCATTGCCAGTTATGAACATGCCTACCGCAACATGATGCCCTACAAAGACGCCGAGGGCATCGCCGTCGTCCTCAGCAACATGGCCGTCTGCCTCATCAGCCTCAATGATTTCCCTCGCGCCCTCGCCACCTATCAGCGGGCGCGCGCCTTCTGCCACGAACACAACATGCCGCTCCTTGTGGCTCAAGCCGACTACAACATCGCCTATCTCTACTATCTTCGCGGTGAGTACAGTCACGCGATCGAAGCGCTCTACGCCGCGCGCCGCGCATGCGAAGCCACCGGCGATGCCTACCACTTTGCGCTCTGTCATCTGGATCTCTCCGATATTTATCTGGAGCTGAACCTCAGCGAAGAAGCCCGCGAGATGGCGCACGAAGGCTTCCTGCGTTTCGAAAAGCTCGGCATGGGCTACGAAGCGGCCAAAACACTCGCGAATGAAGCGACGGCCTTCGCCCAGCAGGGCAAAACCGTCCAGGCGCTCGATCGCTTCACAAAAGCGCGTGAAATGTTCGGACGAGAGAAAAATCTCGTCTGGCCCTGGCTGATTGACCTCTACCAGGGCTTGCTGCTCTTCCATGAAGGGCGCTACTTCGAATCGCGGCGCCTATGCACCGCGGCCGCGGCCTTCTTCGATCAATCGGCGCTTCCCGGAAAGGCAGTCCTCGCGCATCTCTTGCTCGCCCGAATCGCTCTGCAGGTAGGCGATCCGGCCGAAGCGCAAAAAGAAACCGACGAATCTCTCGCGCGGATCGCTCGCCTTCAGACACCGGTTCTTGCCTATCAGGCCCATTTGCTTCAGGGCCAGCTCTCTCAAGCCCGCAATGACCGCCCCGCTGCTCTCCGCGCCTTCCTCGAAGCAAAGCAGTCTCTCGAAACCATGCGCAGCCGCCTGCACGGCGAGGAACTGAAAATCTCCTTCCTCAAAAACAGGATGCAGGTTTATGAAGCGCTGGTGGATCTCTTCATTTCCGGCGATGGCTCGGACGCCTCCCCTGAAGAAGCGCTAGCCTGGATGGAAGCCGCGAAATCACGCAGCATGATCGAAATGATCTTCCAAAGCGGGCAAAGCCTCCCGCTTGGTGAGATTGGTCAGAGCGACCTCGTTCGCAGGATCAGGGACCTGCGCGAAGAGCTCAATTGGTATTACCACCGTATCGAACTCGAGCAGCTTAGCGCCGAGGAAAACTCCGGCGAGCGCCTCGACACCCTCCAGAAAAAAGCGCAAAGCCACGAAAAAGAACTGCTGCGAACCCTGCGTGAACTTCCCGCGCGTGAGCGCGAAAACACCACGCTGGAAACTCCCTCTGATCTTTCCGTCGAAAAGCTGCAATCCACTCTCCCGCCGGACGCAACCCTGATCGAATATTTCTCCGCCGGCGACCGCCTCATCGCTGCCGTTATTACGCGCGAGGAAATCCGCATTCTCCCCGTGACCGTGCTTCCTCGGGTCACGCATATTCTCCAACTGTTGCGCTTTCAGCTGTCCAAGTTCCGCATGGGCAGCGAATACGTCCGCCGGTTTGAAGATCCTCTCCTGCGAGCCACGCAAAGCCACTTGGAATCTCTCTACGACGAGCTGATCGCGCCGCTTCGCCAGTACTGCCTGGGCAAGAGCCTGATTATCGTTCCCCACGGCCTTCTCCATTTCTTGCCATTTCACGCCTTGAAAAACGGCGAGGAGCACCTCTGCGACTCTTTCACGATTTCCTACGCTCCCAGCGCGTCAGTCTTCTTCGCCTGTCAGGAGAAGCCCGCCAGCGCCAACACCAGCTCTCTCATTTTGGGAATCCCTGATGAACGCGCCCCGCAAATCTTGGAGGAAGCCCAATCCGTTTCGGCGTTATTGCCGCAGCCTACGCTTCGCGTCGGGAGCGAGGCCACCTCCTCCTTACTTCGAGAAAAAGGCCCGCGTACCGGCTTGCTCCATATCGCCACCCACGGCGTCTACCGCCAGGACAACCCGATGTTTTCCGGAATACGTCTCGGCGATGGCTACCTGAATCTGTTCGACCTATACCAGATGAGATTAAACGCCAACCTGGTGGCTCTCAGCGGCTGCGCCACGGGCATGAGCTTCGTCGCCGCCGGTGACGAGTTGCTCGGACTCCAACGCGGCCTTTTCTATGCCGGTGCTTCCACGCTCCTCCTGTCACTCTGGGACGTCCACGATCAAAGCACCTCCGAATTGATGCAACTCTTCTACCGCGAATACCTGCGCACCGGCGATATGCCCACCGCTCTTCAACACGCCATGCAACAGCTCCGCCGCCAAAATCCCCACCCGTATTTCTGGGCCCCCTTCGTCCTTGTCGGGAAACTCACTGACCCCAAAAGACTTAACTAATCAAGAATCAATATATTTTTTCCTAACCTCGCTCCCCTTATCCAACGAGGGTAAATAGATTCATCCCGTTCACTGGGGAGTGCATGGGGTGCCGAGAGGATTCTGGGGGAATGATGGAACACTTCAGCGTTGAGAAATGGATCGACTTTGTGAATCAGGCCGTCGCCGGCGACGAGAAGGAACGGATGGAGCAGCATCTGAGACTTGGCTGCAAATCCTGTCAGAAAACCGTCTTGCTCTGGCAGCGAGTTCGGGCGTCAGCGGCCGTGGAAGGGAATTACCAGCCTCCGGAAAGCGCCGTCAGAATTGCCAAAGCGGCATTTGCTGGTGTTGCCCTCGCTTCTCGGAAAAAGGGAGCAGACAGCAGGATCAAAGTCCTCTTCGACAGCTTCCTGCAGCCTATCCTGGAAGGAGTCCGTTCAGCCGGCACTGGCACACGCCAGATGCTCTATCGAGCTGACCCTTATCAGATCGACGTGCAGCTTGAGATGAAACCTAGCGGAAACCGGATTGTCGTAACGGGCCAGCTTCTGAATTTGAGCAATCCGAAGATTATCGCTGTCGGCACCCGCGTACTCGTTTCCAATATGCACGGAGACGTGGTGCACACGGTTGCCAACGAATTCGGAGAATTCAGTGGTGAAGTCAAGAATAGCGGAGACCTGCAGCTGACTTTCGCCACACCTTCCGGCGAGCCGATTGTGATCTCGCTCCGGGAAGCGCTGGGCCGCCTGCCGGAGGAAAAGGCATGAAACGCGGCCATTTCAAAAGATTTCCCCGTGTCCCCACCTTGGTACGAAAGTACCAAGCCCGCTGGGAAGTTTGTTTAAGCAGGAAGACAGGCTCGTACTATTGGCTCGAAATGTCCTCCCGTAGAAACTTCTAGGGAAACGTTTCGCGTTAATCAGCGAGTAACTCACTTGTGGGAGAACCCCTTAGGGGTTTCAACTATGAAACGATTTACCCTCATCGTCACGTTCCTCGTCCTCACGCTCATCGTCCCCAATCCTGTCCCGGCTCAAAATCGGTACATCGTTCGTTCCACGGGCGGCTTGTCTTCCGTCCTCAATCTTTGCAATCTTCTCCACTGTCAGGTGCAGGGCAGCTTGGACGGCCCTGTCGGCCAGAACTTTCTGGTAACCTCCACCAACAATCTCCTCGTTAACCTTGTAAACGGCACCCTCACGCTCGTCGAATCCCTGCTCGGGATTGTCAGCGTTGAGGCTGACCACCTGCTTCCCATCCCCCATGCACCTCTCCCCAGCATTCCTTCAGGCCTCTACGATACTGCCCCCGTGAATTACTATGGCGCGATCGTTTGGCATGGCTACGCCGCTCAGCCTGCCGGCCAGATCATCCGTCTTCAAGACGCGCAGAACGGTTTTCGAATTAGCGGCACCGGCGTCGTCGCCGTCATTGATACCGGTGTGGACGTCAATCACCCCGTCCTTCAAGCGGTTCTGCTTCCCGGCTACGACTTTACGCGCAACCAGCCCGGAGCCTCCGAATGGCTGGATGTCAATGGATACCAAAACGGGTTTACTGACACCAACTCCCAGGATCAGCAGCCTGGCTACGTGCAGCAGTCCACGGCAGCGGTTCTCGACCAGTCCACCGCTGCGGTCCTCGATACCCCGGACTACGCCGCATTCGGCCACGGCACGATGACCTCCGGCCTTGTCCATCTTGTCGCTCCCAAGGCCCAGATTCTTCCTCTCAAGGCCTTCTCCTCCAACGGCACCGGCTATCTTTCCAACATCGTTGCAGCCCTCTACTACGCCGTTCAGCATCATGCCAACGTCGTGAACATGAGCTTCGATCTCACTTCCAATTCGCCGTCGCTCACCCAGGCCGTCTCTTACGCCAATAAAGCTGGCGTCGTTCTTGTGGCAGCCGCTGGGAATGAAAGCACCAGCGCACCTGTTTATCCAGCTGCTTTGAACAACTACGTCGTTGGCATCGCATCCACGACGAACTGGGACAGCCGCTCTTCCTTCTCCAACTACGGCTCGGTTGACGTTCTAATCGCCGCCCCGGGTGAAAATGCCATCAGCACCTACCCCGGCGGAACCTATGCCAGCGCTTCTGGCACCTCGTTCAGTTCGCCTCTCGTCGCCGGCACCGTGGCCCTGATGCTCAGCGCCAGGTCATCCCTGAATCAGAGTCAGGCTGCCAGCGCGCTTTCCCACGCTATCCATCTCACCCCGGACCTGAATCACGGCCGCCTCGACATTTACCAGGCAGTTTCTGCCTGGGTGAATAGCTCGGGCTCCTCATCCGGCTCCGGCACGTGCCTCTTGTTTTGCAGGTAGCTCCAATGTCGAACCACCAGATACCAACGCCCTCGGAAGGAACCCCGGTAAACGGAGCGCTCGAGTCTCTCCGCATCAAGCAACTGGAAGAACAGTCTGCCGCGCTCCGCAATTCGGTAATCTGCGCTTTCAATCAACTTCTCGATCTTAAAGACCTCAACACAGGAGTGCACAGCACTCGCCTGGCGGAATGGGGCATGCGCGTCGGCCAGGAACTCGGCCTGGAGGAATCCGAACTTCAGAATCTCGAAGTGGCTGCTCTTCTCCACGACATCGGTAAAGTCGGCATCCCCGATGCCATTCTCCGCAAGCCCGACCGCCTCGATGCGGACGAATACACCCTGATGAAAAAACACTCCGAATATGGATGGGCCGTTCTGCGCATGCTCCCCGGCTTCGAGCGCGCGGCTCTCGATATTCTCCATCATCACGAATCGTTCGATGGCAAAGGCTATCCCGCAGGCCTGAAGAACACCGAAATACCGGTAGTCTCCCGAATCGTCTGCGTGATTGATGCCTTTGACGCCATGGTTTCTTCGCGGCCCTATCGAAAAGGCCTGCCCTACGACGAAGCCGTGCGCCGCCTCAACGAAGCCAGCGGCACTCAGTTTGACCCCGCTGTCGTCCGCACCTTCCTCTCCTTCGCCCATGCCGAAATGTCCACTGTTTTTGCCGCCGCAGGCACTCCCGTTTCTTCTGCCTTGTAGCGGCGCGGCCCAGGCTCCCCCAGCGATGCTTGGCTTCAGGTATTTACCTTAGGGGGATTTACGTATTTTCCTGTCTATGATTTCCCTCCGTTTTCGCTTTACTTATCCAAAAGCTGGATCTTGTGTGCGCAGGCTTCACCTGTGTTCCCGTTGTTGTCCTCGCTGCAATCGAGCCCGATTGAGTTCGAAAGATTTCAGATTCTTGGAACGAACATCAGATTCGCCCGGCGCTCGGACTCACGGGTGGTTCGAGTAAAGAATTGGGGAAAAACAATTTTCAAGCAGGTATTGAACGTGGGCCGATCGAACACTGGGATCGAGTGCCAGGCAAGCACAGGAGGAACAACCGAGCCATGAAACGCCCTATGTGGCTTGCGGCCGTACTATTAACGCTACTCTCCGCCGCACCAGCCCGCGCCGATAACCGCTTCATTGTCCGTTCCACGCTGGGCAGCAGCGCTCTGACGCAACTCTGCCTGTTGCAGACTTGCACGGTGGTAGGCGCCATTGATGGAACGTTGAACCAGGTCTTCCTTCTGACAGCACCTTCCCTAATCGACCCGACGACTCTTCTGACTCTCTTGCGCAGCACTCCAGGCATTCTGGACGCCGAGCTTGACCAGGTAATTAACTTGGTCGGCGGCCTCAACGCAGTCACCACGCCGCCCGCCGCGCTAACCGACAGCACTGCCGTAAATTATTTTGGCACCACCGTCTGGAACGGCTACGCCAACCAGCCCGCGTCGGGCATCGTCCACGTCCAGGACGCGCAAAACACGTTCCACGTGTCAGGCAAGGGCATTGTCGCCGATATTGACACCGGGGTGGACCCCAATCATCCCGCATTGAAAAGCGTTCTCCTGGCCGGTTACGACTTCACGCGCAACCAGCCGGGCGGCTCGGAGATGACGGATTTCACTGGGACCGCTCCCACGCCGTGTCCCAGTTGCCAGCCCGCCAAAGTAAATCAATCCACGGCAGCGGTTCTCGACCAGTCCACCGCGGCAGTTCTCGACGGTAATTCGCAATATGCGGCTTTTGGCCATGGCACGATGGTGATGGGAGTAATCCATCTCGTCGCCCCGAATGCGCAGCTCCTGCCGCTAAAAGCTTTTCAATCCAACGGCACCGCCAATCTTTCCGACATTCTCCGCGCCATCTATTACGCCGCCCAGAACAACGCAAACGTGATCAACATGAGTTTTGATCTCAAAACGGCCTCCCAGGAACTGTCCAACGCGCTCGACTACGCAAACAAGCTCAACATCATCTGCGCCTCCTCCGCAGGCAACGACGGTGCAATGGAAACCGTTTACCCCGCCGCCCTTCAGTCCGATGTGATGGGCGTCGCCTCCACTAGCGACCTGGACTCACGTTCGACATTTTCAAATTTCGGTAACGCAATCGTCTGGGTCGCGGCTCCTGGCGAAGCCATCGTCACCACCTACCCGTTCAGCACATACTCCGCCGGATGGGGAACCTCATTCAGCGCACCCTTTGTCTCCGGCGGCGCCGCTCTTTTGCGCGCTCTCAGGACCGACATCAACCAGTCCCTGGCCTCCGCCGCAATCGCTCACGCCCAATTTGTCGGCGCCGACATGGGCAATGGCCGCTTGGATTTGCTGATGGCCCTTACAGCTTTGCCGGTGGGAAGCAGCTCGCCAGACTACAGCGTTGCCACCGCACCCTCCGGTACGACCATCACGGCCGGACAAGTCGCAACCTTCTCCGTCTCGGCGGCTCCCACTGGCGGTTTCAACCAAACGATAACGTGGACATGCACGGGCGCCCCGATGGCCTCCACGTGTTCTGTCTCGCCGGCTTCCTCTCCCATGGACGGCTCAAACGTTGCCACCACAACCGTCTCCCTCACTACCACCGCGCGTGCGGCTACCGTTCCCGTGCGCAAGTTCCGTTTCGCTCCGCCGCCACTTCCGCGGCAAGTTCTCCCGATATTTATCGCTTGGCTGCTCGTTCTGCTGATCTTGCACAAGTTGAAACGAACGGAACGTTCCAGGCGGTTGCTCACCGCGGCAGCCGTCCTGGTTCTCGTAGCGGTTTGCGCGTCCTGTGGTGGCGGTAGCTCCAATGGCTCGCCCCCGCCCCCACCGCCAACAGGGGGTACTCCAGCGGGGACCTACACGATCACGGTAACCGGTACTTCAGGCAGCCTCAGCCACTCTGCCACGTTTAAGTTGATAGTGAATTAAGCGGCGCTCCCCAGCCCCGCCGTACTTCCAAAACAATCTGAAGTTTGGCCGGCGCCTCTTTGGCTCCTCACAGTCTTTCTGTGTAATCCCGGGAAGCGATTTTCTCTGGCACCTTTCCTTGCGCGACATTCTCGCTCATCGGGTTAAACTGGCTCCGCACGATTTCGCGCGCAAGGAGAACCCCAATGAGCAACGGTGGCAACGGGCGCTCGGCTGGTGTCGGCGTCTGGGGATTCGGCAGCATGCTCTCCATAACATTGTCCTGGAGCGTTCACCACTCAATCTTTTGGATGATCGTCCACGGCATCTTCAGTTGGTTTTACGTTGCGTATTACGCCTGGATGAAATGAACTTGCCCTGCCAAAATGACGAATAACGGAACCCACGCGCCGCCGGGCCCCAAAGGCCTGCCCATCCTCGGTCTCGCGTTCGAAGTCCGCAGCGATCCCCTCGGCACATTGCAGCGTCTCGCTCGCCAGTACGGCGACATCGTCAGCATGCCGGTCATGCGCATGAGCCGGGTGCTCGTCAATCGCCCCGACTACATCCAGCAACTCCTCATCCTCGATCACGCCAAACTGCACAAAAGCACGCTGACGAAACTCGTTGTCGGCCCGCTGCTTGGCCAGGGCCTGCTGATCAGCGAAGGTGATTTTTGGCGTCGCCAGCGCCGCCTCGCCCAACCCGCCTTTCACCGCTCGCGCACCAACGAATATTCTCCGGTAATGGTGGAATGCGCGCTCGAACAGACCCGCTATTGGCGCTCAGGCGAAACCCGAAACATCGCCGAGGAAATGATGAAGCTTACGCTCGAAGTCGCGGTGCGCACGCTCTTTGGCACCAGCCTTGCCGGCGATTCCGAATCCATCGGAAAGGCCATGACCTTTTTGATGCGCCACTATCTACGCCGCGCTCGCACTCCCTGGCGTGTCCCCGAAAGTTGGCCCACGTCCGCAAATCGCCGTGCCCGCCGCGAAGTCGAATACATGGATTCGCTCATCTACGGCATTATTTCCGATCGCAAGAAAGACACTCGGCCTCGCAACGATCTCTTGTCCCTGCTCATGTCCGCCATGCACGAAGACGGCAGTCAAATGACCGAGCGCCAGGTCCGCGACGAATCCATGACCCTCTTCGTCGCCGGCCATGAAACAACCGCTCTCTCCCTCGCCTGGACTTGGTATCTACTCGGCGAAAATCCCGCCGCGGAATCGCGTCTCCATAAGGAACTCCGCACAGTTCTCGCCGGCCGTCCCGCCGAAGTTTCCGACCTCGAGAAACTCCCCTATCTCAATGCAGTTGTACACGAGTCCCTGCGCCTCTACCCTCCGGCGTTCATAATGGCCCGCATGAATGTGGAAACCGTCAATCTCGGCGGCTATGAAATTCCACCCCGTACCACCCTGCTCGCTTCGCAGTGGGTCATGCATCGTGATCCCAGATTTTTTGAACAGCCCGAACAATTCATTCCCGAACGATGGCTCGACGGGCTCGAACACCGATTGCCCCCAGGCGCCTACTTCCCATTCGGCGACGGCCCCCGCCGCTGCATCGGCCAAGGCTTCGCCCAACTGGAGACCGCTCTTGTAATCGCCGCAATCGCCCAGAAATTCAGTTTCCGCCTGAACAAGGGGTTCCCGGTCGTTCCCGAACCGCTAGTGACTCTGCGTCCGAAGTACGGTATCGAAATGACCATTGAATCGCGTTCGTAGCTCAGCTCCATATGGCACAGCCATGCCTGCCTGAGCTAGTCGAAGGGGCTGTGCTCTTGGGTTGGTTATCCCAGGCCTGCATCTTCACTCAATCCCCAGCTTATGCTGCAACTGCTCCAGGCTGACGCCCTTCGTCTCCGGATAAAAGAACAGCACCACAAAAAACTGCACCACCATCATCACTCCAAAAAGCAAAAACGGCGCTCCGCCCGAAGACTTCGCAACCTGCGGGAAAATGTAAGCAATCAGTGCGTTCATCACCCAATGCGAAGAACTTCCCAACCCCTGTCCCTTCGCGCGCACCCGATTTGGAAAAACCTCGCCGATATACACCCAAATCACCGCTCCCTGCGAAATCGCAAAGAACGCGATGTACGCCACCAGCAGCCACAGCAGCGAACTCTGGTGGCTCTCCGTGTAGAAAATCCCCGAGACTCCGAAAAGGCACAAAGCTGTCCCCACCGCTCCGATCAGCAACAGCGTCTTCCGCCCCAGCTTGTCAATCATTGTCATCCCCAGCAGCGTCGCCACCAGGTTCATGCTGCCGATCGCTACCGCCTGCAGACTTCCCGAAATCTTGCTGAAGCCAGCAGCTGCAAAAATATCGTTCAGGTAGTACAAGATCGCATTGATGCCCGCAAGCTGGTTGAACATACCGATCGTGATGGCCAGAAAAATCGGCAGCCGGTATTTCCAAACGAACAGCGGCTCGGACGTTTGCAGCTTATCCAGGTGGATGGAGTCCACGATCTCCCGCAGCTCGCCTTCCGCGTCTTCCGCGCCCATCGATTGCAGCACACCGCGCGCTTCCTCAACGCGCTTCTGCGTCACCAGCCAGCGCGAACTGGGCGGAATTCCAAACAGCAGAATCAAGAAAATAAACGCGGGGATCGCGGCGATGCCCAGTTGCCAACGCCACTCTGCGTCTCCGAGCCCAAAACTGGCAATAATGTAGTTCGAAAGATAAGCCAGCAGAATTCCGATGACGATGTTGATCTGAAACATCCCCACTAGCCGCCCGCGCAATTTCGCTGGCGCAAGCTCTGCGATATACACGGGACCAAGCACCGACGATCCCCCAATTCCGATTCCTCCGATGAACCGCGCCGCCAGCAGCACGTACCAGTTCCACGCAAAAGCACATCCCAGTGCCGAAACCACATAACAAATGGCAAGGAATCTCAGGGTCTCACGACCGCCGTATTTCTGGCCGGGAATCCCGGCGGTCATCGCGCCGATCACGGTTCCGATCAGCGCCATCGAAACAGTCAAGCCGAGTTGTCCCGGGGACAAGTGGTAGACGGTAGTCAGCGCCTGCGTGGTCCCAGAAATAACCGCCGTATCAAAGCCGAAGAGAAAACCACCCAGCGCCCCGACCGCCGCCGCCTTCGCCAGATTTTTGTTCACCGTTTTGACCTCACCTCTCCGCTTGCACCCTCTATGTTCTTAAGTCTCAACCTCACCGTCTTTATTTCAAACGGCTTCGTATGTACTGTCACCCCGTCGTTTTCAATCGTCAGCGTCTTCAAGGGTCTCTCCATCAGGTCCGTTTCCTCCGCGCTCGCCACTCCCGCGTCAGGGCGCAACACGACGTCGGTCTCCTTCCCGGCCCACTCATAAAAACGAAAAATGATCGTGCCATCATCTTCCGCTTTCTTCGCGGCAGTCAGGACTACGTTTTCCGCTTTCAGTTCCAGAAACGAATGCCGCTCGGGCAGGCTCCCTGCATGTCTCTCCACCTGTCGCGGCAACAGAGGATAATTCAGCTCGTAACCCCGTCGCACGGTCAGTGCATCCTTCCAGTTCCCGCCGTGCGCGTAAAGCGAATAAGTGAACTCATGCCGTCCCTCGTCCGCGTGAGGGTCGGGCCACTCCGGCGAACGCAGCAGCGAAAGCCGCAGCACGTTGCCCTTTGCGTCGTAACCGTACTTGCAATCATTCAGCAGGCTCAGGCCGTGGTTCGCGTCAGACAAGTCTGCCCACTGCAGCGCTGGCACCTCGAATTTCCCCTGCTCGGCGCGCGTATTTCGCGTAGTTGGCCGCTCGATGCTTCCATACGGAATTTCAAACGTTGCCATCCTGTTGTGCGCATTCAAGGGCATGGCCACTTTCAATAGAACGTGCTTCTCATGCCAGTCCGCGGACATGTTCACGTCCACGCGCGGCGATCCAGCCGTCACCGTGATGTCGCGCATAAACGTTGAATTCTGGAAGTGATTTTTCACGCGAAGAATCGCGCGCAAGGGACCGCTCTCAACCAGCGTCACTTCATCGGCCTTGTCCAGGTCCCAATGCTCCTTTTCGAAATCCTCGTCAATATTCCACGCATCCCACTGCTTGGGCTTGTCGCGGAACGCCTGCAGCAGGTTGCCGCAAATCGAATCCTTCGGCCCGCCGGTGTCTGTTTCCGCCGGTGCTAGCGTTTCGCTCTTAGTCCGTTTGTCGAACAGGGTGGTCATGCAACCTGTTTTTGCATCCACCTTCACCCGAATAAATTCATTTTCCAGAGTATCTCCCGAGGCCGTTACCAGCGCCGTAGCAGTGGCACGCTTCGCCGCTGCCCGAACATAGTAGGTTGAATACCCAAGCGCCGGCACACTCACTTTCAGTAACAATCGCACTCGCCGCGTTCCCCGGTCAGCCGAAAGCACCTGCGATGCAATCGGTTTTCCGCCCGCGTCAATCACCTCCACGGAACTCGCAGGTTCCGGCAACCGCACCTCCGTCTCAACCACCTCATCCCGCGCCCACGAAAGGGAATTGAACACTACCACCGGAACCCCGCTTCCCTTCAGATTGATGTTTTCGGCAATCTCCTCGAGCGAACCATCCAGAATTTGCTGGCCCACGCGTCCCACATCTTCCAGGTTCCTCTTGGCGTCCAGGTAATTCACCGCAATTCCTGATCCCGGAAAAATGTCGTGGAAATCGTCGAACAACAAATCCTTCCAGCCACGATCAAACTCCTCGGCGGGATACTTATGTCCAAACGACGTGGCAATCGCTGAAAACTTCTCGGCATTCAGCAACAACTCTTCCGTCTGGCGGATCTGCCGCTTCGTCTCTGCCTGCGTCGTAAACACCCCGCGGTGGTATTCAAAATAAAGTTCATCGCGCCACACGGGCACGTTCATATTCGCCAGCTTCGGTTGCAAATCCGCGAAAAATGCCGTGGCCGTGCTCAACTGCAAATTGGGGAACACCACATCCGGTTGCGTCCATCGCGTGGCCGTATCCAACATCGTCCGCGTCGGCCCGCCGCCGTGATCGCCCACGCCATAGAGGTGCATCATCTCCGCATTCGCCGGTGGCTTCGTTCCATAAATCGCCGGCACCCACACGGACACATCCTTCCCCAGCTGCACGGGATCAATCCCCATCGCATAGTCGTGTGGAAAATAGGTCAGCAGCCGGCTGCCATCCGGCGCCTCCCACCAGAACAGTTTGTGTGGGAACACCGTAAACTCATGCGCCCACATCAGCTTCTGCGTAACAAACGTGTCCATCCCCGATTTCTTGTAAATCTGCGGCAGTTGCCAGTTATAACCAAACGAATCCGGGTTCCACCCGATCTTCACATCCACTCCAAATTTCTGTTGGAAGTAGCGTTTCCCCACCAGAATCTGCCGCACCAGTGATTCGCCTCCCGGCATGTTCAGGTCCGGCTCCACCCACATCCCGCCCACGATTTCCCAGCGGCCTTGCTTCACGCGCTCCTGAATCTCCTTGAACAAGTCCGGATATTTCTCTTCCATCCACGAATAAGCCCGCGCGGAAGACATCGTGAACTTGAAATCCGGGTATTCGCGCATCAGGTCCAGCGCGCTCCGAAATGTGCTGCGCACCACCTCCACCGTTTCCGTCCACGGCCAAAGCCACGCCATGTCTATGTGCGAGTTTCCATCCGCCCGAATCGTGAACTGCTTCAGCCACGGCGTCAGCGCTTGCAGTTTTCCTTGCGCCTGCCGAAGCGACTTATCGAACGCAGCCTGATCGCCATGGTCAAGCGCGCTTAAGTCCACCGATTTCGCCGTCGCATCCAAAATCGCTTCGTGCTCCGCCCGCCCTTCTGGAAATGCGGCCACAATCGGTTGCACCGCCAAAATCTCCTGCCGGAAAATTCCAGGATCGGGTCGCGTCGCTGGCGGAGTAATCAGCAACCTGCTTGCACTGATCTTCGTACTGTTTTCCGCCGCCTGAATGCGTATCGCCACCAGAAACGTGTCACCCGGTTGCGCGTTCTCCGTCAGCACAATCGGCTGCAGTGTATCCGCATCCGTACGCGACACCATCGCGCCGTTCGAAAACACCGTAATCATCACGGAGTCGTTGCTGTCCACCGCGAGATCCAGCCGGATACGCGTCCCCCGCAAGCTATATCCGTTTAATGTCGCCGGCACCTCGATCCGCCGCCGAAGCACCCGCGGTCCCGTCTTCCACGCTTCCCCGGTTTTGACGACCGGCCACTCTTTGTCGTCTAATGAAGAATCTTCAGGATGCGCAACGTCCGCATGGTAGCGCCACTCATCCAGCGGCAAGCTAACAATGGATTCCAATCGGTCCACAAGAGGTTTATACGGATTTGCGGCGCCCGGTGCCTGCGCCGCGCAGATCTTAACCGACATGGTCAAAGCAACAAAAAACGTCACGAAAAAACGGCTGATTGTTTCCTTGCCTGCTGCCCGCATGACTGTATTCCTCATTTCAAAAATGTCAGGTTTTGATACGTTATTGCGTTCCGGCCGCGGCATTTGGCCGCCAGCGATTTTACACGCAGCCGCGGCTTTCCGCGCTGCACCAACTGAAAATTTTTCGGTTGTCAGGGGACTGGGAACATGGCATTGTCTCCCCGCCGGGCAACCGGGACACAACGGAGTTCCCACACCACTTTCTCAGGGGCGGGTGTACCAGTGCGCGGCGGACGGGTGACCAAAAACAGACTTAAGGGTCGCGGAAAGGCCCAGCCAAAGTCCGAAATGCTTTTGAAACTCCAGTTGCAAAGCAATCCGGAAGCGTTGTGCCTCGTTCGGGCCACTGTTGAACGTGCCGCCGAAGTCATGCACTTTCAAGACGCCGACGCCCGCGCCATCGTCCGCTCCGTGGATGAAGCTCTCGCCAACGTGATGCGCCACGCGTATGGCGGCCGCCCGGGTTTCCCCATCGAAATGAGCTGCTACAAGCTGCCCGTTGGGGAAAAGAAAACGGCCCGGGGCGGAATCGAAATTTTCCTTGCGGATAAAGGCGTGCCCGTAAAACCCGCGACGCTAAAAGGCCGTCCCCTCGATGAAATCCGTCCTGGCGGCCTCGGCCTTCATTTCATCCGTCAGAGCATGGACGAAGTTGAATTTACCCGCAAGAAAGGCAAGAATCTTTTGCGCATGGTGAAGTATTTAATGCCAACTCTCCACCCTGTGGCATCAGAAGGAGAATAGAAAGTGCAGATAGCGGCCCGACCGGCAACTGGAGGCACCATCCTCGATATCACCGGGGACATTGACCTGGCGCATTCGCCGGCCATGCGCAAGGCATTGCTTCAGGAGATCAAGGAGAAGAAAACGCCCAAGGTGTTTCTCAATCTGGAAAAGGTCCGTTACATTGACAGCTCCGGCATCGCTTCCCTCGTCGAAGGCCTCAAGGCCTCCCGCGACCAGGGCTCCCGCCTCATTCTCTACGGCCTCAGCAAGACCGTCCGCGAAGTCATGGAGCTTTCTCGCTTGCAGAAAATTTTCGAGATTCACGATAGTGAAGCCCAGGCGCTTGCTTCCTAGCGCCCGAGCCAGGTCCGTCCCCCGCAAAGGTAGCCGAAACACGTGGAATTCTTTGGGAAAATAGGCAGTTCTGTCGAAGGTAGCTTGGCCTACGTTGGCGCGCTGACGTCGCTGGCTGGCCGCGCTGCATATTTCACGTTCATCGGCCCTTTTCAAGGTAGGCCACTCCGTTTTCAGCGCGCTGTCTCTCAAGCAATGGAAGCGGGCGTTCGAGCCCTTCCCATCCTCTCCTTGATCACATTTTTCATCGGCTTGATTCTCGCTCTTCAGGCGGCTTATGAACTCCGCCGCTTCGGCGCAATCAGCTTCGTCGCCAGCGCCGTTGCTCTTTCCATGACGCGCGAGCTTGGCCCGCTGATCACCGCCGTCATTGTCATCGGCCGCTCCGGTTCGGCCTTCGCCGCCGAACTCGGCACCATGAAAGTTTCCGAGGAAATTGATGCCCTCGAAACCATGGCCATCAATCCCGTCAGCTTTCTTGTCGCCCCAAAATTTGTCGCCATGATTCTGATGCTTCCGTGCCTCACCATCTGGGCCAACTTCATGGGTATCCTCGGCGGCTCTCTCTTTGGCGTCGCGCAGGCGGACTTCACGTTTTGGCGCTACATCATCGCTTCCCTCGACGCCCTTTTCATGCGCGATGTCCTCACCGGCCTCATCAAGAGTTTCATGTTCGGCGTCACCATCACCGCCGTCGGTTGCCTGGAAGGCTTGAACACCACCGGCGGCGCCGAGCAGGTCGGTCGCTCCACCACTCGCGCCGTGGTCATGTCCATTTTTCTTGTGATTCTTGTAGACCTTGTCTTTACAATGCTTTTCTACTTCCTGGGGGAACACTAAAGTTTATGGCTCGATCGGTCGAAAATCTCGGCGTGGACGAGTCGTTTGACGGCCCGATGATCTCTCTCCGCAATCTTCGCGTCAGCTACTCCGGCCGGGAAATTCTGCACGGCATTAATTTTGACGTGCAGCCCGGCGAGACTCTGGTCATCCTCGGCGGCTCCGGCTCCGGCAAAAGCACGCTCCTGCGCACCCTAGTTGGCCTCGAGAAGCCAACCTCCGGCGAGGTCTGGATTCGCGGCAAGAATTTTTCCGCCATCTCCGAAGTCGAGCGCGACGAAATTCGCAAGCGCCTCGGCATGTCGTTTCAGGGTGGCGCGCTTTTCGGTTCCATGACCGTAGGCGAGAACGTGGCCCTGCCACTCGAAGAGCATACTAAGTTGGAACCAAGCACCGTCGAAATCATGGTCCGCCTGAAACTCGATCAGGTCGGCCTCTCGGGTTTTGAGGATTTCCTCCCCTCCCAATTGAGTGGCGGCATGAAAAAGCGCGCCGCGGTCGCTCGCGCACTCGCCATGGACCCCGAAATCCTTTTCTTCGACGAGCCCTCCGCCGGCCTCGACCCGATCATCGCCGCCGGCATCGACCAGCTCATCCTGGAATTGAAAAAAGCCTTCCACATGACCATCATCGTGGTCACACACGAACTAGCTAGCGCATTTCTGATTGCCGATCGCATGGTCCTCATCAACAAGGGAGACGTCGTCGCCCTCGGCACCGCCGAAGAAATGAAAAACAGCAAGCATCCCAAGGTTCGGCAATTTCTCGACCGTATTCCCGAACCCGCGGTTGCCCAGGAACTTGATTATCTGCAGATGCTGACGGAGCCCTCCTCGAAATCGGGTGAAGGGCGTCAGGGGAAGAGCAGGTAGAGATGGAAGGAAAACGTGAGCAGGTTTTTGTTGGACTCTTCGTCGTGGTCGCCGTCGCGCTGCTGATTGCCACGGTGTTCTCGCTCTCTGGCGCCTTTGCCGGCCCCGCGCGCCACTTCCACGCCAAGTTCCACAACGCCGCGGGACTTGAGCGAGGCGCGACCGTGCGCTATGAAGGTGGCCCGAAAATTGGCCGTGTGGAGCGCGTCAGGATTGATGCCAAAGATCCCACCTTTATGGACATGGAGTTCAGCGTCAAGGAAGATCTGCCCATCAAGACGGACAGCCGCGTTGCCATCCTCAGCTTCAGCCCGCTCGGCGACAACCATCTCGAAATCCGGGCTGGCTCGCCAGCTGCCCCTCGCGCCGCTGATGGCGCGATTCTCCCCGCGGATCAATACGTGGGCTTCAACGAACTGACCGAGCAAATCAACAGGGTCATGCCCCAGGCGCAGGAGTTGATGGGCAACCTCAACGTGCGTGTGAAGGAATTGAGCGTCACCATCGCCCGCGTTAACGATCTCCTTAACGATCAGAACCGCGCCAGCATTTCCTCCAGCATCTCGGACATCCAGGGCATGCTGCGCGAAGACCGGCCCCTGATCAAGTCCACGCTCAACAATGTGAATGGCGCCAGCGTTAAACTCGCTCCCATGCTCGACGACCTCAAGAAAACCTCCGACCAGGCCAACGAAACCTTGAAAAAATTCGACGCCATGCTCGGTGAAAACCGCGAAGACCTCCACGCTTCCATCAAGAAACTTCGCGAATCCCTCAACAGTGTTTCCAGCATCACCCGCCGCCTCGATCAGACCCTCGACATCAACACGGAAACCATCGACGAACTCTTCATGAACATGCGCGACGTTTCCGAGAACCTCAAGGAATTTACCGACATCATTAAAACCCGGCCTTCCGAACTGATTCGCTCCACCAGCCCACGCGTGCATAAACCCGGAGAGCATCCATGAGACACAGTGATTGCACTACTTATCGAAAACTATCATTCCCTGCGCCAGCCATGCGTGTTGCGAAGACTTGCGCAGCGCTCGCCGCTTACATGTTCCTGATCGCTGCTCTTTCTGGTTGCGGCAGCATCAAGCCGGTAAAGTATTACCAGCTCACTCATCCGCCCACCGCCGCCCTCGCCACCTCGCAACCTCCAGTTGACGCCGCGCTACTTGTCCGTCCTTTCCAAACCACTCACCTGTATCGCGAAGATCGCATCGTGTACGGCGGGGAAGGCGAACAGCTTGGTCTGTACGAAAATCATCGCTGGACCGAGCCCCCCGTGGAACTCCTGCAAGATGCCTTGGCTCGCGGAATTCGTACTTCGGGACATTTCAGAGCCGTTACTACGCTCCGCAGCGACTCCAGCGTTGATTTCTCCCTGACCGGCCACCTCTACGCGTTCCGGGAAGTCAGCACCGGTGGTGTTGTCGCCCGCCTCAATTTCGACGTGGAGCTTAACGACCTGAAGCTTGGCAAAGTCATCTGGCATCACACCTATAACCACGACGAGCCCACCTCCGGTAAAACGGTTGCCGACGTGGCCGCCGCCATAGATAAAAACGTTCAGCTCAGCGTCCAGGAAATCCAGGACGGCATTCTCCAAACGCTCTCCACCTATTCGCGCAAATAAGTCTGCGCTTTTTTCAATCCTTCACTGTAGCGCTGGCTTTTATGCCAGCGCTCTTTTTTGGAGTGCGGCCTGCCCTGAGTCTTTCGAGGGGTAGCTCTGCTACCGCTTTTACGGTCTAACCCTCAAAACAGGATTTTCCACAATCGCCAGTTTGCGTCCTTCATCCCACTCGCTAAAATCTTGCGGCCTCCCAATCCAAATCCAAGCGCAACCACCCGCTTCCCATTACAATAAACACAGGAGCCCAAATCCAAATGTCTTCCCCCGCGAAACGCGCCGAAAACTCTCCCGCCGCCCCCCGCTTCGACTTCCTCGATCTACGCGCGCAATTCTCCACCATCCGCGATGAAGTCATGCAAGCCGTCGCTCAGGTTTTCGAATCCCAACATTTCATCCTCGGCCCGGAAGTAAAACTTCTCGAAGAGGAAGTTGCCGCCAAGCTGGGTTCAAAGTTCGCCATCGGCTGCGCTTCCGGCACCGACGCCCTGATTTTGTCGCTACTCTCCGCCGGTATCGGCCAAGGCGACGAAGTCATCACCACGCCTTTCAGTTTTATAGCCACCGCCGGCTCCATCGCCTACGTCGGCGCCAAGCCCGTGTTTGTAGACATCGATCCCGTCACTTTCAATCTCAATGCCGCACTGCTCGAAGCTGCCATCACGCCCAACACCCGCGCGATTATGCCCGTACACCTCTTCGGCTTGCCAGCCGACATGGATCGCATCCTGGCCATTGCCCGCGCCAATAATCTCGTCATCATCGAAGACGCTGCCCAAGCTATCGGCTCGCGCTACGGCGATCGTTTCACGGGCACCTTTGGCGACTACGGCTGCTTCAGTTTTTTCCCCTCGAAAAATTTGGGAGCCGCTGGCGATGGCGGCATGATCGCCACCAACGACCCTGTGATCGCCGAACGCCTTCAAATGCTGCGCGTCCATGGCAGCAAGACAAAATATTTCCACGAGATGATCGGCACCAACAGCCGCCTGCACGCCCTGCAAGCCGCGGTCCTGCGCGTGAAGCTGCGGCACCTGGACGCCTGGCAGCAGGGAAGGCAGAACCGCGCCGACCGCTATCGCCGCCTCTTCGAATCCGCCGGGCTTACCTCTTTCATCGCCGCCCCGCCGCAGCCGCCCCCGAAATTCGAGCACGTCTACAATCAATTCACCATCCGCTCTTCCCGCCGCGACGAATTAAAAGCCTCCCTCCACTCCGCGGGAGTCCCCTCCGAAATTTACTATCCTCTCTGTATCCACCTGCAGAAAGCATTCGTCTTTCTCGGCCACGCCCCCGGCGATTTTCCCGAGTCCGAAAAAGCCAGCAGGGAAGTCCTCTCGCTCCCCGTGTATCCTGAACTCCTCGATGCCCAGCAAGACCGCGTAGTCCAGGCAATCGCCAATTTCCGATCCTCCCTGTAGGCGCAAGATTTCAGCCCGCCTTCCCGCGTAGCGGCCACCTTCAGGTGGCCCCGTTAGCCTTCAGTCGCGAAACCTCTCCATGTCGGCAGGCTTTATGTCGCCCGCACGCGTCCCGCAGTAGAGAAATCTGTTTTTCGTTATTTATCGCGAAAAGAAAATTCTTCGCGTCACTCCGTCGGCCCAACCAATCAAAACCTACGCCGCAACCTCATCCCGCCCCTTCCGCCGCGGCACAATACTCCGCACTACCACATAAAGCATCGGAATGAACAAAAGATTCAACGTAGTCGCCGCAATCATTCCGCCAAACACCGTCGTCCCCACCGACACGCGCCCCGCCGCCCCCGCCCCCGTCGCCACCATCAGCGGCACCACGCCCAAAATAAACGCCAGCGAAGTCATCAGAATCGGCCGCAACCGGATGCGCGCCGCCTCAATCGCTGCCTCAATCGTACTCCGCCCTTCGTCTTGCAACTGCTCCGCAAACTCCACAATCAAAATCGCATTCTTGCTCGACAATCCGATCAGCATCACCAGCCCAATCTGCGCGTAAACATCGTTGCTCAACCCGCGCAGCGCAATCGCTCCCAACGCGCCCAGCAGTGCCACAGGAACTCCCAGCAAAATAATGAACGGCAGCACGTAGCTCTCATATTGCGCCGCCAGCGTCAGGTAAACGAAAATCAGGCCCAATCCAAAAAGGATCGCCGCTTTTCCTCCGGACTCGATCTCCTCCAGCGAAAGTCCGCTCCATTCAAATGTCATCCCGCGCGGCAGCACCTTCCTGGCTATTTCCTCCATCGCCGCCAAACCCTGCCCCGAACTCAGACCCGGCATCGCCGATCCGTCAATCTCCGCCGACCGGAACAAATTGTAGTGCGTAATCACCTGCGGGTTCGCCGTCTGCTCGATTTGCACGATGTTGTCCATCGGCACCATCTTTCCGGTGTCCGACCGCAAATAATATCCCCGCATGTCTTTCGCTTCCGAACGGAATTTCTGGTCCGCCTGCAAATACACGCGATACGACCGATTGTTAAAATCGAAATCATTCACGTACACCGACCCCATAAACACTTGCAGCGCGTCCGTCACCTGGCTGAACGGTACCTGCAGGCTCTTCGCTTTCTCGCGATCGATCTTTACCAGCACCTGCGGATCATTTGCCGTGAAACTTGTAAACAGCCCGGTAACTTTCCCGCTCTGGTTTCCCGTGTTCACCACTTGGTTCGCGGTGTCTGCCAGCGTCTGCAGTGTATTCCGCCCCAGGTCTTCGAGCTCAAACGTAAAACCGCCGAACTGTCCTAGTCCTTGCACGGCCGGCGGACTGAAGGGAATCACCAATCCGCCGGGAATCGCGGCCAACGGCCCGCGCAATTTTTCCACCACGTCGGGTCCCCTGTGTCCAGGTCCCTTGCGGTCCTTGAAATCCGCCAGGTTCAGAAAAACCATTCCGCGATTCGAGGCATTCCCGCTGAAGCTGAATCCCACCACCGTAAAAGCACCGGTGATTTCCGGGAAGTGTGAAACCGCCTTTTCCACCTTCGCGCACACGTCCTGCGTGAACGCCAGCGACGCCCCCTGCGGAGTTTGCACCGCCACAATCAGGTAGCCCTGGTCGTCTTCAGGAATAAAACCCTGCGGAATCCGCAGATAAAGAAAAATCGCGGCACCCAGCACGGCAGCGAACGCAAGCAATGCCGGCGCCCGATGCTCCACCACGCGCCTCACCGTGTTGCGATAAAACGCCGCCCCGGAATCAAATGTGCGATTGAACAAGCGGAAGAATGCTCCCTGTGCTCTTTCCCGGTGATGCCCAAGAAAAATCGCCGATAGCGCCGGCGTAAGAGTAAGCGCATTAAACGCCGAAATCGAAACCGAAAACGCAATCGTCAGTGCAAATTGCCGGAACAATATTCCCGTAGTTCCCGGAAACAGCGCCACAGGCACGAACACAGACACCAGCACAAGCGAAGTCGCAACCACCGCCCCGGCCACTTCCTTCATCGCTACGCTCGCTGCGTTGTGAGGCTCGGAAATCCCCTCCATGATGTGCCGCTCGACATTCTCGATCACGACGATGGCGTCATCCACCACCAACCCCGTCGCCAGCGTAATTCCAAACAGCGTCAGCGTATTGATCGAAAATCCCAACAACTTCACGAAAATGAAAGTCCCGATCAACGACACCGGAATGGTGATCGCCGGAATGAATGTGCTGCGCAAATCCTGCAAAAAAATATAAATCACCAGCACGACCAGGAAGATCGCCTCCAGCAGTGTAATCAGCACATCTCGAATCGATTCCCCGATCACCGTAGTGGTGTCAAAAGCCTCCGCATATTTCAACCCCGGCGGAAAATTCTTCGAGAGCCGTTTCAATTCCGCCTTGCCGGCCCGATCCACGTCCAGCGCGTTGGCCCCGGGAAGTTGCGTGATGGCCATGCCTACCGCTTCGTGCCCGTTGAACCGCAGCACCGAGCTGTAATCTTCCGCCCCAAGCTCCGCGCGACCCACGTCCTTGACCCGCACCAGCGTCCCATCCGTCCCGGTCTTCAGGATGATGTTTTCAAATTCCTTCGGTTCGGACAGACGCCCAACGGCCCGCACGCTGATCTGATAATCCTGTTTTGGATTGGAAGGCGGTTGCCCCAATTGGCCCGCGGCCACTTGGACGTTCTGTTCAGTCAGTGCATTCAAAACGCTGGTCGCGCTCAACCCTCGTTGCGCCAGCCGCTCCGGGTCCAGCCAAAGCCGCATGGCGTACTTGCGCTCGCCAAAAATGATTGCGTCGCCCACGCCCTTCACGCGCTTCAGCGCGTCGCGCACGTAAACGTCCAGGTAGTTGCTCAGGAACAGGCTGTCGTACTGCCCATTGTCCGAGTACACTCCCGCGGCAAACACAAATCCGCCGGTCTGCTTGGTGATAATAATGCCGGTGTTTTTAACGGTATTCGGCAAGCGCCCCAGCGCCTGATTCACGCGGTTCTGCACGTCCACCGACGCCAGGTCCACGTCCCGTGTCACATCAAATGTTGCCGTGATCGAACTCGACCCATCGTTCCCGCTCGACGACGTGATGTACTTCATCCCTGGGGAGCCGTTGATGGCCTGCTCCAGCGGAATCGTTACCGCGGTCTCCACCGCCTGCGCGTTCGCGCCGATATAAGAACTGCTCACCACCACCTGAGGCGGTGCCAGTTCCGGAAATTGCGCCACCGGGAGCGTTGGGATCGCAATTGCACCGCCCAGCACGATCAGCAGCGCGCATACCGTCGCAAACACCGGCCGCTGGATAAAGAAGTCAACAAACAAGCGCGTTCCTCGCCTTTCCCTCGCTGAGGGTGAATGCCTGATCCAAATTCAATTGACGTACGGGTATTACGTTCCGGTCTTGGGCGTGTTTTCGGTCTTTGGCCCCGACGATTGCATTTGTTCGCTCACCGGCGCTCCATCCTGCAGGAACTGCGTTCCGGAAACAATCAGGTGGTCGCCCGGCTTCAGGCCGTCGAGCACGGCGTAATCGTTGCCGATAATCTCTCCCACCTTCACCCCGCGTTGCCGGGCAATCGTTCCTTTCGCATTCTTCTCCGCCACGAATACAAAAAATTGTCCGTTGATTCGCGTCACGGCCAGCACTGGCGCCACTGGCCCAGCGGCACTCCCCCACACCACCTGTGCGCGTACCTGCTGCGCAATCCGCAGATTCGCTTTCGAATTGGGCACCGCGGCCTTCGCCAGAACAGTCTGCGTCTCCGGGTCCACCTGGGGCGAAACAAATGTAATCTGCGACGTCGTGCGCACATTCCCCGCTTCATCCAGCAGCTTCACCGGCAGTCCAAGCCGCAAATCCTTGCCACGCGCCGCTGGAATGTAGAGATATGCCTCCAGCGCCCCGGGTTCGTCAACCGTGGTCAGCAGCGTAGAAACAATCACTCGGTCGCCCACACGTACTGGAATGTCTCCAACGATGCCGTCCATCGGTGAGCTTACTTTGTAATAGCGCAGCTCCACTTTCTGCTGCTCCACCTGATGTTCCAGCGACTTCAGTTGCGCCACGGCGGTGTCGTAATTCGTCTGCGCGTTGTCCAGGTCCGATTTTGCAATCACCCCCGCCTCCGCCAGCTTCTTGGCACGCTCCAGGTTCACCCGCGCAAGATTCAGGTTCGATTCCTGAGCCAACCGCGTCGCCTCCTGACTGTTCACGGTCGCTTCCTGCTTCAACGGGTCAATCTGCAGCAGCGCAGTACCCGCGGCAACATGGTCGCCGGACTTAACAAATATCCCGGTGATGTATCCCTCGACCTGCGGGTTAATCGTCGCGGAATGCCGCGACTTTAGCAGCGCCAGGTATTCCGTCGTCTCCGCAATCGGCTTCGATTCGACCACCTGCACTTGCACGGGCATGGCCTCTCCAGCTCCACCCTCGCCGCTAGCGTTGACTGATGCGGGTTTCGCCCCGCATCCAGCTACGCCCATCGCCGCAAGGCACACCACCGCCAGGCAGTCTACGGAGATCCAATAGCTCAATTGTTTTCTTAGAACGAGGGTCATCTGCTCACACTGGCGCAGGCTGCGCAGCTATTTATCTTACGTCAACGGAGCTCGAATCGAAACGCCAAACCGTTCCACCTTTGGACGCGCCAAAATCATATTCGTATGGCGAACTGCTCGAGCAGTTTAGCGTTTTTGCAGGTCCGGCCTTCCGAGGCAGGCCGCTTTCGCTTCTCTAGTACATATCCGTGGGGTCAATCTTCT